>ERZ808051.462-NODE-462-length-45153-cov-4.774403_pt1 | contig 45153 bp, 38 predicted proteins | sample MGYA00380199_ERZ808051 | MGnify/ENA primary metagenome ERZ808051 (study PRJEB31490, sample SAMN06133391) | mouse gut metagenome | isolation source: J11 | host: mice | place: China: Chengdu | collected 2015-05 ... | reverse complement strand
GCCATTTTTTAATGAAGTCATTAGAGGTGTCATTGTACCGGCAGAGCTGGAATATGAAAATATAGTTTTTTCAAAAAACAAGCTGGATTTAAAGGACAGCATGGTACTCTTAAACCATGCTGTCCATGGAACATTCCGGGATAAATGCGACTTGAAGTTTAAATATATATTTATTGATGAGTTTCAGGATACAGATGATATCCAGATTGATTCTTTTCTCAAACTACAGAATATAATGAGAGATATGAGATTTTTTGTAGTGGGAGATTTAAAACAAAGCATATATAGATTTCGCGGGGCAACTATAAGCGCCTTTGACTTGATTCAGAAAGGTGCTGTCAAGTGGGACAAGCCTTATACGTTGACCACAAATTACAGGACAGATGCAGGGTTGTTACAGAAATTTGATGCTATTTTTACGAGATTGGGAAATCAGAAGAAGCTTCCTTTCAGACCTGGGATTGACACTCTGAAAAGCAGTATAGACGGACATTTGTCAGGGAATGAATTGATAACCAAAATCGAATTCTGCGGAGAACAGATGCGGATGGAGTGCCTGTTTTCAGAAATAGAGAAACAGAAGAAGATGATTGCCGAACTGGGACAAGGGAATGAATTGCGTAAGGAAGAGAAAATAATCGCCATATTGGTCAGAGAAAATTGGCAGATACATGCAATATTAGAGGAGTCAAAAAAACAGGGGAAGTTCATAGAGACAGAAGTCGGAGGTGATTTGTTCCAACTGGCACCTGCTATTGATTTATACAAATTGGTGCTGGCGTTGCTGAATCCCATAGAACCGGTATATTTATACAATCTTGTGGTTTCCAATTATGTAGGGATTCATTTGGATATCCAGGGCTTGCATGGAATGGAAAAAGAAAAAAAGACGGGAAGGCTTACGGAAGTACTGGACAAATTTTTCCTGGATATATATGGAAAATCCTGGACTGAAGTGATAAAGGAAACCAGAACATTGCCAGTCTTAATGCTGCTTAGAAATTTATATGAGGCTTTACAGCCCTGGAAAAATTATGAGGAAAATGAGGACGGTCAGAGATTTTATAAAGCGAATTATGAGCTTGTCCTGGAAAAAATCATTAAAATGTATAGTGTTGACTATTTGACATTAAATACAATGGGAAACAGTCTGCACATTAATATACTTACAGGACAGGAAGAACTGGCAAGAAATGTGGAAGCGCGAACCGATGATATACGAGTAATCTGTATCACTGTACATAAGGCGAAAGGGCTTGAATATGGTACTGTAATCATGCCATATATGAATGCGGATATCAGCTCCATGAAAAAGGCGGATTTAGACGTATACATAGAGAAAGGTAAGCTCTCATATGGAATTAAAATTGGCAAGGGATGGGATAAGAAATACAATTCTAATTATGACATAGGCCAGGAAGAAACAGAGAAAGTGAATGAAGAGACAAGAGTATTATATGTGGCTTTGACAAGAGCCATCCGAAATGTGGTCTGGTTTCAGGATAGGAATGCAAAGAGTAAGGTGTCCTGGCAGATATTGATGGAGGATTGATATGTCTTTGACAATTTATACGTATAGTAATCCCTACGAGCTTAGAAATGAACCCTACTGGGATTCTATAAGGATGTGTGCCCATTTTTGTGTTTCTCAAACTATGGTAAATGGCTTGAGAGAAGTCTATAAAGAATTGGACCAAGGGCAGGTTACAACGGTGGAAGAACTGATAAAGGTTCTATACCCTACATGGTTTGACACTAAGACATATGTGGAACAATATGCCCTTTTGACAAATGCATTGGATTCTGTGAATCCCAATATTTCCATGGAAAAGTGGAACAAGGTAAAACAGGCGCTGCGGTTCAATAAAAGTGGATTATTGGACAGTATTCGTCTGCTCTGTGAGATGGGTATTGATTATACTGATTTGAAGATAAAGAACATTTCTGAAGAACAATTGTATTTGGTTGCAGCCTACAAAAAGGTTCGGGAGTTGGACCAAAAAAAGCGGTTTGAAATGAAGAGAAGATTTTCCGAAAGGAAAATAGACGATGTTGTAAAAGAAGCGTTGATAGCAAGAGACAAACGCCGCGGAAGAGTTCCAAAACCGATACAGTATGTGGACTGTGAGACGGTTGTCTTCCATGGAATACATCAGTTTACGCCTACGGTTCTGCATGCAATTGAAGAGATTTCCAGGCATAAACGAGTGGTATTGTTATTCAATTATCAGGAACAGTATAAAGAAATATATCAGACATGGGTTGACGTATACTCCTGTTTTGACATCAATATCAAGAGCCAATTTAACAATGAATTCAAACCCACATGTCTGCTGCAGGCAAGTTATCGGGGAAATCTTTTGGGGGATACGCTGGCGAAATTAGCATGTGGCAAATATGTAGGAAAAGTACCTGAGTTTGATTCTGTTTCTGTCTTAAAGTTTGATAACATAACGGAATTCTCTGCTTATGTTGCAAAAATATATGAAGAAGCAAAGCAAAAATTTGAGGAAAACGGAGGCGGTAAGGAAAGGTCAGCGCTTTCCTGTATGAAAGAGCAGTTTTATGCTGCGAATAACGAAGTAAATGATATATTGAAAGTGTATTTTCCAGAACAGTTTGGAGAGCGGCATTTTCTGGCATACCCTATCGGACGTTTTTTTGTGGCAGTGACAAATATGTGGGATGCTGAAAATGGCGGTATTAACATAGAAAATTTAGACGACATAGCAGAATGTCTTTATTCGGGGGCCTTGCCGGAGCAACAGACAGGTACTCTTATTACAACGTTTCATGCCACAAAGAATTATTTTTCAAGGGAGACGGATTTAGAAAGCATTATTTCTTTGTTGAAAAAATTAAGGCGGCAGAAGCAGAAAATAGTAGAGGGAAAAGCGGAATTTGCGGAACAACTGAATAGATTGAGTTATTATGATGTTTCTGTGGATAATCTGGACGAACTCATTACGGCTTTAACGGCTTTGGATGCCATAACAAAATTGTTTTATGAAGATTTTGAAGAGGAAGAAAATAATTTCAAACATTTTTATGAAAAGGTCAGAGATTTTTTGGAACGGCAGGTTCTGCCGAATGCGGAGACGGAATCGGAATTTCAGGATATCCTGTTGCGCCTGCTGAAAAGGCTGAAAGAAGCGGAAGAAATGAATGAAACCAGTTCTTTTGAGTGCCTGAAAGATACAATGGCATATTATCTGAAGCAACAGAAGCAAAAAGGGGATAGCGCGGATTGGATTGTACGTGATTTTCAACAGATAGATGGCGATATATTGATGAGTTCAAAACAGGATTCGGATATCATTTACCATTTTGCCTGTGTATCAGACCAGGACATGAATGTAAAAAAGGAGGAGCAGTTTCCCTGGCCATTGAACCTGGGATTTTTTGAGCGCGCATGTGAACCTCTTGACTGGAAATACCAGGTATATATAAAGTCCCGGCGGGAATTCAAGCATTTTAAACGATATGCGCTCATATACGGACTGGTATTTAACAGATGTAACTTTAAGCTCAGTTATGTAAAGAACGATGACGACAGAGAGAATGAGCTATATTATCTTTTGAAGCTCCTGGGAATAGATGATAATATAAAAGAAAATGAACCTGATACTGTAGAGAGGCAAAGAAGATTTTCAGAGAATCTTAGTACTGGATTGAATCAGTACAAGTTTGTCAAAGGGGACGGCTTCCGGCGCAGAATCTGCGCATATCGTTTTGGGCTTGAGACAATGATTGAGGGTGGGACAAAATATAAGGACCGTTTTTTACAATCTAAATATTTCGAGATTCTTTTGGCAAATCAGGCTCGGAGAAAGTTAGTTGGACAAATAGGAACAGAGGATTTGATAAATCGGGTTCTGGAATCAGAGATGGAGGATTTAAAGGGATATTTTATATTTTTAAATGAATCTGAATGGACAGATATTAAATCAAATGTAAAAGCATCATTACGTAAGATATTGGAGGATGGTAAAAGTAGGCGGTTTCCGAAAATAAGTAGTGAAGATGCAGACCGCATGAATAAAAAAGAAGAATTTATTTACTTGCATCTGGAAAATGAGAAGAAAGTAAATGTATTGTCAGGAAAGTTTAATGAATTGTCCAGGGCGGAACAGCGTACATTTACGCCTGAATGTTTAAAAAACGAAAGGTATTGCGCATCTGTAGATATTTGGTGCCAATGGTGTGCCGACAGGGAAATTTGTCTGGAATACTACAAATCAGAAACAGAAAGATGACAGTTCAATGGGGAATTTGAAAATGTTAGAAAAAGGTATGTATGTACGGTGTCCGGTGGATGAACTTGAGAATCCCCGCAGCTTTGTGAGCGGACAGATAACAGATATAGACGAATTCGCAGAAAAAGCAAAAGTAAAATTTCATGACCCTTTTCATTTCAGGACATATTACGAAAATATTCCTGTCACAGCAGAATTTGACTTCAATTTTTTGAAACGCTGTAGTGTGTATCATGAAAGTGTGGTATGCTATAAAACGACACGCTATATGGTTTTGGCAAAAGAACTAGTGGAGGGGTGGTTTTTTTATACCATTCAAAGTGAATTAGAGAATGTAGTCATAAAAGTCCGGGAAGATAAGATTGTCGTTCCGTTTTTCTCCGGGCGTATTTCGCCTGCGGAACAGCTTAAAAGTTATGAGTTTCAAAATCCTGCATGGTATTTTGGCAGAGCTGTTGTGAGTAAGACCATGAAAATCCTGGATAATTCTGTATTTGGATTTAAGGAATTGGCCGGATGTAAAATATTTTTGATGCCGCATCAGCTTAAGACAGTCATGCGGTGTCTTCAGGGAAAGACATGCAGATATATGCTGGCGGACGAGGTTGGTATGGGTAAGACCATCGAAGCTGCTGCTGTGCTGAAAGTCTATTTGCTTCATCACGCGAACAGGCGTGTACTGATTGCAGTACCAAAACCATTGATGGCACAATGGAAGACAGAATTATTTATCAAATTTGAGATAGCCCAGGGAGAAGATATCAACGGTAATTACATTGCATTAGTTCCTGGAGAGGACATTGCGCAATACGCAAATGCGGATTGGGACTTCATAGTGACAGATGAGGTACATAAACTGTTAGCAGATAGGGACTTATATGACCATTATCATAGATTGAGCAGGCGTACAAGCAATATATTATTTTTGTCCGCCACCCCGGTGCAGCAGAAAAGGGAGGCATATCTTGCCTTATTAAGGCTGATTCTGCCAGAAAAGTATGACAAAGTAAAGGTGGAGGATTTTGAGGCACTTGTTGAAAAACAGAAGAATATTCGCAAAAGTACGTTTTTAGTTTTACAGAATTATGATGACTATACGGAAAGAATAGACGACTTAACGATTAAGGAAGAAAATCCCCGGGATGATGAGGAATGTCAGGATTTATTTGATGATATTGTTTCAGGGCTGAAAAAGGTAAACAAAATAATAAACGATAATGCGTTGACGGACATTGTCTCCGAAGTAAATATAGGGTCAGATGATTATGGACAGATAAAAATGCAGGAAGCTTTCTTTTACATTTGTGATAATTACCAGTTGGAGAAAAACATTATCAGAAACAGAAGAAGATATTTGGCTTCGGATTTGCCCAAAAGAAGTATTTGTGAAATAACCTATGCCCTTGACCCGGATAAAAATGTTTATGAATATGCAACCTATGATGCTGTTGTTAATTGGGTAGTTTCTCAAAGATTTACGGAAGAAAGCTTCGAAACGATATGTATTCCCTTATTGATGGCTTTTTTCAGTTCGCCTTGGGCCTTTGAGGCAGAGTTAGAGCGGCAGATGGAACAAGGGGTGTCCATAGAGGACAACCTGTTCGAAAATGCGCAGAAATGGCGTGAGATGGAAAATGACATGCTGAATAACCTGGAGGATGTCCTGGCAGAGCCGTATCAGTATTCGAGCCGGATTATCAGCATTATTGATTTCCTTGACCAGGAAGTGGAACAGCAAAAAGTGGTATTGTTCACAAATCATGAACAGACCTTTGCAAAGTATAAGACGATGCTGGGCGCATATTTTGGAGAAGAATCACTGGCGTTATTTCATAAAGGGATGGCAGAAGATGATTTGGAGCTAAATGTCTATCGGTTTCAAAATGATGGGCAATGTTTTATGATTCTTTGTGATGAAACAGGAGGTGAGGGGCGCAATCTTCAGAGTGCGGATTTCGTGATACATATTGATTTGCCCTGGGATGCGAATGCCATTGAACAAAGGATAGGGCGCTTGGACCGTCTTGGAAGAAAGCAGGAGAAAGATGTTTGTTCCATTGTTATATATGCAGAGAAGACTCTGGAAGAAGAAATGTTTCATTTTTGGAATGATGGACTGAATGTATTCCGGCAGTCTTTGAGTGGCCTTGAAATTATTATGGATGACATCAATATCAGTCTCATTAAGGCTGTGAGCAGTGATTTCAGATATGGAATCTCAAATGCAGTTACTGATATTATAGAATCTTCTAAAAAGATGGAAAAGGAAGTCCGGGAAGAGCAGCACTTTGATACCGCGGCTTATTTGTATGCGTCCATGAATCAGGAGTTGACGAGGACATTAAAATATTATTCTCAAAATGAAAATGACTTGTTCGCCAATACCATGATGGGGTGGGCGGCTTTGGCAGGTTTACGGGGAAATGTATCAAAAAATGATATTGTCAGATTTGATGACAGTTCTTTTTCAGTAAAATCGGCTGAAAATTCTCAGCTCATTCCCCCAAACTGGATGGAATATGTGAATAAGGCTTCAAACAGTTTTAGCAGAAAGGTTCGTGAAATGTATGAAACCCGAAAGGGAGCCAAACCTGTTCATAATACCAGAGAGATTGTGGGTTCTTTTAAACGGGATGTAGCTATTGAGAATGACTATCTACACTTTTTTGCACCTGGAGATGAAATATTTGATTGTATCGTAGAAAATGCCATGAGATCTTATAAAGGGACATGTGCGGCATTTGCAGTTCCCTCTGATTTTGAGTGGAAAGGTTTATTGTTTACATGGGTATTGAAGCCAAATGAAAAGCTTCTTTTAGAAAAAGAAATCCCATTGACTGCACTGCGCCAGTACAAGAGCTACTTATCCGCGGAGCAGGTTTCCACCGCAGTTTCGCTTCCGGGATTCAGCGATGATGATAAGGAGAAAGCTATTAAACTGGTGGAGGGCTGTGGTGCGCTGTCTGTGGGCAGAATCAGGGAGGAAGTTGCACATCTTGGCAGAAGAAGCAGAAAAAACGACTTTCTGCAAATAAAAGAAAGATATGGATGTGCCAATGCCGATTGGTTTCAGAAAAGCTATCCGAAAGACATATGGTGCGAATTTGTCAACAAAGCTGCAAAAATGGGAAAGGAACAGGCGAAAGCTCGCTTTAAAAAGGGAAGCAACCTGAAATTGGCTGTGGCAGATATAAACAGGCAATTGAATGCTGAACTTGCCCAGGCTCGTTTTTTCGGAGTGGAATCCGATACGATGGAAAAGAGAAGAGAAATGTATGATTTGGTGATAAAGGCATTAAAAACATCAAGGTTTGAAATGGAATCGGCTGCTTTTGTGTGGGTGAGGAATATATAATGGGAAATTCGCAGATAAACGAATGTATACAGGGAATTTTGGACTTTCACATGAATGGGATTAGCAAAGAAGGGAGCCCAGGTCAGGGAATATTAGGGAAATACAAGTATAACACAGCCTATAGACTGTCCAGATACATTCATAAGTATCGCGCCGGGCAGATTACAAAAGATGATTTGCTGGTTTCTCTCAGAAATTATCTTCTTGTGTACAGGACGACACTTGTACTGCCAGATGACATTGACATTACAGACAATAAATATGGATTAAGAACGGACTATGAGGGACAGTGCTATGCCGTGTTGGATTCTCCGGATTTTTTGCAGGAACTCATTGTTTCACAAGGTTTTATGCGTAATTATATAGAAAAGGAAAAAGAGCAAAGGTATTTCCTTGGAGTCACTCCGAATATTTACAGGTTGACCGGATTTCGATATTTTAAATCTATTCGGCAGAAGCTTGCTGTCAATGGCGTCCTGAACATGCCGGAGGGGTATACGGCATTGGTTTCGCTTCCGACAGGAGGTGGAAAGAGTTTAATAACCCAGACAATGGCATATCAGAAAGAGACGGGTTTGACTATCGTGGTGGTTCCTACCGTTTCTTTGGCCTTAGACCAGGTGAGGGTGGCAACAGAGATTATAAGAAGTGCCGGAAAAAGTGAAATTACCTGCTATTACAGCAAATTAGATATGGTGGAAAAGAAAAAGATTTTGGACGGAATAAACGGTGGTACTTTACGGCTTTTGTTTATTTCGCCGGAAGCTTTGATAAAGAATGAAGCATTTAAAAGAGCCATCGAAGAGGCAAACAACACAGGATATCTGAAAAATATAGTCATTGACGAAGCTCATATGGTAATGGAATGGGGGTCTTTTTTTCGAGTAGACTATCAATGCCTTGAACCATGGCGAAACATGCTGATACAGAATAATCCGAAATTGAAAACGGTTTTGCTGTCGGCAACTTTTGACAAGAATACGGTAGCCATTCTCAAAAGCATGTTTACGACAGGAGATAAGTGGATTGAGATAAGGTGTGATGCGCTTCGGAGAGAGCCGAGGTTTGGGCTCGTGAAAGCGACTTCCCTTTATAATAAAACCAGGAAGACAGAAATGCTATTGAGATGTCTTCCGAGGCCTATGATTGTGTATGTTGCAAAACCGAACCAGGCGGAGGAGGTTAAGGAACTGGCAAATGGTATTGGCATAACAAATCTTGAAGTTTTTACCGGAAGGACAAAAGCGGCAGAAAGGGAAAGAATCATTGCTGATTGGGCAAATGACGAAATCGATTTGATAATTGCTACCTCTGCATTTGGCGTTGGGGTTGACAAGGGGGATGTGAGAACAGTTCTGCATCTGTATATTCCGGACAATCCAAATGCATATTATCAAGAACTGGGACGTGGAGGAAGGGATGGCCTGCCTTGCTTAAGTATTATGTGCGTATATCCCAGGGCAGATATTGATACCGCATTCGCTATGACGGACAAAGTGCTGAGTGCGGAGAAAATATGGGGACGTTGGGACAGCATGCTGAACAGCCATTCCTCAGAGAGAATCCATGGAAGTTATACCTTGGATACTTCGGTAAAGCCAAAGTATAATTCGAAAGATTATGCGGAGGATGCCAGCAGAGTGGACCAGCAATGGAATATTTATGTGATTCTTTTATTGAGGCGATATGGACTTATTACAATCCAGGATATGATTGTGGAGCCGGAAAGACAAAATTATCTGATAAGAGTCCAGATTAACGACATGAGGCTGCTTCAAATTACGGATGAAACGAAAGAATTTATCGCAGATATACGGGAACAGGAATGGAGGAAAACAGAGCGGGAATTTAAGATGATGACAAAAGCTCTTTTCACTGGCAAGGACGGCTGTTGGTCTGAAATGTTTTTCCATATATATGACAGAGTGTCAGAATACTGCGGGGGCTGCGGATACCATAAAGAGGTAATCGATGCGGACAGAAAACGGTTTGAATTGGTGAAAAAGGTTCCCGCGCCTTTAAATCCACATTTGGCAGATGATATTTTTATGGGAGTGAATGAGGGGCTTTTGATTGCATCGCTGGATGACTATAGTATACTTATGGGGGTAATAAGAAAAGGAATTCAGATTATTTTGTTTGACGAGCAGTTTACAGACCGATATATGAACCTGCTTCTTACAATGCAGGTAAATTCTGATGTAAGGATTCTAGGTTTTAAAGAATATCTGCAGTTGGTTGAACATGGGGATTATTATTATACATCGGGAGACGCAGTAGCGCTGTATGAGACGGGATTAGAGGATGTATATGGGAAACTAATGCGTATCAGGCATGGGGCTCGTGAGGGAAAAACAAGGATACTACATATTTTTGAATCCAATATATTTTTTGAAGAGATAAGAAAAAATGTAACGGAAATAATAGAAGGGGCCTATTGGGAAAGCTACTTAATAGAAAGGATATAATATGTTTGAAGATAGAATGAAAACGTCTGCCATACCGGAAAGGGTATTTGCTCTTTGCCAGATGCTTGATAGTAAAGGAACTGTGGAAAATGATATCAAAGAAAAACTGGAGCCGTCGGAGTTCGGCGGCAGCACTTCCTATTTTGGAGCTGTCCGGGATGCGGCGAAGCAATTAGGCCTGATTTCAATGAGGGATGGCAATAAAATTGCATTGGCAGTGGGCAGGAAAGAAATTGCTACCATAGCAGGAATGCGGAGATATGTTGTCGCACATATAGAAAACATACAATCGGGGTTATTTTATGCTGTCTCACAGGCATACATGAAACTGAATGAGGAGATATATAAATATAAAAGCGCTTCTGATGCGGAACTGATTAAACGGATTAGTTTAATGACAGGAAAGCAGATAATCGAAGATGATATGCGCGCCTGGAGATTCTGGAGTTCATTTTTGGGCTTTGGTCATTTACATAGGTTGAGCAGGGGAAACAATGCGGCGGAACTGTTGGCTCCCAATGCGATGGCGTATCTGGGTGCAGTTCTGGATGTGGCTGCTCTGGAAAAGAATAGAGAATATACCTTTGAGTATTTTATGGAAGAAACAGAGGTATATACGGATATCTTGCAGAAGAAAACGGATAAAAACCTGAATATGGCATTTTCTTATGGTCTGCGGGGGCTGCATGATTTGGGGCGAATTCAATTAGTACATAAGATGGACAGCGAGAATATGTGGTATCTGTACAAAGACGAAATGCATGAAATAGCAGGGACTGTATCGCACATTACTATTTTAAAGTGATATGGATATCTGTTAAATAATTAGAAATATGCGTATTTTAGCGCGCAAGGAGATAAAAACATGAATTCTGCCATAGCGAAGAAAAGAATGAACCATGTCATAAATATGGATATCATTACAAGCTCTGAATCTGATTTTTTGGCTACACATGTAGCATTGGAGAAAATATATGTACATGGAGACCGATGGGATGGAAAAGAAGAGGCAGTCTTATCAGAGGAACAGGTTTATAACCGTTATATTATGAACCATGAAAACGAGCATCAGTTCCTATTGGTCATGGGGGAGCCAGGAACCGGAAAATCGCATCTCATCAGGTGGTTTGCGGCCAGGTTTCGGCAGGCTGCTTTGGAGGATGAGGTAGTCCTGTTTATCCGAAGAAACGATAATACTTTAAAGGGGACATTGCGGCAATTACTGGAATTGCCAGAAGTTGTCAATATACCGAATAAAGAAGTATATGACAGGCTTGTAAATGCCGCGGCTACCATTGATAACAGGAAGCTGCGCTTTAAGATTTATCAGGAATTTATTGTGGAGGTAGAGAGCGATGATGAGAGCGAGATTCTATCCAATACGGAGAAGAGGAGATTGCTTGCTTTTCTGCAGGATGAGGATGTCCAAAACAGATTGATGGAGGAAAATTATGTCATTGACAGGATTTACAATAAGGTGTCTGAAAGCGCAAATTCAGCAAGCAGGGATGTAACGCCATTGTTCAATGCCAATGATTTCAAGATAGATGTTGATTTCAGCGATGAATTGATTGCTCATGAGGCATCAAAGAATGCACGGAAAATGGCAGACGCGTTACTGGCGGATGATGATTTTGAGTTGACCGGGAGAATAGTGCAATATATGAATACCCACGTTGATGAGGTCATTCAACAGTGTGCGGGATTGAAGCCTGGAGACCTGGAGGAAGTATTTTATGAAATTAGAAAGGAACTGAACCGTCAGGGAAAGAATCTCACAATCCTGATAGAGGATATCACGGCATTCACGGGGATTAACCTTGCCTTGTTGAATGCCTTAATGGCACGCCATGACGGCATGAATGAAAAGTTAGGCTTATGCCGCTTGCGTTCGGTGGTGGGAACTACCATTGAATATTTCAAAACGTATTTCAAAGATAATTATCAGCAAAGGGTCACGAAATATTTTGTGATTCCCAACAATGCGTTTGGTGAGACAGAGGAGGGACTCTGTGAGTTTGTGGGAAGATATTTAAATGTGATGTCACTGCCGTTTGAAACAGTTGACTTGTGGGCATCCAATGGAGCAAATGAGGAAGAGTATCCAATTCATGAAACGGTAGAGGGACAATATTGGGATAGCTTTCTTTTAGAAGATGGAAAAGAGCTGAATTTATTTCCGTTTACCAGAAACGCTATTCGGAATCTTTACAATTGTATTTTGGAGAATATGCATAGAACGCCCAGGTTTTTGCTGCGGGATGTGATTGAGCGTGTTTTAAAGGATTATTTTATGAATCGGGACGGCTTTCCCGGTTTCCAGATTGAAAGGCCGAACCTTATCCCGGTTTGGAATCCGAATGAACACAGGCAATATATCAGGCGGCAGGTTAATGATGAGGAGTTCAGACGGTTGGAACTTTTTATCAGAATTTGGGGAGATGCAAACGTATATGAGGAAACAGTCCCTGATGCAAATGAAGTGATTTTAGGCGGAATCAATAAAAGATGCTACCACGATTTAGGATTAGCCGAGGTAGACGGATATAAAGTAGAATTTAGTGCATCTTCTCAAAAAACAGGAACTGGATATAAGGCAGAAAGCGCCGTAAAAACGCAGAAGCAGGAAAAAATAGCAGTAAAAGAGAACGTTGTGGAGCAGGCGCAGATTGACTACCAAAATGGTCTGAATACATTAGACGTATGGATTGGCGGAGGGACTCTGAATATCGGGGCGACCACAAAGGATGTGGTTCATCTCACAAAAGCCAGGGATGAACTGAATTCATTTCTTTATTCTGCTATAAAATGGCAGGAAGAGGGTGTTTCCCTGGACAATATCAATAGGATAAACTTATCGTATAAAGGTCTGGTAGGATTTGAGCGTCAGAGCAGAGGCTTGGATAAATTCTTAGTGATATTACGTGCGACACATGAGACACTGGTTTTGATGGAAGCCTTTTTAGCGTATGTTACCCTGGGGAGAAAAGGAAGTAATGAATATTCCTGGGACTTTCCCAATGCACAGAGACATTTATATAATGTACAATTGTGGCTTGAAAAAAATAAAGGGAAAATCATATATGCGGTGAACCACTCAGAAGATGATAAAGTAGATTATTACGAGTATGCCATTGCATCAGAAATTATCAGGCTGGTTTTATCTGGGAACTACGAGGGGAAGACATTGGATGGTATAAATGCAAAAATGCTATTATTACCCAACACAGAAGAGAGAGCAGATAATGAACATTGTGCCAAATGGAAAAATTTGATGGACATTCTGAAAAAAGATAATCAGGAAGTGCAAAATACAATCATTCAATATTTTAATATTATTCAGGGGGGGATGACATCAAAGAAAGTTTTTTTGAGATATGCAGATTATGTGGATGCGGTGAAAGGAGTGAAACAAAAAAGGCTTGCGTTGAATCTTGACAAAAAGGATAATGTTGCAGGACGTAGAGGGCTACAGGATATATGGGAAAAAGTTGCGAGCAGGATAGAAGCCGTTGCGGAGGAAGAAGAAAAAGAGGTAAAGAATAGATTGAAAGCATTGGATTCCTATATTTCCTCCGATGAGCTGGACGACGATATGGTGATGGAGCTTTTGAAAAAGACAAAAGTTTTTTATGAGACAGCAGAAAAGGCACATTTTAATGTACAGTCAGACCCCAAAATGATAAGCGATGTTAAAAAGAATGCAAAGGGTATTTGCGCTGCCATTCATGAGGCGAAAGCAGCTATGGCGGCTTCCGATTCCCTTGATAAACTTTTATTACTTTCGCAGGACCCTTTGATGAGGATTAACAAAATATTAAGGTTATTGGAAAAGACAGATAAGGATATCAAATATGTAGATGCTGCGATACCCAAACGGCGTGAGAAAATAAATATCGCAGATAGAGGAGAAGTACCTAAATATGCGGAGGAACAGAAACAAATTGTTGCTGTAAGTACACTTGTGGCGAACTGGGAGGTTAAGGATGATATTTGATGATTTGGATAAATGCATCGATAATATGAATGAGATAAAGGAGCTTGAGCAGAGTTTAGACGATTTACAGAGACAGGAACGGATTGAGAATATTTTTAAGAGTTGCATTAGCGAAACGGTTAAAATAATAAATGCCATACAAAAAGGGTATGTGGAATTTTCCTTTAAGATTTCACTGGAGCAAAAGCAGAACTTGCTGAGACTTATAAAAGAGTATGAGCGATCCATGAATAGTCAGAAGATTCGGGAAGACAGGGTTGTGTATCTCCAGAGGGAGTGCAATTTGGTAAAAAAGGAAATAGCAAGGGAATGGGATAGGTGGTATACAAATTTTTCGTCACCTGTGATAAATATGCTACAAAACGTTAAGAAAATTGTGGAGAATCAGGATAAAGTTACATTTGCAGTAAATAAGATTAAGGAGGGAAAAAACTGGGATTTTAAAATTGAGGTTTTAGATAGGATGAAAAGAGGGAGAATGGAGGCTGATGATATCATAAGAAACTTGGGACTGATAAAAGAAGTGAGCGTCTTTTTAGAAAAGGTCTCTTCTGGAAATGCCACATTGAGCGATTTAAATGATAAAGTGATAAGATGGTTAGAGGAAAAGAAGATGACGGAGAGATTAGCGATAAGCTTCAGATAGGCAATGCCTTTAAAATAATACGGAAGAGAATATTTTGTGGATAGTGATATGGATAGAATTTTTTGTGTGTTTGCGCTAACAAGTAGGACAAAGTTTTTCAGAATATACAGATGAGGTAAATTATGGCAGATTTATTGGGGATTATTGCTCCATTGAAAAAATTTTTATCGAACACGAATGAAGAGATAATTATGTCAGTTGAAGGCAAGAAAAGTACTGTTCTGGCATTGAAAGAGGGACGTATTTACAACATACCAGACTTTCAACGTGAAATAAGGTGGACAAGTGATAATGTATCTGTATTAGTTGAGGATATAAAGTCAGGAGCAAAATTTTTAGGGAATATCATCTTAACAAAGCATTCCGAGAGCTTATATTCTATTATAGATGGGCAACAACGGATAACGGTATTGAGCATGGTTTTGAATTGCATTAGACTTTTTCATCAGGAAGAGATAGACGTTATCATGCCTTGTAGATTGACTATAGATAGTTTCTTGGCATTTGAAGAACTTATGGATTTAAGTTTTAAAAAAGACGAAAAAACAAAGAAAATGGTGGCAGAATCAGATAAGTTGAAGCAGGCGCATAAGTATTTTGAATTATGGAATTACATTTCAGATTTAGAGGAAGTGAAAGACAGGAGACAAGCAAAGAAATTTCTTTCAAATTTGGGTTCCAGTAATTTAAATATTATTATTAATGAGTCCGATGATGTAAGTGAAGGAATTCGATATTTTATTGATGTAAATTTAAAAGGCAAGCAGTTAGATACAGAGGATATCTTTAAAAGTTATTTATTTATCAATGACCCAGGTAGAGAGATCCGCGAAAAATGGTATTTACTAAAGACTACAGCAGCAAATGTGGAAGCGAGCAAAATGGAATACCCATTATTGAAAATGCTGGAGCATTATTTTTATTGCGATTTGTATTTGTGCGACAGATATAAGGGAATGGAGTTTGGAACAGACTTTCTTTTGAAGAAAAGATATAAACCGTCTGATAATACATACATTTATAGAGAAGGTACGCATTTGATTGAAGTCATAGATGATAAAAAGTATATGAGGGATGCATTGGACGATATCAATACTGTGATTGGCATTATGTTAAATATTGTCAGCAGCGTCTCTATAACTGATGATTTTAAAAAGGTATTTATGTATACTGATTCACATGGAAGAGAAAAAAACCTGGATGACACAGAACTAAAAATTATTCATAATATTTTAGGTAAAATTTTAAGAGACTCTAAGATAGCACCAAAGGCATTGGTTATGAAATATCTTCTTTTAGTTATATTAAGAGAGAAGAATAAACAAAAAGAAGATTTACGTCAAGTATATGGTGTATATCTGTTTTCAGTCCTTTTTATGATATTTGAGAATAAGAAGAGCACAGAAGTATTGATGGGAGTCTTAAGAGCAAAAGCTGATGCCTGGTACAATGAAATGATTAAGCAGATATATAGTTATTTTTCTGTGGGACAAATAACAGATAGCAGGATTTTAGCTCAATATAAACTAGGAAGAAATGATGAGGAAGAAGATTATCGATTTAAATGCAAGTCATTAGCGACGGTTTATAATTATTTTGCTATCGTTGATAGAAAGGTGAGAATAAAGAATGGACTGATAGATGAATTATATAAGTTTATTAATGATGAGAATGCGTATTCTCTTGAACACTTTATAATTAGCGAATCTTCGAAGAGAATTATCAAGGGTGATGCATATTTTGATGAATATGAGATTGAAGAAACAGTGTACAAAAAATATGTTAACAATATTTTCAATTTCATATTTTTAGATAAGGATACGAACTCTATGTTATCAAATCTTTGGCTTCCAAGTAAGCTAGATAGGTTAAAAAACCATCCGATAAAGTGCGAATATTCTAATATGATAGTTAGTAAATTAGACGCAATAAACGAGGAGTTCAAAAAAAGAGTAAAAGTAAATTATAAGGATAATCTATATCTATTTTTTGCAAGAGATTTCAAGGATATGTATATTAGTTATGGAAGAGAAGTTCTGGAATCGGTTATTGAAAAGATAAAGAATGAGTGTGCTTCACAAAAGAAAATTGAAGTAGAGATATGAGAATATAGAACTAGAAAGGAATTATTTTATGAAAGATGCTTTTTATATGGGATATAAGATAAACAGAAATATAAAGCATTTTTTACCGACTTCAATCCTATTTAGTAACGGAAAAGAACATATTACAGTCGCCATGGCCAAAGACGTATTAGATTATATCCTGAGCATTATCGCAACCAAGAATCCACTGGTAGAATCATATAATACTGCTAAAATGGTCTTAGATGCTCTAAAGATGATGTTGGAGAATAAAAGACCCTCCAGGCCGAATAATGAGGATATAAAAACAGCAGCTGATGTCTTGAAAGAAATTGCAAATTTATCTGCAAAATCTGAAGAAGAAAAAGAAAGAAATGCGAAGGCTACTCTTGTTTGCAAATTAATGATTGATGGATTTAGTGGGAATTCATTACGATAACCGTTGTTGTGATTGCCTTGACTTGCACTAAAGAAAATAGAGTACTATATAAAGAGACCGGGATAGGAAAGGAGGGTTACTCTCATACCTGGAGATGCTAGTGCAATCCTATACGAGGTAAATATATAGTTGGTAGTGTATATAGTTTTGTGTCTTTGTCTTTCCACCTTATTCCAGAGCCCACAAGCCCTTATAAATACTGGGTTTCCGGACATTTATGGTGAGGAGAAAACCACCAAGGACTTGAGTTCAAAGACACAAAATAATTACACCCTCTGCGCTGATTTCCTAATCATTGATACGGCAGTCCTTTCATCTTCACTTATCAGGAACAAACTCCAAAATATCATTTGGCATACAATCGAGGATATTGCAAAGGCGCTCTAACGTATAGACGGTAACGCCTCTATTGTGCCTTAGATTGTTCATCGTTCTGGGATTAATCCCGTGCTTCTCGATAAGCGTATAAGTAGTAATCCCCTGCTTCTCCATAGTCTTCCATAGCGGCTTATAACTAACCATTTTGTCACCTCTTCAAAAAATATTATGAGGTGCAAAATTTTACTTGCATATACTTATAAATATATCTATAATTACATATGTATTTGCTAGGCTATATATAGACAAATGGATATCCATGGAAAACGAAAATAGAGCAGTGAGGGACCAGAAAACAGGATAATTGATAAAGTCCGCCAGAACGAGGAATATCAGAAAGCAAAAGAAGAAGAGACCAAAGCATACGACCTGTTAATGAGTGACTTGACAGAAGAACAGAAACAGCGGCTTGACAATTTTATTAACAGTGCAACATGGAATACGGCAATATGGGAAAGAATGGCTTATCAGCAAGGTATGAAAGATTTTCTTTCTCTTCTAGTATCTTTGTTATAGCAACTATAGAGAGAACTATAGAGAATTATAAAAGATTTTTCAGCAAGATTGACAGTAATGATTGAGCATGCTATGATAAACTCACCAACAGTAAGTCCTATGTTAGTGCCGTTATCTAGGTAAGTGTCATGTATTGGCGTCACTATTAGGTGATTGGTAGCCAAGTAAAAGTAGGCCAGTTTAGCGACTGGTCTTTTTTCATAAAAGATGGAGAGCAAGAGGAATGTCAAAATATCTGAACTGTGCGGAAACGGAGCTGACCAGAAATGCGCTCTTATTGTATCCATACATATTAAACCAGTCCATATCCCATGGCAGGGCGGCAGAGATTTTGGAAATCAGGAAATCCGAATTGATTGATATCTACGATAAGTTAGGCTATTCCTATTTGGATATGACAATGACTGAACTTGATTCGGAACTGGAAACTTTCAGACAACTGAAAAAGGGGACTACATAATGAGCAACACAACACCAACAGAAACAAAACCTACCAAAGAAACCGGAGAAATAAGCCATGATGGACAATAAAACGATAAAAATCTGCTTCAAAACTACGACAAAGCCGAATTACAGAAGCTGCTCATCGCAATCCTCAGCAAGAACCCCGCCGCCCAGCAGGTCCTCCTGGACTATTGCCGAAAAAGCGGAAAGTCCTTAAAACAAGAAGATTACTTTACTGTAATACTAAATCAACTAGAACACCACTGGATCCGAGCCAGTGAAATTATTGACGAATTCAACGAATACGGAGGAGGCCCAGAGGAGGAAGAGGAAATTGCCTGCGACGAGCTGCTGGAGAAGATGATGGAAATCCTGGAAACCGAGGAAATACCCTGGGAACCCCGCAAAGAACTCCTGGAGGAAGTGCTGGATTTCATACGGATGGACAACAGCGGCTTCTCCGATATGCTGACGGATGTGGCAGACGCCATGTGCAGGACGAGAGAAGAGAAAGTCTATCTGGCTGATTCCCTTTCTCAGAGCAAGGGCTATTATGGGAACTGGGCATCGGAAATCTTGCTTCATCATGTTGGCAGTAAATTATACGAATCCTTGTGATAACATGAAAATGTATATGGATAAAGTGACAGATGATTATGAAACTATGATTGTAACAAGAAAGGACAATAAAAATGTGGTTATGATATCAGAGGAATCTTATAACAATCTGATGGAAAACATCTTTGTTATGGGAAATAAAGAAAATTATGACTGGTTGATGATGGGAAAAACACAATTAGAAAATGGGCAGTGTTCTACCCGTCTATAAACCATTGATTTTACTGACTTTTGGCATATTTACGATAAAATGTTGTTTAAAAATAGAGAAGATCTGTAGGAGGATAATTTCGATGAAAGAAGAATCATATTCATTTCCAATATCTGACATAAACCCAAATCAAGCCATAGAAGAACTGACATTGATGCTATTATATCTTTCAAAATTTTCAGAGACAGACCGTTTTTCTGATGGGAGAGATTATTATGCATGGAAAGGATATGCATTCAGCATTCTAAACGAACTTGATGAGAAAGATTACATACGCCAGGGAAGCCACCCTTCTAGGAGCAAATCTGTTTATATAACACCGAATGGGCTGGAACATGCCAGGGAACTGCTGAAAAAGTACCATATAGCAGACTGGGATAGGAGAGACGGATCCAAAGTATGAGAATTTGCTTTCATTATAAATGTTCCCACCTGTTGAGCGCAGCTACTAAAGATATGGCCAGCTTTTTATATCAAGGCCGGACAGCATGGCTGGAAAAGAGATGAGTCAATCGCCGGAAAGGGAGTTGCGGAAGCGACTGGAAAAATGACGCTATACTCACGAGCGATAAAGTTTGCTGCCAGCTTATAGCATCTGACGCTCGTGAGTCGGGTGACAATGGAAGAAGAGCATTCCATGGCAAATGTCAGCGACCGTCAGTATAAATCATAGAAAGGAATGAAAAATACAAATGATGACACTCACTCAATTTCTAAAAACTATAGACCAAACCATAGCAGCAATGTCAAAAGAAGAGCTGGCAGCATTCATCCACGACGTAGCCAGAACGCTTCCGGAAATAGAGCGGGAAGACTTTCTGGCCCAGCTGACCGGAACCTGCGGAAAGATCACGCCCCACAAAGCCCAACCAAAAGTTCAGAAACCAGCCGGCAAAGAAGACTTCATCCAAAACTTGGCTCCCTGAAAGCCCAACTGGAACGCATAGAAAGTTGGGACATGGCCCTGGAGGGTTGCCTCAATCAGGAATACGACGACTGGTATAACAGCGCTGACGAGGAACTCTTGTACAGCGACCCGGAGGGCGTAGTGGGTATCATCCAGGAAGCCTGTGTATTCGTGCACCACTGCATAGCCTGTGAAGAATACCAGGTCGCCCATGAACTCACTGATATCCTGATAGGACTGGACATCATGGTAGGCGGGGAGTATCAGGAGTACACGAACACCCCAATCAACATCCGTGACCTGCAATACTACCACTTGGGAAATGTGGAATATAAATCCCTTGTAACAGACGCGGCCCATGCGGCCTACTGCATCTCCGATCTGCCGGAGAGAGCCGATGACTTGTACAACACGCTGTCAAATTCCGGTAGGAAAGACATCACTCTGGAAATGGTCATGCAGAGCGGCAGAGAGCTTCCGGACATGGATGCATTTCTCCCCCTGTGGATAGAATATCTCGGCGGGATGACCACAAGCTACGCCCAGGAGCTGCTGCAGGAAGCGCTGGAACTGACAGGCGATGGGGAGCAGCTCCTGGCAAGCGCACGGAAATACTGCGGAGACCACCCGGGGCTCTATGAGCAGTACTTATGAGAGATGAATAACTGACAGCTTACCATGGGAAACATAATACTGCTTTGGACAATGGTGGATGGATTATTATGGCTATTTCAGCATAGTTATGATAAAATGTTATTCGAAAATAGAAATGATCTGTCAGGGAGGTGCCAGCGAGAATGCTCAATGTTTATTACGGGAATATGCCGGAGGCGGTTTTTAATACAGCAGTGTATTTTAAAAATACATATGAGGATGAGTGGATTACGGATTCTGTTGCCAGGGATATGATTCTTGATATCGATAAATCAATTGTGCTGGACAGCGGTGTAATCGACAGTCCAGTTATGGGAAAAATTGCTCCGCTTGCGCTTTCTGGCGGAGTGAAGACACTCATCCTTATGAAAAATGAGCGTTCAAGGATATTCAATGCCTCTACCTGCGGGGATAACTGTGCCAAGTGGATTTTAAAACTCGCAGAAACAGACGACCTTACGATCAATCTTCGCCATCTGATGGATTTTGGGGAAGGGACATTTGATATCCGTATTTTGAATACAAATCAGATTGTTCACAGCATGAAAGAACTTGTTCCGATTGCTGGCCTGTATGTGTGAGAGGTGCTGCTATGAGAGGTACACATAGGATCATCCTGCAGAATAAACGTATTCGGTATGAATTTGAAATTAAGAGAAATATCACTGTGATCAGGGGAGACAGTGCGACGGGAAAAACAGCGCTGGTAGATATGATACGCGAACATTTTGAAAACGGAAATGCCAGTGCCGTTGAACTTACCTGTGATAAGGAATGTACGGTTCTGGAAGGCCGTACATGGGCCGGGCAGCTTTCTATGATGAAAGACAGCATTGTTTTTATTGATGAAGGCAATGAGTTTGTATTAAGTGATGATTTTGCTTTGGCAATTCGGAATACCGATAATTATTATGTTATTGTGACCAGAGAAAGTATTCCTTCCTTGCCATACAGTGTCGAAGAAATTTATGGAATTCGCGATTCGGGTAAATATGGAACTTTAAAACGTACTTATAATGAGTTTTATCATTTGTATCAGACAACAGACAATCGACATGCAGTCAGGCCGGAAAAGGTGATTGCAGAGGATTCTGATTCCGGTTTTCAGTTCTTTCAGGGTGTTTGCGAAAAAAATGGCGGAATGACTTGTATCAGCGCATATATTGAAGAACCCTGAAAACTATATTGAGAGTGGGGATTACTTTAGTTGGGAGCGATATTTTACGTCACAGTTGATACGGATTACCCGAGATACCTATTTGCGATATGCCAAGAGAAAATTGAATCCTGCTTATTTGCAGGAGAAAATTTCAGACAGGATTCTTTCAGTTATGCAGGGAATAAATTTGAATTCACCATAGACTGGCAGCATTCATTTCGACAGGAGAGACATCGCCCTCTCCACCCCAACAAACCAGGAGAAGTACAATGAAAATCATCCTCTCACCAGCCAAGAAAATGAAAGCCGACCCCGACACACTGGAGCCCGTGGGCCTGCCCCGGTACCTGGACCAGGCTTCGGCCATCCTGTCCTGGCTGAGGAGCCGGACCCGGCAGGAACTGCAGACCCTATGGAAATGCAACGAAACCATAGCTCAGGAGAACTACGACCGCCTCGCGCACATGAACCTGGAACGCGGTCTGACGCCCGCAGTGCTGGCCTACCAGGGAATCGCTTATCAGTACATGGCTCCTGCGGTATTTGAAAAGGCCCAGTATGAATACGTGCAGGAGCATCTGAGGATATTGTCCGCATTCTATGGCGTGCTCAGGCCCATGGACGGCGTAACCCCTTACCGGCTTGAAATGCAGGCCAAAGCCTCCATTGCGGGACATAAAGATCTGTATGGCCTGTGGGGAAGCAGGCTGTATGAAGCGGTCCGGGACGAAAGCGGCCTCATCATCAACCTGGCCTCCAGGGAATATTCGAAATGCATTGAGAGATATCTCACAAAGAGTGACAGATTTCTCACAGTCACATTTTGTGAAAAGGCAGGGAATAAGCTTGTGACAAAGGGAACCTACGCCAAGATGGCCAGAGGCGACATGGTAAGGTTCCTGGCGGAGGAGAACATAGAGGAGCCTGCGGACATACAAAAGTATTGCAGGCTGGGATATGTATTCCGGAACGACCTGTCCACAGAGACGGAATATGTGTTTGAAAGACAGCAAAAAGCAAGATGACCATGGTGACAATAAAACCTGTGTATGCAGATCCTATTTGAAACATACATAATCCCAAAATATCAGGCTGAACAATTTTCGACATGAATCAGTTCCGTCCCCACATCCTGCTGCTTCTTTGCCCCAGAGGGCTACCGGGTTTCGCAGACTCTCTGCGCAATCAAAGTATCCATACAATGCCTGTGGGGAACCCCGCCGCTGTTGCAGTCAAAGACCTCCTCCCTGCAGGTATGGAACAGCCAGTCGTGATAATATCCAAAGAGCTCCCCGGAATACCAGGGGTGCCGCAGTTTCTCATCCTCCGGATTCTGAAAAGAACGGGTAATAAAAGGCTTCTGAACAAATACATTCAGGGCATTAATGCCCATATCCGCGGTATGTGACTTTAGACTGCCGCAGAGTTCCTCCCGCCTGGACTCCGGGATAAAATGAAGCATACCGCTGCAGAAAATAACATCATATTCTCTCTCAGGATGGTAATCAAGAATATCAGCCTTGAAGAAACGTACATTCACCTGATTGTGCTCTGCCAGGCGTTTGGCCTTTTCGATCCCCTGCTCCGACACATCAAATGCAGTGACGGCATACCCGCATTTGGCCATGAAGACAGCGTCTTTGCCCTCTCCGCAGCCGATATCCAGCACCCGGTAAGGTTTCACAGGGGGCAGGAGTTTCATGATATCGTAGCAAATCCGGTTTGGCGTAAGTCCCCAGTAATACTCTTCCTGGTCGTACCGGCTGTCATAATCTGTTACTACACTCCTGTAGCCAAGCAAAGCGTCCACAGTGGTATGAAGCGCTGCCGCCAGCCTGGGGAGCATTTGGATGTCGGGATAGGTGGTATTGTTCTCCCATTTTGACACTGCCTGAAAGGAAATATTCAGGGATTTGGCCAGCTGGCTCTGGGTGAGGCCCAGTGCCCTGCGCCTCTTGCTGATGATTTCGCCTGTATTCATATGATCCATAGTTGCCGCCTTTCTGCACTTATGTCTTTATCCTAATATAAAGGAAGCAAAAGCGCAATAACCGGCCCGGAGAATCCCGGGCAGGAATTCATCTGCCGGTTGAAACATCCCCTCAAGTCAAAACAGCAGTTAAGCCCAAAATTTTTCTTGTAATTCCGGCCCCGTCATGATACCCTGAATATAGTGAAAAGCAAAATCTGGATCATATGAAAGACGGCCCCGCCGTTTCTGTAGTTCATGACACAATAGAGGATGCGCGAAGCGAGGATTCTATTGTTTGGAGTTTCTTGCCGGGCAGCAGCCCGTATCCCGAAAATGGAAGTCTACAGAATCTCAATTCCCAACTGTTTATTTTGGATTTTGCGGTCATAGACAGACTGGATCTGCAGCCGGGCTTACGAAATGAGGAATCAAAATGTACATAGAAACCCCGCGGATGATAATCCGCAGCTTTACCCCGGAGGATGCCGCAGATCTGCATGATATCCTGGGCGACGATGAGACCATGGAGAACTGTGAACCGGCATACGATTTCCGGAAAAGCCGGGAATTTCTGAATTCTTTCTGCATAGGCCGAAAAGGCGCCTTGGCAGCGGTTCACAGGAAAAGCAGGAAAGTGATAGGATATATTCTGTTTCACGAATCTGTCGAAAGCGTCTATGAAATGGGCTGGTTTTTCAATCGGAACTTCTGGCAGCAGGGCTATGCCCTGGAATCCTGCAGTGCCGTGATTGACCACGCCTTTCGGGAGCGGAAAGCCCATAAGATATTTGCGGAAACCATTGACGCCGTGAAGTCTGTTCGTCTCATGGAGAAGCTGGGAATGCGTCCGGAAGGCATCCAGCGCAGCCACACCAGAGACAATCAGGGCCGATGGGCAGATCTATATTTCTACGGATTGTTGGAGGAGGATTGGCGGAAAGGACAGGATAAGGCTTGAAGACAGTCCACACCCATGATATGCCGAAAAGCTCGCGAAAAACACTGACACCGCAGGCGGTTTTGCGTATAAGGAGGAATTATGAGCAAATTAGACGGTTTAAGCATATACCTTAGCATGCTTCTGCGTCACAGGCCCCAGGAGGCGCACATTACATTAGATGAACACGGGTGGGCCGATGTGGACGAGCTGCTGGCAGGGGTAAACGGTACCGGCAGAAAGATCGACATGTCCATGCTGGAAGAAATCGTGGCAACGGACAAGAAGCAGAGATACAGCTTCAGTCCGGACAAGACCCTGATCCGTGCAAATCAGGGACACAGCATACCGGTGGACGTGGAACTGAAAGAACAGGAGCCGCCGGAATTTCTATATCATGGGACTGCCCTGAGATTTCTGGACAGCATAAAGGCGGAGGGCATAAAACCCATGAGCCGGCTATATGTTCACTTATCGAAAGATATCAAAACCGCTGTGACGGTGGGAAAGCGCCATGGAGAACCCGTGATCCTGAAGATCCGCAGCAAAGAGATGCATATAGCCGGATGCCCGTTCTATCTGTCGGAGAACGGAGTGTGGCTGACGAAAAAGGTGGCGCCGGAGTACTTTGAGGAAATGGAGCCGCAGGAATAGGAAATCGGCTTGAATCCGCGTGAAAATCCAGTATGAAAGAGGAGAATCAGGAGACAGAATGACCCCAAGAGAAGCCCTAAAACAGTTCTTCGGCTATGATTCTTTCCGGAAAGGCCAGGAAGACATCATAGCGTCCATCACGGCAGGACGGGATGTCCTTGCCATCATGCCCACAGGCGCGGGCAAGTCCATATGCTATCAGGTTCCGGCGCTGATGCTGCCCGGTATTACCATCGTGATATCGCCTCTGATCTCCCTGATGCAGGATCAGGTGAAAGCCCTGAACGAGGCCGGTATCCACGCCGCGTTCATCAACTCTTCCCTGACGGAGGCTCAGATCCGGAGGGCTTTGCAGCTGGCGGCAGAGGGCGTCTACAAGATTGTCTATGTAGCGCCGGAGCGGCTGGAAAGCTTTGACTTTCTGGAATTTGCCGCCAGGGCGGAGATTTCCATGGTGACCGTGGACGAGGCTCACTGCATCTCCCAGTGGGGACAGGATTTCCGCCCCAGCTATCTGAAAATCGTGGAATTTGTCAAAAATCTGCCCAAGCGGCCTATCGTGGGCGCCTTTACCGCCACGGCCACGGAGGAGGTAAAGGAAGATATCCTGTGCATCCTGAGCCTGACAGACCCCTATGTGACAGTGACTGGCTTCGACAGGGAGAACCTGTATTACCGCGTGGAAAACAGCAGGAAGAAAGATGATTTTGTAATCAACTACATAGAGAAGCATTCGAAAGACAGCGGCATCATCTACTGCGCCACCCGAAAAAATGTGGACAAGCTATTCGAGACACTGTTCAAAAGGGGTGTTCCCGTCACCAGATATCATGCGGGCATGGACAATGAAGAGCGGAAAAGGAGCCAGGACGACTTTATCTATGACAGAGCCCCCGTCATCATAGCCACCAACGCTTTCGGCATGGGCATCGACAAATCCAATGTCAGATATGTCATCCACTATAACATGCCTCAAAGCATGGAGAACTATTACCAGGAGGCCGGCCGCGCCGGGCGTGACGGGGAGCCCTCCCAGTGCATTTTGCTCTTTTCGGCCCAGGATGTGATCATCGACAGATTTCTGCTGGAAAAGAAAGACTTCTCCGGCCTGGAGGAAGAGGAGACGGAGTTGATAAAGCAGCGGGACACGCGTCGGCTCCAGGTCATGGAGGGGTACTGTCGAACCTCAGGATGCCTTAGGAATTACATCCTGAACTATTTCGGGGAAAAGGCTGTCACGCCCTGCGACAACTGCGGCAACTGCCACAGGGAGTTTCAGGAGCAGGATATGACCGCCCAGGCCAAGCAGGTCATCAACTGTGTGGCGGAGACAAAAGGCCGCTATGGGCTTACCGTTGTCCTGGGGACCCTCATGGGAGCGGACAGGGCAAGGCTGCGGGAGCTGGGTACTGTGGATTATAAGACATATGGGGCGCTGAAAGACTGCAGGGAGCCGCTTTTGCGGGGCCTTATCAGCCAAATGGTGGAAGAGGGCTATCTTTACCAGACCCAGGAGCAGTACAGTGTGCTGAAGATGGGGAATATCGCTCCTCTGCGGGACGAAAATACCCATGTGATGATGCGCGTTTACCAGGAGAAAGAGCCGGAGAGGAGCCTGGGCGGAAAGAATTCGGACAGAAAGAAATCTCCCCGCAGAAGCACAGATGCGCTTACCTCTGCGGGCTATGACCTGTTCGAGGTGCTGCGAAAGCTTCGGCTGGAAATTGCCAGGGAAGAATCGCTGCCGCCATATATCATTTTCAACGACAAAACGCTGATCGACATGTGCGTAAAGCTGCCGAAAACTGCCGACGATTTATTATGGGTCTCGGGCGTGGGCGAAAGAAAGCGGGATAAGTATGGGGACAGGTTCTTAAGCGCCATCATGGCCTTTGTGGAATCCCGCCCGGATGCGGTGATCAGCATCCAGAGCCCTGCCGCAGACCGGGCGGGCAACGGAGAAAGTACAGGCGCACCGGTCAGCGGAGGCGGTACAGGCCCGTGAGTCAGCCCATCCTTTGATTCCCGCGAGCAATGAGTCAAGTGGGCATGCTTGCATGCACATTTGACGAATGCCGCGAGGGTCAAATACCCCGCTGCTCTGCAGCGGGGTATTTGATTTCAATCCTTTTATTCCAAAGGAAAGTTCCTTGACATTACCGGCATCTGAGAATAAGATAAAATATAGAAGATACAGACTGTACAGACAGCACCGGGAAAAGGAGGTACCAATGGAAAAAGGGTTGATTGGCATTCAAATGAGCACCATCAAGAAAAAGGTGGATGAGCTGGGCGCCTATGAGACGCTGAAAGCATGTGCGGAAATGGGATATCACTGTATGGAAGTGAGCCAGATTCCCATGACTGCGGAGAATGTGTCCGGCATGCGAAAGGCATGCCAGGAGTTTGGGATCAAAATTGCGGCGAACACGGCGGCGCTTGAGCCCATGGCTCCGGGGATGCCGGGAGAGTATCTGGTGTCCGATTTTGACAAGATTGTGGAGGACTGTAAGGCGTTGGACACAAATATGCTCCGGATTGGCATGCTGCCGATTACCTGTATGGGAAGCCGGGAGAAAGCCGTTGATTTCGTGAAGCGGGCGGATGAGATGGCGGAGCGCCTGGGAGAGCATGGAATCGACCTGTATTACCACAATCATCATGTGGAGTTCGTCAAATACGACGGCCAGTATCTGCTGGACATCATCCGGGACAACACGAAGAAGATGGGCTTTGAGCTGGACATCCACTGGATACACCGGGGCGGCGAGAACCCTGTGGAGTTCATCCGCAGATATGCGGGGCGCATCCGCCTGCTGCATTTGAAAGATTACCGCATCGCCAGCTTACCTGTGCCGGGGGAGGGCTTTGACATGAAAGCCTTTTTCGCTGACTTTTTTAATTTAGTGGAATTCGCCGAAGTGGGAGAGGGAAATCTGCCCATTCGGGAGTGCATAGAGGCCGGGCTTGCCGGAGGCAGCGAGTATTTCCTTATCGAGCAGGACGACACCTACGGCAGGGACCCCTTTGAGAGTCTGAAAATCAGCCGGGACAATCTCATTGCCATGGGATACGGGGACTGGTTTGAATATGAAAAGCGGCTTTAAAATCGCCGGGAAAACCATTTCATCACAAGGAGGAAGAAGACATGAACACCACAAAGTACGCGGGAACACAGACAGAAAAGAACCTGGAGGCCGCATTCGCCGGGGAATCACAGGCCAGGAACAAGTACACCTATTTTGCCTCTGTGGCGAAAAAGGAGGGCTATGAGCAGATCGCAGGCATGTTCCTGAAGACAGCGGACAACGAGAAAGAGCATGCCAAGATGTGGCTCAAGGAGCTCAAGGGAATCGGCGATACCAAGGAGAACCTGAAAGCAGCCGCAGACGGCGAGAATTACGAGTGGACAGACATGTACGAGGACTTCGCCAAGACGGCAGAGGCAGAGGGCTTTCCGGAGCTTGCGGCCAAATTCCGGCTGGTGGGCGAGATTGAGAAGCACCATGAAGAGCGCTACCGGGCCTTGCTGAACAATCTGGAGACAGCCGCTGTCTTTGAAAAGAGCGAGGTGAAAGTATGGGAGTGCCGCAACTGCGGGCATATCTGCGTGGGCACGAAAGCGCCGGAAATCTGCCCTACATGCAACCATCCCCAGAGTTACTTTGAGGTACATGCGCAGAACTATTAAAGGCGGCTTGGCAATCATAGAGACTGACCAGAACAGGAGAGAGGCGGATAAACAGCCTCTCTCTTGCCGCCGTACATTATCTTCAATGACAAGACTTTGATTGACATGTGCATAAAACTGCCGAAAACGGCAGATGATTTACTGAAAGTCTTAAGTATAGGTGAAAGAAAGCAGGAGAAATACGGGACAGGTTCCTAAGCGCCATAGCGGCGTCTGTCCGGTCCTGCCCGGATGCGGTCTTCAGCATTGGGAGCCCTGTGGGGGCGGGACAGCGGTGAAACCCGGGAGAACAATAAAGGATGAGAGGCAAAAGCATTTAGATGCGGAAACGGAGGAAAAGAGATGTTGGAAACAGGAACAAAGGCGCCGGATTTTGAGCTGCCGGATCAGGATGGGAAGCTGCACAAGCTGTCGGATTATGCGGGGAAAAAGGTGATTCTGTATTTTTACCCCAAGGACAATACGCCGGGATGTACCAGCCAGGCCTGCGGCTTTTCGGAGAGGTATCCGCAATTTGTGGAAAAAGGGGCGGTGGTCCTGGGGGTCAGCAAGGACACAGTGGCATCCCACAAGAAATTCCAGGAGAAATACGGGCTTGCTTTCACGCTGCTGGCAGATCCGGAGCGGAAAGTCATCGAGGCCTATGATGTCTGGAAAGAGAAGAAAAATTACGGCAAGGTTTCCATGGGCGTGGTCCGTACCACATACCTCATCGACGAGAAAGGGATTATCATCAAAGCCAATGACAGGGTAAAGGCGGCGGACGACCCGGAGAAGATGCTGAACGAAGTGTAAAAACGTTTTCGCCGAATCGAGGTCTGACATGATAAAGATAGCAGTCTGTGACGACGACGAAAAGATTCTGGGGGAGACCCTGGAGCTGCTGAAGCGATACAATAAGCTGCCGATCTGTGCAGATGCCTACACCAGCGGGGAGGCTCTTCTGGCTGCGGGAAAGAAATACGATATTCTGCTGCTGGACATTGACATGGAGGGGATGGACGGCATAGAGACTGCCCGGCGCATCCGGGAGGCGGACAGGGAAGTGAAGCTGATTTACGTCACCAATTACAGTGACTATACCATTTTCGCCTTTGGGGTGCACGCTTTCGCCTATCTGCTGAAACCCCTGAAAGAGGAGGAACTGTTCGCCCAGCTGGACGAAGCCTTTGCCTACGGATTGGCAGGGCCGGAGCCGGAACTGGAATTCCGGGCCAGGGAGGGGATTGTGCGCCTGGCGCCGTCCCGGATTCTTTGCTTTGAGTATCTCAGCCGCCAGGTGCTGCTGCACACGAGAGAGCAGGTGTGGCATTTGAAGCGGCAGATTACGGAACTGGCCCGGGAGATGGAGGGCTATGGATTTGCCATGCCCCACAAGAGCTTTGTGGTGAATCTGCACGCGGTGCAGCGCATCCACGGGTACGAGATCACTCTGACGGAGGGAATGACGGTTCCTCTGTCCCAGAAGAAATCCGCGCTGTTTCGCAGAGCATTGAATGAATACCTGGCACAGGAAAGGGGGCAAGGGGTATGGAAATCCTGATTTACCTGGTGCTTCCCTGCGTGGGCAGCGTGTTCCTGCTGGGCGGCATGTTTTACGCGGCTTACCGGATGTCAGGGCAGGGGGGCATCTCCAAACATACCGTTGGTATCATAGCCGCGTATATTCTAGTGTGCGTGGCATTTTCCACGCTGGGCAATACCTGGGTGAACATGGCCTTTATGATTCTCTTTCCGCTGGCGGCCTGGCGGGCTTTTGGGACGCCGGGAATTTACTGCCTGTACTATTTTATCCTGTCCGTGGCGGTATGGCTGGCAGACATAGCGGGGGTCCTGGGACTCCAGATTGCCATGGCAGAGGGGCTTTTGTCCCTGAACACTCCGCAGCTGCAGTACATACTGATGGTGGTGGTAACCCGGATGATAGAGTTCATGGTGATACTGCTGGTGGCTCTGGCGGCGGGCCGGAAAGCAGGGCGGCATATCACGCTGCGTCAGGTGGTCATTTCCGTGCTGCTGCCCCTGTACTCGGTCTTTAATATGTACGCTATGCTTTACCTGATGCAGATTTATTTCACCAGGAATATGGTGATTCTCTTTGGGGTGAATCTGGCGCTGCTGATCGGCCTGAATATATACTTCTGCGTCCTGGTGGACGTGATGAGCGAGAATCACAGACTGGAGAACGAGCGCAATCTCTACCGGGCCCAAGCCCGGATGCAGCATAGGTATTACGAACAGGAAGAGGCAAAGTACGAGGCTTCCCGGAAACTGATTCACGACATCCGCAACCATATCCAGGCCATGGAGGCGCTCTACGCTGGGGAGGACATCCGTACAGATGCCGCAGGAAACTTATCCGGTGACGCTTTCGGGGATGTGGGCACAGATGCCTGTGGGGAAAGGAAAGCAGGGGAAAACGCCTGCAGGGCGGAAAGATACGCCGGGGATATCCACCGGATGCTGAACGGCTTTCAACAGAAATATTATACCTCGGAAAAGCTGTTGAATATCATTCTCAACGATAAGGCCAGAGCCATGCAGCGGCTGGGCGTGAGAGAGGATATGAAAGTGGGGGAGCTGTCTTTGGATTTCATGAAAGAGACGGACATCACTGCACTTTTCGCAAATCTTCTGGACAATGCAGTGGCGGCTGCCGGGGAGAGCAGCCGGAAGTATGTTCGGCTGCGGGTGAACCGGGTGCGGCAGTTCCTCTCGGTCACGGTGGAGAATGGCTGCGACACAGAGCCGGTAAAGGCCGCAGGTGCTTTCCGCTCCCGGAGAGAGGGCCATGAGGGACTGGGGCTGAAGATCATCCGGCAGACCGTGGAGCAGTACGGAGGCGATCTGCAGATGGATTGGAGAGACGGGGTGTTTACGGCCAAGGTGATGCTGGCGGCGGAATAGGCGGCATCGCGCAGATGAAACTGTATTTCAGGAGCAATATGCCATACCTTAGGTAAGGCATATTGCTTTTTTGCGGTGGGAGTTCTAGAATAAAGACATAGATGCGGGGGGTGAAGAAAGGAAGGTGATAACATGCTGTTGGTAAGTCTGATCATGGGAATTGCCATATGCTACGGAGTGCCGATTGCGGGGCTGGCGGTCCTGGCGCGAAAACAAAAAGGAGCCGGAAAGGCCTTTCTCTGGGGGGCGCTGGCCTTTACGGTAAGCCAGCTGCTGATCCGGATTCCGATCTTACAGTTCGTGCTGCCGAACTTCGGGTGGTTTGCGGTGATGCAGCTGTATCCCTGGAGATACGGTCTGTTCCTGGGGCTGACAGCCGGACTGGCGGAGGAGACGGCCCGGTGGATTGCCGCCCGGTGCTTCCTGAAAGGGAGAGACACTTTGGGCCACGGTCTGGCCTTTGGCCTGGGCCACGGCGGCATAGAGGCCATGCTGCTCATCGGGCCCAACATGATCGCCGGAGCGGTGATGGTGCTGGCCGGCCAGGAGAGCCTGTTTCCCACGGATTGGGGCAATGTGCTGACGGCAGGGGCGGAGCGGATTTTCGCCATGGCGTTCCATGCGGGGGCATCGCTGCTGGTGCTGTACGGAGTGCGGGAGCGGAAAGCGTTCCGGTACTGGGCCCTGGCATTGGCGCTGCACGGACTGATGGATGCGGCGGTGGTGATACTGCCGGCACAATTTGGGGTGGGCATAGCGGGTCTGGAGCTGTGTGCGGCCGTGACAGGCGCATTGACGCTGGCGCTGGGGATTTGGCTTTTCCGGAGACCGAAAAGCGCACACAAGCCCGAAACCCAGCGGGCAAAAGACTGACATTGCCCGTGAAACAAGACAGGGATTTCGGGGAGAAAGCCCGGATAGCCCGGATAGGAGGATAAAAATGAAAACAAATATGAAGACAAATACGAAATCAGAAATCAATGCCAAAACAAAGACAAACACATTACACAGCCTGAGAAAAGGCATAGCCATAGTCCTGGTGGCAACCGTTTTTTTGCTGGCAGGCTGCAGCAGCGCCAAGCTGTCCGGTGACTTCGAAGAGGAGAAAGTGAAAGCCGCGGCCCGGGAGGCCGTCGAATGCTTGGCAGCCGGAGAGTACGAGGCCTGCGTGGCTTTGATGAGCGCCGAGATACAGGAAGCCATATCGGCGGAAATCCTGGGAGCCAACATGGAGACCATAACAGCCCAGAAAGGGGCCTTTCAGGAGATCAAAAGCGTCTCCGTGGTGGGCCAGAAAGATAAGGACGGAACGGAATACGCGGTGGCCGTAGTCGTGGGATCTTTCGAAAAGGGAAATGTGACCTTTACCGTGAGCTATGACAAGGGGATGCAGATAATTGGATTCTGGATGAAATAAGGGTCTTTCCCATTACAATCTATACCGGCCCGGTGAACTGTTCGGGGATTTTTCCCATAAATCCTGAACGGTTCTCCGGGCCGTGGGCGTATGCGGGTCAGGTCAAGCGGTCACAGGCGCTTTCCCCGGAAAATGTCCGGAAAATATTCCTTGCCCGGACAGCAATGAGCAGTGACACAATGCCCGAAAATAAGATAACCATATATTCGGCGCCCTCACAGATCTCAAACAGAATGCCATAGAGTGCGTTCCCTAAGGGCTGGGCGCACATGGAAACGGTGAGAATGACGGCTATGACTTTCCCGATGAGATTCTGCGGTGTATTTGCCTGGATAAAGGACATCATCTGCACGGTAAAAATCGTTGAAAATACCATCACCCCAAAGCAGCATCCGGTGATGACCAGGTAATTCACGATCCCGGATGAGAATAAGAGCAGGGAGAGGCCCATGGGGAACACGCAGATCGCACAGGATATCACGAGATTGCCGGATTTACAGACTGCCAGCTTATCTGCAAAGACACCTGCGCCAATGCCGCCGAAAAGGCCTCCCGCCGCCAATGCCCCTTCCGCAAAGCCATAGAGCCTGTTGGCCTGGGCGGGCTCCAAATCCAATACCTCCGTTACCAGATAGGGCAATGCCACCATGATCATTGCGGCCAGGAACAGATTGACACCGCAGATCACCAGAAGCGATTTGCCGATGGCAGGCTGTTCCTTTCGGATAAAGCGGATGCTCTGTGCGAAATCCCTTTTTGCCGTCTGCAGGATACTGCCCTGTGCAATCTGTCTCCGGAAAGGTATTTTGATGAAGAGCTCCATGACCGCCGACAGAATAAAGCATAGGGTGCAGACCCCCAGGACAGGCTTTAACCCATAGGCGCTGTACAAAACGCCGCCAAGCACGGGCCCTGTCAAAGAAGCAAAGGAGCTTATCACATTGATAACGGAATTCGCCGCCATAAAATGCGCCTGGGGTACCAGCGCCGGGATGCTGGCCTGTACGGAGGGCTGATACGCCCCTGCGATGCCGTAGAGAAACATCAAAGTAACCGTCAGAAGCGGGATGAGCGGGAAGCTTTCCATGAGCAGGGAAAAGGTAAGGATAACCGCGGCCGTAAAGAAATCCAGTACTACCATAACATTCCTTTTGTTTACCCTGTCTGCCGCAATACCGCCGACAGGGGACAGCAGGATGGATGGGATAAAGGCGCAGGCCGTGACGGTTCCGTAAAGCGCCGAGGAACCCGTGAGATTTAAAAGGTACAGGGGCAGGGCGAAGCGGATAGCGGCATTCCCGAACAGGGAGATGATCTGGCCGATTACTACCAATGTGAAATCTTTTGAAAATAATGTCTGTTTCATTTTGAACCCTCCGTCTTTTTGTTTTGTCTGAAATGATGTATGATAGCTTTATACATACCGCATGATGGTATGTATAAGTCTAAAAGAAATCTGCCCGTTTTCAGGGCAGTTTTTCTCCCGTAAAAAAGAGTGCTTATCCATGTTTTTTCTTCTGATAGATAGAGGTCAGCTCCTGAATCCTTTCCAGTATTTCATCATCCACGATATCCAGCCCGAAGCCCTGCAGCATCCGGCGAAATACCATGAACTTTCGCCAGGACTCCTCCTCTGTGCTGTCAAATATCATGGGATTCATCCATACGTTTGCCGCCAGCAGTATCAGCTCCGCCAGTTGTTCCGGATAGTCCGTCTCGATGGAGCCGTCGGAGATTCCCTGGCGGATAATCGGCAGAATGTAGTTGGGCGCCGCATTGTCCATGGTATCGTGCAGGAGGCTGAAGAGCAGCTTGGGGTTGTTATGGAAATCCGGGGCCACGGTAAAGATATCATTCTGTACAGGCCGGCTGATGGATTCCTTAAAAATGGCCTTGAGCTTCTCTCTGCCGTTTAAGTCCGCCCGGTCGCGGATCATGGCAAGCATTTGATTGGATTCGGCAGTCATCTGATCCGTGACGGCAATGAGAATATCCTCTTTTGACTTAAAATGGTGGTAGATAGCGCCCTTGCTGAGCCCGCCCAATTGATCGATGATATCCTGGATGGAGGTGTGCTCATACCCTTTTTCCATAAACAGACGAAAGGCCACGGCCAGGATTAATTGAACCGTTTCTTCCGGATGCTTGTTTCTTGCCATGATTTTCCCCCTCCTTTGCATACTAACGGTATGTATTATGCTATCATACTGCCGGTATGTTTGTCAAGACATATTTCGATTGTAATTCGGTCTTGGCTATGTTACTTTGATATAAGATTATGGAAAATGAAACCAAAGAGACAACGAAAGTATTACAAGGAGGAAGATCATGTTTGCAAGAAAATTACAGCCCGGCGAATACTGGCGGGCCAATCTTAACATGGCAGTGGCTTTTGAAAATTCGTTCGAGTACACAAAGGAGCTGGAAAAGTCCGGGACTGCGGAGAGCTCTCCCCTGAGGGATTACTACGGAGCGTTTACGGGCCGGGATGAGCATCCGGCGGCCTCTGTGATCATGAACAAGAAGCAGGTGCGCTTTGACGGTCACATCGTCAAAATGGGCGGCGTAGGCGGTGTGGCCACACTTCCGGCCCATCGCCGGGGCGGAGCCATCCGGGTCTGCATGGAGACGGCTCTGCGGGATCTCTATGAGGACGGTTATGTCCTGTCCCATCTGTATCCGTTCAGCAGCGCTTATTACAGGCAGTACGGCTATGCGCCTGCCGGAAAGACCCTGCGCTGGCGGGTAAGCATCCGGGATCTGAAGCGTCTGCCCGGTGCGGGCGGCAGTGTGCGGCAGCTGATGCCCGGCGACGATCCGAGCGTTTTGGCTGAGCTCTACGCCAGAGTCTACGGGAACGTGAATTTTTCCTGTCTGCGGGAAAAATTCGACAGCAATCTGGAGGGGGACAGGCCGCTGGAGGAAAAGCGCTGGATCTTCCTCTGGTCGGATGATGAGGGCGTTCCCGGCGGCCTCTTAATCGGCAGCAGGGTAAAGGACACGCTCCACTGTGCCGCCGAATTTGGCCTTGGAAATGGCCTGATCTTCGCGGATGCCAGGGCCCTTGCGGGGTTATTGAATTTCGTCCATACGGCGTTTCTGTCCAATTTCGCGGACATAGAGTTCGGCGTACCGGATCATGTGGACCTGTGGGGATTGCTGCCGGAGATCAGCGGAACGGAATGCAGGGTTATCATGAACGGTATGGCCCGGGCCGTCAATGCGGAGGCGCTTTTGAGGCTTTGCCGCTGCAGGGGGGAGGGGAAGCTGGCCATAGGGGTTAGAGATCAGATCATTCCGGAAAACAACGATACTTTCCTGCTGGACTTCGCTCCCGGCCGAGAGAATCTGGTGGAGCGGATTTCGGGCCCCGGGGACATTGAGCTGGACGCGGGGAATCTGGCCGTGCTGCTGGGGGGCTGCCGGAGCGCGGACAGCATAGCCATGACGCCGGATATCAGGGTCAACGGATCCGGGACAGAATTCTCCCGTGTGTTCTACCGAAAGCCCTGCCATGTGCTGGATCTCTTCTGAGGTCTTTCGGAGATGATGCCCCTGATTTTGCCCGGATAGCACTTTTGGTCAAGAAATGCGTCGTCGGGCGTAGTATGCTGTGAGTGTAGCAAGATAGATACCCGGGCCCGGTTCCCGCAAATTGCCGGGACAGACAGCCCGGGCGGGGCCGGGATTTCGGCTGGCAGCGTAGAAGCGGCGGAAAGGCGAGGATATGCATGACAAAACCCCCATATTTCGGTCTCTGGATATGATCGAGGAAAGGATCCGGGAGAAGCTCACCGTGGAGGCTCTGGCCCGGGAAATCCATTTTTCCAAATATCATTATCAGCGCTTGTTCCGGGAGGCAGTGGGGGACAGCGTCATGGGATATGTCACTAGGAGGAAGCTGGCTCTCGCGGCCGGAGAGCTGGCGGAGACGGACAGCACGGTGCTGGAGGTGGCGCTGAAATACGGCTATGATTCCCATGAGGGCTTTACCCGGAGCTTCCGGGCGCATATGGGGGTGACGCCTGCGGAATATCGGAAATACCGTCTGCATGTCCGGCCGCAGACAATGGAGGAGAGAAGCGCTATGATGTATTCAAAGACAACGGATAAAATCATTCGGGAGTTGAACGCACTGATCGCGGAGGCCAGGGAGACGGCCGATTACACCAGGAAGTACAGGGGAACGGGGCATGGGGAGGAGTTCTATGGGCAGTTCTGGGAGTTCATGGCGGCCAGGACCGAGGAGATGGCTGGAGAGCTTGCCAAGATACTGGAGCAGGTCACAGCCATAGCACAGCGCCCAGACGGGATAACGGCCCGTTTCCGGATCATCAAGGCCATGGAGGACGCGGCTTTTACCTGCAGCGTCACGGTTTTCCAGACGGGACTTATGATGGCCCGGGCCGGGAAAGAGCACAGGGAGGCGTACGGGCCTCTGTGTCAAAGCTACAGCCGGCTGGCGGAGCATGCCAGGATGAAAGCGGGGTGTATCGCGGCATTCTTCCAGGAGCTGGCCGGGCTGATTTTTGGGGATATGCGGCAGAACGGTGCGCAGCGGATTCAGGCCGCGGTGCAGGCCGGCCGGGACGCGGCGGGGAAGCTGTCGGATCCGGCGCTGCCCTATGGCTATCTTGCGGAGGGTATTGCGGAGATTGTAAAGCAGCTCTCTAAGCCGGATGAGGTGGCTGTCTCTAAGCTGGAGGACTTATGGTTTTGCATGGATACCATTGCCTTTGCCGCCCGGACGGATATGATGCGGGAACCGTCCCACGAAGCGCTTTTTGAGGGGATATGGGAATTCAGGGAGAAGCTAAATGATTTGACAAAGTTCCTCCGGAGCCTGCAGGAGGATATGGCCGGAATCTTTGCGGAGACGGACAGCGCCCCGGCCCGGGACAGGAGCCCGGAGAAAATGTACAGCGATCTGGCTATGCAGGAGGGCATTCTGCTGTTCTGGCTGAAAGGGGAGATTCAGAAGCTGGGGAAGATTTTGGAGGAAGAGCAGAAAGCGGCGCTGAGGACAGTCTGCGCCAAGATGGCGCAGGCTGTGGAGCTGTGCGGCAGCGAAACGGCGCAGACACAGGCAGAGGAAATTATCCGCCTCCTGGGAGAGGCATATGAGGGACTGACTGCCCAGGCGGAAGCCCTGGGCGAATACGGCGGCCCGCTTTCCTATATCGCGGAAGAAGTGAAAGGGCCGCTTCAGTACCTGACTGCATACAGGTGAGGGACAACATTCCCAGTTTATGGAACCCACTTTTTTTCGTTGCCTTATAAGGATATTTATGGTAAGCTTTTATCCCCGGCATCTTTCACAATGCCATGACTGGAGAAATATTCCAGCCAGATCACGTCATACTTACCCAGAAGATGTACTTCATCCCAGGTATAGTCAGGGTTCAGGTGGCCGCTCTCGTCTGTTACCACTTCATTGATATCCAGATAGAAAATATTCTCTCCGTCTGCCAATGCCGCGATCCGGTCGTTTTTCTCCTGAATGGCCGGATTGTTGAAAATCGGGTCGGATTCCGATCGGGTCTGCTTTACATACATGATGCCGCAGACATAGATGATGGCATCCGGCTGCAGCTCCTGCAGGTGGGCCACGGCGGCCTCGTAGGCTTCCATAAAGGAGTCCACGGTACCGGTGCCCATCTCGTTGATACCGATTTCCAGATAAATTTTGCCAAAGGAGCGCTTCTGGAGAGCTTCCTCTATGGTAAGGGTCTGGCCGTCTACCTGGGCTGTCTTGGACTGGAACATGTTGTAGACGGTCATGCCGTTCTCGGCATAGTAAGTAAGGTTGTCCCAGCCGGAATAAAGCTTTACGCCCTCCACCCGGGAGTCGCCGATGAACAGGGCGTCGTCAAAATAATCGGGAGTCACCTCCGTGAAAGCATACTGTTTGGGCTGGTCTAAGGCGGCATCCGGATTCTCCTGTCCGTGGGAGCCGTTGCCGAAGCCAGCATTGTTGCCGGACCCGGAGATTCCCGGGTTCTGCGCATTGCCGGAACCATTGCCATTGCTGCCGCCAAAGCCGGCATTTTTGCCGGACCCGGAGGTTCCCGGGCTTTGTGCATTGCCAGAGCCATTGCCATTGCTGCCGCCGCTGCCGATATTGTTGCCGAACCCGGAGATCCCTGGGCCCTGTGCATCGCCAGAGCCATTGCTGCCGAAGCCGGCATTGTTGCCGGACCCGGAGGTTCCCGGGCTCTGCGCATCGCCAGAGCCATTGCTGCCGCCGAAGCCGGTATTGTTGCCGGACCCGGAGGTTCCCGGGCTCTGCGCATTGCCGGAACCATTGCCATTGCCATCGCCGGAGCCGACGGAATCCGAGCCCGGTGCGTCGCCTGAGCTGTCGCCAGTGTTATTGCCGGAGCCCGAAGTTCCCACCCCCTGTCTGTCCCCGGAAGCATCGCCGGAGCCATTGACGGGACCGCCGGAGACACTGCCGGAAACGCCCGGATCCGGCTGCCCGGCCAGGACATCCGGAATCTCCCCGGTACTGGACTTGCCGGAGGCCAGCACGGAAGAGCCGCTGTCTGTTCTCTGGTGGGAAAGCCCCTGCATCAGCACAGCGATAATGGGCTGTCCCCAACCGTCAGTATTGTATTCCTGATAAGCCCCATGAGCGCTGAGAGCCGCCACAAAGTTGGCGCAGAGCATGCTGGCCGCAAGGCAAGATAACAATGGTGTAGTATGCTTTCGTATCTTCATATATTTCTCCAATCAGTCCGGCCCAGCCCGAACATTAGACGTAAACTTCTCCTTTTTTGTCAAAAACCCAAATACAGAAACGGATTATGCAGCCCGTTTACAATCCGGTACACGCATACCCAGAACAGGCAAAACAGCACGACCTTTGCCGCCAGCGTATTCCAGAATTTTTTCCAGATAAAATCCGCCGCCGGACAGGACACCGCAAACGCTGCCAGAAAGAAGCCTGCATAAGATTTCCCATGGATAATCCAGTCTTTTGCATTCACCGCGATGCCCGTGTCCTGAAAAGGAAACAGCCGGGTAAAATAAATCCTCAGTCCCTCCAAATCCGTAACGGCGAAAATCACCCAGGTCAGAGGGATTAAAAACCACACATACAGATGGGAAAATACCTTATGAGCATCCAGGAATCTTCCCAGCCACAGCTTCTCCATGACGATAAAGAAGCCCAGCGTCAGCCCCCAGAGGAGGAAATTCAGGGTCACCCCATGCCATATGCCTGTCACCAGCCATACAGCCAGCAGATTGAAAATCGTCCGTCCCGTTCCCGCTCTGCTTCCGCCCAGGGGGATGTAGAGATAATCCCGAAACCATCTCCCCAGGGAGATATGCCATCTGCGGTAATACTCGCTGATACTCCTGGCGCGGTAGGGATGGTCGAAATTCTGCGGCAGCTGAAAGCCAAGTATACTGCCCAGGCCCACAGCCATGAGACTGTATCCCTGAAAGTCAAAGAAAAGCTGTACGGAATACGCTGCGGCGCCCATCCATGCAAAGGGCGTGGAGATGCTTTCGAAGCCTATGGTCTGTATCTGCCGCCAGAGAATCCCCAGAGTGTCCGCGATGATTACCTTGAAAGCCAGGCCCAGCACCACCTGGGACACGCCGTACTCAATGTTCCTGGCGGTAACTCTGCGCTTTCGCACCTGTTCAATGGTATGCCGGTATTGGGTGATAGGGCCGGACAAGAGCTTTGGAAACATGGCGGTAAAGATTCCGAATTCCATCCAGCTTTTGGGAGGCCTCTCCTCTTTGCGGTACACATCTATATCCGCGGACAGCAGTGCAAAGGTATAAAAGCTGATGCCGGGCGGGAGGGCCCCGGCCTTGTATTTATAATAGCACAAAAGACCTGCCTGGAACAGAACCGCTATTGCCAGCCATCCCTTTCGCCAGGCGGCGGACGTTTGATTGAAGTCCATAGCGCGCAGCAGTCCATAGTTGACGGTGATGGACACCAACAGGACTGCCGTCCCCTGGAGGCTGCTCAAAGCACAGAAAATCACGCTGGCCCCAAGCAGCACCGTATTCCTGTATTTTATGGGGCACAAAAAATAGAGCAATAAAAAAACAGGCAGGAAGCGGAATAAAAAATTCAAATCAGATAATCCCATAGCTGCGCTCCCCCCCTTTACGTTTTCTCGTGTGTTCTATCTATTAGATACTTATAGCATACGGAAATGTTTCATCAAATGCACATCATTTTTGCATCATATTTGTAAACAAAAAAATATTATGTATGTAGTCATCTGTCGGATTTTCCGTGGGACAAGCGGAAATACGAGAAAGATCATTGATAAAAAAGAAGATTCATAGTATGATGAACTTGAAAATCTCTACAAAAGCCAAAGCGATTGCTGAAAGTAAGTTTGCCGTGCTACAAAAGAGTTTGAAAAACGGTCTGAAAGAGTATAAAAGAAAGGAAAACGAACAAAGATGCTGGACGTAAGCTCGGATGAATTTAAAAGAAGCTAAAAGGCAGGAGCAGCAGGCAAAAGAGATAACGGATGCTTATGCAAGAAGAATGTTGCTTTTCTATGCAGTGGAATGTGGCGGGAAACATCACCTGATGCTGAGAGAGGGATGTTTCATGTACTCCCGGATGCCGGATAAATATAGAGTACTTCTGCACAATATCAAGAAGATACTGAAAGAATTGGGCCTGGAAGAAAAATGCGAGTTTCCTGTGTTACAAAGTGAACACGGAGAAAGCATACCGCCGGGACAGTATCAGGAAATGTGGAGGTATGGAATCAACATTAAGAAAGCAAATGAAGCGGGGAGACTGGTAGAAGAGAATATGCTGAGGGCATTGCGATTATTGCATGAACTGGAAAGGAGAAAGCGGAGCCGGATATGAGTGAAGAGATTTTGATAGCATATACATGGCAGGACATAGAGCGCACTTTGCTGTTGGATAAAGCAAACTGGCCGAAAGAGTGGCTGGGCATTGAAATGTACAGCAGGGAACTGATTCTCTGTGTAAAAGACATTACGGAAAAAACAAAGCAGAACGGCAAAGCCTATCTAAAGAAGCTATTCAGGCAATACTTTATAGAAGATGAAATTGTAATAAAAACAACGCGGACAAGAATAACCGTTTTATGGGAGGAATCAGAGGAAAAAGCAGGAACAGAGGCGCTTCCGCAGCCTTTATTCAAGGAATTCCTGTATGTAAATAATGAGAATAACATAGCATTAAAAGCCCTGGAGGAGGAAGGTGTGCCGGTAACCGCATTCCACTCCTATAAAGGCGGGGTGGGAAGAACGCTGTCCCTGATAGCATTCGTCCGGAATATGATACAGGAATTCCAGGACAGCAAAAAGGTTCTGATTGTTGACAGTGACATAGAGGCACCTGGACTGACATGGCTGGGACAGGAACAGAACGGAAGCGTGTCCATCAGTTACTTGGACATCCTCTCCATTATTGGAGCAAAAGGGGAGGATGATGAGGTGATAGAAAATATCAGCCATGAGGTGGAAAATTCCTTATTGACTTTTCACACAGATAAGATGGAAGTTTCTCAATATTTTCTTCCCACTTATCGGAGAGAAGAACAATTATTCGACATTTATGCCAACCCGGAGCGGATTATGGCTGGCGAAAGCAATAAATATATCATAGTGGATGTATTGTCTAAGCTGGGCGCGAAACTGGGTGTGGATATGGTCCTGGTGGATTTGAGGGCAGGAATCAGCGAATATTCTGCGCCGTTTCTGTTCGACCCGAGAGTATCAAAATTCTTTATTACCTCTACTTCAAATCAATCTGTTTACGGTACGCATCTGCTATTGCAGCAGATTGGGAAGCAAAAAGGAAACGGTGTAACAAATATCCTGCTGACTATGGTCATGAAAGAAACTTTCCAGGGAAAGGAAAGGGATGATGTATACGATGTACTTTTACAGGGAGACAGGTGTGGAGGCGGAGAGGATATTGCTGATTCTATCATGCAGGTAGATGCCGTCATAGAAATTGAGAAAAGTGACAAAATGATTCATCTGGGCAATTTAAACCAGATTTGTGAGAACCTGAATTCTGAACCCAGGGTGACGGATCCGATTCGAAATCTCGTATTGGAAATGTTTCGTGGCAGAGAGAAAGGGACTGTTCCAAAATATGATGAGAAGACTATAGCAAGGCTTAAAAGCTGTCTGCACAGGATTGCCACTGAAAATGTGACAGCAGAAGGGGCAGATTATTCAAATTTACTGGCAACGAAATCCGTTCTGCAGTTGGGGAGTTTTACCAGAGAAATTCCCAAAATCAATGTGCTGGGAGCGAAAGGGTCAGGAAAGACATACTTGTATAAGCAGCTTCTCAGCTCGAAAAATTGGGATAATTTTCTGAAGATATTAGATAAAAAAAGCCAGATTACTGAGGATGTGGTAATCTGTCCAGTGCTGTGTTCAGAGGACAGGATACACTTCCAGCCGCTTCTGGCCGCCTGCAGACAATACTGCACTGAGAGTCTGCAGGCAATGAAGACAGATGCAGATATTTTGTCCCAGAATGAAAGAAAAGTCAGGTATGCTATCAGCAGGATGAGCGGAGAAAACGAATGGCAGGATCTGTGGGACGAGATTATATTGGGGATGTTCCAAAATATAAACTCCTGGAACGAACTGGATGCCTATCTGGGAGGGATTCATAAGAAAGCAGTTTTTTTGATAGACGGCCTGGAAACGCTTTTCCGTAACGTTATGAAAGACGATGCGGAAAAAAATGGAATCAGGGCATTGTGCAGAGGGCTGATCAATCGTCTATATGAATATCAGATTGATCATGCAGGAATTATCATATTTGTAAGAAAGGATATTGCGGAACTGGCGGTGAATGCCAATCTCGCACAGTTCAGAGACCAATACCAGCGATTTGAGTTGACATGGTCACAGAAAGATGCGCTGATGCTGGCCTGGAAGATGGCCGACAGAGCTGCGAAAATGAGCGGTGTGCAGTGGGGGGAGGATGATTTCCCTTTGAACAATGCGACCCGGGCGGTGCTGGAGCAGAATCTGACCAAACTATGGGGCAAAAAAATGGGTTCCGATACATCGAAAAATGCTATAACCGTCCGCTGGGTGCTGGCCTCTCTTTCTGATTTCAACGGACAATTGCAGGCAAGGGACATTGTCCGTTTTCTGAAATTTGCCACAGCAGACAGCAATGTGGAACGGGTACAGTATTACGACCGTTTTTTGAGCCCGGAGGACATGAGAAAGGCCGTTAAGGAATGCTCTGACCAGAAACTGGAGGAGGTGGAGCAGGAAATCCATCAGTTGAAGAACTGTTTTCAGATTTTAAGGGAAGTGAAGCAGGAAGATAAACAGGTTCCTTTAAATGAGCGCGTTATGGACAGGTTGGGGAGCGAGGAGCAAAAGGCGCTGGAAAGATATGGCTATTTAAAGGAGCTTCCTGTATAATACAAACATAGGG
>ERZ808051.459-NODE-459-length-45932-cov-9.893708_pt1 | contig 45932 bp, 46 predicted proteins | sample MGYA00380199_ERZ808051 | MGnify/ENA primary metagenome ERZ808051 (study PRJEB31490, sample SAMN06133391) | mouse gut metagenome | isolation source: J11 | host: mice | place: China: Chengdu | collected 2015-05 ... | reverse complement strand
GTAATGTCTTCTAATTGTTTTAGTCTTGTTGTATATGTTTCTAATGTCTCTCTTCTTGCACCCGGTCTTGCCGCAGAAATCGTATCAGCAGCCTGTACAAGGCACGCAATCAAAGTCTGAGCCTCAACATCACCGTGATGAGACTCAACCGCATTTATCACTGTCGGGGATTCCTTATACTTTCTGCAAAGCTCAACACCTAACTGAATATGCGAACCCTCCATCTCATGGTCTACAGCTTTGCCGATATCATGCAGTAATCCTGCACGCTTAGCCATTCTTACATCTAACCCCATCTCTGCTGCAAGCAGACCGGAGAGCTGAGCCACCTCAATCGAATGCTTCAATGCGTTCTGACCATAACTGGTTCTGAATTTCATCTTACCGAGTAATCTTACAAGTTCAGGATGAATGCCATGTACACCTACTTCCAGTGTAGCGGCTTCACCTTCTTCTTTGATCATCACTTCTACTTCTCTCTGCGCCTTCTCAACCATTTCTTCGATTCTGGCCGGATGGATACGTCCGTCCACAATCAGTTTCTCAAGCGCAATACGCGCCACTTCCCTGCGGATTGGATCAAATCCTGACAAGATGACTGCTTCAGGCGTATCATCTATGATCAGATCAACACCTGTCATCGTCTCAAGAGTTCTGATATTACGTCCCTCTCTACCGATAATTCTACCTTTCATCTCGTCGTTAGGAAGCTGCACAACAGATATCGTCGTCTCAGATACATGATCAGCAGCACATTTCTGAATGGCTGTGACAACATATTCTTTCGCTTTCTTATCTGCCTCGTCCTTTGCCCTGCTCTCCATCTCTTTGATCATGACAGCAGTTTCATGTTTCACTTCATCTTCAACAATTTTCAACAAATAATCTTTTGCTTGTTCGGAGGTCAATCCTGAGATTCGTTCTAGTTCCTGTAATCTTTGCTCGTTCAGTTTGGAAATCTCTTCGCGCTGTTTAGCAAGAGATTCTTCCCTCTGTGCCAAACTTGCTTCTTTCTTCTCGATCGCATCAGCTTTCTTATCAATGTTCTCTTCTTTCTGCTGAACACGCCGCTCATAGCGCTGCGCTTCCGCACGACGTTCCTTGATTTCCTTGTCAAGCTCATTCTTCGTACGAATGGACTCTTCTTTCACTTCAAGCAAGGACTCGCGTTTCTTCGCTTCAGCAGTTTTGAGAGCTTCATCAATAATCTCTCTGGCTTTCTCATCCGCATTACCAATCTTAGCTTCAACAACTTTCTTACGATAGTTGATCGCCACCATAGCGGATACCGGAATGGAAACAGCCAATGTGATGAGTATCGCTGCCATAACTTGCCACATTACAGGAGCACCTCCTTATTTAGTTTTCATTGTACATAATCTATTCTAGAATGTTTGCGCCTTTAAGGCATCTGCAAATAAAAACATTCTATACTAAGCAAAATTACAACACTTAAATTCTATACTGAATTTGATGTTATGTCAAGTAAAAGTGCTCGACTGATTATGTCCGCTCGAAATCCCTTTCGATACAAAAAACCATACATTTTCTGCTGTTCCTGTTTTGTCGCGGTATTTGCACAATATTTCTTCTTCCTGAGCAGGGCGCATATAATCTCCATCTCATCCTGCTCCACTCCCAGATCTTCGAGTTCGCTAAAGGCTTTCTGAATCACGTCCTTAGAAATTCCTTTTCTCATAAGATCAGTTTCCATCCGTGCTCTGCTCTTGCTCTGCAGATTATATTCAATAAAATCTCTTGCATAACGACCATCATCAATATAGCCGTAGGACTCCACATATGCGATTGCTTCCGCAACACATTCCTGCGGATACTCTCCCTGCCTCAACTTATCCTCTAACTGTTTTCTTGTGTAATCCCGGGATTGCAGTAGATTCATACTACGCAGTTTTGCCCGCCTGGGCAATATCGTTGTTATGATATGCTGATAACTTTCTTCGGAAAGTTCCTGATGCTCTTTGATGTGAAACTGACACAGTTCGCTTTTGTATAACACAAAAGCGAACTGCCCGTCCAAATAGACTCGATAACGCGATCTGGATGTCTCGGATACCTGTGTCACAAACATATTAACTCCTCGCGGTAAAGCAGTCTGCCATTATTACCGCCTCTGTTTGATTTATTCTTTCTGTTTGCTTTCCTTGCTGTCTTTCTTGTCTGAAGTCTTCTTATCCTCCGCCTGCACCGTCCCCTGTGCCGGATCCGCCTCAAGATTAAACAGCTCTCTGACCTTACGATCTATCTCTGCGCATACTGTCGGATTATCTCGAAGATACTGTTTTGCATTCTCTCTGCCCTGTCCAATCTTATTCCCATCATAAGCGTACCACGCACCGCTTTTGTTCACGATGCTGTTATCCGCTGCAAGATCAAGAATATCTCCTACTACCGAAATACCTTCCCCAAACATAATATCAAACTCTGCTTCTTTAAATGGCGGTGCAATCTTATTTTTAACAACTTTCACTCTTGTCCTGTTTCCAATCACCTCACCACCCTGTTTAAGAGATTCTATTCTTCTAACATCAAGACGTACTGAAGAATAAAACTTGAGAGCACGGCCGCCTGTTGTTGTCTCCGGATTACCAAACATCACTCCGACTTTCTCCCGAAGCTGATTAATAAAAATAACCGTACAATTAGATTTGCTGATGACCGCTGTCAACTTGCGAAGCGCCTGGGACATCAAACGCGCCTGCAAACCCACATGACTATCCCCCATATCACCATCGATCTCGGCCTTAGGCACCAATGCTGCCACAGAGTCCACTACGATAATATCTACTGCTCCGGAACGCACCATAGTCTCGGTAATCTCTAATGCCTGCTCTCCGCAGTCCGGCTGTGATATATATAAATTATCGATATCTACTCCTATATTCTTTGCATACACAGGATCAAGCGCATGCTCCGCATCAATAAACCCTGCAATGCCGCCGCGCTTCTGTACTTCGGCAATCATATGCAATGTCACAGTAGTTTTACCACTTGATTCCGGTCCGTATATTTCCACAATTCTACCTTTTGGAATGCCTCCAAGCCCCAAAGCCAAATCAAGGCTGAGTGAACCGGTGGGAATTGTTTCCACATTCATCTGTACTGACGGATCTCCCAGCTTCATAACAGCGCCTTTACCAAACTGTCTCTCTATCTGCCCTAAAGCCGCGTCCAATGCCTTTAATTTCTCATCTCTTTCCATAATCATGTTCTCCTTTTCATTCAGAACATTCGTTCTATTGCCAGAATAAAACAAATGTTCGATTTTGTCAATACAATTTTATCTAATGATTCCAAAATCATTTATTGTGCCCATTTTAGCACTCTATATGTCCAATAAATGACACTTCAACCCTCCTTTCCTAAAAATCACAAATAATGGAAATCGTGGCGAAATGCCTGACATGCATAACAGAATTCCATTGTTTAGACGAATCTAGTTTATCAAAAACAAAGACCATATACAAGAGCTAACTGGAAATCTTTATTAAAATATGATATACGTAAATTCGTTTATGAAATTTCAAAAATCAAATAGACATTATACTTTTCATATGTTATACTGATACCACTTTAACACACATCTTTATGCTACATCTAACACATATCGGAAAGGAAAAATCTATGAAAGACAGCCAAAAACTTGATATTTTACTCGAAAAAATGAATTATCTTGATCTCAAAATCACAGGGGTTGAATCAGATCTGCAAATTGTCAAAGTAGATATTTTTGAACTCAAAACCGACGTACAAGTCCTTAAGACTGACATGCAGGAGGTCAAAACCGACATACTTGAACTCAAAACCGACGTACAAGTCCTTAAGACTGACATGCAGGAAGTCAAAACCGACGTACTTGAACTCAAAACCGACGTACAAGTCCTTAAGACTGACATGCAGGAGGTCAAAACCGACATACTTGAACTTAAAACCGACATGCAGGAGGTCAGAACTGACATACTTGAACTCAAAACTGACGTACAAGTCCTTAAGACTGACATGCAGGAGGTCAAAACCGACGTACTTGAACTCAAAACTGACGTACAGATCCTTAAGACTGACATGCAAAATGTTAAAACTGAATTAATAATTTTGCATCGTGATGACGCTTTTATACTTGATGAAGTGGAAAGAGTTCATGCGATCTTAGAGAATCACAAATCTAATCAGACGGCACATACAGGCATAATTCCATTTATATAACAACACCCACTGAAAGCAATATTTCCAAAGTTTATTTCACATTCGGGAATATTGCTTTCAATGGGCGCTCATGTTCAGGCTGACAACTCATTTGCCAGAACCTGCATCTTCTTTTCTTTCCTTGTTCCAATCAGCCAATGATTTCTTTATCATATCAAAGATCTCACTATATTTTTCCGACAGCTCTTTCAACTCTATCTGGTTATTGTTTACGGCAATATCACAAAACAACTTAAAAAGCAGCATTTCCTTATCAATACTATGCAATGCCAGCATTCTATCCCAAAGTTCTACCACCGAGTCCTGTTCACCAAAAAACAAATAATCAGTTGAGAAATTCAGTTTGCTTTTCATCTTACTAAGTGTGTTTAGCGATATATTGTTTTCTCCGCTTTCCATTTTCTTATACAGTTGTGTCGAAATATCTAATGTCTCGGCGAATTTCTCCTGCGTCATGCCCATTCCATGCCTTATATCACGCAGTCTTCTTCCGACTTCCTCTTTTGAATATACTTTGCTCATAAACTATTTTTCTCCAATTTAGTTTTATTCTATCTGATACGGCTCCTCCTCTCCATATATTTATCAGGTACTAAAAGTATACTCTTTATACCTTTTTTTCCATTTCAGAATGATAAACTGGAACCTGACTTTGTCCGTCAGGGCTTATCACATTGCAGATTGTTCTGTAATACAAGGACCGATTATATATAATTGAACTATTAACTATTTCAAGTCATTATTACAAAAAGGCAGGATTCTCTGTTTCTATCACCAGAGATGTCCTGCCCTGAATCATATTATCCTGAGTCATAAAGTTTTCTTTCAATTTTTCTCCTGCCCGTGTTCCCCAACCTCAAGTCAGATCTTTTTACAGTTGATACTCCAGCTGACAGTCAAACGGCTCCTGCTCCACATGCGCCTGATGGTACAATTGCGCCTCCCTGCACCCCATAGCTTCATAAAATGCTTGTGTCTCCACCGCCGAGTGAGCCGATATGTACAGCTTGCCTGCTCCCTTTTGCCTTGCCCATGCAGCCGCCCGGCCGAAAAGATTTCCACCGATCCCGCGGCCGCGCATATCCTCGGAAACATGAATGCTTGTTAAATCAAGATACCTGTTACTGCCGCCAAATAACTCAGCCTCCACGGATGCAAAGCCTTTCAGTACATTTTCAAAGAACGCGCCATATACAACCCCGCCCGTGGCCACCGTCTTGTGAAGACACTCGACCAAAAATCGATAATCCTCCTCCGTCCAATCGTCCACAAAAGGATCTTCCCGAATAACCCACTGCTCCCCATCTCTTCGTCGGCACATGGTAACATTTTGATGACGGATAAAATGTTTAAACAGCTCTCTGTTGATCTCTTCTCCACTCAACTGCCTGTAAGAGACTGTCTGCGCCACATAGGATTCCGTCTGCGTCATCACCATCTGCAATATCGCAAGATTTCTCTGCATATCATTCTGTACTTCAAGAGAATGGCTGCCCCCTTCTATAATTTGCAGCAGCAGTCCGTACTCCCTGCACTTCGCAGTTATCTGTTCGGTTCCTGCCCACGAATCATTCGTTCCATGGAATGCAATTCCGGGCTGTGGATCGTAATCAAAAGTCTGTTCAAGGGGCGTGTAATAGATATTCCTGCACCGTATCTTATGACCTGCAGCATAGGCACATGCCACGGCGGTTCCAATACTCTTGGACACAAAAAGAACTTCTTCATACTGGGTCCAGTCCACATGCTCCAGATCCCTTTCTGTCTGCCGCAACGCTTCAGCAAACGCCTCTTCAACCGATCTGCTCAAATCTCTGTATACTACTCTGACCACTTCATACTGATACTGTCTTGCAATGTTACCGCTATAATATAATAACGGTTTGTCACAGTGGTATCCTATTCCTGGAAAAAATACGGCAATCTTCATACGTATTCCTCTCTTTTCTATGATCTTTTCTCTGCATACACCTGCCACTTACCCGTTCTGCCGCCAAATCTGCTCTTCCCGTATGGGCTGATAACGTTTCAGACAGTTTCCGTCTAAATTCTCCCGGTGCATATCCACTGCAGTGATCTGATGATTATCATAAGTCGTGTAATAATAAATCCCTTTGTCGGCATTACAACATGAGGTATAGATGGTCATTTCATACATACCATCGCAAAGTTCGCAGCATCCCCGCTGTTGATCCACACTATTTAAAATATGAAAAAACTGGCTGACACTCTCCTGCTCACTGTCGCCGGAAACAGAATTCATTTTAATAAATGCCGCCCTTACAAATCGGGATTGTGAAGATAAATCTCCCGGAAGTCCAACGGCTCCAAGTCCGCGGCAGTAACTGTCCAGCTCCAGTCCCGATGCAAACGTATTTACCGGTGCTTTTGCAGACAAATGCATATAATTGTTCAACTGAAACAGCTGCTGTGCAAAAGGTGGATTATTCGTCAACACTCCAACCGGATTGTCATAAACCTTAATTCCCTCATTGACAGCCTCCACTGTTATAGATTCCTCTCTGTCTGCAATCATCCAATGAAGCTGCGCCACTGGTAAGTTCTCGGCAAACGCTGCCGGTAAAAGATTCATCTTCTCTACTAACACCCTTGCTTCTTTCACCGTAGCACACTGGCTCAAAATCCACGGGATCAGTTCAAACTGTGCAATATTATCTTTTTGCTCCTGTCTGTCCCAGAAAGCGGCGTTTCCTACAAAATTAAGTCCTGCTACTCCCAGTCCTTTCTCGTTGACGGCATCGTAATAGAGCGGATAATCCTGTGCCACATGCGCCATACCGATCATGGCATAATGATTGTTCTGCTCTCCCATCTCCACAAAATGAAACGGATAATTTCGGGGTGTGACCACCACCTCGTCCCCATAGGAAAAATCGTTGTCCAAGGTCCGTCCAAAATAGAAATCTTTAGTTTTGTAGGTTACCGCTGTACACATATTTATCAACCCGCTTCCTGATTTTTATAATTCCATCTCCATTTTATGCAATACAAACAGTTGCGCCGGATATCCATTCCCGTTACACAGCTCCCCAGGGCCAAATCCCATGGATCGATACAATGCCCGCAGCGCCGCTCCTCTGTCATCCCCCTCCGGAAATGTAATGACTGAGATATCCCGGCTTCTGTCCAGCTTCGACAACATGAACTCCATCATGCCTCCGGCAATCCCCCGCCTGCGGTAGTCCGGATGAACCACTATACTGTTTAGCATATTATGCTGTGTGGAAAATAATAATATTCCAACAACCATATTGCCACGGCAGGCACATATCGCGCATTGTCCCTCCATACACTTTAGCACCATGTCCTCATAATCTATCAATTCTTTTTCTGTTTCCAGTCCAGTATCCTCTGTCCGCACAATCTCGATCAGACTCATCCACGAGGCAATCTGCTCCACACCGGCCAGTCCGATCCGTATGTTCTTCTTAGAATATCCGTGAGCTCCCTGCATCGTCCTGATCTCAAACAGCTTGTCCAAAAACCAATAGGGAATCATCGTTCCCTGCTTCTGCATGACAAGCGCTTCCTCAAGTCCTACCCAGCGTACACTCTGTACTTCCTCTTCCTGCAATTGAAGCCTTTCCAAATCCACATCCTGTTCCAACAGAAAGTAATCGTCAAACCCCTCCGGAAAGTTGACGGTAAAATTGGGCCTTCGATCTGACAGATCGATCCTGACGCCAACCTCTTCCAATGTCTCCCTCTCTGCCGCCTGCGCACTGCTCTCCCCATGTAACGCTGAGCCTCCTGCAGTCAGATCCCACATATTCGGCCATCCCTTTTTGAAAGGCTGTCTCTTTTGAATCAGCAGTTGATTGCTACTGTTAAAAATGCAGACATGGACAACGATATGATACTCTCCCTCTTGCATCTTATCTCCACGTCTGTGTACTCTGCCGGTTTTTTCTCTGTCTTTTGTATAGATGTCCCACAGTTCATCTTCTGTCTTACTTACCATAATAGTATACTCCGTTTACAATCTAATCATCCGCGCTGCAATATTGATCCATGAACATACTTTCATTATACGGTTCTTTTCTTATGTAAGCAAATGATTTGGAAAATTCTATTTGTTCAAAATACATTTATGTTTTCGATTTAAGATCATTGTGTTTTTTCAGGAAAATGAGATACTATGCTATAATAGATTGGAAAGACTAAATCTCAATTACACATTTTTATACCATAGATAGAAACCGGAGTTTTCAAATGTTACCACTTAAACGTCTTGAAGAAATCAAACGCATTTTGACAGAAAACAAGCAAGCCGATGTACGCTCCCTTGCACAGACTCTGAATGTGACAGAAGCAACCATCCGCAGGGATTTCGGGAAATTGGAACGCGAACATTTTCTCACACGTACGCATGGCGGAGCCGTATTGAATGAGAAGAGACATACGGATGTCTCTCCGTTTGCTTTTCAAGATGATCATATACATCGGTACCAGAATATTGGCAGGATCACTTCTCAGTTTATCCGAAATAATGAAGTGGTGTTCCTCGGTCCCGGCATATGTTCCCGCTTTGTCGCACGCCACCTGACAGATAAAGTTAATGTGACTATTGTCACAACAGACATGCTTGTGGCTCACGACTGCTCCTTATACAGCCCTAATGTGGCCGTTATTCTTACCGGAGGCACTCTCAATCCTACTACATTGGAACTTTATGGGCAGACTACCGACCATTTTCTTGAAACCTTTTATTTTAGTACGTCTTTCTTTGATATAGACGGGATCACCATGGCCCGGGGATATTCCGTTTCTTCTTTAAACAAGGCTTTCTTAACTCAGAATGTGCTGAAAATATCCAAAAAAAGCTTTGCTCTCTGTCCTTACGATCGTTTTGATGTGGAATCCTATGCCGCCGTAGGTGACATCAATCTTTTTACATCCGTCATCACTAATGAAGAGGTTGCAGATACCTTTAAAGAATACTATGCTCAGAATAAAATTCAACTGTTTGCATCTTGTAACATTATGTAGCCAGCTGATATACCGGCTGCTCCTGTTCTGTCAGTGATCCGTCTGGCGGCGGACAGCAAAACTTATTCGAATGCGGAGCCTTATATCCTCTGCACGAATCTTCAATAAAGCAACACAGAGCATCACCATATGGCGCATGCTCTGTGTTTATGTGTGTTTTCTATTTCTATATTATGCTAAACAATCAGCATATCATCAGAATACTTTCAGATACTTCTCATACTCCTCGTAAGTAACTGTCACCCAGCCCTCCTCATAATTAAAGCCGATTTCCATCCCCTTAGGCGTATAGAATACAATAACATCGGAGGAATTGAGCAGCCTTGTCATTTGCTGATCTGACATGGATGTCAGATAGCTGATCTCACCGTTTTGCACATCACTTCTTTGACGGAATTCCACTGAAAATTCGTCATCTATATTCAGTATGCTCTCATTATCCAAAATCATGCCGTTTTCCATATCGATATTGATGCTGTACAAAAATACATCTACATAGTAGTCGCTATATATATACTCGGAGAATACAACGCTCATTTTCTCCTCGTCCATATAGGTCACATACCCTGTGGAAAGCGCGGTAAAATAGCTGTCCTCATCAACAATATAGTCCTCATATTCTTCCTCAAAATATTCCGTAAGGACATCCACCTCACTTCGAAGCGCACTGTTGATCTTATCCAGATTTGACACATTATCGCCCTTAACGATCGGATATGAAACGAGAATTGCCACATTTTCATTATCCGAATCATACTCATAATAATCAAAATCAACCTGATAACTCAGATCTGTCTTGATATCGTCATGAAGCGTATAGTATTTCTCGCTGTCATAATCATAGTCGTCGTCATAATGATCATAGTCAAAATCATCATATAAATCATTATAAAAATCATCATCGTAACCATCGTCGTAATCGTTCTCATCAGGTTTCTCGTAGTCATCCCTGCGTTCATCACGATCTCTGTCATCATACTCAAAAATATACTCTTCGCGCTCTCTTCGTCTGTCGCTCCGATCCTTCTCATACAAAGAGTACGCCTTGTATGCCAACGCGAAAACAGCAATGAGGAAGAGTACGATAATACCTACAACAATTCCTATGATCAGACCCGTATTGTTCTTTTTGGGCGGTGTGGCAAATGGACTGTACTGATAATTTGGAGGATTACCGTAAGGCGGATTGCCATACGCATTTTGCGTCTGCTTACCCTGATTAGACTGCGTCTGTCCACCGTAAGCTCCATTCCCATAAGGGTTCGCTCCCTGTGCTGTCTGACCGCCATAATATCCATTTCCATTGGGATTCGCTCCCTGCGCTGTCTGACCGCCATAATATCCATTTCCATTAGGGTTCGCTCCCTGCGCTGTCTGACCGCCATAATACCCATTTCCATAAGGGTTCGCTCCCTGTGCTGCCTGACCGCCGTAATACCCATTTCCATAGGGATTCGAGCCCTGTGTTGTCTGTCCATAATATCCATTTCCGTATGGATTTGCTCCCTGCGCTGCCTGGCCGCCATAGGGGTTTGCGTATGGTTGACTGCTCTGGGAACTCTGACTCTGTACCATCTGAGTATTATAATATCCATCCCCATAGGGATTTACTTCCTGTGCTGTCTGACCGTCCTGATATCCGTCATCACAAGGATTCTTTTCCTGTTCTGAGAAATCGCTGTCCACAGATTCTTCCCCTGCACCATTCCCATTTACATCATCCATACTAACGTCTGCTTCCACGTCAGCATTTGTTTCCGTAACATCCCCTGCCTCATCGACTGTGACTTCATCCGGTGTATCTGTTTCCTGCAGTACACTGCTGCCTACATCCGGTGTACTATAGAGATCCGCGCTGCTTTCTGATGTATAGGGGTCAGAAAAAGAATTCACGAAGTCATTCTCATTGCTCAAATTATCATTACCAAACTGATCCGATTGACTCATCCATTTTGCCTCATATCTTTCTTGGAAACGGTTATTACTTAATTTACCAGACTATTTTTCTTTACTGCCAAAGGTCATTTCACTATAATATTGCAGAATGCAATCTCTCATCAAAGATAAAGCCGAAGACACTGTATTTTCTCTGATCTTAGCCCTGTCACCGCTAAAATGACACTCTTTCACGGTAATCCGTCCGCAGACGGCACAGCCAATATACACAAGACCTACCGGTTTGTCTTCTGAACCGCCGTCCGGTCCCGCAATACCTGTAATACTGACCGTCACATCCGCCTTGGACACCATAGCTGCGCCCTTAGCCATCTCCCTTGCAATGGCTTCACTGACCGCCCCATGTTTAAGCAGAGTATTCTTCTTGATTCCCAGAAGTCTGCGCTTCGCCTTATTGGAATATGTAATATACCCTGATTTAAACACTTCCGATACACCCGGTACATTGATCAGTCTCGCTGCCAACAGTCCTCCTGTGCAGGACTCCACCGTGCTGATCGTCAGCTTGTTGGCAAGCAGCAGATCCACCACAGATTTTTCAAGCGTCACTTCATCATCAGTCGTATAAATATGGCTGCCAAACCGACCTTTCAGTTCTTTCACCATAGGTTTAACCAGTTTCCTGGCTTCTTTCTCATCCTGAGCCCTCGCTGTTACCCGCAGATGCACCTCTCCGGTCTTAGCATAAGTTGCTATGGTCGGGTTCGTCTGACTGTCGATCAGATCCCGCACCATCGTCTCAGCCTTACTCTCTCCCACGCCGCATACCTTGACGGTCTGCGAATAGATCACGCAGGACTGCAGTTTACTAAGATACGGCATAATGGATGCTTCAAACATGGGAATCATCTCATTGGGCGGCCCCGGCATCAGAATGATGTGCTTCCCATTCTCCGCCATGATCACTCCCGGCGCCGTACCGTTAGGATTATCCACCACGATACATCCCTCCGGCATCATTGCCTGTTTCCAGTTATTGTCAGTGATCTCCACCCCTCTTTGATCAAAAAAGTGCTGAATGGCGGCTTTGCTCTCCTCATGGAGATAAAGAGACTTTCCCATTACTCTCGCCGCAACTTCTTTGGTCAGATCATCCTGCGTAGGTCCAAGTCCTCCGGATAGCAGAAGAATGTCCGCTCTGGACAAGGCAGTCCTGATCGTCTCATATAGCCTCTCTTCATTGTCTCCCACTACATCCTGATAATAGCAGGAAAGCCCCAATCCGGCACATTTCTCAGCGAGATAGGCCGCATTTGTATTGACAATATTTCCTAATAGAATCTCTGTTCCGACTGAAATTAATTCTACAACCATATCTTCACCCATTCTGAAACATTGTTATTTAGTGTCTTTCATAACCTCTTTATTTTTCACAAGATAATCCACCAGCGATACCACTGTCAAAATGAGCGCCACCCACATCATAATATCGGTAAGCAGGCTGATTGCCGCAATATCTGCGATCATCAGGCAGATCATGATTATCTGAAATGTAGTCTTAAATTTCCCCCAATAGCTTGCCGCGATCACCACTCCATTATCCGAAGCGATCAGACGAAATCCACTGATAATGAATTCTCTTGCAATAATGACGATCACGATCCATGCCGGAATCCTGCCCAGCTCCACAAGACAGATCATTGCTGAACAGACAAGCAGCTTATCCGCCAAAGGATCCATGAACTTGCCAAAATTCGTCACCAGATTATATTTTCTTGCTATCTTGCCATCCAGAAGATCTGTGAGGCTGGCAACAATAAAAATTGCAAGTGCGATCCACTTATCAAACGGTGTTATGTTAACCAGTAGGAATACTACAAAAAAAGGAATTAATATCACGCGGAACATCGTTAACTTATTCGGTAAATTCATCTTCCAACTCTCCAATCAGATCATATTCATAAGATGCGGTAATCCTCACCCTGACAAAATCGCCTGTCATCAGCTCTCTGCCCGTATTCACAAACAGATAGCCGTCCACTCCCGGCGCATCCTTATAGGTTCGTGCCACGTAAGCGTTCTCATCAGCCACTTTGCCCTCGACCATGGCGGCAACGGTTCTGCCAACCATATCTTCCGCCGCTTCAAAAGCAATCTCCTGCTGCAGCTCCATGAGCTGTGCCTGTCTGTCTTGCTTGATCTCTTCCGGAATCTGGTCAGACATCAAAGCAGCCGGCGTATCTTCTTCCTGGGAGTAAGTGAAAACTCCCAGCCGGTCAAAGGCCATCCGGTCAATAAATTCCAACAATTCCTCATGATCTTCCTGCGTCTCTCCAGGAAAACCGGTGATCAGCGTAGTCCGCAGGCAGATATCCGGAATCTCCCGCCGCAGCTTATCTATCACGTTCTCCAACTGTTCACTGTTCGTCCGACGCCCCATTCTCTTTAAGATCGAATCCGAAGCATGCTGGATCGGCAGATCCAGATAACGGCATATCTTCTTTTCTTCTTTTATTACCTGAATCAATGCATCATCGATCTCTTCAGGATAACAGTACAATATTCTGATCCAATAGATACCGCTTATCTTACAGAGCCTGCGCAATAACTCCGGCAGCGCCTTGTGCCCGTAGAGATCCACACCATATAACGTTGTTTCCTGCGCCACGAGAATCAGTTCCTTAACCCCTCTCTTTGCAAGATATTCCGCTTCTTCGATGAGGCTCTCCATCGGTACGCTGCGGTAACTGCCGCGTATCCTGGGAATAATGCAATAGGTACAGCGCTTATCACATCCCTCCGCAATCTTGAGGTAAGCATAGTGTCCGCCGGTAGTCACCACCCGCTCCACACCAGTCAAAGGCTGTTCCTCCAGACTCTTATAATGATTCTCCCTGACGCCGCAAAACAGATCGTCAATCGTCCTGACTATCTCATCGATCGCCATCGTGCCAAGGATCGCATCCACTTCCGGAATCTCCGTCTGAATCTCTTCCCTGTAGCGCTGTGCCAGACATCCTGCTGCCACAAGCATTTCTATGCTGCCCGCTTTCTTAAGCTCCGCCATTTCCAGTAAAGTATTAATACTCTCCTCCTTGGCGTCATTGATAAAACAGCACGTATTGACAACGACAATATCCGCTTCCCGCTCATCATCAGTAAATTCATACCCGCCCTTGGCAAGCATGCCTAACATCATTTCCGAATCCACCAGATTCTTATCGCAGCCTAAAGAGATAAACAATATTTTCTTCTTCACCATTTCTCAGTCATTATCTTTCTGTGGCTCAACATTATGTTAACCGAAGTTCATCTATGGCATCTTAAGCTTCTTCTTCGGTATCTTCCTCGCCCGTAATCTTAACCTTGCCCTGATTCAACTCTTCCACTGCTACGGAGAGCGGTTTCTTTCCTCTGCCCTCTACCAGAGTCTCGTCGCCTGCAATGATCTGTCTGGCTCTTTTGGAAGTAGCCATTACAATAGAATATCTGCTGTTTACTACGGGATCTTCACCCTCTTCTACCCCGCTGTTTACTACCTTGATTAAATCTGCATAAGATGGATGTAACATTATTTTTCTCCTTCCAGTTCTGTTCTGATATTTTGTATAAATTCTCTATTTCTACCGGGAGTATGATGAGCCGCCGTGATGATCTCGTGAAGCTGTCTCACGCAAAGATCCAGATCGTCATTCACGACGATATACTCATACTCTTCTATGCCCTCTGCTTCCTCTGCGGCACGATGCATTCTCTGATCGATTACCTCTTTGCTCTCAGTCCCCCTGCCTACCAGCCTGCGTCTGAGCTCTTCGGCGCTGGGCGGCATCACGAAAAGAAGCAGCGCACCGCTGTACTGTTCCCTGATCTTGAGCGCCCCCTGGATCTCAATCTCCAGAATAACGTCCTTACCGCTCTCTAACTGCCGCTCCACATACTCTCTGGGCGTGCCATAATAATGATCGCAATAACAGGCATATTCGATCAGCCCGTTGGCTGCAATCTTATCTTCAAACTGCTCCTTTTGCAGGAAAAAATACTCCCTGCCGTCCTCTTCCCCGGGCCTGGGCTTTCTGGTCGTGGCGGAAACGGACAACGCATAGCCGTCGTACTCATTTACCAGTTTTTTGACCAATGTGCCTTTCCCTGCTCCCGAAAATCCGGAAACAACGATCAATATGCCCTTACGCTTCATCTGTCTCCCCGCTTTCTGTCTGTGCTCTGCCCGATATGGTTTCCGGAAGAAGTGCCGACAATACAACCTGGCTGTTCTCCATCACCAACACCGCTTTTGTCTTACGCCCCTGCGTGGCATCGATTACCGTGCCTGTCTCTTTCGCTTTCTGCACCATCCGTTTAACAGGCGCAGAATCCGGATTGACAATAGCAATGATCTTACCGGTATTTACAACATTGCCGAATCCTATATGAATCAGCCTGCCCATATTACACTTCCTCCATACCGCCTGTCAAGCTACTCGATATTCTGTATCTGCTCCCGTACTTTCTCAATCTCCGTCTTCAATTCGATAGCGCGGTTGGATATCTCCAGATCATTGGCTTTCGACAGGATCGTATTCGCCTCACGGTTCATCTCCTGTGCAATAAAGTCCAGCTTGCGGCCAATACTTCCGCCCTGCATCAGATTCTCTCTGGTCGTCTCTATATGGCTCCTTAAGCGAACCAGTTCCTCATCCACACACACCTTGTCAGCAAAAATCGTGACTTCCATGAGCAGACGGCTCTCATCTACTTTTACATCATCGATCAGCTCTTTAACCTTTTCTTCTAATTTCTGCTTGTACGCTGCAATGATCTGCGGTGAACGCTCCGTAATATATTCCACATGCGTGAGCATACCGTCCAGTTTTTCGATCAGATCATTCTTCAGATTCTCGCCTTCTTTGATCCGCGTCTCCACGAATCTCTCCGCCGCTTCCTGAATCGCACCGGATAAAAGCTGCCATAATTCCTCTTCGTCCACCGTCTGTTCTTCCATGGAAAAAACCTCCGGATATCTGGACAAGGATGAGACGCGGACATCGTTATCAAGCGCAAAATCCTGCGCCATCTGCGTCAGATATCTCATATATTCCGCCGCCAGTTCCTTATTATACTTCACGCAGACATTGGACTCCGTGAGATCCTCATAAGAAATGGAAATATCTACCTTACCTCTCTGGATATATTTCTTCAGTTCACTTCGTATTGCCGACTCAAAAAAATTCAGTTTCTTCGGCATCTTAATGCTCACATCCAGATATCTGTGATTGACAGATTTCATTTCCACAGTGATCTTACGTTCTCCTTTCGCTGTCTCACATCTGCCAAAACCGGTCATGCTCTTTATCATAGTCGTATTCTTGCCTTTCCGTATGCCCTCTCTGGTCGATCCCGCTAATCCGGCACTGAGCCGATGAACTGTTTCGCATCCGGACAAACCCGGAATCTGCCGAGGGATTACTTATACCATAAACAGCCTGTGCGTACAGATTTAATTATAGAATAATTACGTGGCGTAGTCAAGGAAGTTGAAAAGTATGTACAGGTAGTGTACAATGAGGATTACTGTTGATCGGATTCATTTGTTATCAGGAAAGGATTTATCATGGCATTCGACGGTATCACTATTGCAAATATCACCAAAGAACTGAATGATACGCTGCTTGGCGGGCGCATTTACAAGATCGCCCAGCCGGAAAGCGATGAACTTCTTCTTACGATCAAAAATGGCGGCGCCCAGCACAGGCTTCTGCTCTCTGCAGACGCTTCTCTGCCTCTGGTCTACCTGACGCAGACTAACAAACCAAGCCCTCTTACGGCTCCCGGATTTTGTATGCTGCTGCGCAAGCATCTGCAGAATGCCCGTATCATCGGCGTCCGGCAGCCTGGACTGGAACGCATCATTCATCTGGAGCTTGAACACCTCAATGAGTTAGGCGATCTTTGCCGTAAAAAGCTTGTCGTGGAGATCATGGGCAAACACAGCAACATTATTTTCTGTGACGATCAGGATAAGATCATTGACAGCATAAAGCATATTTCCGGCATGGTCAGTTCCGTGCGTGAAGTATTGCCCGGCAGGGATTATTTCATCCCTCAGACCCAAAATAAGATCAATCCTCTGCGCTTCTGTCCGCAGTATGCCGAAACGGCCATAAACCATGCCGTACCTACATCTCAGGAACCGGATGCTGCTGCTTATACTTCGTTCCTTGGGCTGCCGGAAGATGAGACTACTTTGTGTTATGTAAACTTCTGTGACCATATGCACTCGAAGCCCATGGCGGCTTACAAAGCAATCTATACTACCTACACCGGTCTGTCTCCCATCATCGCCCAGGAAATCTGCTACCGGGCCCGCATAGACGCTGACATGCCCGCCAACGTACTCCCGGACGACGCCTTACACGCTCTCTACGATGTGTTGACAGACATGATGGCGCGGATCATATCCGGCACGTTTGCCCCCTCCATTATTTATGATGGCCGGGAACCGATCGAGTTCGCGGCGCTGCCCCTGACACTCTACGCAGACAAGACCACGCAGCCCTGTGCTTCTATCAGCGAAGTGCTCACCCAGTACTATGCCCAGCGCAGCATCGTAACCCGCATCCGGCAGAAATCCGTAGACCTGCGTAAGATTGTACAAACCGCCCTGGAGCGTAATGTCAAAAAATATGATTTGCAGCTCAAACAAATGAAGGATACTGAAAAACGGGATAAATATAAAATATACGGCGAATTGATCAACACATACGGTTACAACATCGATCCCGATGCCAAGTCCATGGAAGCGCTGAATTACTACACCAACGAGATGATCACGATCCCTCTGGACAACACGCTCACACCGCAGGAAAACGCCCGGAAATATTTCGATAAATATGGAAAACAGAAACGAACATACGAAGCCTTGTCCGAATTGACCATTCAAGTTAAAGAAGAAATCGATCATCTGGAATCCATACTTACCGCCCTTGATATTGCACAACAGGAAGAAGACCTCGTTCAGATCAAGGAAGAGCTGATCGAAAGCGGCTATATCCGCAGGAAAGGCGGCACGAAGAAAGCCAGGATCACCAGTAAGCCTTTTCACTATATCAGCAGTGACGGATTCCATATGTATGTCGGCAAAAATAACTTCCAGAATGACGAATTGACATTCAAATTTGCCACTGGCAATGACTGGTGGTTTCACGCCAAACAAAAGGCCGGTTCCCACGTGATCGTCAAAACAGAGGGACAGGAACTGCCAGACCGCACCTATGAGGAAGCGGCGCGTCTTGCCGCTTACTATTCCAAGGGCCGGGAACAGAACAAAGTGGAGATTGACTACATCCAGAAAAAGCATGTGAAGAAACCCGCTGGCGCAAAGCCCGGATTTGTAGTCTACTACACAAACTATTCCATGGCCATCGACTCAGATATATCGGGAATCGAGCAGATTGGATAACCTGCTCCCCTCCGTACCACAAAACACCAGGCGGAAGAAAATAACTCCTTAGAGTTACTCTCCTCCGCCTTTACATCTGCCCTTGGCTGCTTTTTCAGAAAGCATGCCGTATCATAGTTTAGATCGTGTTGGAAGTAAACAATGACTTCACATGATCGATCTCGGCCTGTGTCGCTTTTGCCGCAGGCACATAATAAGATTTCTCACGTGCGATCTGATACAATTCTTCCTGTGACTGCTCACAGGCATTTCTAAACTGCTTTAACGTCTGTTTTAACTCCTTATTTTCCGTCTGGGCGATCATCTCACCAAAACGTACCAATTCTCCATTAATACCGGTCAGCGTATCCGCTACCATTGTTTTTTCTTCCATCTGCATAATCCGGACTCCTTTTCCATATAATAAAATTTAATACTGCCTGGGGATAGTACAAGTTTTCAGTTTTTTGTCAGCGCAGGTATTCCATCAACTGCTGCTTGTTCTGCATCGCGCTTTGTGCGCCTTTTTCAAAGAACTGCTTCACCTTTGTATCGGATGCGCACTGTGCGTACTCTTTCATCTTGCAATGTGTCACATCATAACCACCCATGAGGTGACGAAGATTCTGTAAATCCAACTCTGATAAGTTTGCCATTTGAATACCTCCTATAATATAAAATGATTGTCCCTAACAGTATTTGTTATTGGACAATCATTTATTCTGATTCCGTATAATTACATAAAATTTTCTGTTGGCAGACCTGCGCTCATCTCCTCCTCGTACTTCTCGAACTCAAAAGATGCAGCTTTTTAGCAATATGCACTAACATTGCTCCTTTTGGAAACGCCATAAGCTCTCTCTCACTCACCCCGCCAATCAGAAGAATTATCGCAAAATAAACGCCTGCTCCTATCCCGATCGCGAATAACAGTGCAATCCTGCTGACAGGCAGTATCAAATACAGCCCCTGATAAATACCAAATGCCACAAACCCCATCACAAAGGATGCAAAAATCGGTTTTATAAACGTGTTCATGATCTCCTGTCTGTAATTCAGGCTCCTCCTGACCGAAATCTGGTTCAATACACACATCACCAGGGAATAGATAATGTTGGCACATGCAAGGGCGTACAAATTCATGTTTGTAAACCATAATAGAAGAATCAGTCCCGCCGCCTGGATCACAAGAGCGACCGCTGAGTGGATGACCGGCGTATTCACCTTGCCGATCCCCTGCAAAACAGCATTCGTCAATGTAGACAGGCAATACAAAACGACTGTGACGGACAACGCCATAAGAAGTCCGGATGCCTTATCCAGCGCTTCTTTCTGGGGAAATATAAAATACATGATCGGCTCAGCTAACAGCAGCAGCCCTACCGAAGCAGGTATGGCGATCAGCATTGTCATGCGGATTGCTTTTGCCACCTGCTCTCTCGTCTTCTTATATTCCCTGCGGACGTAGGTAATGGAGACTCCGGGGATGGTCGCGGAAGACATGGCCGATGCGATGGCGATCGGGATGTTGACCACGGCCACAGCCTGCGTGGCAAAAATGCCGTAATCAATGTGAGCCGTCACAGAATCTACTTTCTTATAGTCCATCAGGATATCCAGATATATTTCCATATTCACGACAGTAGAGCAATTATAAATAAACGTACTTAAGATAAAAGGAGTGACGATGGTAAAGATCATCTTAAAGATCTCTCCGTAGCTGTCCTGATGACGCGTTCTGTCATGTGCCGTACGCCGTCTGATAATCCCCCTGTTTAACATATACATGCCAAACATGAAAAGAAGCGCAGTCACAACACCGGCTCCGGTGCCAAGCGCACTTCCCGCTGAGCCATAGACTGCCTGCGTCGTTTCGCTCTGATCCGCCACCATCCGAATCAGCAGATACCCCGCCAGAATACTGATCCCCGCATTGAGGATCTGTTCCAGAATCTGTGAAAGTGATGTATGCAGCATGGAACCATGCGCCTGAAAGTATCCCCGAAACACTCCCAGAAATCCTGAAAAGAAGATCGTCGGCGCCAACACGCGCAGCGCTACGATCGAATTGACACTGTTTGTCATCAAAAGGGGCGCCGCTGCAAAAGTAAAGATTGAAGCAATTCCGCCCACCACTAATACATAGAGCAGCGCGCATTGAAATACCCTCTGAGCATTACGGTATTCCTTAAATGCAAGCTTCTGGGCAATAACTTTAGAGATTGCCGATGGTATGCTGTAAGAAGAGATCAGTAGAATGATCGTATACAAATTGATAGCCGTCGTGTAATATCCATTTCCCTCAAGACCAATAATACTCAAAAGAGGACTTCGATAGATCAGGCTGATCACTTTCACGATCATGCCTGATGCAGCCAAAATACCCGCCTGGAGCACAAAATTATTCTTTTTCTTTTGTCCGTTCATGTGCTACCTCCGAGTTACCGACGCTTCATACGATAAAGAAGAGCAAGCCTTACGGCTTGCTCTGATATCCTGTAAGTATTACAATCAGGTCCGTATTAACCGATCAGCCAGTCATACATCTCCTGATATTTCTTCGCAGATACATGCCATGAAAAATCAACCGCCATCGCCCTGTCCACGATCTTATTCCACTCGCGCTTCTTATCATAGTAGATATGCTCCGCATAACGGATCGTTCCAAGCATCTCATGGGCATTGTAATTCGTGAAGCTGAATCCCGTACCGGTTCCCTCATATTCATTGTAAGCCTGCACGGTATCCTTAAGACCTCCCGTCTCACGCACGATCGGAACCGTACCATAACGCAGAGACATCAGCTGGCTGAGCCCGCAGGGCTCGAACAGCGAAGGCATCAGAAACGCATCACTGGCCGCATAGATCTTATGAGACAATGCATCCGAATAATAAATATTAGCCGATACTTTACCGTGATATTTCCAGTCGAAATGACGGAACATATTCTCATACTGTTCTTCGCCTGTTCCAAGAACCACGATCTGTACGTTATCCTGACAAAGTTCATCCATGATGTATGCGATCAGATCAAAACCTTTCTGTCCTGTCAGACGGGACACAATTCCGATCATCATCGCCTTTTCATCCTGATTCAATCCAAGTTCAGCCTGCAGCGCACGCTTATTCTTCACTTTCTCTTTGCGGAAATTCACCGCATTGTAATGATTGTCAATATAACGATCCGTTTCCGGATTAAAATCATCGTAGTCGATTCCGTTGACAATACCTCTTAAGTCTCTTGCCCTTGCACACAAAAGACCATCCAATCCCTCGCCATAGAAAGCCGTCTTGATCTCCTCGGCATAAGTATCGCTGACAGTAGTGATCGCATCCGCATATACAAGTCCGCCTTTTAAGAGATTTGCATCCTTATAGGCCTCCAGCTTGTCGGAAGTGAAGAAATACTCCGGCAGTCCCGTGATCTCCTTAACCTCTTTCACACTCCACTTGCCCTGGAACTTCAGGTTATGGATCGTCATGGCAGTCTTGATTCCCCTGTAGAAATCACCGCCCTGGAATCTCTCCTTAAGATAAACCGGAATCAAACCTGTCTGCCAGTCATGACAGTGAATCAGATCGGGCCTGAAATCAATTACCGGCAGAATGGACAACGCCGCCTTACAGAAAAAGGCATATTTCTCAATCTCAAATAACGCATTATCACTGTATGGCCTGAATCCGCCAAAAAATGCCTCGTTGTCAATAAAATAATATTTTACCCCGTCAACTTCGGATTCCAAAATACCTACATACTCTTCTTTCCAGTGAAAATCCATATAGAAATGTGTCTTATATGTAAGTTTATCCTTCATCTCCTGCTTCATGCAGGTATACTTGGGAAGTATTACCCTGATATCAAAATACTCTTTATCAATACACTTCGGCAATGAGCCGACCACATCCGCCAACCCGCCTGTCTTGATAAAAGGAACGCCCTCCGACGCAACAAACAAAATATTTTTCATGCTAACCCTCCAAGATATAGATTGTCCAGTCTTCTCAAAACTCTTAAAACATATTATACAGCATTTTAACTGGCAATAAAAGGATTATTTTTGGAAAAACTGCGGGCCGGCATATGCTTTTTCCTGTTCGTTTAAAAGCATCTGTCCGGATCAGTTACGATACTGCAGACGTATTTTATCCGCGATCAGAGCAATGAACTCAGAATTCGTCGGCTTGCCTTTGCCAGTATTGATCGTATAGCCAAACAAGGCGTCCAAAGTCTCCATCCTGCCTCTTGACCACGCCACCTCGATCGCGTGGCGTATCGCACGTTCCACACGGCTTGGAGTTGTCTGATATCTCTTAGCGATCGTCGGATAAAGCACTTTCGTGATAGAGCCAAGCATCTCCACGTCCTGCACCGACATCATGATCGCTTCACGCAGATATTGATATCCCTTAATATGCGCCGGTACACCGATCTCATGTATCATATCTGTCACGTCTTTTTCCAGATCACGGGTCACGCCTGTCTGAATGACCGGACTCGCCACCTGCACGTCTTCCTCTTTTGTCCCTGAGGGAACCGTTATCATAATCTGAAACTCTTTATTGGTACTGATCAGATTATCCAAAATTCGGTAAAACTGCTCTTGATCCCTTGACGCTGTCACATTTAAAGTCTCCATCGTATTCCTCCATCTTCATATTGTCCTGCATCATAGTTGTCTGCCGCCGTCCTCTCCCTCCCGGTATCCCGTCGGTATATTGACGACTTCCGACATAAACTATTATAAACAATGGAAGTATGCTATGGAACCTTAAGGCATCGCACAAATGTCCGCGATGCCTTACCCTCTCTCATGCTTTCTGGCTGCAAGATCACTAATGTCCGAGCATTTCTTCAATAAAAATTCCGTATCCTCTCGTGGAATCCTGTACGAGAACATGTGTCACCGCCCCCACCAGTTTGCCATTCTGTATGATTGGGCTGCCGCTCATCCCCTGTATGATTCCACCTGTCAGCGTCAACAGTTTCTCATCCACTACCTGTACGACGATCCCACGGTTGATATTGTCCCGCTCCAGATCGACCTCCACGATCTCCACATCATAAAACTCGGGCTGACCGGTGACGGAACATATGATCTGCGCCGGCCCCAGTTCAATCTCCTGCTTGAGGGCAATGGGAATCGGCTCATAACATGCCGCCTCAACCACTTCATCATCACACATGCCAAAAATTCCCTCTGTCGTATTCTCCGTAATTTCGCCGATCACATTATCCGTATCATATTCTATATACCCGGTAAGTTCCCCCGGCGCCCCGTTTGCGCCCCGTGTAATGCCTACGATCTCAGTCTTGTATAAAATACCCTCCTCAAGGTTCATGAGCATGGACGTATCCACATCATTGATGCCATGCCCCAACGCGCCGAAAGTACGATCCGTATCCTCATAAGTCATCGTTCCAATTCCCTGCGCATTATCTCTGATCCAGATACCCAGTTTCCAGTCCTGGTTCTGATTGCATTCCGGTTTGACCATAACGTCAGTCACTTCATCATTGCGCTTGATCGAAAGAACCATATCCTCTCCCTCGGATTCTTCGATCATACGGATGAACTGCTTTTTATTCTCCACGTCTTCCCCGTTTACCTGCAAAATATAGTCGCCTTTTTGCAGCACATACTTTGCCGGAGATACTTTTCTGCCGTCGCCATCCTCAAACTCTCCGATCCCTACCACGAGCACTCCGTTTGTCTTCACATAGATACCGATCGGAATGCCGGATGGGATGAGCATCTTATCCTGAATCACTTCAATATCCACATTCTTATAAGGAAGAACACCAAACAGCTTCAGATCCATCTGATAAGTATCAATCTCATTCGCCCTGACTTTGACTCTGTGCGCAAAATCAACATGAATACTCTCCACGCTGTCTGAAGCGCTCTCCTCTATCATATCACCGGCACTGTTTCCTATAGATTCCTGTAGTGATGAAACTTGTGCCGCATCCTGGCCCACCCGGTATATTTCCCCGGAAACAGGAACTCGAAAATCCAATTCCTGCTCCACGCCGGCTCGTATTTTGATCGTTGAGGGTATCTTATCCCAATAAGTAACATAAACTACTGCTGCCAGTGACACCATCGCCACCATGAGCAGCAGATATAAAAAAGTCCTGTATATTCTCTCCTTTTGTCTTGTCATATAAATTAATCTGTCCAATTTATCACATCCTCATCTTTCCGCAGCATGTCTTTCCTAGTATGTGATAAATCTTTCATTTTAATTTAGTATTGCTTTGTATTTTTTGCCAAATCTTTCATTTCTTTTGCATTGTTTCTGACAGTCTCTGTGATGCTGGCTCCACCGAGCATCCTTGCCAGCTCCTCTATGCTCTCCGCCTCACCAAGCGGCCTGATCTCCGTGACGGAACGGTTCTCTTCCACCTTTTTCTCAATACAGAAATGATGATCCGCCATAGCTGCGATCTGAGGCAGATGGGTAATGCAGATCAACTGATGTCCTTTGCCTAAAATTCCCATCTTCTCAGAAACTTTCCACGCCGTCTTGCCGCTGATACCCGTATCAATCTCATCAAAGATCAACGTCTCGATATCATCCTTATCTGCAAGCACAGTCTTAAGCGCCAGCATAATACGCGACAGTTCGCCGCCGCTTGCTACCTGCGCCAGTTCCCTAAGCGCTTCCCCCGTGTTGGTGGATATAAGAAACGCCACTTTATCGTAACCGTTTCCACTCATCGCTTCTTTAGAAGATGTCACCCGGATTTCAAAAGAAACCTCCTGAAAATTCAAATCTACAAGCGCTCCGGCCATTTCTTCGGACAACGTTTTTGCATATCGCTGACGGATCTGCGATATAACCTCACATATTTCCAACACCTCTGCTTTCAGAGTATCCACACGCTCCGCTAATTCTATGCGGTAAGCGTCATAATCCCTGTACTTATCAAGCATTTGCTCTGCCTTATCCCGATAGTCCAAAACAGCCTCGATCGTATTCCCATATTTCGATTTCAAATGATTGATCAAATTCAAACGTCTTTCCGTTCGATCAAAAAGTTCCCCGTCAAATTCCAGTTCTGACAGATAATCCGCTATCGTTCTGTTACAGTCATTTAATAGACTGTCAATGTCCAGCATCTGGCGCTCCAATTCCTGCAGTGCTTCATCATAGGCGGAGACAGCACGGATTTCCCGCAGGGCACGTCCCATATAACTGCCGATTCCGTTATCCTCATAACCGCACAATGCATGTGCCGCCGCCACCGCATCCTGAATTTTCTGCCCGTTGACAAGCCTCTGATAAGTCTGCTCTACCTCTTCATCTTCCCCCGCTGTCAACTCCGCCTCGGTGATCTCTTTGCATTCAAACTCTGCCAGTGCAGTTTCTCGCTTCCTCGTCTCATCATCCACTTCGCTGCCAGCCAATTCCTCCGCCGCCCGACGATACTGCCTGTAAATATCTTCCAGCCGGGCTTTATGCTCTGCCAGCTCTCCGCCTGCATATGCATCCAGAATCTCAAGCTGTTTCCCCGCCTGAAGCAGGGATTGATGTTCATGCTGTCCATGGATATCGATCAAAATCTCCGAAAGCTGCCTCAGCTGTCTTGCCGTCGCCGTCTCGCCGCATATTTTGCAGACATTGCGCCCCTGCATGATCTTACGCTGCAAGATGATCTGACCCTCCTCGATCGGCAGATCAAGCTGTCTGACAGCTTCTGCCTGTCCGGGTTGATCCACTGCAAAAACCAGCTCCACCAATGCGTACTCGGCGCCGGTACGGATCATTTCCTTATCCGCCTTAGCGCCAAGAGCCAAATTGATGGAGCCGATAATGATAGACTTTCCCGCTCCTGTCTCTCCGGTCAGTATATTGAGTCCCTCACCGAAAGACACTTCGGCTTCATCGATCAAAGCCAAATTTTTCACATGTAAACTTAGTAACATTTTTCCACCTCTTATGTATTCTCTCCGGGCATATCCTGTTCCCCTCGGGCAGTCCATGCAAATACATAATAACCGGCATCCTGCGGCAAATGCATGATGCGATACCGTATCTGTTAATGTTCTATCATTCTCTCAATTTTATCCATGACGGCTTTCGCCGCATCTTCGCTCCGCATCGCCATCATAATCGTATTATCCCCCGCGATGCACCCCACGATCTCTTCCATTTTCAAAGCATCCACTGCTGCCGCCACTGCCATGGCCATGCCGGATACCGTCTTCATCACCAGAAGATTCTGTGCCAGATCCATGGAAAGATATCCTTCCTTAAGCACTCTGATATATTTGTCTCCCAAATGCGCTTCTTCCTGTCGGAACGCTACATATTTCTGCCGCCCTTTACCGACAGAAAGCTTAGATAACTTCAATTCTCTGATATCCCGCGATACGGTGGCCTGGGTAACCTGATATCCTGCATCGCGCAGTCTGTCCGCCAGTTCCTCCTGCGTCTCTATCTCATACCGGCTGATCAGTTCCACAATCTTTTCATGTCTTCTCTTTTTAATATTCTGATTCATACTGTTTCTATCTTCCATTGTTATTCACTCATCTTTTTATGTAAAATGGTCAAAAAGCTTTCCGTATTTAATTTCACAATTCCCGTAGTCCTGTCCGCCTTACAAATGACGATGCTGTCCCCGGTCTGCATGACAATCTTATGACTGCCGTCAAAACTGGCTTCCACTCTCTGCTGCCTGCCGTCCTTGCCCTCAGGAATTTCAATTCTGATCTCATCTTCCGACGCCAGTACGATACTTCTCGTATTCAGTGTGTGCGGACAGACCGGGGTCAGCAGCAGCAGACTGGCTGCCGGCTCCACAATCGGCCCGCCCGCCGACATATTGTACCCTGTCGATCCGGTGGGTGTCGCCACGATCATGCCGTCCGCGCTGTAACTATTGAGGAATTGTCCGTTGACATATATCTGAAATGTCAGAACCTGTAAAGAACCGCATCTGGAAATGACCACGTCGTTTAACGCAAAATTACACTCCTCTTCCTGACAGCCCGTCCTATAGACACGCCCCTCCAACATCATGCGCTCTTCCCTTGTAAAATCATCTTCCAAAAGCCGGTCCAGCGCCGGTTCGATCACACCGATATCCACTTCCGCCAGATATCCCAGAGTACCCAGATTGATGCCCAAAAGAGGAATATCCCTGTCCATCATATTACGCGCCGCCCGAAGCAGCGTTCCATCGCCGCCAAGCACTAAGGCGCACTCCGCCGCATCCCATGCATGTCCGGTGTTCTCCACACAGGTCACCCTGCATCCTTGCGCCTCCAGATATGCCGCGATCCTACGCGTATACATTCCTTCCGGATCCTTTATTTCATTTGTAATCAGATAAAAATGCTTCATCCGTCTACCCAACCTCATCTAAAGCGCCATGTGCTCCGGCCACAACCTGTGAGATCAGCGCCTCCATATCATCATCATGGGATCTGCCCGTTTTTTCTTCCATCAACACGCGCAAGGCACTCTCAGCTTCGGCCTCTGTCAGCTCCAATGCTTCATTTGGAATCTCCGCTCTTTTCTCCAAAAATACCAGATATTCTATGTTACCCTCCGGCCCTTTGATCGGGGAATAGGTCAGTCCCCGTACCGCAAAGCCGATCATATGGGCATAATCCACCACCTTATGCACTACCTCTTCATGCACCCGCGGCTCTCTGACAACACCTTTCCTGCCAACCTTATCTCTGCCTGCCTCAAACTGCGGTTTGATCAGACATACCATATGTCCTCCGGCACACAAAAGATTTCTTGCGGGCAGAAGAATTTTCGTCAACGAAATAAAAGAGACATCTACGGAAGCAAAATCTATCTGTTCTCCGATGTCTTTTGGCAGCACATACCGAAAATTAGTCTTCTCCATGCAGATTACCCGCTCATCGCTCCGCAGTTTCCATGCCAACTGCCCATGCCCCACATCTACAGCATAGACCCTGTCTGCACCGTTTTGCAGCATACAATCGGTAAATCCGCCTGTCGAAGCGCCTATATCCATGCAGACCGTATTGGTAAGCGTAATCGGAAACTCTCCCATCGCTTTCTCCAGTTTCAATCCGCCACGGCTCACATATTTTAACGTACTGCCTTTCACCTCTATATGAATCTTGTCTTCGTCAAAAGTTGTTCCGGCTTTATCTTCCCGCTGGCCGTCAACAAACACATTTCCCGCCATAAGGATTGCTTTGGCTTTCTCTCTGGACGGAGCAAAGCCCTGCTTCACCAGAATAACATCCAGTCTCTCTTTCAAATGTATATTTCCTCTGTCAATCTTTTCTCATTCTGCCTTAAATGCTGCGGCAGTTCCATACACGCGGCACACCCTGCGTCCGCCTCACATCACGACCGCCGTTTACCCGCCATCGACACATAATTTGTCATAATCTTTTTTACAATGGAATCCGCATCAATACCGATTTCCCTTTTGAGCAGCTCCACGTTACCATGTTCCACATACTCATCCGGCACGGCAATATTCAATACGTTGACAGGCGCACCGATCTCATCCACATATGCCCGTACTTTCTCACCATAGCCGCCGCTCAGTACATTTTCCTCCATAGTCACGATCAATCTGTGCTCTCTGCATGCTTCCTGAACTGCCTGCTCATCAATCGGCTTGACGAATCTGGCATTGACAAGTGAACAGGAATATCCCCGCTCCTTAAGCTGGCTGCGCACTTCCAGTCCAACTTTAACCATGCTGCCCACAGCAAACAGAATAATATCTTCCTCTTCGTAGATCGCCTCGCTCCTGCCGTATTCGACAGGCGCGCGATTCTCTTTGAGTCCGTCGAAAGCCTCCCCTCTGGGATAGCGGAGCGCGATCGGCATATCAGCCGCCACGGCAAACTTCATCATATCGGACAGCTCCCATTTATTCTTAGGAGCCATAATGTGCATATTCGGTATGGAAGACAGATAAGACAGATCAAAAATACCCTGATGCGTCTCCCCATCGCTGCCCACCAGGCCCGCTCTGTCGATCGCAAATACTACCGGAAGGTTCTGCAGACACACGTCATGCAGGATCTGGTCGTAAGCTCTTTGCAAAAACGAAGAATAAATGGCCACGATTGGCTTCAATCCCCCTGCTGCCAGACCAGCAGCGAAAGTAACCGCATGCTCCTCCGCAATACCCACATCAAAAAACCTATCCGGATACATATTGCGGAAACGTTTTAACCCGGTGCCATCCGGCATCGCCGCCGTGATCGCCACCACCTGTTCCTGTCTCTGTCCAAGCTTGCACATGACTGTGGAAAAAATATCCGTATAATTAGCCTTGTTCTGCGGCTTACTCGGAATCCCCGTCTCAATATCAAAGGGTTCTGCTCCGTGGAACCTGGCAGGATGTCGCTCCGCTGGCGCATACCCTTTGCCTTTCTGGGTAATCACATGAAGCAGTACCGCTCCCCGGATCTTACGCGCTTCTCCAAGCATACGTACCATCGCGGAAATATTATGTCCGTCCACCGGCCCCAGATAGGTAATTCCCATATCCTCAAAAAACATTCCCGGGACCACAAGCTGCTTGAAGCTGCTTTTGGCCCGCCGGATCTGAGATACTACTTTATCCCCGTATTTGGACTTGCCATGGAGAGAATTATATACCCCCTCTTTCAAGTCCAGATACTTGTCCGCTGTTCTGATATTATTCAGATACTTAGATACACCGCCCACATTTTCCGATATGGACATGTTGTTATCGTTCAGTACGATAATGAAATTGGTTTCCAGGCGCGAGGCGTTGTTAAGCGCTTCATAGGCCATGCCCCCTGTCAGGGAACCATCCCCGATCACCGATACGATCGTATTCTTCCCGCCTTGAATATCCCGCGCTTTCACCATGCCAAGCCCGGCTGAAATAGATGTGGAACTATGCCCCGTATCAAAGCAGTCGCATTCGCTCTCCTTACGCTTGGGAAATCCACTCATGCCGCCAAACTTACGCAGGTTAACGAACCCATCCCTTCTTCCTGTCAAAATCTTATGCGTGTAGGACTGGTGCCCCACATCCCAGATAATCTTGTCCTCCGGCAGATTCAGGAACAGATGAAGCGCCATTGTCAGTTCAACGGCGCCGAGATTGGATCCAAGGTGTCCGCCTGTCTCACTGATAGACTGAATCAGAAACTCCCTGATCTCTTCCGCCAATACACTGTAATCTGCCTCCGTAAGCTGCTTAATATCATTTGTCTCTTCTATCTTCTCCAAAAACATTGTAATCCCCCGTATGTGTCCTGCTGTAACCAAATACGCTGCCGATCTCTTTCGCGGCAGGAATCTATTTCTCTCTGTTGATCAACTGCTCCACTAACTGCTCCAGAAATGAATTGCGCCGTGGAAAAGAAGCCAGCAGATCAATCGCCTCTCTGGACAATTCCTCTACCTGTTTTGCCGACTCTTCCAGACCATGCAGCGCGACATAAGTGAGCTTATGGTTCTTCTCATCGCTCCCAACCGGCTTGCCAAGCACTTCCAGGCTGCTTGTCACATCGAGGATATCGTCCTGGATCTGGAAAGCAATACCGATATTGCAGGCACATTTCTCCAATCTGTCAATCTCCTCTTTCGACGCCCCTGCCAGAGCTGCACCAATCGTCATAGCCGCCTGGATCAGAGCCGCTGTCTTGTGCTCATGGATAAAAAGAAGCATCTCTTCCGTCACCTGCTCACCCAGCTTTTCGGCTTCCAGGTCCGCACATTGCCCGCCAATCATGCCGTATATTCCGGCTTTTCGCCCAAGGATCTGCAGTGCTGCCGCCGTTCTTTTGTACTCATCCAGCGTCTCAGCCATGTCAAAGGCCCGCGCCGCCGTCTCAAAAGCATAATTAAGCAGCCCGTCTCCCGCCAGGACTGCCATCCCCTCTCCATATACTATATGAGTAGTTTTTCTTCCTCTGCGATATTCATCATTATCCATTGCCGGCAGATCGTCATGTACCAGTGAATAATTGTGAATCATTTCCAGCGCCGCCATAAATAAAGGCAGCGTCTGTTCCGTAAACACCGTATCCTGACCCTCCGCATCTTCAAAAAGAGCGGCGCTCTCAGACATCAACATTGGACGCAGTCTCTTACCGCCTGCCATCACGGAATAATTCATAGCCTCAAGTACGGCTTTCTGATAGCCCTCCTCTTTTGGAAGATATCTGCCCATCAGCTCCTCGATCTGCTCTGTCTTGTATTCTAATTCTTCCTTAAAACTCATCTAATCCACCATCTTCATTAATCTGAAGTACTTTCTTTTCCACTTTGTCAATTGCCTCGTTACATCTGCGCAGCAGCTTCATACCTCTGTTGTATTCCTGAAAGGACTGTTCCAACGTAATTTCTTCCGTTTCCAAATGGGCGATCACTTCCTCGATCTGCAAAAAAGCCTCTTCCAGAGAAAGCGCTTCCTGGTCTGCTTCCACTCCCGTCTGTCCATGATTCTGCTCATTCTGATCCATGAAATTATCCTGCTTTGGCATATCGTTCTCCTATTCTGACAACTCTTTTCCAATCCTGATGCCGCCTGCCCAATATCTGCTTCACAACACATGATCGCCGTTTACATTTCATTTTCCATACGTCCGCTATGCTTATCAATAACCTGAGTTCGCAGCCTGCCGTCTTTTACATATACGGTCACATAACTACCCACTTCCGCCTGTTTGATCGATGCCAGAGTCGCTCCATTCTCATCGGCGGCATAAGCATATCCCTGATTTAATTTATCTAAAGGCGATAACCCTTTCATCTGCTCCACATAGATGGCAAACTTATGTCTGCTATCATGCAGACGTCTGTCCATCGCACCCTGCAAATGTTCCTCCAAAGATAAGGCCTGTGACCTTTTAGTCCGTATCATGGCTGTAGGACTTAAATAGCGCAGGCTGTGCGCATACTGCTCCGCCTGGCGACGATAGTTTCCGATCACTCTCCGGCACATATGCTGCATTGTATAGGCATATTCTGCCATCTTGTCCTGAACCTGCTCCACATCGTATACTGCAAGCTCAGCCGCCGCAGAAGGCGTGGGAGCCCGCAAGTCCGCCACATAATCCGCTATTGTGGTATCTGTCTCATGCCCTACGGCGGATATGATCGGAATAGGACAGTCAAAAATGGCCTGCGCCACCGCTTCTTCATTGAAAGCCCACAAATCTTCAATAGAACCGCCGCCCCTTCCGACAATGATCGTGTCTGCGCCGATTTGTTCCATCGCATGGATTCCGTTAATGATGCTTGGCACTGCCGCCTCACCCTGAACAATGGCAGGATACAGAATGATCTGTACATAAGGATTCCTTCTGCCTGCAATATTGATGATATCTCTGACCGCTGCTCCTGTTGCCGCGGTTACGACCCCTAATGTCTTAATATAGGGAGGAATCGGCTGCTTATATTCCTCCGCAAACATTCCTCTTTCTTCCAGTTCGCGCTTTAACCGTTCATACCTCTCGTAGAGAGCTCCTGTGCCGTCCAATTGTATCTCTCTGGCATACAGCTGATATTTCCCATCCCGCTCATAGACATCTATACAGCCGCCTACAACTACCTGTTGTCCCTCTGTCATCCGAAACTGTAGTCCACTGCGGTTCGAGGCAAACATAACGCATGCTATAGTTCCTTTGGCATCCTTTAATGTAAAATAAATATGTCCAGAGGAATGATATTTGCAGTTACTGACCTCACCCTTGACCATAATCGACTGCAACATATAATCCTGCGTGAACATATTTTTAATATAGGAATTAACCTGTGCAACTGTATATACATTCTGCATATTGATACCGTCCGTCTACGCGAACTTCGCCAAAATACCGTTGACAAATCCGGAAGACGCATCCTGTCCGAACTTCTTTGCCAGCTCTACCGCCTCGTTGATCGCAACACCCGTAGGTACCGTCTCGTCAAAATTAATCTCATAAACTGCCAAGCGCAAAATCGTCAAGTCAACCTTACTCATTCTGGCAGTATTCCATCCCTCAGCTTTCGCATTCAGCTGTTCATCTATCTCAGGAAGCCGCTGTTGAATCTTACGATACTTATCGGAAATATAATCCTGATCTTTCTCCCCCACAGCATCCTCATCCTCAAAGAAAAGCCGCTCCTGCTCCGGCATTTCTTCCAAACTGTTAAACTCTACCCGGAACAACAGCTTAAAGATCTGCTCCCGTAATTCTCTTCTGCTCATAATGACTCCTGTTTATCGTGTTCTGTTCTTACCCGTCTCATCCCACATGATATAATCACTGCGCCCGGCACCACCGTCTGCCCAGATCATCAGTGCGTTACATTAATACCCGCAATGCGGATGTTGACATCAGCCACTTCCAAACCCGTCATATTCTCAATCGCATTTTTTACCTTATTCTGTACGCGCTGGCAGGTGGCAGGAATATTGAATCCATATTCCATTGTGATCGCAAGTTCCACCTTGACTTTTTTATTAAATATCTCTACCCTGACACCTTTGGCCAGCCCTTTAACGCCCACTCTGCTCAGAAATTCGTTTGCCACATTACCATTCATCGATGCAACACCGTCCACTTCCATGGCGGCAAGAGCAGCGATCATAGCCACAACGTCATCCGCAATCTTAACTGTACCGATTTTTTCGTCATCCTGTAATAAATAGGTGTTTCTTGCTGATTCCTGTTCCATATTCATCTTCCACGCCTTTCTTTCATTTGGGATAAGTATAACAAAAATTATCATTTTTGCATAGTCCCATTCCCACTAAAGCCAAAAGCTCATACTGTACTGTTTCTCATCATCCGAATAAGATACCACCCCGTCCGGACAGTCCAGATACCGGAAGATTTCCTGTTTCATGATCAGTGCATCCTGCATCTGCCTGTATACATCATAATCAGCGCACTTCAATGTCACATAGGCGCTTCCTTTCTCATATTCCTCCCTGAAGATCCTCTCGATCCGTTCCTCATCCCAATTCGTGAAGTAAAGTCCCTCACGCACATAATAGTTATCTTCCATGGAATCGCATACCGGAAGCTCCACCACATTATCGATCGTATGCGTCAGATTCATCTGTTCCGTTGACACGCACAGATAGTCATAGTTGATCGTGGGAATCTTCTCCCCGGGATAATGGGAAGCTCCGCCTACTGCCTGGTAAGATGCATCCCCCCATGTTGTATCCACATAATAATATCTGCCGTCAATCTGTACCAGATTCCATGCATGCCCTTCTCCGCCCACAACACGTCCCAGTACAAGCGTAGAAAAGATTCCCGTCTCATTCAGCAGATACTGTGTCGCCTTTGCATATCCCTGGCAGACCGATCTGCCCTCAATAAAAACGGAACAGATATTTTGATTGTCCCTGGCCGCCGCGTCATACTCTGTGTGATGAATCAAATATTCATAAATATACTTCACTTTCGTATAATCATCCGCGTCCTCCGGCATTCCCGCGAGGCATTGGTTGACATAACTATCTATTTCTTTCTGTTTCCGGACAATTTCGTCCTGATCATAACGGTAAGTACCCGTAAAAGTAATCTTCTTAAGAATGTCTCCCAGCGTGTACTCCGTATACGTATACCCATCTACATAAAATATCTCCGGATGATCGTTCAGCACACACTGAAATACGTGCGATATCTCTTCTTTGTCACAACTTGACAGCCTCACGTCCTCCTTGAACTGCAAAAGTGCATCCCGTATTTCCAGGTACAGCACTTGTTTTTCTTCCGACAGCATACCATATGCATATCCAAACTCCTGCGCATGCCTGACAACCTGCTCTGTCTGATCGGGCACCTGCTGGCCTGCCCCGACATTCTCCTGCATATACAGATCGCTCTGCTGACGAGGCAGTGTCTGCCATGCGTAGGCCAGACATCCCGTCAGTATTAACATACCCGTCAATAATAAGCCTGTTTTCTTCATACGCACTCACCTCATCATTCCGGCACCCCGCCGCCCAAACTTCCGGCAGTCAGACGCGCCCTGCCGGATCATAACCTTCAATAAGGCCTGTCCATCAGTTCTTCCCGAATTCCGACAGGATCAGTCCCTCATTTCTGTCCACGGTCATGCCAATGCTCCATTGATTGATAAACAACAAAAGCGGATTTCCTTTTAAATCTTTGATCTTCTTCATATCAGAAGTTCCCGTCAGCCTGTCCAGATCGATCTCTTTATTCTCGATCCAACGGATATGCTCATAGGGAAGATTTTCCAACTTAATCTCCACGTTATATTCATTCTCAAGACGGTATTTCAAAACATCAAACTGCAGCACGCCGACCACGCCGACAATGATTTCCTCCATACCCGTATTGAATTCCTGAAAGATCTGGATCGCACCCTCCTGCGCAATCTGTGTGATTCCTTTGACAAACTGCTTTCTCTTCATCGTATCAATCTGTCTTACTCTCGCAAAATGTTCCGGAGCAAAGGTAGGAATCCCCTCGTATGCAAACTGCTCTTTGGGCATACAGATCGTATCACCGATGGCAAAAACACCCGGGTCAAATACACCTATGATATCCCCCGCATATGCCTCATCCAGAATCTTACGCTCATCCGCCATAATCTGCTGTGGCTGAGACAGGCGCATCACTCTGCCTCCCTGCACATGTTTTACTTCGGCGCTGGCATCAAATCTGCCCGAACAGATCCGCATGAATGCAACTCTGTCTCGATGAGCCTTATTCATGTTGGCCTGAATCTTAAAGACAAAGGCCGAGAAATCATGTGTAACCGGATCGATCAATCCGATATCCGCCCGGCGTGGAAGCGGCGTCGTCGTCATCTTCAGGAAATGCTGCAAAAATATTTCCACACCGAAATTCGTGAGCGCCGATCCAAAGAAAACCGGCGTCAATTCACCTGCCTGTATCCTGCCCAGATCATATTCTGCACTGGCGCCGTCTAACAATTCTATCTCATCAAACAGCTGGGCCTTAAACTCCTCCCCGATATGCTCAACCAGAGACTCCTCCTCAGTGATCGGTATCCGGGTGGCATGTCCCTCTTTCGTTCCTTTCTCCGTGTCGGAGTAAGTGATCACACACTGGCTCGCACGTTCATACACGCCTTTAAACCGCTTGCCCGATCCGATCGGCCAATTGATCGGACAGGTGGCAATGCCTAATTCTTTCTCAATCTCGTCAAGAAGTTCAAAAGTATCATTGGCATCCCTGTCCATTTTATTGATAAAAGTAAAAATCGGAATATGGCGCATAACGCATACCTTAAAGAGTTTGCGTGTCTGCGCCTCCACTCCCTTGGACGCATCTATGACCATAACTGCGGAATCCGCCGCCATCAGCGTCCTGTAAGTATCCTCTGAGAAATCCTGATGTCCCGGCGTATCCAGAATATTAATACAGAACCCGCCATATGCAAACTGCAGTACGGAAGATGTGACTGAAATACCTCTCTCCTTCTCAATCTCCATCCAGTCGGAAACTGCATGTCTGGCAGTTGCTTTCCCTTTGACACTCCCCGCCAGATTAATAGCACCGCCGTACAACAGAAATTTCTCTGTCAATGTAGTCTTACCCGCATCCGGGTGCGATATGATCGCAAATGTTCTTCTTTTGTTAATTTCGTCTGCAAAATTGCCCACGTCTACTCCCCTCTGCCTGCCGCGCAGGCATTCCTATGATATATTTGTTGTAAGTATGCCGCTTTACTGTCATTCTTATAACAATCCGACATATCTACGCCATTGATGCGCCAAATTCCTGGCAGTTTCCGGGCTGACCAAACCGCAGCACCGCAAGTCCGATGCGGAATCGCGTGACTGCCGGAGGCACTGTAAAAGATCATGCCATCCGGCTGCCATGCATCCATATTCTCCACGTCATTTTGGCTGTCCGCCGCTTTACTGCCGTGTACACTATAACATAATTTTCCGCTTCTTGCACCTAATTTGCGTTGACTGTGCTGATTACTACGGAATCTGCGCTGACGCCGGTCTTACGTATTACAATATCTTCTATCTGAGCGCGCTGCGCTTCTGTCAATTCTGCCGTATTGACGACTACGTCCACACTGTCTCCGTCTATGCTGACAATCGCATCATCAAATCCTTTGGCCTCCAAAAGAATCTCGGCAGCGGTCTCTTTCTCCGCCACATCCGTCATCGAGATCATACTGTTAACCGCTTCCTGCTTCTGCGTCTCGCTGATGTTGGCATTGTTGATGATCTCCAGAAGCGTCTCCTTATTCTGCGCACGGGTCTGCTCTTTTTGCAGTTTCGCCCCTGACAGTTCGGACACCGTACCTGCCGATGTAAACACGGCTTCCCCCGGTACATCCTCCAATTGTTCTTCCGCCAGCGCTTCCTCGAGTTCCTCATCCACGCCGCCGCTCTCCAGCATAGTCACATCCGCATCCAGACTGGTGATATCTCCGGAAGCCTGTTCTATATCTTCCTCTGACAAATCCGTAAACGCTGCGTACTCCGTATCTTCCATATCCGTCAAAGGATTGCCCATATCATCGGTAGCAATCTGCCCGTTGACAGACATAATGTCCTCATCCGTTACTTTGGTGCCCGCAAAGTTCAAGTAGCCCGCTACAGCGATCATGATTGCAAGCGCCGTGATCATCATCTGGTTCTTCTTAATCATATTCTTCAATTTTTTCTCCCCTTCACTGAATATTTTTCATCTTTACTATTTTAATCTTATTCGCATCGATATCAAATAATACCTGAATCGCCTCGATTATATTATCTTGTACCCTGCTCCCCTGAGCACCCTGGGCGATCACGACAACCCCCTCCACCACCGGCGGGATCGTCTTGATCACATAGGGAATGTCCTGCCCGAGACTATCTGTCATGTACACGGTACTCTTCTCCGTTCTGCTCTCTCCCGTTATGCGCTTCCCACCCGCCGCATCCGTCTCCGACATCTCCGAATATTCCTCCGGACCGTCTTTCTCCACAATCTTATATTCAGACTCTTTCAGCGTGATCAACACTTTGACTTTACCAACGCCGTCCACATACTTCAAAGTATCCTCCAGTCGCTTCTCCCAATATGCGGCATAATCCGAGTCTGACGCCTGCCTCTGCATTCCATGATCCGTATTATCCTGGTCGGCGGAAATGCGATGATTCATTGTACCATCCTGCATGTTCAATATATTGGACTTTGACTCTTTTGTTTGAACCGGAAGGGCGATCACGCATAAAAGAACACCCGACAGAATTATGATCAGGCACTGGTCCTTGCGCAGCTTTGTCTTTTTTAGAATTTTCTCCATCCACGCCCTACCACTCTCCATGACATATCACCTCCACTCTGTCCTCGTCCAACCCTAATGTCCGTGCAAAAATCCGCCCAAGTTCCCTCTGCTGTGTCTCTCCATTCTCCGCCACGCTTTCTTCCTGGGGCAGCTCCTTTTCTCCCCTTTCGATTTCCTCTATTTCTATATGAATCTTTTCCACAACAGGTTGTTTTTCTTCATCCACTTTCCCCGCCTTATCTTTATTGGTTTCCTCCCACTGCTCAGGATGCTCTGTTCTCTGCACGGTCACACAAACACGCTGCAAAACTCTGTCTCTCACAATTCCATTCTCCATCCCACTTGCAGGACCAGACTCTGCTCCCAAATCTACCATCACATCTGTCACATGATACTTTTCTATTGAAATTACGTCATTTAATCTTGATTTAATTTGCTCTTCAATCTGATTTATTGCCATAGATTCTATAGATTTTCCGGCTAACTGTCCGCCGATATTCCAATCACCGCTCTCACTTTCCACCTTCCTCACCAGCCTCTCCATTTCTGCCATCCATTCCCCTGTGATCTCTTCAGAAGATTTCAGAAAAGGATTGAGAAACAGCAGCAAAACAATAACGCCCGCTATAATTTTCATATACTTCTCATACTGTTTTCCCGCCGCAAAGTGGATCACCGTCTGCGCCACAATCATAAACAGGCCGATTCGCCTGATATTCTCCACCAACTCCCCCATCACATTCTCCCACTTGTCGTATAAGCAATAATCGCAATCTGGATCACGAACATGCCGACTGAGGCAAGGGCAATTTTCAGCAGCATAAGGCTGCCGTCCCCTACCCTGTTCGCGCAGTTTGTCATACGCTTATCACTGACGATTCCGATCAGCGCGGCGCTGATCTTGATCACACCCGCCAACAGAAGAAGCTTCAGAATCGGAATACAGCAAAGTGCAATCAAAACAAATGTTATGTATAGACCGATGCTGTTCTTGACAAGCACTGCCGATCCGATCACCATCTCAAACATTCCCTCCGTCAACCCTCCTATGCCCGGAATCGCTGACACCGCTTTCTTGAGCGCCGAAGACTGAAGCGCATCTATGACCGGTGATACCATCGCCTGCAGGATACTAAATCCCGTTATGATTCCGAGTGTGGCCTTTATGCCAAAACCAATCGCCTTTTCGAGCAGTTCCAATAACAGCGTCAGCTTCTCCTCCATCCATACACCGTTCATGATCGTCAAAAGAACATAAAGGTACACAACCGGAAGAAGAATCGTCAGATACCCCCATTCAATCAGAAAAACAATGAACAATAACACCTGATAGTATACTGTCGCAGAGGCAATTCCCGATGCGCTGCCCACCGCAACCATATAGGTTGGAATATACAGTTTCATAAATGTAGTAACAATCTCCAATATCTCTTTCACAATAGCCGCCGCACTTGCAAATGCTTTCAAAAGTACGGCGATCATGAGCAGGTAGACAAAATAAAAAGCGATGTCCGCAACCTGATGGTCCTGAAAAAGATCCGCAAAATTAATAAAGAGCGCCGCCACGATCCCCAACACCAGAATGGTTAAAAACAATGTTTTCAGTTCTCCGCTCTGAGAAGATATTACACCCGTTATTCCACTGCCCAGCTCCTTGATAGCATCCCACAATCTTCCCTGCAGGATCAGTTCCATGACCAATTTGCCGTCAAATGTATATTCCGGATAGATCCGGCCAAAGTCAACCGCCGCCGCATTCATCCCCGTTTCATCCCATATAACGCCAAGCTCCTCAGCGCCCAAATCCCCACCGCCTTTCCGCACGGCTCTCTCCCTTTCATTACAGGATGCTATCCGGCAATAGACTGTATACTTTCAAGCAGGGAAATCAGGATCGGCATTCCCGTCAGCAGGATATACAGCTTACCAACCATCTCAACTTGTCCTGCAATACCGGCATATCCTGCATCTTTACAGATTCCGGCGCAGAATTCACATGCATAGGTGGCGCCTGCCGCTTTCAGGAGTATGGTAATATAACTATAGTTATTATTAAGATATTCCCGAAGCTGCCCGATCGCTGCCATAATACCCGCAAAATACCGTGCCGCATATCCAAAGATGACAAGGCAAACCGCAGCGCCGATGTATACACCATATTCCGCCTTGTAATTTTTGAGCGGAACGGCAAGCAGAATGCCCACAATTCCCACCAAACCAATTTTAACCAGCTCCACAATATATTTCTCCCATCAGATTTCTATAGAGTGAACAGATCCTGTACCATCACAAACAGATCATAGATATACGGAATGATCCATGTTAAAACAAGAATTAATCCAGCAAGACTTATCAGGAATGCATGTTCCTCTCTCCCGCTATACTTTAAAATCTGATTTAATATTGTGACCAAAATACCTACCGCCGCAATCTTGAATATTAGACTGATACCCATTTATCCTCCTCATGTATTCCCGCTATATCAGCAGGATCGTCAGAAATACTCCCATCAGGACACTCACGCTGAATATCATTCTGGATCTGTTCTCATAGGCGTCTTCCGCCTCCCTGCATTTCCTGCTCAGCAGATCCATAGACTGCCCAAAGCCTGCCGCCTGAAACTTTTCTTCCTGCATGCCCAGATTATCGGGCAGATTTTTCCATATGCCCTTTTCGTCTTCTGTCAGAGGAACATTTTTAAGACACAAATCCATTTCCCGTTCCCATGCTTTCCCAAAAGATATGCCATTCGTCTGATTGGTCTGCTCATAAATCTTTTTAAAGCAGTCCTGATAATGCTCATCCGCACATTCCGACAAAATCAAGCAGATTTCCGGCAGCGTATGCTTACCATAACTGACTTCATCCTGGATTCTCCTGATCACACGCAGGCTCTCTCTGAGATGCCGGATGCGGCTCTGCTCGTCCATGACCCGATTCATCCCCCAGCCGGCACATCCTGCCAGAATACAGACAATTCCCACCATCTTCAGCATCGCTCTCCATCTCCGTCATATATTCCCGTAATCTCACAGTTACCGTTTTGCCTTGATAATACCATATAGCGTTCAAACAACTTCTCTTCAATAACATAACGCATATATTTTTTATTCTTTACCTCTTCCAGCGAGCTTCCGTGGATTGTTGCAAGCAGTTTGCATCCACATCCACTTGCCATCTGAAGCGCCCGTATGTCTTTCTCGTTTCCCAGTTCGTCCACCGCCAGCACCTGCGGCGCCATGGAGCGAATCAGCATCATCATGCCCTCCTCCTTCGGACATCCGTCCAACACGTCGGTACGGATCCCCACATCGTTCTGCGCCACCCCAAGATAACTGCCGGCAATCTCTGACCGCTCATCCACCACACTGACGTTTACGCCTCTGCCATAGATGCTTCCATTGGACAGATTCCTGATCATGTCCCTCAGCATAGTAGTCTTTCCGCATCCAGGCGGGGAGATCAAAAGGGTATTGTATACGCTCCCCCGCTTGTCATACAGGTACGGAAGAATCGAATCGGACACTCCTTTCACCTCATGGGCAATCCGAATATTTAAATAACGTATGTATTTTATATTCCGTATTTCCCTGCCCTGTTCCAGAATGACCTGTCCTGCCAATCCTATACGATGGCCCCCCTGTATGGTCAAGAATCCCTGCCGTATTTCATCTGCAAAAGCATAGATCGAATACTGACATAAGTGATTCAGGAGCGCCTCTAACTCTTCCGGCTGACTTATGGCCGCCTGATCCGGCCTGTCCATTAAGGCGCCTGTCCCACCCACAAACCATTCCCTGTTATGAAGCAGCACACTGGCCGGTCTGTGTACACGCATTCTGATCTCCTGCAGGCTGTCTGCCTGCCTGGCAACTGCATGCCATCTGCTTCGCATGGGCTCCGGAAACATACCAAGCACTTCCTCAGGTTTCATCCGCATCCCCCCTTATCTCAATATATGAACCTTTGTCCAAGTTATGACAGAAACAAAAACACAAAAAAGAGACTGCCTGTCGCAGCCTCTTTCCCATATGAATCAGACAAAGATTCCCCCTGGGCTAAGACAATAGGATCCTGTCCACATCCAACATTCTGCCAGCCTGTTCCCTAAATGCCGCAAGCAGATCTTCCACAGTCATCTTATCCCGTTCGTCCCCTTTCACATCCAAAACAATACGGCCGTTATCCATCATCAGCGTCCGATTGCCAAGTTCCAATGCCTGATGCATGTTGTGAGTTACCATCAGACAGGTGATTCCCCTCTTGGACACAATACTTCTGGTAAGCTCCAGAACTTGCCGGGCCGTGGCAGGATCCAGCGCCGCCGTGTGTTCATCCAAAAGAAGTAGCTTTGGTGTGACCATCGTAGCCATCAGCAGCGTCAACGCCTGCCTCTGTCCGCCTGATAAGAGTCCCACCGGCTGCTTCATACGATCCTCCAACCCCATGTCAAGCAGGGAGAGCTGCTCTCTAAACCGCTCCTTATCCCGCTTGCTGACACGGCTGAAATATGCATGAGAAGAGGTAGACGCCCGCAAATATGCCAGCGCCATATTTTCCTCAATTGTCATGTGGGGAGCCGAACCTTTTAACGGATCCTGAAACAAATGCCCGATCACCTTACTCCTGACATGTTCCTTGCGGTACGTAATATCTTCCCCGTCCAGAATGATCTGCCCCTCATCCACATAGAATGCCCCGGTGACCGCATGAAACAGGGTTGATTTTCCCGCGCCGTTACTCCCGATGATCGTTGCAAAATCTCCTTTTTCCAACTTCAGATTCACCTTATTCAAAGCTTGTTTTTCATTCACCGTACCCGGATAAAATGTCTTGGAAATATTCTTAATAGTCAGCATAAACCACCACCGCCCTTTCCTGTCTTTTCTCCAATCCCAAGCGGCATCTTACGCATCCGATAAAACGCTGCCTGCCCTTTCAGATAAGGAAATGCGATTGCCACTGCCACGATCAGTGCGGAGACCAGCTTCAGACATTCAGCCGGCACACTGAGCCGCAATGCCACCGCCACGATCAGACGATACAGGCAGCTTCCTAAAATAACACCTATTACTTTTCTAAACATTCCACCCCGTCCAATGATCGTCTCCCCAATGATCAGACTCGCAAGGGCAATAGTTACCATACCTGTTCCAAGATTAATGTCGCAGGATTTCTGATACTGTGCCAGAATCGCACCGGCCAGAGCCGTTAAAGAGTTAGAGACACACAATCCAACCGTAACGGTAAATACAGGATTGATGCTGGATGCCCTCACCATGTACTCGTTGTCGCCTGTAGCACGGATGGACAATCCCAGTCTTGTATTGAGAAACCACGTCAATATAAGACCTGCTGACAGTACGATTGCCGCAACGATCATGATCTTATACCAGGCCCCATACCAGTCCGCCGTGCACAACCCTTTGGCCAGGCCAAAAACCGTATCACAGGCAAACAGATTCACATTAGAAGAAAAATCCATCACGGCAATATTTACCGTATACAATCCCGTATTGACAATAATACCGGCAAGGATGGACGGAACCCCCATCCTTGTCTGCAAAAAAGCGGTCACGAATCCGGAAAGGGTTCCCGCGAAGATCGCTGCCGGGAATGCCAGAAACGGATGTCCTGACATCGTTACCATAGCCCCCACGGCACATCCCAGCGTAAAACACCCATCTGTGGATAAATCCGCTATATTCAGAATGCTAAATGATACAAACAGCGCAAGCGCCACCAGGGAATAGATACAACCCAGTTCAAACGCACTCTGTACAATTGACAACGTAAATATCGAACTCATATGATCCTCCCTGTCTCTTTTCTACTCAAACTCCTTTGCCGTAACAATCTCCCGAAGTTCCATACACATATCCGCGAACATTCCATAATCCAGGTCAATGGCCTGCGCCGTTTCCGTATTTACCGTAGCAATACCGTTATCCAGCGTAACGACCGCCGTCGTTTTCGGGTCTGCACCGTTTACAAGAATCTCGACCACCATGTCAGCCGTAGCTTTTCCCAATTCCTCGTAGTTTACGCCATATCCCAGAAATGCGCCGTTCAGGGCAAAAGAGTCGGCTCCGCCGTAATGAGGCACGCCGGCCTCGATAAACTTCTCATAAATGGCCAGTTCCGCTGTCATGACCGTATTATCCGTTGGTGTAAACACTGCCTGCACGCCCTCTGCAAGCAGCGCATCGGCAGCAAGCGCCACCTCATCATTGGTAGTACCTGTCTTTTCCACTACCTCCACACCCTTTTTCTCACAATACGCTTTAGCCGCTTCAACCGGGGCCTTGGATGAGTCCTCACTCTTACTGTACAGTAAGCCAATTTTTGCAATATCCGGATCAGCCGCAAACATAAGCTCCATAACCGCCTCGGTATTCAACGAGTCAGACGTTCCGGTTATGTTGGAGCCAGGCGCATCCATGGCCGCTACCAACCCTGCGCCGACAGGATCTGAGACCGCAGAAAAGACGACAGGAATCTGATTGTCCTCCGTCGCATTCTGCATGACCATCGCTGCCGGCGTGGCAATCGGCACGATCACATCTACCTCGGATGCAATAAGTTCAGCGGCTATCTGGTTTAGCACCGTAGCGTCGGCCTGCCCATTGTATGTGTAATCGCCGTATTGAAATGTCACCCCCAGCTGCGCTGCCTTAGCGTCCAGTTCTTTTTCAATCGATGCCTCAATCTGGTTCAGAGAAGCGTCATCCACAAACTGGACAATACCCACTTTATATACTGCCCCCGTGCTTTTGGAGTCCTGCGCCGCCGTATCGTCCACTTCATTCCCCGCTTCCTGTGCTGACGCCTGCCCGCCCGATACCGCAGCGTCCGCACTGCCGCATCCACCTGCTATGGCCGCCGCTATCACTGTTATCAAAAATAATGCCGCTGTTCTTTTCTTCATAATCATATCCTCCTAATCTGCTCGCACTGAAACCTATCCAATGACAATCCATTCTATGAAAGTCCTTTGCGTGACGCAATCAGCACCACCGGCTTAGCCGGTGGTTTGCTCTGCCCCTATAAGGGGCTGTTACCGACTCTAGAGTCTAAAGACTCGCCGAATGGGTTCGCCTGCCGCAACATCATTTCCCTGCTTAGCCCTAAAGGGCTACCT
>ERZ808051.457-NODE-457-length-45999-cov-9.366382_pt1 | contig 45999 bp, 44 predicted proteins | sample MGYA00380199_ERZ808051 | MGnify/ENA primary metagenome ERZ808051 (study PRJEB31490, sample SAMN06133391) | mouse gut metagenome | isolation source: J11 | host: mice | place: China: Chengdu | collected 2015-05 ... | reverse complement strand
AAAAGGCCTCCTATGATTTTTATTTTATCATAGAAGACCGCTTAAAACGCTATTTACAGAAAAAGTTTCACACACTCGAGGCAAACGAAAATTATGCACTTACCCAAAAAGAGTAGTTACAAACCTTTATGGTCTATAACTACCCTAACGCTGTGCATGCTTAAATATGTGTAATAATAATAATTCCAGCTGTCACCGCTGCAAGCGGAACATAAAACCAAAGTTCCGTCGGTGAGATAAAACAACTCCAATATTTGTTTTTTTCACTTTGTAATCCTGATGATTTGGTGTTCATATCAAAATCTATTTCTACCTCTTTCATATTCCTAACCTTATTATATAAAGATCTATATAGCCGTTCTTGCAATAAATAGTACGTGTCTAATCCCCAAAAAACAATTATCGGCACATAAGCAATCAAAAAATACATCTTATCAACATCTTTGCTTGATAAAGCAAAAATCCCTGCTACTAATGTAACAGCCCATCCCTTCAACGCAAACGAATTTCCTGCCATTCTATTAATGACACTCTGGATCATCTCCATATGCTTTATCTTATTATCCATTTTTCAATCCTTTCTTAATTTTAAGCCAATCACTAAATTCCACTTTGTTTTCATCCACCACATAACATGAATTTCCAAAATACATATACGGATACGCCGAATAAAATTGTGGTAATTGAGAACTTGGTAATCCCTCTCTATAAATACATATCTTTCTACAATTTAAGTAAAGCAACCTCTATTAAAAATCATATAGGCCTCCCTCATAATCCTTACCTGCTTATCTTATACGAAAAACGACGTAAAAAAGAGCGTGCCATTTTCTGAAACACGCTCTCGTACAAATTTCCTGTTGAACGAAATCTCTCTAACGAAAGCTGTTTTCCACAACGCCCGGAAGCAAAGTATAAATAGAACAGCCAATCTGTTCTTCAAAAATTTCTTTAATCTCTAAAATTTTTTTCCACCTGTCTATCGTCGCCGGGTGGACGCCGTATCGTATTGTCACATCTACAAATCTCTTTTCCAAAAGGCAGAACCCCGTAGGCATAGCCAATGCGTCACATAACTGCACCAGACGGTCATAATCATCATATACCGCATTTGCAATAAAATTTTTCATAAACAGGTAATCCTCATCACTGACATCAAACTCCCCGATAGAAGTATCAATATCCTGTATCATAAATGCGTGGGTTATACAGATCTGTGCTGCTTTCTCCCACCCGCGCTCCATACAGTAGCGATAGCCATCTATCAAATGCTTTTCCGAACTCACTCCGGCATAACGTCCAATATCATGTAACAGCCCGAAAAGATACGCCTGTTCAGAAGATAAATCTTTACAGCGTGACGCTATATTTTTACAAGCTACAGCTACATAACGGGAATGGTCTACCCATGCCCCCGGATTGGACTGCGCCGCTTCCTTTAACGCCATTTCCACGTTCTGAATGTTTAACTCCATTCTAACTCCTTTCAGGAAAAACGGGGCAGATTTACTTTACAGGTATCATTATAATAATTCCTCTTGCACCGTTTCAATCACACCCTATACCGCATTTCCATCCCATTTAATATTACACAATTGCCGCAAACTTTTTCTTCTGCAGCCTGCTTTACTGTAATATACATAAAGTTTTCACCTCCGAAAAGATACCCAGTATCAACCTGATTCCCTGTTTTTACTTACGCAATATTTTACCCATATCTTTCCCTCTGGCAAGCTCATCAACCAGTTTGTCCAGGTAACGGATCTCCTGCATCAGCGGTTCTTCGATGTCCTCCACTCTGACGCCGCAGATGACGCCTTTGATCAATTTCCTGTTCTCATTTAATTCCGGGGCATCCCTGAAAAAATCCCCATAAGCAACCGTCTGTTCCAACATCATTTCCAGTTCCGGTTGGCTGTATCCGGTAAGCCACCGGATTATCTCATCAACCTCCTGCCTTGTCCTTCCCTTTCTCTCTGCCTTTTGAACAAGGAGTCCATATACTTTTGAAAAATCCATCTGATATACTTTCTCATTCACCATACAATGTACCTCCTGCCCCATTCTCCGTACTTTCCAAAACTTTCTTAATCCTACGGGTGGTTCCCCGTCTCATAACACCACCTGGCAATATCGGAGACCAATTCCACCGGGATCGGCTTACTGTATGGAAGCTGTATGGTTCCCTTACTGGTCTTGTACTCTTTCAGACGCTCGGAAAACTCCTGAACTGCCTCCGGTCCCGGATACAAGCCGACATGTTTCTTAAACCCGGCAAAATGGATAATATTATGCTTTTTCCAATAAGTCGGCATACTCCATGAGATCCTCTCCTCTGCCTCCGGCAGTACTGCACGCAGTGCATCCCTTACTTGTTTCAGGTACTGCTGTACCTCCTCCGGCTGTGCCGCAATGTATTCATCCACCGTTTCCGGTGCTTTCCCACAGTAATGATCCTGTTCCTGCCTTTTAAAGTTACGCCCACACTTTGGACATGTCCACATCGTTCATCCCTCCTGCCTCATTTTTGTTCCGCTGTAATTATGTTGTACAACCAAATACTAAAAATTATGGTCAGTAACAATACGTCAGGCAAAATGCCACCATCATCTTATTGATATACTTGGTAAATACATTCCATATTTTGAAGAAAATGTATAACCATCATTCTGTGCAGTATATACACCGGATTTTATGTCAAGACCATACTTACTCATTATGCTTTTATTCATCTTCCCATAGAATTTATTTCCATATGTATCATTCCAAATGACCGGAGTTATGTTAGGAGTTATATAATTATCTTTATTATCAAATAAATTATAATCAAATCTTGAAAATTCATGCACTCCCATCTCGAATGGATTACTAACTAAATTCTGAACAAACCTGGAATTGATACTTATCGGAGAACCAACATTGAACCTGATTGAAGATATGATCTCTTTCATTTCATTAACGGATTCCAGAATAATTCTATTCTGCTTGTCCATTTGTATCCTCTGTTGTTCATATAAGCTTAATATGGAATTTAATACTTCTTTTTGATGATTAGTATTATTGTGATAAAAAACATCTATATTATTACTTATATGGTTTAATAAAACAGACTCTTTACTATTTAAATTATTAATATCCGTTCTGATATCTTCTAAAGTTCTCAATGACTGTTTTATTTTATCAATATCTTTTTCCAAAGAAAATCCAGATACATATGATGCTATCGATGCGGCTCCGGATAGGACACCAAAACCAGTTATAATTCCATTAGCGATATTCTCAATCATACAATAATCCCATTATAATGTCTTGCCTGTTAAAAATTTTGACAATCTCCTTAAACATATTTAACAATCTCTCCATATACCTGAAACTCGTTATTTCGTACATCTTACCATAACTTAGTATATTTTGTCTCAAAATAAATAGAAAAGAGGGTATACGCAATTCATATCTTGCAGATATCCTCTTTTCCGTAATTTCAACTTTCTGTCAACAACATTACTGCCTGTTCGACACGATCCGCATTTCTTTTCGTCCTCTCTTAAACGTTACATCCCGATAGCCCGAATGCAGATCCTCCCGCATGCCATTGATAATGATAATACATCCGGCATTAGCAGTTCCACTGACGATAACTTTGCCATCTGCCGAACGCCTGTTGATATCGATCAGCTGCTCCCGCTTTGTAGAAATATCTTTCAGTTTCAACTGATAGTTGATCTTTTTACGCATCTGCTCCGCTTTCTCCTGATTCCTCTCAGGAGTCGCAGGCTGTGTCCTTGACTGCCATGCAATAAGATCCAGAGCATTCTCAGCATCCTCTATCTTATTCCTATATTCCTCTATCATACAATCGATTTTTGCCATCTTATACTTGAATTCACAATCCAGACCGATCACAAGCTGCGTAGTAACCCCGGCACGGTTTCCGATAGAAGCCGCCGAAATCTGTTCCACTGCCGTAACAGTGCCGCCGATGATATTTCCCCGGCTGCCGGCGATCACCACGCTCTGTCCTGCCTCCACTTCACAGTTCATTAAAGCGCCTGTGTTAATTTCATTTCCGGCATAAACCTGTGTCTGCTCTATAAAACGCGCCATAACATTACCCCCGGCGCGAATGATACCATTTCCCGAACCCTGCATTCCATTTTTTAGGATAACATCTTTGCCCGCATAAAGGCTCGCCGTTTCCACATGTCCGTCTACGGTAATATTTCCGGTTGTTTTCACGGTAACACCGGCAAAGACATTCCCCTGTATGAATACGTCTCCATGAAAATCCACATTTCCGGTTGTGGCACTCAGGTTGCCTTTGACCACATAGATCGGCGTTACGGTCAGGCATCCTCCCGCCACCGTGACATTCCCCTCGGTATTTGCATAGTAGTTATTGCCCGTTTCATCCGGTTCACAGCGCTTACACTGTAACGGCGGCAGTTCCTGTCCCTCATAAGCATCAATGGTATTCCCCAGAACATCCTGCCCGGTTACCGCCGGCTTAGCCGGATGGTAGGTGGCAAGAAGCTGTCCCTCTGTCACCAATTCTATCTTCCCCAGTACATTATAGTCCACCGAACCGTCTGGCAGAATGATCGGTTTGGTTGCCGGATACGGATTAAAATGATATTCATAATAACCGTCTTGACCGTCCTTGGCGGCAGCGCCGGCTGCAACCAAAACCTCATCGTAATTTTTCTTTCCCTCTGCCAGCTCCTTAAGTGTCTTCTCCCGAATTCCAAAGACGATTCCATTTTCTTTCAGCAGCTCATTAAGCTCCTCAAGTGAAAAACTGCGGTACAACGTAAGCAGAACTTCCATTTGTGTCCCGCTGACGCGCAAAAGGTAATCCGGAGTACTTATAATATTGGAATCTTCCTGATCACTCTTCTCTTTAGCGTCTCCGGATGCCGCCTCGTCTTTCGAAGCAATCTGTCCGTTCTCATCTTCCGAAACACTTCGTTCATCCGGTGAAAGAAACATGGTCTTCTCCGGCTCACTCTGTTCCAAAGCATTCTGTTCCGGATCTGCTGCCTGAACTTTTCCAGCCTGATCTGACTGTTCTTTCTTCTTTTTCTTTCCCGACTGATTAAATAATCCCATATTAGATTTCCCCCGCCACAGTTTTACGTCATACCATAAAGTATTGAACTATTTATATAATATAATCTTTCCGTAGTCATTTGACCGGAAGCCATAAGCTCGTCCTCTTCTCAAAAACAGTATACTCCTTGAACGAAACAATATCAACGCTGCCGTAACAATATTTTCTCATTATTGGCGGATAACGCCCTCTTCCGTGGCGCCTTGCACAGATAGAGCCTTCCGGTTTTTCTATTTCCACGCACCCTCGAATATGTTATACTACTTCTGACAAACTGTTAACTGTTTAAAATACAAAAGGACACACTGGAAGACGCACTAACTGATAAACCTTAAGGAGCCACACATGTTAATCGAAATTGCCGACGACTTCTCTCTCTGCAAGATTGCAGACAGCGGACAATGTTTCCGTGTAAAAAATGATATCCACGGAACTTACCGTTTCATAACCGGCCGCCATATCCTGCATATCCGTCAGCTTTCCCAGACCGAATACGAAGTGGACTGTACGGAGTCTGACTGGCAGGCAGTCTGGTTCCCGTACTTTGATCTTGCCCGCGACTACAAGCAGATACGCGCTTCGATTCCTGCCAAAGAAACCTATATGCAAAATGCCGCAGGCAGCGGCGCAGGGCTTCGCATTCTGCGGCAGGATCCGTGGGAAATGTTGATCACATTCATTATCTCTCAACAAAAAAACATTCCCGCGATTAAGTCCTGCGTGGACAAACTCGCGAAAATGTATGGAAATTCGGTGGAAACACCAAACGAAACAGTATATCTTTTTCCGACAGCCGCGCAGATGGCTGACCTGTGCGCCGGCGATCTGGAGCCTTGCAGATTAGGATACCGCACGCCCTATATTCTGGATGCCATAAGCAAAGTAACGTCCGGCAGCCTCGATCTCGACGCTCTTGCCTCCTATGACGACATGCAGCTTTTTACTGCGCTCAAATCTGTTCACGGCGTGGGCGACAAGGTTGCCAACTGTATCGCTCTGTTTGCCTACGGGCGCACCTCCCTCGTTCCTGTCGATACCTGGATCAGGAAAGTCATCGACGGTGTCTATGCGGGGAAGAATCCTTTTACCGTCTATGGAAATGCTGCCGGCATCATGCAACAGTACATATTCTACTTTGCTCAGCAGAACAAGGAAATGTTCTGATCCATATAAGACTGCATCCTTTCAGTCAGTTCTTTATACTGCAGCCGGGGCGTGTCATAAAACGACATGACCTGTCGGCTGTTTTCTTTGTATGCTGCCCACTCTTCCATTGCCCCACCGTCCTGATCACATCCGTTAGGATCGCCTTTCCTGATAAAATTGCACCAATAATTGCACATCTTTCTTGCCAGATCATAATGTCTGCCCTGAAAAGGCCTGGAACACTTCGCCAGCGTCTCGAAAAAGAACCACAGATCTACGGAATGAAAAGCACCGGGCTGATCTGCTCCCGGTATGTCCGCGCCAAACTCATACAGATACTGCGGCGCCTTATAGCCGTTTCTTTCTCTCTCCTGGTACATCCGCATCGTTCCAAGCTCAATTACGTTGATATCCTGATAGATAAACTCATTGTTTGTATAACCGGCAAGTACTGGCACGTCCAGGAATCGCCTCTTTCCTATATTATTCCAGTATGTGTCTGTCTGAAAATTTCCGTCGATCACGGTTCCCCATAATCTTCCAAACGCATCATTCTTATCCCTGATATATTCTGTCGGAAGACTGCGCGCCTCTTCCATGGAACTGACCCCCAGATAAGAAAAGAAATCCAGACTCTGCCGGATGCTCTCCTCCAGCGTAATGTTAAAAGTCTTCTCGAACGGATTGAGGAAGACACCGCTCTCCACAATAGCCCCATGGATCATCCCTTTGTTCTGCGGACAATTCAGCTGCGCCATCACACTGCCGCCGCCCGCCGACTGTCCTCCTAGCGTAATCCGATCCGGATCACCGCCAAACCCTGCTATATTCTTATGAACCCATCTCAATCCTGCCTGTTGATCCAAATGTCCCAAATTATAACCGGTATGCGGATCCTCTTCCCGCATCTTGGGATGGGTCAGGAACCCGAATACATTGAGCCGGTAATTAACTGTGACAACTACGATGCCACGCCTTGCAATGCGTTCTCCGTCAAATTCCATCTCCGCACAGTTACCCCACTGCAATGCTCCGCCAAAGAACCACACAAACACTGGAAGCTTTTCATCCGGCGATCTGGCAGGTGTCCATACATTGAGATACAGACAGTCTTCGCTCATAGCGATCGCAGGATCCACATTCCATTCATTGGTATATATATTCTCCGCATCCAGTCCGGGAATGCTCTGCATCGAGATAGGTGCAAATTCACAGCAATCCCTGATGCCATCATAAGGCGTACAGGGTCTTGGCGCGCGCCAGCGCAGCTCTCCCACCGGAGGCTGCGCAAACGGAATGCCCTTAAATGAAGTAATACGGGGATCCGCCGCGGGCAGACCGCGGACAGATCCCTCAGTTGTAGACACGATTCTTAACATATTTCTATCCTTTCACGGCGCCCGCCACCAGACTGTTCTGCACCTGATCGCTTAAGAGCAGATAGATCAGGACCGTCGGTACTGTAGCGATCATAAGACCTGCGCCGATCTCACCCCACTTCGTCGTATATGCCCCAACCATAGACATGATACCCACGGTCAACGTCTTATACTCCTGTTTATTGATAAACGTCACCGCAAACATCAACTCATTCCATGACGCAATGAACGTAAAAATACTCACCGTAGCGATCGCAGGACGAATCAGTGGAAGCATCACACGGAAGAAAAGCTTATAGATATTGCATCCGTCAATTGCTGCCGCCTCTTCCATCTCCTTAGGAATGGCAACCATAAAGCTGCTGAACAGATATACTGCCAATGGCAGTCCGAACGCGACATAAGGAATGATAAGCGCCCAGTATGTATTGAGCAGTTTCATTTTGCTCAGCACAAGGAACAGAGGCAGTAACACCGCATGAATCGGAACCATCATCCCCACAAGGATGCCTTTCATGGCGAAATTTCTTCCTTTCCATATCATCCTCTGGATCGCATATGCTGCCGTAGCCGCAAGCACTACCGTGATCAGGATCGTTGCCGCCGTAACCAGAATACTGTTCAACAGATACTGCAGCACATTCGCCTGATTAAAAGCGGACTCATAATTGGAGAATCTCCAGTTCTGCGGAAGTCCTGCTATATTTCCGCCAAAAATCTCGTTGTTGTCTTTCAGAGAAAAACCGAACAGCCAAAAGAGCGGAAACACCTGAATGACAGCGATCGCTAACAGACATATATGCAGAACGACTGATTTTGCACTTTTCATTGTTCTCATGCCTGATCCTCCTTATTTCTGAAAAACAGTTTTAACAACATAGTAAATACAAAACACTCCAAAATAATAAAGATAGAGATCGCACTTCCTGATCCATAGTGGAAAGAATCAAAAATCGTCTTATACATATAGATCGTCGGCACCTCAGTCGTGAAGAAAGGACCACCGCCGGTCAACACATAGATCAGATCAAATATCTTAAGCGCTCCGATTATGGAAAATGTAACGCACACCTCCAAAACGGGCTTTAAAAGCGGAATCGTCACCTTAAACGCCGTCTGTACTTTGCTTGCCCCATCAATGGTAGCCGCCTCATAAATCTCCGGTGAAATGGACTTAATGCCAGCATACATGATCAGCATATGGTACCCCACATACTGCCACAGATTCGGAATAAATGCAGCAATAAGAGCCGTTGTCTCCTGTCCCAGCCAGTCCTGCTGCAGATGTTCCAGATGCAGGCTGCCCAACAGTGCATTCAAAAGACCGTAATCACCATTATAGATCTTCTGCCAAAGCTGACCGATCACAACGCCTGAAATAATGACCGGAATAAAATACGTCGTCCGGTAGAATTTCTCACCGCGCTTCACATTCGCTACGATGATCGCCAAAAGAAGCGAGATCGGAAGCTGAATAAACAAAGAGAAAAACACATACAGCAATGAATTTTTAATGGAATTGATGAAACGTTCGTCTCCTGCAAGTTCCACATAATTTTTTAATCCGACAAACGTTCCCTTGCCGAGTCCGTCCCAGTCCAGCATACTATAATAAGCGGAAATGAAAATCGGCACAACAACAATGACCAACATGATTAGTATCGTCGGGCACACAAACAATGCGATGGCTTTTTTATTTGATAATATTCTTTTCATTCTCTCACCTGCTGCAAAATAATTATGGGCTGCCGCTCAACACAGCAGCCCATAGCTGTTTTTACGATATCTTTTAATAGAATTCAGATGGCTGTAACTTGGACATTGCTTCCGCAAACTCTTCCGGTGTGATCTTAAGCGCCATCACCTGAGCAACCAGATCTTTGTATGTCTCAGAATCTTCTGCTGACAGAATGTTATCCCACCAGCTGATATAAGATGTTCCTGTTTCCATCAACGCTGCGGACTCCGTATCAAGCGGTGTAAGGGTTGATGTATCCACACCTGTCGTATCCCAACAAGGAAGTCCTGCGCCCTGCTGATAACCAACAACACCAATCTTCTCACTTAAGTACTCAAGATACTCAACTGCTTCCTTGGGATGCTCACAGTTTGCATTGATATAATATCCATCGGAACTTCCGCCGGAAAACTCTGTGATGCTTCCTGCGCCGCCATCGATTACAGGGAACGGTACGCAGGTTACTTTGCCTTTGGTTGCCGCTGTGTCAGCCTGGAAAGAAGGATGCACCCAGTTTGCCTGGAATACCATTGCGCCCTGTCCTGCCGCAAATCCCTCGATCATCTCATCATAGCTCATACTCATCATATTGTCGTTAAATGCCTTTGCATTTACCAGCTCCTGCAGCTTCTCGGCTCCCATGATAAATCCTTCGGAATTAAATTTAGTAGGATCGCCAAAAGCTTCCATGATCGCTGCGTTGCTTGCTGTTCTGGCTGAAATGATATCATACCAGTACATACCCGGCCATCTGTCTTTCTCACCCATAAGAATCGGCGTGTAGCCTGCAGCATTCAGTTTATCCACTGCATCCAGCAGTTCATCCCATGTAGTAGGGATCTTAGCGCCTGCTGCTTCAAACATCTCGGTGTTGCAGTAAAGGTTTGCCAGGAATGTGATCGTAGGCAGTGTATATACCTTGCCGTCAAATGTACATCCATCCAATGTACCAGGAAGCACTTTGTCTTTCGTATCCGGGCTTAAATAATCATCGATGGGAAGCAGATAGCCTGCATCGATATAAGGTTTTACGAAACTTCCGCCGCTGAACATATAAGAAATGTCCGGAGCCTCGCCTGCCGCAAAAGCGGTCTTGATCTTTGTCTTGTACTGCTCACCTGTAACACCGTCCTGTACGATCGTTACATTCGGGTGCATCTCATGGTACTCTGTCACGGACTCTTCGATAATCTTCTTAACCGGATCCGTGTCTGCCACTGACTGATGCCAGATTGTGATCGTGATCTCCTCATCAGAAGATGCTGCCGATGCTGAATCTGCCGCCGGTGTCTCTTCCCCGGCAGTATCTTCTGCTGCCGGTGCATCCGCTTCCGCATTGTCGGATGCGGAATCCCCTGTACCGCCACAACCTACAAGCTGAACCATCATAGATGTAGCCGCCAGTAAAACAAGTAACTTTTTCATCCTGTTCTTCATCATATCCTCCTTATCATCACAACTTTTTCAATATATTGAAAAGGCTTTCTGTAAGTATTATTGTATAGTGTCCCTGTTCTAAAAAAAATTCATAAACAAATCTATTTATTTCACTTTTCTTTCTTTTTTCTAAACAGAGTTTCATTTTTTTGACATCACTTTCACTAATTGGGAATCAGAGTCATACCCTCTGCAAATTCTATGAAACACAAAAGGGGTGTCCTCGCAAACCCGTCTGCCTGCAAAGACGCCCCTCTGCCTTACTTCTCCTGCTGCTTTGTTACCTTAGGCTGCGCCGTAACCTCACAGACGCATCTTCCGATACTCCGTCACAGAATACCCTGTCATCTTCCTGAACCAGATGCTCAGATAATGGGGATCATTGATACCAATCCTGTTGCCAATATCCCGATCTAACATTTCCGAATCTGTCGCCAGCAGCTCCAGCATCTTCCAGAATCTTAATTCGGACAGCAGTTCACTGTAGGATTTGCCCGTAAACCGTTTGAGCATCCTGCCCAGCAGACTGCCGCTGATCGCGTATCGGGAAGCAAGATAGTTCATGCTGATGTCCGGATTACTCAGATTCTCCCGCATAAATTCCATCAGTTCACTCATCATGCGTCCTTTCTGCTGCTCCGTCTGCACCGCCTTATTCATAGCAAGGCGCGCCGTCATACGTTCCACACACCTTGCCGCATCGTCCTCACATCGACACCATGTAAGCACTTCCCTGGCATACTCCAGCTCTTCAGCCTGCCCGGTTTTGATACACATGCGCTGCAGAATCTGTTCCGCATCCTGCCTGGTACCTACGGCCACACCCGCCACACTTCTGGCATACTCCCAGAAACATTGCAGCGCTACAAGGGCCGCCTCCGCATTACCCTGATTGATATGGTCCATGACCTCCTGAAGCTCTTCATTTCCATCTACTTCAAGTCCCTCTGATTCATAATCAGTCTTCTTTCTATCATATCGCCTGTACATATCTTCTAACGCTGCCACATACAGAGCGCGCACACCGTCTATGCCAACACGCTTCGCGCTCATTCCATAGCGAAAATGATAGCAATATTTCTCCTGCATAAGCTGCAGCAGGAAATCAAAGCATTCCCAGAACGATTCGTTCTCCCCGATTCCCAGAAAAACAATCCTTCCCCATGGATCCACCACCACATGAATCTCCTGCTCTCCCTGAAAAAAGCGCTGCGCCTCTTCATAGATCTTTATCAGGCATTCATGATCACTCAGGCTTTCCTGTACCGTAACTACGCCGACATGCACCTGATCTTCCTCACCCGCCGCAATCTCTACGCCATACTCAACAAGTTTCTGCACCACATCGTCTTCTATTTCATCACTCAAGAGCAGCCTGCTGATATAAGTGTTTCTGAGCAGGGGAATATTGCGCTGCCGTTCCTCCAGTATTCTGCGGTGTGCCTCCTTTTCTTTCCGTTCTTCCCTGACCTGCTCTGCCAGCCGCTCCACGGAAGCATTCAGTTCCTCCGTCTGTACCGGCTTCATCAGATAATCATGCACACCCGCTTTCAGACTCCTTCTGGCATATTCAAAATCATTGTATCCTGTCAGAATGATGATCTTGATTTCCGGCAGAATCTTTGTGCACTGTTCGCTGAAGCTGATTCCGTCTATTCCCGGCATACAGATATCGCTGATAATAATATCCGGTTTGAGTTCTTTTAATTTTTCCACCGCCGTATTTGCACTGGAGAACTCACCCACGATCTCCAGATTCAGCGCCTCCGTATCCAGTTTCATTCGAATCAGTTTTCTGATCAGTACTTCATCATCAAGCAGTACTACCTTAAGCTTGTCCATCATCGTGCTCCTTCAGTTTACTCAGCTTTATTTGCAAATGTATTTCAGTACAGGGATTGTTTCGTATGGTAAAGATAAAATCGTCGTCGTACAGTAACCGCAGTCTCTCGATCGTACCGCGAAGTCCCAGACTCTTACCTCTTTTGGGTTCTTCACTCCTGTGCAGATCCCTGATCACCTCATCCGGCACGCCGGCGCCGTTATCGCTGACGACAATATGCAGGCTCTCCTGGTCGGCATAAGCCTTGAGGCCGATCATGCCATACCGCTCCTCACCCCTGATGCCATGCTGAAACGAGTTCTCGATCAATGGCTGAATCGTCAGCTTGGGCAGCAGATATTTTTCACAGGACTCTTCCAATGAAATATCACATTCAAAAGAATCCTCAAATCTGATCGTCATGATATCAACATAATCTTTTGCTATCTGGAACTCTTCCGCAAGTGTTAACATCTCCCGTCCACCGCTGACCGATTTACGGTAAAACTTTCCAAGCGCCTCCACCAGCGCGCACACTTTGCTGCTCTCCCCCATCATAGCCAGGGCCTGAATGGAATCCAGCGTATTGTACAGAAAATGCGGCTTCATCTGTTCCTGCATCTCATTCATCTCTACCTGTCTGATCCGCCTCTGCTTATCAATGGTACTTTGGATCAACCGTTCAATCTGTTCTACCATACGGTTATATCCCTTAAACAATATCTGAAATTCATCCAATAAAGGTTTGCTTGTGATCTGGCTGAACTGTCCGCGTTCCGCCTCTTCCATCACCCGCAGCATATCCTGGATCGGCCATGTCAGCATCGTTGAGATAACTGCCGCACCGATCAGAATCAACACTCCTATCGCGGCGATCAATCCAATATTAAATCTGACGATCTCACTCACATCCTGATTCGCCTGCACTCTCGTATACCGTATGATCTTCCACCCGCTGTAAGGCGCCAGCACGCCTGCTGTCATATACTCCCTGCCATGTATGGTTGTCTTACACAGAAACTCCATATTTTCTTCGGACAGCTCATCTACAATATACTCCATCTGCTTTTCTTCGGATATATTGCCCTGCTGTAACAGCACCCTGTTCTTTTCATCCAACACCACGATCTCTTCCGTCTCTGTATCGATCACGTCTTCCAATATTGCATTGAGAAAATCACAGCTTAGATCAACGCCGATCACTCCAAGACTCACAAAACTATCCAGATTATTATATGACCTGACAAGCGATATACTCTTGTCGTCTTTTGACTTGCTCGTCCGAAGCTCATATCTGCCATAAGGCTTGCGCAGTTCATCATACTCGCTGCTGGCATCTTCCATATGGAAATTAGCGCTTCCGCCGACCGTCAGTTTCTGTCCTTTCTCATCGATCAGCCATATGGACTCTACATAATCAGAAAACTGGAAAATAGAATATATTTTCTTGATCACATTGGACTGTCCGGATACGTTAGACAACAGATCCCCGCTTTTCATCTGCGTCTGCACCACGCTGTCAGCTATGAGCATCTTGGAATAATCATCCGCATTTTTCAAGATTGCATTAAGAGATGTTTCCAGAGAATGAAGCGTCTTGATGTTCTCTTCTCCGAGAATCTTTTCCTCGTATTTCTTATAGTGAAAGTTAAAGACAAGCGTATATATGATAATGATCGCGAATATTACAAATCCTAATGCCGCAATGATCTTTCTGCTTAACTTGTGCTCCATCGATCCCCCTCGCTTCCTGCACTGCCAGCCTCGCTGTCCTTATCCGGATCACATACTCCTCATGTTCCAGTATATTACCACACATTCTATCATACGGGCGGATATAAAAACAAGCCGTAGAACTGTAATAAACCATGTCCGGATATCGTACCGGCCGCTTTGTTCATAATAAAAAGTCCTCGGGCAAAAGACTTTCTTTCTGGCCCGAAGACTCTCTCTTCTATTGACTCATTTCATTGATTCTGTAAAGTAATCCTGTACTGTCCCGACACAAAGCTTTAATTCCCTGTAATATCAAGCGCATGCATATACGCATCCGAACCTCGCGCACAGGTTACCGTAATCTTACGGTCTTTTACCAGAACCTTACAGCCTGTAACACTCCTTACCGCGTCAAGTTTCAATTCCATCTCCCCTGCAGACGTTTTCAGATACAATGTGTTCTCCGTTGATTTTCCGTCCACCGTACCTGTCACAGTAGATGGTGAAGAGGTGTCGATCTCCGGCGGCTGGGTAACATTCTTTGCTCCTACGATGACAGCGGCATGCATGTACGCATCGGAACCTCTGTATACCGAAACGGTCAGTTTGGCTCCCGGCATCAGGAACATGCCGTTGCGGGAATCCGTATTGGCGTCAATCACAACCTGCATTTCCCCATAACTTGTATCCAAATACATCAGATCAGCTTTTGTCTTCTTATTGACAGTTCCTGTCACCGTTGATGTATCAACGCCCACCTGGGAAGAGGGCGCAGGCGTCAGAGACGAATCCGCTGCCACAGAACTACCCTCGCTGCTGACCTGTCCTGTCGACGATGCTTCAGTGATACCAGTAGCATGCATATACGCGTCGGAGCCACGCACACAGGTGATCCGATATGTCTTGTTCGCCACAATCACAGAACAACCGCTCATATCCGTATTGCTGTCTATCTTAATCTCCATGTCGCCCTGCACAGTCTTGACATACAGCACATCATCTTTAGATTTCTCACTGATGGTTCCTGTTACAGTTGCGTTGGTCGAAGAATCAAATGTGAGATTCGCTCCTTTGGAACCGCTTGCGATCTTGACAGCATGCAGATATCCGTCAGAACCATGCGACACAGAAACGCTCAGATCGCTGCCCGGCAGCAGAATCTTGCATGCACTGGTATCTGTCCCACTGTCCAGTTTAATTTCCATGTTTCCCTCTTTGGTAGCCAGTTTCAGCAGATCAGTTGTAGTGCCTTTCATGACGCTTCCCTGCACCGTTGCTACGATCTCATCCGCCCGTACCTGCATCCGGTTGTTCGGAGTCATGAATAAGCCGCATATAAGGCAAAGCATCAACCCCCATTTTATCCTGATGTACTTTTTCATAATATTCCTCCATTCCAGCATGGAAATAAACCCCAATACTCAGCTCCCATGCATATCGTAAAATCTGCCATCTATTCCAAATTATGTAAATACCATTATGTAAACTCATAATACAACATATATCGCAAAAAATCAATATATATTCTATATAAAGTACTTTTATGTCAATTTACTTATTGTAAACCAGCCTACAGGAAACCATAAATTTATATCCTGTTTCGATTGCATCTTTTGATACAATCTGATAATATATGCTAACCGACACATTATTGCATAAAATCAACGAAAATTATACTACAATCAACACATGGTATATCTCTGCCTGGAATCGATACTCCCACCTTTAACCCTAACATACAGATACGAGGTACAATATTATGGCTTCACGAATTAAAAATCTGACAGACGGCAGGCCTGCTGCCCTTATCTTCACATTTGCCCTTCCCCTGATGATCGGCAATGTGTTCCAACAACTCTATACCGTTGTGGATACAATGGTCGTGGGCAAGGCCCTCGGTGTAAGCGCCCTTGCTGCCCTCGGTGCGGCAGATTGGCTGAACTGGCTGATGCTCGGGATCATCCAGGGCATTACCCAGGGATTCGGTATTCTTATGGCGCAGGAATTCGGCGCCGGTAAATACGAGAATCTGCGCAAAACAATTGGCTGCTCCGTATCTTTGTCGCTGCTCTTTTCCCTGTTACTGCTGGGCTGCGGCCAGTTTGTGGCCCGACCGATCCTCACATTATTGCAGACGCCTCCGGAGATCATCGACAATTCTCTGTTGTACCTGCGTATTATGTATCTGGGTGTTCCCGTGGTAATGTCCTACAACCTGTTTGCAACTGTTCTGCGCTCTTTGGGAGACGGCAAAACCCCTCTGCATGCGATGATCGTTGCTGCCATCACTAACATAGTGCTTGATTTTCTATTCGTACTGGTATTTGGTTTGGGAATCAGCGGCGCAGCCATTGCCACATTGATCGCACAGTTGATCTCCAGCCTCTTCTGCCTGTATCACATACGCCGGATAGAAATACTGACGCTCTGCAGCTCAGATTTTCAGTTAAGAAATGATTTATCTTCCAAGCTGCTTATGCTTGGTTTTCCGATGGCGTTCCAAAATGCCATCATCGCTATCGGTGGAATGATCGTACAATTTGTTGTCAACGGTTTCGGCGTCATTTTTATCGCCGGATTTACTGCCACAAACAAGCTCTATGGCGTTCTTGAAGTAGCGGCTACTTCCTACGGCTACGCCATGGTCACTTATGCCGGCCAGAATCTGGGAGCAGGCAGGACTGACCGCATCCGCAAAGGAATGCGCGCCGCTGTCTGGATCGCACTCATCACTTCAGCCGTAATTGCTGTTGTCATGCTGTTTGGCGGTAAGGCCATATTGAGCTGCTTTATCTCAGGCACCCCGGAGGAATTCAATCAGACTCTGCAGATCGCTTACTACTATCTTGCCATCATGAGCATCTGCCTGCCCATCCTCTACATCCTGCATGTAACACGCTCTACCATTCAGGGAATGGGCAACACGATTCTTCCGATGGTTTCCGGCATCGCAGAATTTATTATGCGGGCGCTGACCGCCGTACTGCTTCCAATGCTGATCGGGGAGACCGGTATCTTCTATGCAGAGATTCTGGCATGGATCGGCGCCGACGTCATTCTCATCAGCAGTTATTTTGTTGTGGTGCGCAACATGGAAAAGCTATTGAAACAGACCTAAAACAATAAAAACTATCGGAACCGTGAATTCCACGGCATTCCGATAGTTTTATTCTACAAACAGCCTCTCACATTCTTAATAAGCTGTTCTTCCAGCTTGATGAGTTTCTTTGCGATATCCTTTGACTTCTCATCTGCTGCCTGATATTGGTTGAGGTATCTGCTTAGGGTTTTCACTCCCATATTGCATCCGTCAGTCATCAGTTCGGCAATCGTCTGATCCGACTCATGCATGACCAGTTTGACATTTGTTTTAACCCATGACATACTCTTGGCCATGAGATTAGGTTCTTTACCCTCATCATGATACTGATCCAGAAGCTCCTCAATCTTGTCTTTCAGCTCAATATGCTCGTTCTTACAGTGTATCAGGGATTTCTTCATATCCTCGCTGTCCACATACTGCAGTACATCGTCAATGGAGGCAACTCCCATCTTCACACCCGCGTCACATTCCCGCAATAACCTTATCGTATCCTGCTCTATCATAACTGCCTCTCCTTACTCTTACTTTCCTGACTTTTATTATGATAGAATCAGTATGCGCATTTCGGATTATTATATACCTGCTTATGCATGCAGCCCGCTTATATATCCAGCCGGTTGTCGCCGCATGACAAAAGCTGCCTGATGACCGACGGTTTAATAATTATTCGGACAGATCTCAAAATAAGCCTGCGGATGCGCGCACACCGGACAAACGTCAGGCGCTTCGACACCGACAACAATGTGTCCGCAATTGCGGCATTCCCACACTTTCACTTCGCTCTTCTTAAATACTTCCTGCATCTCTACATTCTTTAAGAGTGCACGGTAACGCTCTTCATGATGCTTCTCTATATCGGCCACCATGCGGAATTTCGCTGCAAGTTCCGGGAAACCCTCCTCCTCAGCTGTCTTGGCAAATCCAACATACATCTCTGTCCACTCGTAGTTCTCACCCTGCGCTGCTGCCGCAAGATTCTCAGCTGTACTGCCCATTCCGTACAGCTCTTTATACCAGATTTTTGCATGTTCTTTCTCGTTGTTCGCCGTCTCCTGGAAAATCGCTGCAATCTGCTCAAATCCCTCTTTCTTAGCTTTTGATGCAAAGAAAGTATAATTATTTCTGGCTACAGATTCCCCTGCGATAGCAGCCTGTAAATTTTTCTCTGTCTGTGTGCCCGCATACGGGCTCTTATTCTCTGTCTGTGACATATCTTTCATTCCCTCCATTTTGAAACGGCCTGCAGTCATAAACCGTCCGTTAATCTTACTCCATAAATTCCACGCGACCACTGTCAATATGATAAACTGCTCCACATACTTTCAGTTTGTCCGCATCTGTCAGTTTTAATTCATCTTTAATAACAGACACGCTTCTTTCTACATTCAGTTTACATGCTTTCAGTTCGTCTTTCTCATCTCCGATCGCCCTGCGGATCTCATCGGTTATATACTTCACGAAGCCTGACGGCTCACTGGTGATCGTTGCTCCAACCGCGCCACAATGCGTATGTCCCAGCACTACTACAAGATTACATCCGAGATGGTCTGCCGCATATTCCACACTTCCCAACTGATGCTTATCCATCACATTACCTGCCACACGAATCACGAACAGTTCTCCGATTCCCGCTGTAAAAACGCTCTCCGGTATGACTCTGGAATCTGAACATGTGATCACAATCGCATAAGGTGTCTGTCCCTCATCACATGTCTTCTGTCTGATCTGCGGTGAAACATCGCCCGGATTGCTTGTAACATCCAGATAACGCTCATTACCTGCTTTCAGTTTTTCCATTGCCTCTGCTGCTGATAAATTATCATGTGCCATTGTATCATATCCCCCATTTCCGTCCCATTGCTCTATACGGCAGCATATATTCTGCTTGCCCCCGGAGCGCTGCAGGACTCATTTATTTTGTATTATTGTACCATAATCTTCCGGCAAAAGCATCCATTTCTGATAATTCGTACACTCACTTCTTCAATGCCATCGTTGCCTGCCGCAGCCAGTCCAGTTCTGCGCCATCCATGCAGGGTGCCAGCGTCTCATATACTACACGGTGATAATCATTTAACAGTTCTAATTCCCGGTCTGTAAGAAGCTCTGTCAATATCGCATCCCGGTCAAAGGGAACCATAGTCAACGGCTCCAGATACATGAACTGTCCGTATTCATTCTGCTCCCCTTTACGGCACAGCACGAGATTCTCATGCCGGATTCCAAACTGTCCTTCCAGATAGATCCCCGGTTCATTGGATATCACCATCCCCTCTTCCAGAGGAACGTCAGGACTCACAGGCGAACTGCGCCAGTGAAATCTTTGCGGCCCTTCATGCACATTGAGAAGATACCCGACGCCATGTCCCGTACCGTGGTTATAGTCCATTCCCACTTCCCACAGCGGTCCTCTTGCCAGCACATCCAGATTCTGTCCGGTGACTCCGTATACAAACCTGGCAGCTCCCAGGTTCAGATGCCCACGCAGAGCTATTGTGTAATACCGTTTGGCCTCCTGCGACACCTCACCGACTGCTATCGTGCGCGTGACATCCGTGGTACCCTCCATATAATGACCGCCCGTATCAGCCAGGCAGAAACTATTTTTCTCGATCACTGCATCCGTCTCCACCGTCGGTTCATAATGAACGACCGCCCCGTGGGATCCGCTGGCGATGATCGGCGCAAAACTCGGTTCCAGATAGCTCTTTGCCTGTCTGCGGAAATCTTCCAGTTTCCTGGCCGCCGCAAGCTCGGTTACCCGCTCTCCCCCCGCAGCCGCAATGGCCTTATCGCTCCCATGCGTTTTGAGCCAATAGATAAACTTTGTCACTGCCACGCCGTCTTTCACATGAGCGGCTCGTATGTGCTCCATCTCCTGTGATGTCTTAACCGCTTTCATATACGCGACGGGACTTCTTTGATCAATTCTCTCTATGTCTGCCGGCAGACTTTTTATCAGCCTGTAATTTACGCTGCCGCCGTCAGCCCAAACCCTGCTGCCCGCAGGGATATCCTGCAGCCGCTGTTCGATCTCATCATAAGGGTGCATGGCAATGCCTGAGCGCATCAAATGCGCCCGAATTTCATCTGTCAGAATCTGTTCATGGACATAGAGATCCGCGCTATCCCGGGTTATGAGCATATATGCCAGAAATACAGGCGTATATGCCACATCATGTCCTCGCAGATTGAGCAGCCACGCAATCTCATCCAGCGCAGTAAGAAGCAGGGCATCCGCTCCTTTGCCGCTCATCTTTTCCCGCACCGCAGCAAGCTTCTCATCCCTGCTTCTACCTGTATATACGTCAGCCAGCTCCCACACCTGTTCCGTGGAAATCGGCGGCCGATCCCGCCAGACCATATCCACCAGATCCTCATCGCCCTTAAAACCGATCTCTCTGTCACCTGTCTTCTCCGCGATCATTCCAACAAACCGCTCCGTAACAGTACGCCCATCGAAACCGATCACGCTCTTTGTTTCCAACGAGTCTCTCAGATACCCGGCGATCGTCGGCACTCCCGGCTGCCCGGCCCGCATAAGCGTGATAGCGCTTCCTGCAAGCTGTTGTGCTGCCTGCAGGAAATATCTTCCATCTGTCCATAGCGCCGCCTGATCCGGCAGGACCACCAAGGTTCCTGCCGATCCGGTAAATCCTGACATGTATTCTCTCGCCTTGAAATATACCCCCACATACTCGGAACTGTGAAAATCATCCGTAGGAATAATGTAGGCGGAAAGCTTTCTCTCTCCCATCAGATTCCTGAGTTCATTTAATCTGGCGTCTATGTCCCTGTCGTTCATACTTTCTTTCTGTCCTCTCAAATTTTGATCAGCTCATACTGATCCGTTCCCAATCCAATCTTCACCGCATGAGCAATGCAGTGCCTCCACTCCGTATCCGGATGCGTCATGGAGAAATGGTCATGTCCTTCCTCACATCCGCCATGCTCCTTGATATGGTCGTCCAGAATACTGTTTTCCACCGGTGTCATCTGGTTACACAGATCCGCGCAGGCCTGATCCAATGCCACGGGATCGAAAGAAGCCAGCATGCCGACGTTGGGAATGATCGGAATATCATTCTCCGCATGACAGTCGCAGTTAGGCGACACATCACAGATCAGCGACACATGGAAACAGGGACGATCTTTACATACCGCCAGGCTGTACTCCGCCATCTTATAATTAAGCACTGCGATAGAATCCACAAAATCTGCTGAAATCGCATCTTTCGGGCAGACCGCAAGACAACGTCCGCATCCCACACATTTATTATGGTCAATCTGCGCCTTGCCATTCTCGATCACCGGAGCCCCATGTGCACAGATTCTGTCACATGCACCACAACCTACACAGGCCGCGCTGTCAACACTGGGTTTACCGTCACAGTGCTGTTCCATCTTGCCTGCTCTTGAACTGCAGCCCATACCGATATTTTTGAGCGCTCCACCGAAGCCCGCCATCTCATGTCCCTTGAAATGTGTCAGGGAAATGAAGACGTCCGCGTCCATCACTGCCTGCCCGATCTTTGCCTCTTTGACATACTCTCCGTCGATCGGCACAAGCACTTCGTCAGTTCCTTTCAGACCGTCTCCGATGATCACATGACATCCTGTCTGATAGGGTGAGAATCCGTTTACATACGCTGTTTCCAGATGATCAAGCGCGTTCTTCCGGCTTCCCACATACAGTGTATTGCAGTCTGTCAGATAAGGCTTACCGCCCAGCTCTTTGACATAATCCGCCACCACTCTGGCATAATTGGGACGGAGAAAAGCCAGATTGCCATACTCTCCGAAATGTATTTTGATCGCGGCATACTTATCCGTAAAATCAATGTTCTCAAACCCCGCCGTCTTCATCAGGCGGTGCAGCTTCTGTAATAGATTCTCATGCTCCGTCGCCTTAAATGTCGTAAAATATACGTTTGCTTTGTCCATAATAATCCTCCATTCCCGCTCAACCGCAAATTGAACGTAAACATAATCCTTTTCCGCCGTCAATCAAACATCTTAAACCTCTCGCTTATGACCGCATACTGTTCCTTGATCTTGAGGTAGAGTCCGATCGTATTTTCTTTCTCTTTCTCAAATTCCTTGATGATCCTGTCGTAATTGCGCTCCAGGCTTGTAACTACGTTCCTGTTGATCTTACCATGGTCTGCATCTCCGTTCATGATATCCAGTATCTTTTCCTTACTGAAAGCTTCCTTATAGCTCCGCTTGCCGTACAACGCACTCAAAATATCCGCTACTGCGATAATCTGCTGCGCCAGCGTCAGATCCTCCGCTTTCAGTCCTTTGTGGTATCCTGTACCGTCCAGTTTCTCATGATGTCTGACCGCGATCTGCAGCACCGCATCGTCCACGACTCCCTCCAGAATCATCTCTGTGATGCGCACATGAGCTTTCATGACTTTCATCTCGTCATCGTTTAGCCTGCCCGTAGATTCCAGTATATGGAGCGGAATCGCAATTTTGCCCAGATCATGAAGCAGCGCCCCGTAATGCAGGTCTCGAAGATCTCTGCCCGACAACCGTGCCAGCCTGCCAAGCTGCTCGGCAAAATTTACCGTCGCCAGAGTATGTATCACTGTGTGTTCGCTTCTGAAATCGATCGTATAGACGAGCATTTCCAGAAATCCACGCTTATACTGTTCGGAAAACGCCCGCTTCGCCAGCAGCACGTTCAGTTCCTCCCTGTATTTGCCGTTGACCAGATTCTCCGTAATACCGTATCGTTCTTCCGCCTTATGGAACAGGTCAAGCGCTGCGCCGGAAAATTTCGTGTCACGGTATTTTACAAAGTATTCCTGCTCCAGACTCTCATCCTTAAGATGCAAAAAAGTGTCCATCTTATCCGCCAGACTCAGCAATTCTATAATGTGCATATGTCTGCTCTGGATGAGATTATGTCTGTTATAATCCAGATGATGATACAACACTACCTCCGCCTTATCTCCCATCGGCGACAAATATTTCAAAAACAAAAAGCCGTAAATGGAGTGCGGCCACAGATTCTTCGTCTCGAACTCACTCACATTCTTGACATTGTCCTCCTTATACAAACCAATGTCGTGCAATATACCAAGCATCGTATAATCTACCAGTTCCTGCTCCGTGTAATGCTGTTCCGTGTATGCATTCTCATACTCCATCATCTTGTAGAGAATATACCCTGTAATCTCTCCATGATTCATAATCTTGTTGTTAATAATGCCAAGAGTTTTCCTGATGATCTCATTGACATCTTTACTGCTGATCACACTCATTTCCCGTTTTCCCCTTCATAACATTCAATACTATTTTCCTGAAATATTCCCCTATTACAGCATTTCTGGACAGTTATAGTTATTTTAACATTTTTTTAATACCTTGTCCTCTATTTCTTTTTGAAATTTCATGCTAATTTCATGTCGATACGGCAGACAGCTTCTGATCACTGTCTTCCCTCATTATAAATTGTTTAATTTTCCAGTATACGAACGTATGTTTGTGTGCTATACTATCTCATATAAGACCTATATGTACCCTATTAAATCAAATGGTTAAGAAAGGAACCAGCCCCATGAAACAACGCATTTACCTGTGTATCGACCTGAAATCTTTTTACGCCTCCGTGGAATGCGTAGCGCGCGGACTCGATCCTATGAAGACCAATCTGGTAGTTGCAGACCCGGAGCGCACCGAGAAGACGATCTGCCTTGCCATCACTCCTGCGATGAAAGCCCTTGGCATTAAAAACCGCTGTCGTCTCTTCGAGATTCCAAAGAATGTAAAATATCTGACCGCACCGCCGCGGATGCAGAAATATATCGACACCTCCGCAGAAATCTATGCGGTCTATCTGAAATATATTTCCAGCGAAGATATCCATGTATACTCTATCGACGAAGTATTTATGGACGTCACGGATTATCTGACTCTCTACCGCCTGAGCGCCCGTGAACTGGGACAGCGCATCATGGATGACGTCTACCGTACCACCGGCATACGCGCCACCTGCGGCGTAGGTACCAATCTGTATCTTGCCAAAGTCGCTCTGGATATCACCGCCAAGCATGCGGCAGATTTCATTGGAGAACTGGATGAAGAAGCCTATTGCCGCAGCCTCTGGAAGCATAAACCCCTCACCGATTTCTGGCGCATCGGTTCTGGCATTGCCAGGCGACTGGAGCCCTATGGAATTCGCACCATGCAGGACATCACGCAAGCCGATGAGGATCTTCTCTACAGACTTTTTGGCATTGACGCAGAGCTCCTGATCGACCATGCCTGGGGACGGGAAACTGTTACTATGGCGGACATCAAATCCTACCGCTCCCACACGAACTGCATCGGCAGCGGGCAGGTACTCTCCTGCGATTACCCTTACGACAAGGGACTGCTGATCGTCAAGGAAATGATGGATCTGCTCTGTCTCGATTTGGTAGAAAAAAATCTGATCACTAAATCCATCACCCTGCATGTGGGATACTCCAACCGTCTGAATGTCCCCTCCGCACACGGCACTGCCGCTCCGGACATGGAAACAAATTCTGACCTGCTGCTTATTCCTGCCGTCACCGCACTGTATGAGCGCATCGTCAATCCTGCTTACGGCATCCGCCGGGTCAACATCACCTGCAACAATGTGATGCCGGAAGAATACCACCAGTATAACTTTTTTGTGGATGGGGAGGAATTGGAACGCAGCCGTAAGATACAGCAGGCTGTCATCAGCATCAAGCATAAGTTCGGCAAAGACGCTATCCTGAAAGGCATGAATCTGGAAGAAGGCGCTATGACACGAGAACGTAATCATCAGATCGGAGGACATAAAAGTGGGGAGTAAACCTAAGAACAGAATGCCTATTGAAGAAAGAGCCAAACAGTTTATGCCCTTTGCTGCACTGAAAAGCCTGCCGGAAGCGCTTGCCGCCAAGGAGAAGATCACTGTGCCCAAGATAGAATTGTCTGAGGAAATGGCGGAAGCTCTGGACCAACAGATGCATCAGATCGCCAAAGGAAAAATCGTCACAATAGTTTATTTTCATAAGGACGAATACATTAAGATAACCGGCATGGTCGCCCGTATTGACGAAACCAGCCGGCTATTGCAGATTGTAAATACGAAAATTGCTTTTGAGGATATCGTGGAAATTGTAGTGGATGAGTAGGCGGGTTGCAGGCAAGACTATGTCATCCGTACCCAATGACTACTCACCCTCTTTCAAAGAAAATTCCCTGATCAGCGGAATACCGCCGTATACTCCTGCTAAATAATCTTTTTCAAAAGAGGCATCCGACCTCACCCTAAAATCAGATAAAGCTGTCAGTTCGGAATAACCAAATTCATCTTTCTGAACAAACCAAATCTGATCCCTGCGGAAAAACTTCTTATCCATTAGCGTCGTATCATGTGTCGTATAGATCAGTTGCGCTTTCGTATCTTCTTCATAAAACAGATCGATTATGAACTTCAAAAGAAGCGGATGCAGCTTCACATTTAATTCATCTACAAACATAGATGCTCCGCCCATAATGGCCATGCGCGCATAAATATATAACATAATACTCTTGATCGTTCCTTCGGACTCAAAAAAAAGCCCCAGAGGATATAACTCACCATTTCTGCCCAAATGCATCGTGTAAAAGTCTACCCCCTTGTCATCCTGGTCATAATCAATATCCTTGATCCCTGTATCGATCGCCGTAAGAAACTCGACTAATTTATCTTGTTCCTTATCAATGATCTGGGGCAGCATCAGATCCAATAATCTGGTATCCTCGCAAAAATCTGAAGTTACGACCAAGGTTCCCATAATGCTTGCATAGACATTGCTAAAAATATCTGTCTTTAACTTTAACTTATTAAAAAAAGACAACACCAAAGTTTCTGCCGGAATCTGTTCTCTGTATATATCACATTCTTTTCTGACAGCCGGTCCAAAATCTGCAAAATCTGTTGTTCTTTCAAAAACAATCGTGCTTCTGTTTGTTTCCGTATTCTTCCGATACATCCATTCTGCCACAACGCACTGTGCATTATATTCAAACCCATACTTATACTCATATTGCCCGGACATAACAATAATCTGAAATTCAGAATTTTCTTCATTCTCCTCAAACAGAAAAGGAATATAGTATTCTGCAATCGCATTCCGTTCATTCTCATCCACATTATCAAATGATTTCCTGATAATATTTTGAAAGTATGACATTGCTAAATACAGATTGGACTTTCCGCTTGCATTTGCTCCATAAATGGCAGCCACTTTCAGGAACTTTTCTTTCAGACCAATATCGATCAGATTGCTTTCATGTTCCTTATAAGCATTGACCGCTGTCATATCCAGTACCGTCTCTTCTTTAAATGACAAAACATTTTTGACTGTAAACTGTACTAACATCGTCTGCCACCTCCTACATTACTATAATATGGTTGTTTTACATATTATGTCAATGTTTTTGTGAAATATTCGTAATTCTTTTTGTATTACAATTAGAATTTGTATTTTTTCTCTAATGCAAGCAAGAATTTCTTCGCTTCATCTCCACAGGCAAATCCGCTGGGATCTCCATTCTTATGTATCACTCTATGACACGGCACAAGTATCATAATACGATTGCGGTTGTTCGCCTGTCCTACCGCACGCTGCGCTTTAGGGCTGCCGACATCAACCGCTATTTCCTCATAACTTCTTGTCTCGCCGTAAGGTATCTTTTGCAGTGCCTGCCACACGCGATTCTGAAAATCGGTTCCCTTACACCTGACTGGCAGATCAAAGCGCTTTCTTTTTCCCTGAAAGTATTCATCAAGCTGCAGACAAGCCTTCTGTAATAATTCAGAATCCCGATCCGATCCCTGCGCCGCCTCCTCCAATTGGGTACACTCTGCGCCCGCCAATCCGGAAACACACGTCCGTCCCTCTGAAAATGACCGTTCGTTCTCTGCCTGCCACATACCCACATTTGTTATGCTGCCATTCTCTGCCCCGATTCTCAAACACCCGATCGGACTTTGATATAAACAATATTTTGCCATGATATTCTCCTATGCCCGTCTGTTTCCCAACGCCGGTTTATTGTCCCTGTCCTTCAGTTCCCTGCCCCCAGAAACAGCACCACTTCTTCTTAATCTCCAGAAACTGTTTGATCTGCATCAGAATATAGAACAGGATCGCTCTCGCTTCGAACTCATCTCTGCTGCCGGGCAGCGGCTGTTCTCTCATCTCCACCAGCAAGGCATCCATCTTGTCGAGTAACCCCTCCACCGTGTTTTCTCTGGCATAATCATCTCCTATTGCCTCAAGCAGTCTCGCCACCTGTACACTCTGTTCCGGCAAATAGTGAATCCTGACTATATTGTCATAGATTTCCCGCAGCAGGATGCTCTGCTGTTCCCTCATAGATATATACTCGATCTCATAAGCGTCCCTTGAAAATACCGAGTTGCCATAATTGGAGGCAGCACAGATTCTGGCCGCATCGATGGCTCGTTCCAACTGATCAAAGCACTCTGCGCCGTATCCATTTTTATCCTCTTTTGGCAGCCAGCAGGACATCTGTGCCAGAATTCCTTTTATCTGTTCATCGACTACCGCTGCCAGGGCACTAAACTCCTTTTCCTTTTTATGGAGATGAACATTGACCAAAACGCCCGCTCCCGTGCCAATCAGGAGCAAAAGTCCCTCATTGAGCAGCATGCCTGCTCCCATATTCTGCTCTGCAAGAAAATGTGTGATCAACACGGAATCCATGGCAACAGCCTCGCTCCAACCCACACACAGGCATAACAGGGCAAACAAAAACAGATACGCCCCAAACGCCCACAAAGTATAGCCGAGCGTAACAAAGCATATCCTGATAAGCAGCAGAGCGCATAGAAATGCCGCCCAACGCTTTGCCGCACTCCTTATCGTTTCCTGCTTGGTATTCTGAATGCTCAAGATCGTGATAATACCTGCTGTTACAGAATACTTAAGCCCCAGCTCTGCCGCCAGTGCGATGGCCGCAAATGCGGCGGCCGCAATTTTCAGGCTCTTGATCAACTGCGCTTTCCAGGCAATCTTTCCCACTTTTGTTTCCATTTTGTTTCTCTCCTGCAATGCCCGCCCCCATAAGTCTCGCCATCCCCATACTGTGCTCTGTACTCATATGTGATAAACTTGCCCTAGAGTCCTCTATTCCCACTGACAGGGAAACTTTTGTTGGGCCGGCGCATCAAATCCTCTTGTAAATTCTTCATTAGTTTCCTCCGGCAGGTTCTCGAACACATCCGGTATATAGAACCTGCCGCCGAATTCTGAAAGACCGCCTTCCACAAGCTCTATTCCCATAAAAGCGTCAAAATTCTTTCCATCTGCCGTTGTAATTCCAAAATGATCGCATGTCTTGAAGCCGTGTCTCGGATAATACTCCGGCTCCCCGAATATCACAACTCCCGCATATCCTGCTTGTCTGGCAAGTACAAGCGTCTCCTGCAGCAACCGGCCGCCCACACCGCATCCCTGCCACTCGGGCGCCACACAGAGCGGTCCAAACAATAGAATCTCCTTAGTCTCCATCTGATCCTTTTGTTCGCCCTGGTTACTATCGGCGCTGCAGCTTTCGACCCCGGCGCTGTTTTTCTCCGTCTTCTCACAAAGATCCCGCTTAAGCCATGCTTTACTATAACAGATCGCACCCACGATCTCACCGTCAGCCTCAGCTATGCGGGAAAGTTCCGGAAGATATGCATCACTCTTCCGCAGCTTATGCACCAGCAGGTGTTCATTGCATCCTGCCCGGTATTTATTCCAAAATGCCCTCAGCACCATCTCTTCCGTCTTGTGATGATCACAGGGCTGCTCTTTGCGCAATACGATATTTTCTTTTGGAACATCCCCTTTACGCCGCAGGAAATATCCCATATTAATGCGGACTTCTTTTCGCTCCACATCACGATTGGTATAGCAGCAGGTGTCGAAGCCGACTGGTTCGAATCCCTCCTGCTGATAGAATGAGATCGCCCCCACATTACAGGACTGCGTCTCCAGAATGATCGCTCTGCGGTGTTCTAAGACCGCCTGCTCTTTGGCAATCGCCATCAGTGCATGGGCGATGCCCTGCCGTCTGAGTTTCTCATGGACCCATAGTTCCGTGACCATCAGACGATTGCTCCACTCTTCCGGACAGGTTTCTATGCAGGCAAGCATCTCCTGCCCTTTCTTTGTTTCCTCAACAATTCCCCATGCATATGCCTTTTCCCAATGTTCCTGATACAGTTTGTCCGGAAAATCATACTCCTCAGGCGTATGCGTGACCGGCTCATCCAGTCTGTGTCTGTGGATAGCTATATCATACCCGTCCGTTGTCTTGCGCATATCTACGTCATAGTATTCTTCTGTCGTGTACCGCATCGGTATGACCGTTCCCTGCCACTGCTCTTTCGGGAGATGGATGATCGTATAGTCTCTCATGATGTATGCCTTACCTTTCTATGATAACACTTGCCTGCCCTTAGTCTTTCCAGGTTTCGTCCTGCTTAGCTTGTCTTGTGTTCCTGTTACCGCATAATCTGCATTTCTCCTCCGTCATACTTGCATTCTGATATGAATGTGCTATAATAAATGCCAGTGAGACGGTCTGCACTTTGTTAACAGTTCCTAATCAGGATACCACAAGTTGCGGTCTGGGCATACATATATTTCATTTTGTGGGGATATAGCTCAGTTGGGAGAGCGATACGTTCGCAACGTATAGGTCACGAGTTCGAGTCTCGCTATCTCCATTCAGGCAGTGCCATAAATCTTGATCATACGGGATTTATGGCACTGTTACTTTTTCTGTGATAACTTGTCTTTACAGGACTGTTACTGATATTTACTTCCCTGCCACACCGCAGATATGACGATGCTTCAGTCTGCCCATCGGTTCTTTTACATATACTTTCTGCCCCGGTCTCAAAGTAATATCCGGGATGCAGCACTGCACGGTACGTTCATTGCCCGTCTCGTCCAAAACCACATACCCTTTTTTGTTTGTCCCAACCACAATGGTACGGTAGGTACGATCCGCCCTGTATTGCTTAAGATTTCTGTTTATCATGATCTGTATTGCTTTTAATATTTCTTTGTCTAAATCCTGGCCTCTGTATAAGCATCCATTGCTTTCGTGATATCAGTGATCCCCTCAGTAACCTCATTCCATAACATCCAGTCTTGCTCAGTTACAACATTTTCCTGCCAGAATGTGTCAAGTTTATAACCAATGGCGTTGTTAATTTCAAAACCTCTATCATCATGTCCATAACCATCAAATTGTCGTTTGGTTTCTTTAAGCGCTTCACGATACCTGTTTTGCACATCTTCAACATCAAATCCTAATGTCGCACGAATCTCTATAGGTTCTACTTCCAGCAAATTCGCGATCTTATTAATAAGCTCTTCAATTTGCGACTGATTATTCTGCGATAAATCTCCCGCATCTAATGCAATCAGCCTTTCAAATGCGGATTGCAGTTTCCTTTTGTCAGAATCGCTTAGCTTATCCATAGGAATGATAAACTTATCCCTGATATAAGCATACGGGTCGGGATCATATGCCTCCATTGCCGCTGCATAATTGTAATCTAGGCCTTCCACAATCTGCACAGCTATATCCTGCAGATCGGCATCTAAATCCTTAAATGTCTGTTTAGATTTCATGCCGGAAACAAGGGCTGGTATGAGGTCCCGCCAAGCATTCTCGCCTTTCTGAACCTTTTCCTGTAAGTCCTGCTTCTGATCGGAAATCTGGTCAAGTAATGTCCCCTTTAATGTCCCAACATTGTCACATACCAACGCTGTCAAGGTGCTAATCTCATCCGTAGTCAATGCATAAAGATTGGCGTAAAAATCAAAAGTTCCTGTCAGCTCATCCTCATTTATGATAAATAAACCAGAAGCGCCGCCCAGACCAGCCATTAATTCCATCTGTCGTGACTCATTCAATCCGTTAAAAAATTCCTGTGATGCCGCCTGCATAGAGTAGGCATAGTCTGTTTTTGCCTTATCGGTGATGTCGCCTTTGAATAACAGATAGTTATCCCTCTTTAAGTGAATTCCGTTTTCTACATAATCATTCAGAACGCCTATCCGTTCATCTGTTTTACTTGATATATCCTTTAACTTACTGCTTGCCTCTTCGGCCTCTTTCACATAGGTATAGACGCCCTCAAAAGCTTCTCCGAGTCCCTGTCCTACCCTGAAATTATTCAAGTCTTCCTCGATCTGTAACAGCTCCTCTAACTTTTCCTTAGCTGTGATACTTTCGATCCCAAGCCTGAGAATAGAGTTGCCATTTTCATCAATGCCGTCCGTTAATTCCGGAAATGCATCCGCAAGCTGCTCATTAATATGCAGAAATTCTTTATATTCATCCGTAGAAAGAGAGATATTCGCATTGTCTGACAGATCCACTCCTTCTGATAACGTATCATATCTGCCTGCCAGTTCAGTCACAGTCTTTCTGTGATCGGCAAGGACTTTATCCATCTGACGAAACTCGTCAAACAATTCTTCTGTTCGTTCGCGCGCTTTTTCTGTCCTGTGAATATAACTATCCAATGCTTCATAAAGTTTCTGAACAGCCACTGATGCAACGAAAAAAAATACCTGCGTTAAGCGCTGTATTCAAAAGGGTGGCTTTGATTGCAGCAAAGTCAAATGACTGTCCTGTCGCTTTTAAATGTGCGTCTAATCCCTCTATTGAAGCAGCCTGGTTATTAACTGTGCCATTTCCGTTATCAAGGGTTTTGAAATAGGAAATAGCAGTTTCGTCACAGCCTTCGATTGCTTTAGCTATTATGTCCCAGTTCGCTTTGCCATCTTCATCTTTGAAAATAGCTTGAGAGAAATCCAATTCTTTAAGTGATTCAATTATATCTTTATATTTATTTACATCTACTACTTTTAAACTATCAAATAAACCACCTAATTGTAATTTCCCATCAGAAACTTGTGCGAGCAAGATTTTCTATTTTATCGTTTATAACTTCCAATTATAAACGATATATGGTACAATATATTTAAATATTAGATAATTTGAGGTAATAACCATGAATTTTGTTGTTAAGCAGTGTAAAAAATGTAAAGAAATAATGGGAGCATGTAAACCAGAAAGCTTAATACATACAGCCAATAATTGTAATGGTGAATTAGAAACCTTAAATATTTCATGGGACGAACTCGCAATAATTGAAAATATATCAAATGATAAGAATTTCCTTCAAGCAATGATAGATCTCAAAGAAAAAGACATCATAGAATACAACTTAAAAATGTCACAGTTTAAATCGCAGCTTGAGCAACAGAAGCGTAATAAATCACAAAATAATAATCAACCCAAATGTCCAACGTGCGGTAGCACTAATATTGAAAAAATATCTGTCACTAAGAAAGCATTTGGCGGTGCACTGTTCGGTGTTTTCAGCTCCGACGTAAGAAATACCATGCACTGTAGAAACTGTGGCGCCAAGTGGTGATTCATCGGCATAATACACTCTCACAAGAAGCGTATCTACTAATGAATCACCCTCCTGCCCTCTCTACCCACGCCATTTCTCAAAATCTTCCCTCATACATGCAAAATTCTTCTTCTGGTCCTTTCGGAATGTTCGATGCCGTTTGGCATATTCTGCCATCCACGCATCCAGATCCTTATCTTCCCTGTAGGAGTATGCCATCATCGCCAACATGGACGGTCTGTTCCGTTCATCCCGCAGAACTGATCCAATCCTGACTGCCTGATCCAATAGGACATCCAGCGACTCCTGATAGAAATCCATGTCTTCTCGTACGCTTGCTGCATCCGTGCCAATACACTGTGCCACAAACTCTTCTATCTTTCCCTGTTCAAAACAGCAGTTCTCTTTCGTCTGAAGAAACTCTTCCATGCATTTTTCGAGCATAGTCAGCTTGTCCGTAATAACCTGTTTATCCTTGGTACTGAGCCCTTTATCAATCTCGTCAAACAACAGCCCTTTTTCATTCCTTTTGACAAATCTGATCTGCCCCTGAAATTCTCTGAGAAACTCTGCAAATTTGCGATCTTTGGCATTCAGCCTTGTAAACTTATCAAATAAAGTCAGAAATAAGAAAGAATCCTTCTTATTAAAAATCTCCTTGATATCATTGGTTATGATCTTCTCTAATCGGCGCAGATTGTCCGCGAAAGCATCGAATTCGGCGTCCGTTGCATACTCGTTCAGATACCGGCAGGCAGCCTGGGGCTGTGTTTTCCAATTGTCAAAATGATTCATGCACATCATGGCTTCGACAACAATCCTCTCGACCGCCCCTTTCGTCTTGTCACGCTCAGTATAACTGCTGCACTCTACAAAAAACCTGCTGTCGAGAATCTTACGAATACGTCCCGCAAATCTGTCAATATAAGTAAAAGCTTTCTGATCCGTATTCATAGATACGTGGTTATTGTAACGCTTGATATATTTGGAAATGATGTGGCTGTCGCAGCGCTCATGTATCACTGTCTCAATCTGATATTCATCAAACTTCTCTTTCAACTCATCAGGAAGCTTGTCATATGTTTTATTCCTCACATCAAACAAAGCATCCTCGTAGGCAATATTCCCATCTTCGCTGAAAGCTTTCTTCTTATAGGGAACCATTGGATTCTCAAGCAGGGACGTGATCTTATAATTCATTTCCCGGAATCTTCGCAGAGCTGCCGTTCTGCATCCGCCGTCCACAATATGCAGCCTGGAATCCTCTTCTTCTCCAAGAATGATCGGCGGAATATAATCATCTGTGAGCACCGTAACGATCAATTCATTGATCTGCTCATTCTTCCACACGAAATTCCTCTGAACATCCGCATTGTTATCAATATCACCTTTCCTGTTCTTCTTCAGATACATATCCAGTGTATATGTCTGTTTTCTTGGTCTTGGCATACCCCATTCCTCCCGTTTTCCTGATCTGAGTCAAATGATTCGCTATGTAAATAATACGGAAACGTTCCTGTATGACCGAATCGCCGCATAGCAGTCCGCATACTGCTTACCGGTCATATGCAGTTCTTCACGGATCTCACCGGGAAGATATCCTGCTGTTGCAAGTCGCAGCACTTCCTGTTCAAGTGCGGAAAGCCTGGCGAGATATAACAGCACTCTCCTGCTGTACCCCTCTTCGCTCTTCTCAAGCACTTCCTGCTCAATCGTAAACCCATCGGCGATCATATCCCCTATCGTGGAATCTTCCTCATCGCCAAAGGGCGTATCAATCGGAACAGACAGCCTGTCTATTCTACGTTTCTCCCGATTTCTCTTCGTCATCTCCGTCTTGATCCTGTTGGATAAACAGGACTGCAAGAACATATCAAATGATTGTGCGCCGTCATAGTGCGCATTGTCATACCGTTTTATGACGTCTGTAAACACTTCGTTGGCAAGAGAATAGAAATCATCCCTGTCTTTCTCCGACCAACCGCCAAATTTCAATAATATCCTGTCAACGACTCTGTGAAGCTTTCTCGCATTGTCCGCATAATACATATTTAATATCTCTTTCATATCAACACACCTCTTTCTGGTTCTTATCTGCTTACCCCTATTCTGCCAACACATTGTTTGTCTCTTTGAGACGAATATATTCTATTTCTTTTGTAGGAGTTAATTTCAAGTATAGAACTAACGTTCTGTTTTGTCAATATTATTTTCGAACTAACGTTCGGTTTCTTTTTCTTCATAATAATCACATGACATTTTTAAAATTTTCTATTTTTTGTGTTTCCATTTTGGAAAAAAATTCCTCTATAGAATGTAGAAGTAAATGGTAGGAGCATTGCACTGACCCACCAGTGACAATGGAAGTCAGATCAGCAAGTAAACAGCAGCAATATTACAAAAGAAAGGAGCACATGGACATTCAATGGCTAAAACAATTGATAATCTCAGTATCAACATGACAGACCACACACAATTCGGAGGCTTCATTTACCTGTCAGACTTCTATACAAATGGTTGCGGACACAGCAGTATGTACGGATCCGCTATCGCCAAACGCATCGCAAATGACACTAAATTTGATGAACGATGCAGAAAAAGTATCCTAACGAACACAGGAGGTATAACGCCATGCTCAGAGAAATGATGAACCCCAAATGCCATGGACAAACTGTCCGGATCAATTTGTCCAAATGGGGATACCGGAACTATATCGTAGAATGCGCCTACTATTATGACAGGAACAAAGACAAATACCGGCTTACCATGTGGATAAACCGCAGGGACCTGGAAGACCGGATGCAGGTATCTTCCAAAAAAGTGGACGCCCAGTATATCCCCGGAACAGAGGAAACCATCATAGAACATATATGCCGGGTTGTTCATCAGGGTTGTCTGTGCGGATATTTTGACTATTTTATTGAGCGGTATAAATATGAACTGGCATGTTTTGAACGTGGAAATGAGCTGTTCGAAGCAGAAAGGCTTAATCTTATTCATAGCACAGAAAAAACAAAAGGCACGGAGGTTACAGTTCATTGAACGGACATCTGACAACACAAAGATTTGTTTATAAGATACACACTTCCCGCCTGCGCAGGGCGAAATGGAATCTGACCCTTACCATTGAACAGGCGCGGGAAAATCATGAACTCATCACGCTGAACGAAAGTCAGTTGATGCGGTTTATCGATGAACTTAACGGCATCGACAACCCTCAAATACATATTGCAGATATCAAGTCCCGGATCAATCAGCTGAGACAATATACAGACCCGGTCTTTTCCAGGCCTAAGATCAGAAAGCTCTATGCACAGTTAGACCGGTACCAATTCAAAAAAGATTATGTATGTGTAGTCATTGACCAAAACAAGGACTACAAAAAAATCTGCAAAGATGGTTTTACGCTAAACGACATCACCTACCGACGGCTGCTGGGCACTGCCGGCGGTATCAAGAATAACACGATCGTATTCGTAAATGAACAATTGCAGCCCGAATTAAAGCGCAGGATCGATAACGGCAGAAATCCGGACAAGCTGTTCACGCCTGCTAAGCTGGAGGCCTACAATGCTCTTGTCTGCAGCTCTTCCATTCCGGTTTCCATGCCAAATGGAATCGTGGTAGTCCATGACTGCATCACACATTTTAAAGCCGATGTGATCGAACTGGACGACATCGGATCAGACCAACCGAGCATGAAATATGTAAAAGATAAGGAAATGGCGCTAAACGACAGCGACGGATACGGTCTTGCCATGCCGTCGTTAATGGAACGATGGGGTGCGGAACTTGGCAAAGACTATCTGCTGCCCGGATGCGTGATCAGGAATTCCTTTTGCAAGGGCTGCGTCTTTCCTGTTGATTTTCAAAAATTTGCAAGGGAGCATGACAAGAACACCATCACTGACGTCTGGGGAAACACCTGTCATATCGATCAGGTAGAACTGGTTCTGACAGCGTCCATGCTTAAATTATGGGATTCCTATACTTCCCTTGAAGATTACCTGTCCAACTGTGCCCAAAACCACTACACTTTCGCCATCACCAAATCATCTGAAAAAGAACTGGAGCATGTACGGACAATGAATTATCAATTCCTGCAAAGTTATGATTTTACAGAGGAAGAAATCGACGAACTGATTGCGCCTACCGTCGCCGAGATTCAGGATATCCTGTACGCAGACTGTGCCAAAGCCATCCTGTACGCAAAGGGAATCGGACTAAACGAGACAAACATCCGGCAATTGGACTCTTCTTTTGCAACTGCTCTCATGATCGAACCGAACATGATTAATGACCCCTACGTCAAAAACCAGCTGCGCTCTATGATTCAAAAAAGAATTGACCATGCCAAAGTAGGCGTATTGAAAATGCCTGCCAACTACTCTTTTGTCTCGGGGGACCCTTATTCTCTCTGTCAGTCTATGTTTGGCCTCCCGGTGACCGGCCTGTTGCAGGCCGGACAGGTATATTCCAGATATTGGGTGGAGCGCGGTATTGATAAAATTGTGAGTTTCCGCGCGCCAATGACTTCCCATAATAATATACGGCTGCTCCAGGTAGTACACGATGCACGGATGGATGAGTTCTATCAATATATGACCACCCCTACCATCTTTAATAGCTGGGACACATGCGCAGACGCCATGAATGGATTCGACAAGGACGGCGACTGTGTACTCAACACATCTTTTCCATTACTGGTTAAGAATACAAGAAAACTGCCTGCCATTGTCTGCGTCCAACATAAGGCGCCCAAGTGCATCCCCACCGAAGATGACATCGTACGCTCAAACATAAACAGTTTTGGAAATACGGTAGGTGAGATCACAAACAGGATCACAGCCATGTTCGAAGTGCAGGCCAGATATGAGAAGGACAGCCGCGAATATCGGATCCTGGATTATCGCATCAAATGTGGACAGCTCTATCAACAAAACCAGATTGATAAAGCCAAGGGTATTGAGGCTAAACTGATGCCGGCCAGATGGTATCAATGGAACGCTGTCACAACCGCAAACGGTCAAAGCGCTTCCGAGAAGAAAACCTGCTGGCTTAACAAACAGCTTATCGCCGATAAGAAGCCTTACTTTATGCAGTACATATATCCTTCTGAAAAGGCAAAGCTGAACAGTTATCTGAAAAATAACAGTGAAAAATGTGTCATGCGTTTTGGGATCACATTAGAAGAACTGCTTTGCAAGGAAAACAGGACACCGGAAGAAGAAAAGTATGTCCTCAGCTATCACGAGAGAATGCCCCTTGGAACCGCTCCCTGTACGATCAATCGGATCTGCTGGAAGATCGAACATATTTTTGACAATATCCGATCCGACGGCCCAGATACCTTTGACTATTCCATATTGAAAAGTGACGCCGTGTATTCCGCTAAGCTTTATGCACAAATCCAGAAGATCTATGACCAATACAGGCGTGAGCTCTCCACCTACATGCAGTATGCCAGAACAGAGCGAATAAAAGCCGAGGATCGGCATCTGCAAAAGTATCTGTTAAAAGAAAATTTTAAAAGGCGCTGCATAGAACAATGCCCCGACGAAGATGTCCTTTGCAATATCGTCCTGGATCTGTGCTATACAAAGTCAGACAGCAGCAAACAGTTTGCATGGGATATCTGTGGCGATGTACTGATCCGTAACCTGTTAAAGCGCAGGCATTACCAGATCTCCTATCCTGTTTTGGATGAAAACGGAGACATTGAATTTAACGGATTACATTTCCGTATGCATAACACAACACTGAATCATAAGGATTACACAGAAACGGAGGATACTACATGGCAGTCATACTAAATGAAACTAAACAGGCTGAGTCTATTATCCAAAACGGAACCATCGGGAACAAACCGGCTTCTACTCTCTTTCTTTTAGGAAAATATTATAAGCAGAAAACAGAATTTGATCAGCAGCAGATCTTTTGTACCTTAAATAGTTTCATGCACCAACATTATCCTAACTATAATCCTGCGCTATGGGAGAACCTGATCGAGGATATCTGTAAAAAGGCTAATAAGTATCCCTTGCGGGAGCTTGATTTTATCGGCATAACACAGTCCGAATTAGACGCCATTGCCACCGCAGACAGCCTGAAATACCAACAGCTGCTGTTCACAATGTTATGCTACGCCAAATTATACAATATGATCTCCCCGGATAATAACGGATGGGTAAACGCCAGCATTCCGGAAATCTATAGGACTTCCCGTGTGATCGTCAAATATAAGAACGACAAATTTCTGTACCTGCATGATCTCGAAACCGCCGGTTTGATTTCCTTTTCCTGTAAGAACGATAACCTGAACATCCGGATCAATTTCACAGACATGTTGGGAGAAACCGTTCTTAAGATCACTGATCTGAGGGAACCCGGATACGAATATTTAAACTATATCGGAGCGGAAAGATTTATCCGCTGCCTGAAATGCGGCCGGTTAGTCAGACGCTCCGGCACCAATACCCGCTACTGCCCTTCCTGCAAAAAAGAAAAAAGGCTGGAGGAAAAAAGAACCTGGTGGAAAACCCATCACTAGACTTTTTAGAAATGCTCCAAACGCCCAATATACGGGCGTTTGCGGGATCCCCTCCCATTTTTCTTATTGTGCATCAAGAGAAGTAAGCCTTGAGAAAACAATGGCTGTCAGCACGATTTATGTCAGGAGGTTTTGTATGAACGATATCACTATTCCGGATCAGCTTATTCTATACCGTGGTCAGCCCCATAAGATCACCGGTGACATCTCCATCCGTGTGCCTACTCTGGAAGAAATCTGCGCTTACGGAGAAACAAAATACTATTCGATGGTATACACCTTATGCTCTGTCGGCATTGATCTGTGCTGGCAGTTGGAGGAATCCGGCATCCCATTCGATGAGATCACGGACTTCGAATTGTTCCATTCCATTTTGCGCAAGTACTTCAATACGGAGCGGACGGAAATTCTTTTTGGCAAGACCCTTAATCTACAGGAAATGGCGCTGCAAACAAATGAAAGGGGTGAACATTATTTAGCGCAGGATGTATGGACCGACGATGGAACATACAAACAGATCACGATCACTGAAGCTGATTATTATGAGATCGTAAAATATTTAAGGGCGCTACACAATTTAAAAAGAAACGATGCCGTTGCAGGCACAAAAAGCTGTCGGATGGCCTTTATCGAAGACGCCAAAACGGAATATGAGTCCAAACAGCTCGAATGTCCCAAATCCGGCTTAATGCCGCTTATTTCTACCATGGTCAACTGCGATGGTTTTAAAAGAGACGACCAGGCAGTATGGAATATGAATATCTATGCGTTCATGGACAGCGTAAAACGAATCGACAAGATCAGAAATTCTAATCTCTTGCTGCAATCAGGCTATTCCGGATTCGGAATCGATCTGAAAAAGATCAAAAAAGAAGAACTAAATTATATGGGAGAGCTGAACTAACCGGCTCCCACTCAAAACAGGAGGACAAAATTATATGGTAAAATTTAATCCCAATGAAGTTGTATTCGAAAAAATCAGGTATATCGAGGAGTTTGATCCGAGCACAAGACAGCTGCTCAGCAGGCTTACTAATGTGAAAGAACCCACACTTAACTTTACGTCCGAGGGCACTCCCGTCACGGACGCACAGGGCGCCGAGATCGTAACATTCTATAACGCCGCACAGGGCACCCTTTCTTACACCAACGCTATTCACTCTTTCGATCTGCTTGCGGAACAGTTCTCTTCTGAAAAGCTCATCGCATCCGATGAGAAGAAGATCATCGCGCCTGTCAGCGAAGTGCTGGAGATCGTCAATGACAAAGTAACATTAAGATACGTGCCCGTCGGTACAGCCGGCGCTGAGATCAAGTATGTACAGCTTGTCAATGATGAGAATGAATTCGGTGAGACGCTGGAAGTATCGGCTGCTGTTGCCGACGGTAAGTTCACGATCGACGCCGAGAATAAAACGCTGACATTTAATGCGGGGACTGTCGGCAGAGTGATCGTGGATTATGAAACGGAAATGGCGGAGGCTGTCAGCCTGGCTAAAACTACCAACTCCATGCCGCCTATACGGACACTGCATGTACACTGCTACTTCCGCAATAAATGCGACAGTAATATCAAATACATCGGTGTGATCACATTCCCCAGAGCGCAGATCGATATCTCCAGCGTAGACGTGAGTCTGACTCCTGACGGCGGTCATGCTGTTACCTACAAGCTGCAGAAGCCCTACTGTGATGAAGTCGGGAAACTCTGCGAAGTATTCGTATACAAAGACTGATATGGTTGGGCTTCACAGCCCTTCCATATCTATTCAAACCTGATATTTTCAAATGAAAGGTGAGTCACCATGTCAGAAAGATACAATGCGGTCTGTGCCATATGTGGAACTAAATACCATGTCTGCCGGACATGCGGCAGTACCATGCAGTTGAAGCCATGGAGAACCATCACGGACACCCCTGACTGCTACAAAATATACATGGCTGTCCATGGCTATACCAGACACACCATCACAAAAGAAGAAGCCAATGTTATGTTGGAAAACTGTACGATGCCGGACACAGTTCCGGATCATGTCAAAATAATCCTGGATGAGATTATGCATGAATCCACATAAAAATACTATCCAATAGAAGAAAGGCATCCTATGAACATATATCTGGACAACGCAGCCACCACCTGCTTATCCGCCTCTATGAAACAATATCTTACATCCATATTAGCTCTGTACGCCAATCCAAGCTCCTTATATTCTCCGGCGGAAAAACCCCGACAGATAATAGAGAATACCCGCCTTGCCGCTGCCAGATTCATAAACGCTGCCGCCTCGGATATCTATTTCACCGGCGGCGGATCAGCGTCCAATACACTTGCGGTCCGTGGATATTATACCAGACAGGACTGCTCCATACTCTGCTCGCCTATCGCCCACAAATCCATTCTGACATGTGTGGAATCATACCCGAACAGGCAATTCCTGCACGTAGACCATGAAGGCCTGATCGATCTGCATGACTTAGTACAGCGTTTATCTGCATGCCCTCACAAACCGTTTGTTGTCATTGACCATGCCAACAGCGAGCTTGGAACCATCCAGGACGTCGTGCAGATCATAGAGACAGTACACCGATATGGCGGAATCGTATATCTTGACTGTACCGGCTCCATCTCCCAGTGTCCGGTAGACGTCAAGGCGCTCGATGCAGATATGATCGGATTCTCCGCCCATAAATTAGGCGGACTGAAGGGCTGCGGCGTCTTATATAAAAAGAAATCTGTCACACTGGAGCCATTGATCTATGGCAATCAGGAACAGGGGCTTATCGGCGGCACCGAAAATACACTGGGCATCGCTTCGCTTGGCAAGGCGCTTCAAGAGCATGCATATGCAAGCATCTCTTCCCACAACAGGGATTATGTGTATCGTCACGTGATCCATAACATTCCTGACAGCTATTTAGTCGGCGCTCCTATCCAGTCCGGAAACCGGCTGCCCCATAATCTGTATCTGTGCTTTCCGGGCGTCGACGGCGAGTCTCTGCTGCTCCTGTTAGATCTGCACCATATCCAGGTTTCCACAGGATCTGCATGTAACAGCCGGACCAGGGATGTCTCCGCCGCCCTGTCTGCTGTCGGAATGCAGGAACCGGATGTCCACAGCTGCATCCGTCTGACTTTTTCCGGTGCGGAAACACCGGAAGAATTAGATTATGTCTGCGATAAGCTCTTCTGGTGTGTGAAGACACTGCGCGAGTTAAATTCCTGATCTCTGCCCGATACCATAATGATCATTTCACATAAACTATATACCCATGCGGGCACTGCCTTCTAACGCATTGCCCGCCCAAACCCAAACAGATCAAATAAGGAGGGATTTTGTGAATATTTTAGACAGTATTACAAATTTTCTGGAACTGGTCAATGATAACTGGACTTCCATTGTTGTGATCATTGGCCTTGTCCTCGCAATCACGAAGAAAGCCGTGAAATATTTCCGTCAATCAGACGCGGAGAAAATTGAGATCATCAAGAAACAGATTCAGGCGGTCATGTTAAAACTGATCACCGATGCGGAAAAGAATTATGCGGAATGGAAACAATCCGGCTCTATCAAAAGAGCTCAGGTCATCGAGAAGCTTTTCTATACATACCCTATTTTATCTAAAATCACCGAGCAGGAAGAACTGATTGCCTGGATCGACCAAACTATTGATGAGGCGTTAGTTTCCTTACGGGAAACCATCGCTCATAATGAGATATAAAAGGTGGTGAACTTATGAATATGACAATCAGCAATATCGGTCTTGATCTGATCAGAAAGTTCGAAGGCTGCCTGCTGACATCCTATCAGGACAGTACAGGCGTGTGGACTATCGGCTACGGACACACCTCCGGCGTTTCAAAAGGACAGACCATCACCCATAGCCAGGCTGACAGCTATCTGAAATCTGACTGCGCCTGTGCAGAGCGCGCTGTAAACAGCTATAACAGCATCTATCACTGGAACCAGAACCAGTTCGACGCCCTGGTCAGCTTCACCTTTAACTGCGGCAGCGGGAACTTAAAGACACTGCTTCAGGGCGGCCAGCGCACCATTGAGGAGATCAGCGCCAAGATCCCTGCCTACAACAAAGCCGGCGGCAAAGTACTGCAGGGTCTTATCAACAGACGCGCCGCTGAGAAAGAACTATTTGACAGACCCGTTATCTCTTCCGACCACACTCCGGCACCCGGCAAGCCCTCGGTGCCGGTCATCTATCTTCAGACAGATCCTATATGGAAAAATCACAATTACTCCGCAAGAGGCGAGAAGAAAACCATTGGCTCCGCCGGATGCGGCGTTACCGTTGCCGCCATGGTGATCGCGTCCCAAAAAGACCGAAACGTTACCCCGGTCACCACCGCCGAATGGTCCATGGCTCATGGATATAAAGCACTGAATCAGGGAACCTATTATACATACTTCGTTCCCCAGTTGCTCGAATACGGTATTACCTGCACCAAACTGAATCATACAAACCTGTATGGACAGTCCACTTCCGCCGCTCATACGCAAGCGCTGCATGCCCTGCAAAAGGGTGATTGGGTGATTGCCTGTATGGGCAAAGGAAACTGGACAAGCTCCGGACACTTTATCCTTGTCTATCAGTATGAGAATGGATTGATATCCATCAATGACCCTGCTTCTACCTCTGCTGCAAGAACACGAAACACATGGGATTTATTTGCCAGTCAGGTCAAATACCTGTGGACAGTCACAGTTCCATGATCTTAATTCAGTAAATTTCCCTTATTATACCTAAAGACACAGGGATGCTCACAGCATGCCCTGTCATACAGCACGATATCAACAACAGTAGAAAGGATGGTGGACATATGTCCGACAAAAACGTACTGAGCCTGAAAGATCTGCTCTCACCAAGCTCTATCCTCAGGCTCCTGACTGCCGGCGCCAAGAAGACAGTCACTGAACTGAAAGAACTCAATACCCTCATCACACAGATCGGCAGGGAAAATGCAAGCCTGTCAATGGAAGATCTGGATCGGCTCTCCCAAAGCTCCCTGGAAACTGCCAGCCGCTACGGCAGGAACGCCGCTGACTATCTCTCAGAAGTCAGCCGTGCTTTCCGTACGGGCTATCAGGATGCGGAGGGCATGGCGGAACTCTCCCTTGCCCTACAGAACGCAGGCGGTGTTACCGCCGAACTGGCGTCACAGCTTGTCACCACTATGGACAGGGCTTATCAGCTGGGCGGTTCTGTCGACAGCCTGACCCAGATCCTGGACGGCTGCAGCCAGATCACACAGCATAATGACGCCTCTTTTGCACAACTGGCCCAGGGCATGTCCCTTGCCGGCTCTGCCGCAGCTTCCCTGGGCGTGGATGCCGGTGAGACTGCCGCCGCCCTGGGCACCATGATCGCTGCCACCCATCAGGGCGGCGCTGAAGCCGCCAATGCTTTCAATGCCTTACTGCTCAGCATCGGACAGGTATCCGACACAGAAGCAGGGATCGATACGGAGAGCCTTGCCCGGTATGAAGATGCCTGCAGGAGCCTCGGCGTGAGCCTGAAAGAAACCCGGGACGGCATGCTGGCCCTGCGGGATCCCATGGATGTGCTGCGGGAGCTGTCCGATGCCTACAATGCGTTGGACGACTCCGATACCCGAAAGGACTCGCTGTTAGCCGCTGTCGGCGGTGATGTGGACACATCCCAGATCGATGCCCTGCTGCGCCACTGGGACATCTATGAGTCCATGCTCGGACAGTACACAAACGGCTCCGGATCCCTGGCTGCGGCTGCCCAAGAGCATGCTGATTCCTGGGAGGGTTCCCTCAACCGTCTCTCCAACACCTGGTCAGGGTTTGTTGGGAACCTGGCGGACACCGATGGAGTCACCGCAGCCATTGACGGGCTCAACAGCCTGTTATCCGCTGCCGGCAGTGTGACAGAGCGGCTGGGAGCCTTAGGAACCGTAGGCGCAGGAGCCGGCCTGCTCGCCGGACTCAAAAACGTCGGTATGGCTTGATCATATTAGTATGCCATCAGCATCTGTCAGATGTTGCACATATGCCGACAGCATAGTTTCTGCTCCCTGTGGCAAAGGCAGGGAGGTTCTATGCCTGTCATGAGATACATGACAGTAAATAAAATACATACTCATCTGTATGTAGGCCGATATGGCGTGAACACGCACCCTGTGGATAATGCAGGGGCGGGGAATCTTGTGCCTGCCGCAGGCATGCGGCACTAAATGAGATCCGCAGGGAAGCCTCTCTCCTGCTCATTCGCAGGATGACGAACCCCCACAGTAATGAAATGGCTACAGACGGTCAGATGCAACGCTGCCGTAAGAATATACATTCGGTACTATGCTGAGATATGACAGTTTATTATCCAGCGGGATCCTTATCTCCCGCTCTCATATCGTGGAGTGATAAGGAATGACTGTTCCGGAGTGGAGTCCGGGACAAAGTGATAAATGACTATCAGAGACTATGAAAAAAAGTCTGTAAATACAGATCTTCTATGATAATGATGGGCGAAAGGCTTGAGAATAAGCTTTTCG
>ERZ808051.455-NODE-455-length-46262-cov-27.452463_pt1 | contig 46262 bp, 51 predicted proteins | sample MGYA00380199_ERZ808051 | MGnify/ENA primary metagenome ERZ808051 (study PRJEB31490, sample SAMN06133391) | mouse gut metagenome | isolation source: J11 | host: mice | place: China: Chengdu | collected 2015-05 ... | reverse complement strand
GCCTCCCCGGCTCCAGCCAATCCCATTCCTGCGCGCCTGTGCTTCGGTGCCCGCTGACGATGAAAAAACTGGCTGGCGATGATTTATTCTCCTCAGTATTCCATAATCCATACAACTGTGATAGAATGTAGTCATTAAATTTCAGGCAGGAACAGGTTATGCCGGAGTGGACGGAGGAAAAAAAGATGATTGCGGCTCAATATAAAGAAATGTTAAATGGGAAATCGGTAATAAGGGAGCTTTCGGAATATGCTACGGCCAGAGGGAAGGAAATCGGTTACGGGAATGTTTTTGATTACAGCCTGGGCAACCCCTCAGTACCAGCGCCGGAGGCATTTAAGGAGGCGATGATAAGGCTTCTGACAGAGGCGGATTCCATGGAGGTGCATGGGTACAGCCCGAGCCTGGGGATCGCTTCCGTGAAAGAGAAGGTAGCAGCATCTTTAAATAGAAGGTTTGGGATGGATTATAGCGGGAAACATATTTTTATGACGGCGGGAGCGGCGGGAGCGATCGCCCATGCGGTTCGCGCCGTGACGGTTCCGGGGGACGAAGTGCTGACTTTTGCACCCTTCTTTCCGGAGTATAATCCGTATATCAATTTGAGCGGGGCGAGGCTTAAGGTAGTTCCGGCAGATACGGAGAATTTCCAGGTGGACTTCGGGCGTTTTGCGGAAATGCTGACGGATAAAGTGGCGGCAGTACTGATCAATACGCCGAATAACCCGTCGGGGGTTGTTTATACAAAGAATACATTGGAAAAACTGGCGGATATGATGCGGCGGAAAGCGGAAGAATATGGGCATGATATTTATCTGATTTCCGATGAACCTTATCGGGAAATCCTTTTTGAAGGAGTGGAGGAGGTCTATGTATCGAAGCTGTATGAGAACACGATAAGCTGCTATTCTTATTCAAAATCGCTGTCCGTTCCGGGGGAAAGGATAGGGTATATCGCGGTGAACCCTTCCTGCAAGGACGCGGAGCTGATCGTAAACATGTGCGGACAGATTTCGAGGGGAATCGGGCATAACTGTCCCTCTTCGATCATTCAGCTGGCGGCAGCGGAGACGGTGGATGAGACATCGGATCTTTCCGTATATGAAAAGAACATGAATATTCTTTATGAGGAGTTGACGAAACTTGGCTTCACCTGTGTGAAACCGGGAGGGACTTTTTATATTTTCCCGAAAGCTTTGGAGGAAGATGCGAAAATTTTTTGTGAGAAAGCGAAAAAGTACGATTTGATCCTTGTGCCGGGGGATACTTTTGGGTGTCCGGGGTATTTCCGTATGGCTTATTGCATCGATACGGAAAAAGTGGAGCGGTCACTCCCGGCGCTGAGAAAATTTGTAAAAACGGAATATGGTGACAAATAGAAGAAGTAATATAGAAAAGAGGTTAAATATGAGTATGTATAAAGCGGGCCTTATTTTGGAAGGCGGAGGAATGAAAGGGATATATACTGCCGGCGTGCTGGAATTTTTTCTGGATAAAGAAATAGAATTTGCTTCCTGCTATGGAGTTTCCGCAGGAGCATGTCATTTGTGCAGTTTTTTGTCCAAACAGAAAAAGCGGGCATACCGGGTGGCTGTGAATTATCTGGACAATAAAAGATATTGCGGCATGTTCAGCCTTTTGACGACAGGGGATTTGTTTGGGACGGATATGTGTTATGATTTGATCCCAAATTATCTTGATCCGTATGACTTTGAAACGTTCGGGGAATATGAGGGAAAAGCTTATGCGGTGGTGACAAATATAAGGACAGGGAAGGCGGAATATATGCAGCTGAAGGATATGCATGAGGATATTCTTGCGGTTCGTGCTTCCAGTTCTATGCCGTTGGTTTCCAGAAAAGTGAAAATAGGGGAAGAATACTATCTGGATGGAGGACTGGCGGATTCTATTCCGATTGCCCGTTCTATTGATGACGGAAATGAAAAGAATGTGGTTATTATGACGAAGGAAACCGGATTCCGAAGAGGACCCGAGTCCGCCCTGGCAGCGGTCAAGGCCCGCTATGCCAGGTATCCGAAAGTATATGAGCTGATGAAAACAAGGGATCAGCAATATAATGAAACGCTGGATTTTCTGGAGAAAATGGAAAAAGAAGGAAAGGCTTTTATTATCCGTCCGAAGAGAAAAAGCGCGGTAGGAAGAGTGGAAAAAGATAAGCGGAAATTGGATGCGCTTTATGAAGAAGGCTACCGGGATGCAGAAGAGTGTTACCTGGAACTTTTAGAGTACTTATCCTGATAAGCATTTATCGGGAGGGCGAGGCGTATACTGAACTAAAAAAGGAGAAAGGCAATGATAGAAATATTAAAAGCGGTATTGTTCGGCATTGTGCAGGGCGTCACGGAATGGCTGCCTGTCAGCAGTACGGGACATATGATCCTGGTGAATGAATTTGTGACGTTGAATGTTACCCCTGAATTTTGGGATGCATTTCTTGTTGTCATACAGTTTGGCTCCATACTTGCGGTAGTCGTTTTATTTTGGAATAAAATATTCCCTTTTGATTTTAAGAAAAAACCGGTGATTAAAAAGGATATCTTTGTTTTATGGTTTAAAATAGCGGTAGCCTGTATTCCGGCTATTGTGATCGGGCTGCCTTTTGATGATGTGTTCAGCGAATTGTTTTATAATTATGTATGTGTCGCTGTTGCGTTAATTGTGTTCGGCGTTTTATTTCTTTTGGTGGAAAACAGGAATAAAAGGGTAAAGCCCAAAGTAACGGATCTTGCCGGAGTGACGTATAAAATGGCATTTGTGATAGGAATATGGCAGTTGGTGGCGGCAGTTTTTCCGGGCACATCCAGATCGGGAGCGACAATCATAGGTGCGCTTCTTCTTGGGATATCCAGAACAACGGCAGCGGAATTTACTTTCTTTCTGGCGATTCCGGTTATGTTTGGAGCCAGTTTGCTGAAACTGTTAAAATTCGGACTGGCTTTCAGCTCGACCGAATGGTCCATTCTCTTAGTAGGTATGGCGGTGGCATTTGGTGTGTCGGTAGCCGTGATCCGTTTCCTGATGGGATATATTAAGAAGCATGATTTTAAAATCTTCGGATGGTATAGAATCGTGTTGGGCGTTGTCGTGTTGGGATACTTTATGTTTCTTGCTTAAAAACGCCGTTTTTCAGGGAAAAAGCCGCGTAAAAGTTGACAAGACAGTAGAATTGAGCTAAACTGTTTATCGTAAACGGAGCCCAAAAGGCTGTTTGCATCGCAGATGGTGAAAAATCATGCTGCCGGAGGATATGAGAAGTTAAATTTTGTAATACTCTCGAGGGGAGTCTCGATAGTGAAAGGAGAGAACATATGGCAGAATCGAAGAAAAAGACGGTTGCCGCTAAGACGGTGAAGACAGAAACAGCAGCTCCCGCAGAAGTAAAAGCGGATGCAGTTGAGACAAAAGAGGAAGTAAAGACAGCGGTAAAGAAAGAGACAAAAACAGCGACGAAAAAAGCACCGGTAAAGAAGACGGCAGCAAAGAAAACGACGGTAAAGAAAGCGGAGAGCGCAGAGCCGAAGACGGCAAAAGCAGATACCGCAGTAAATATGGCGGTTCACTTCCAGTTTTCCGGTAAATCCTATTCTACAGAAGATCTTCAGAAGATCGCAAGGGATGTGTGGAAATATGACCTTCACAAAGAAGAGGAAGAGTATACCAGCCTGGAACTCTATGTAAAGCCGGAGGAAAGCATTGTATACTATGTATTCAACGGAGATATTACGGGAAGCTTCTTTATTTAAGTTTCATATTTACCTGCATGGACAAAAAATATAATGACTTTGACATATTTGGAAATGATATATGTCAAAGTCATTTTTATGTGCGGGCTTATACAGAGGGCAATAAAATTTTTAAGAATTATTTATAATTATTTTTGAAGTAATGTGTTGACATTACGGTAGGTAAGTGATATTTTATGGTAAGAAGATGTTAGCACTCTAAAAGGTTGAGTGCTAACAGATAAGATAAGGAAGGAGGATGGTAGAATGCAGACATTAGATGAAAGAAAGATGAAAATATTGCAGGCCATTATCCGAAATTATCTTGAAACGGGAGAACCGGTAGGGAGCAGGACGATTTCGAAATATACGGATTTGAACCTGAGTTCCGCAACGATAAGAAATGAAATGGCGGATCTGGAAGAATTAGGGTATATTGTCCAGCCTCATACTTCCGCAGGGAGGATTCCATCGGACAAAGGCTACCGCCTGTATGTGGATCATATGATGGAAGAGAAAGAGCGGGAAGTGGAGGAATTGAGGGAGATTCTTCTGGAAAGGGAAGATAAGATGGATCATCTTCTCAAACAGGTGGCAAAAGTTCTCGCGCAGAACACAAATTACGCCACCATGATATCGGCACCACAGATCCACAGAAGCAAAGTGAAATTTATCCAGTTATCGAGGGTGGATATCAATCAGCTTCTTGCAGTAATCGTCATAGAGGGGAATGTGATTAAGAATAACATTCTGAGCGTGGAGGATGCCCTGGATGATGAAACGCTGCTCAAACTAAATATATTGCTGAATACTTACCTGAACGGGCTGTCCCTGGAAGAAATCAATTTGAGCATGATAACCGCAATGAAACAACAGGCGGGGATACACAGTTCGATTGTAGGGAATGTGATCGATGCTGTGGCGGAAGCCATTAAGGCGGATGAAGATCTGGAAATATATACGAGCGGTGCCAACAATATTCTGAAATATCCGGAGCTGGCGGATAATCAGAAGGCAAGCGAGCTGATCAATACTTTTGAAGAAAAACAGCTGCTGAATGAATTGGTAGTGGATAGACTTTCCGATGAGAACAATACGGGTATTCAGATCTATATCGGGGATGAGACTCCGGTAAAGACAATGAAAGACTGTAGTGTGGTAACGGCGACTTACGAGCTGGAGGAAGGAATGAAGGGCACGATCGGTATTATCGGGCCGAAGCGGATGGACTACGATAAAGTGGTTGGAACGCTGAAAACGCTGATGCACCAGTTGGATGAGCTGTATAATAAAAAAGAATAAAGGGAGGAATGAGAAAATTGGCAGAGCAGAGAGATATGAATATCGGGGATATGAATGACAATGAGATAAATCGCGAAGATATGGATATCGAAGAATCGGCAGGCGAAGAGCTGGAAGAAGAAAATCAGGAAGAGAACGACTGCCCTGAAACGGAAGAGACAGGGGAAGCGGATACAGAAGATGGTGCTGCCGACCAGGCCGGTTCGGAAGAAACAACAGGAAAGAAGCTGTTTAAAAAGAAAAATAAGGCGGATAAGAAGCAGGATGCGCTGAAGCAGAAGATCGAAGAACTGGAGGATCGGGTAAAGCGCCAGATGGCAGAATTCGACAATTTCAGAAAGCGCACCGATAAGGAAAAAACAGCGATGTATGAAATCGGGGCGAAGAGCGTAATCGAAAAAATCCTTCCGGTAGTGGATAATTTCGAAAGGGGCTTGGCAAGCGTTCCTGAAGAGGAAAAAGGAAACGGATTCGCGGACGGAATGCAGATGATTTACAAACAGCTTATGACAGAGCTGGAAAACATCGGAGTAAAGCCGATAGAGGCCATTGGACAGGAATTTGATCCCGATTACCATAACGCGGTTATGCAGGTAGAGAGCGAGGAATATGAGACCGGCATCGTAGCCCAGGAATTGCAAAAGGGATATACTTACAGGGATTCCGTCGTAAGGCACAGCATGGTGGCCGTAGTCAGCTGACGGTTCGGATGGCCGGGAACAAAAACGGATTAGCCGGCGCGCATAAAGAATAAGTATATAATAGGTTTCTGTTATATAGATTTTTGGTAACTATCTAATAGGGTAATTTTATAGCATAATTTTATAATTTTTAGGAGGACTTGATTATGAGCAAGATTATTGGTATTGACTTGGGAACAACGAATAGCTGCGTGGCAGTTATGGAAGGCGGTAAACCTACGGTGATCGCCAATACAGAAGGCGCCAGAACCACACCGTCCGTAGTGGCATTTACTAAAAACGGGGAAAGGCTTGTGGGCGAACCTGCAAAGCGTCAGGCGGTAACGAATGCGGAAAAGACCATTGCTTCCATCAAAAGGGATATGGGTACGGACAGAGGACGTACGATTGATGAGAAGAAATATTCCCCTCAGCAGATTTCCGCAATGATCCTTCAGAAATTGAAAGCGGATGCGGAAAGCTATCTTGGCGAAAAAGTAACGGAAGCGGTTATTACGGTTCCTGCTTATTTTAACGATGCACAGCGCCAGGCGACAAAGGATGCGGGCAAGATTGCCGGCCTTGATGTAAAGCGTATTATTAATGAGCCTACGGCGGCAGCATTGGCTTACGGCCTGGATAACGAAAAAGAACAGAAGATTATGGTATACGATCTGGGCGGCGGTACGTTCGACGTTTCCATTATTGAAATCGGAGACGGCGTTATCGAAGTTCTTTCCACCAACGGAGATACGCGCCTGGGCGGCGACGACTTTGACCAGAAAATTATTAACTGGATGCTGGATGAATTTAAGAAGAAGGAAGGCGTTGATTTGTCAGGGGATAAGATGGCCCTGCAAAGATTAAAAGAGGCGGCGGAGAAAGCAAAGAAAGAACTGTCTTCTTCCACGACAACCAATATCAACCTTCCTTTCATTACGGCGACGGCAGAAGGGCCGAAGCATTTTGATATGGATCTGACAAGGGCGAAATTCGATGAGCTGACTCACGACCTTGTGGAAAGAACAGCCATTCCGGTTCAGAATGCGATGAAGGATGCGGGCCTTTCCAATTCCGAGATCGGAAAAGTATTGCTGGTAGGCGGTTCTACACGTATTCCGGCAGTTCAGGAAAAGGTAAAACAGCTGACGGGACATGAACCTTCCAAGAGCCTGAATCCTGACGAATGCGTTGCACTTGGTGCATCCATCCAGGGCGGCAAGCTCGCGGGCGATGCCGGCGCAGGGGAGATCCTTCTTCTGGACGTTACTCCTCTTTCCCTTTCCATTGAGACAATGGGCGGCGTTGCAACCAGGCTGATCGAAAGAAATACGACGATCCCTACAAAGAAGAGCCAGATCTTCTCAACAGCAGCAGACAATCAGACAGCAGTAGATATCAACGTGGTACAGGGGGAAAGGCAGTTTGCAAAAGATAATAAATCCCTTGGACAGTTCAGGCTGGACGGTATCCCTCCGGCAATGCGCGGGGTTCCGCAGATCGAAGTTACATTCGATATCGATGCAAATGGTATCGTAAACGTATCCGCTAAGGATCTTGGTACCGGCAAAGAACAGCACATTACAATTACCGCGGGTTCTAATATGTCCGACGATGAGATCGATAAGGCAGTAAAGGAAGCGGCTGAGTACGAAGCGCAGGATAAGAAGAGAAAAGATGCGATCGATACGAGAAATGAGGCGGATTCCTTTGTATTCCAGACAGAAAAAGCATTGAATGAAGTGGGCGATAAGATCGATGCTTCTGCAAAAGCCACCGTAGAGGATGATCTTACGGCTCTGAAGGCAGTGCTGGAAAGAACGAAAGATCAGGAAATGTCCGACAGCGATATTGATGAAATGAAAGCGGCAAAAGAAAAACTGATGACAGATGCACAGGCTCTTTTTGCAAAGGTATATGAACAAGCACAGGGAGCTGCAGGGGCACAGGGTGCGGGGCCGGATATGAATGCAGATTCTGCAGGTCCTGATATGGGCGCAGCTGACGATGTGGTTGACGGAGATTACCGCGAAGTATAAATAGAGGGCTTCTAAAAAAAGTTTTAAGAGGAGTTAGTTATGGCAGAGCAAAAACGAGACTATTACGAGGTTCTCGGAGTAGATAAAAATGCGGATGAAGCGGCGATCAAAAAGGCATACCGTGTTTTGGCCAAAAAATATCACCCGGATATGAATCCGGGTGATAAAGAGGCGGAAAAAAAGTTTAAAGAGGCTTCGGAAGCATATGCCGTACTCAGCGATCCGGAGAAGAAACGTCAATATGATCAGTTCGGCCATGCGGCATTTGAAGGCGGCTCGGGCGGCTTTGGCGGTTTTGACTTTAACAGCGCGGATTTCAGCGATATCTTTGGCGATATTTTCGGTGATTTCTTTGGGGGCGGCCGAAGAGGCGGAAGGGCAAGCAGCGGCCCAATGAAAGGGGCCAATATTCGTACCAGCGTAAGAATTACCTTTGAGGAAGCCGTATTCGGCATTGAGAAAGAGTTGGAACTTACGTTGAAAGACGAATGTGCTTCCTGTCATGGAAGCGGCGCGAAACCGGGAACGAGTCCTGAAACCTGCCAGAAGTGCGGCGGCAAGGGACAGATCGTATTTACGCAGCAATCCTTTTTTGGCACGGTCAGGAATGTACAGACCTGCCCGGAATGTAACGGAACGGGCAAAGTGATCAAAGATAAATGTACTGACTGCCATGGAAGCGGATATATTGCCAACAGGAAGAAGATAAAGGTAAGCATCCCTGCGGGAATCGATAACGGGCAGAGCGTGCGTATCAGGGATAAAGGCGAACCGGGAAGCAACGGCGGGCCGAGAGGGGATCTGCTTGTAGAAGTAATCGTAGGCAGACATCCCGTATTCCAGAGGCAGGATTACAATATTTATTCTACCGTGCCGGTGTCTTTTGCAGTTGCGGCATTGGGCGGAGAGATTGTGATCGATACGGTTGACGGCAAGGTGATTTATGACGTGAAAGCGGGGACGCAGACCGATACAAGGGTGCGTTTAAAAGGAAAAGGCGTACCATCCCTGAGAAATAAAGATAACCGGGGTGACCATTATGTTACTTTGGTAGTACGCGTGCCGGATAAGCTTTCCCATGAGGCGAAGGAACTTCTGAAACAGTTTGATGCGGAAACGGGAAATTCCCTGAATGCGGCGAAGGAAGCATCAGCGGATGCCGGAGAAGTGAAAGACAAAAAAAGGAAGTTTTGGAAATAAATAATCAATCAAAACATAAGAAGAACTTCTTAGCGAAACACCAAACAGTGTGCGCTTAGAAGTTCTTTTTTGGCATAAGATTCAGGAGTCTTTCTCCTGCGCGTATTCTACAAATTCGCTATATTCATCCCAGATATTGCATATCCATGTTTTTCCCTGATTAAAAATAATTTCATTTCCGTCTTGATCGAAGAATTTGGCGGGAGTGGCATCGCCGTCATAGCGCATCCATGTGGCTTCTATCACTTTGCCGTTGGTAAAAACGAGGGCATCGCCTTCGCCGTGAACGCCAAAAGCGAGATAATCCTTTTTATCCCTTACTTCTCCGTGGCAATATTGAAGGATCACATTGGAAACGGCCAACTGGCTGCCGTCGTATTCATCAATCTGCTTTTTTCCGTCCTGGTAACGATAGTAAAGTTTATCCTGGGCATTGTATTCAAAATAAGGGCGATATGCGCCGTAACCGCCGGAATTATCTTTTTTTCCACCGGGATAGATGAGAACGGCATCCTCGTTTTCTTCATATTCCGCCCTGTAATTATCGGCAATAAAAGTAAAGGGAGGAACATAGAGGTCATCGTATTCCGTTTCGTATTTCTGGCGTTTGATCGCTTTTTCCAGGCCGTCAATAAAGAGATAACCGGTAAATTCCTTGGCGTAGCCCGGACGGCTGAGTCTGCCGAAAGCTTCGTCGGAGGGATTGTGGATACCTTCCACGGCTGCGCTGATGTTCTGGACGGTGTCCCGGCAGAGGAGTTCTTCCACATATGGCCTTGCCAGTCCCCAGTTGCAGTAAATGGCTTCATACCCCATGGCGACATAGACAAAATAATCGCGGCTGCTTCTGACAGGGCCGATGTGATCCAGTTCGTCATAATCTTCAAAGACTGCCATAAGGCGGGTAATCCGGCCTTCCACGGGAGCTTCGTAAATAATGGCCGCTTTGGAAAGTCCGTATTGAGGCATGGCCGGTTTGTTGTTTGGTATCATAACGGCGATAGGCCGCCTGGTTGCTTTTTCTTTTTCGATCCATTCCCCGGTAAGATAACTCTGCATCTTGCCGCTTTTGATCTCCCGTTCTCCGATCACAGGGAGGCCGGGGGCTTCTTCTGCTTCTTCCTCCGAAGTTTCTTCTTCTGTTTCTGCTGTAGTATCTGCGGAATCTGCCGGGTTTTCATTGGCTTCTCCAAGTGGAAGTTCTTCCGCCGCTCCCTGTCCGCAGCTGCATATGAGAAACGAAAGGCATAAAATACCAACAGCCCGGGATGCGGATGAAAGTATCTTTTTCACAGTTTTCATAAGCTGATTCCTCACTCTATTTGTAAATAAAACTGAAAGTTGCGAGAATATTATACTATGGAACCATGAAGGCTGTCCATGCTGTAAATTTCCCAAAACAGGCGTAATGTGGCGCTAGTGGGAATGATTGATATCTTTAATAACCGCAAGAAGGTGTTGGACCTGCGGGCCCGTCAGTTTCCGTATTTCTTTGATCAATTCCCCGGTGCTGTAAAAGTTATTTTGGCTTTCGTCAAAAAAATCTTTGGGTGAAATCTGAAAATAATCACAAATGTAAAAAAATAAAGAAAGGGAAGGGAGAGCTTTTCCACTTTCTATCCTGTTGATATAGCTGGGATTCTGCCCGAGAGAAAGACTCATTTCCCGAGCGGAAACATTTTTCTCAAGCCGGAGTTGTTCCAGCCTTTTTGCAAATAATTCCTCTTCATACATAGAATAACCGTACCTTTCTGAAATGATGTATCTAATAACTGGTAAAGGCATTTGTATTGATTCTAATGCAATATATGCTTGAAATAAGATATTCAATATCGTATAATACAAAAATAAGATATTTTATATCTTAAAAAATAGAAGTGAAGGATTTGTGATATGGAAATTAAGATAAAAGGCATAGCGGTTGCTGCATTTATTTACATGTATTCTGCAATGGCGGTTTTTTTTGCGGGCTGGCTGAGGCCGGCATGGGCAATCGGAATTTGTGTTGTTCTGGGAATCGGTTTTATTCTTGGAATATGGTCGTGGTGCCATGAACTGGAGGACACGGTATTTCTGTCAAAAAGAACGCTGTGTATAGGCGTGCTGCTTGTTCTTTTTTTCTGCTGGCATACCGGAATCGGGGCGTTTACCGGACAGGCGGGCGACTGGATGAAACATAATGCGGTCATGCATGACTTGGCGGAAAAGGAATGGCCGGTCATATATCAAACAGATTACGGCGAATCCATGTTGTGCTATTATACGGGGTTTTATTTGCTTCCGGCCATAGCAGGAAAAATTTTCGGTTCTTTTCGGGCAGTGGAATTGGCTCAATACGCGTTGGCGGCGGCAGGCATTTTTCTTTTGTGGATTCTTGTAATAAAGGCGGGGGAGATAAAGAGCCGGAAGGGGCAGATTCTTTGCCTGGGGCTTTTGTTCGTATTTAGCAGTGGTATGCTGCCCTTGGGGCAGACGGTATGCGGAAGCTTGTATCCTGATAATTTTCCATTTGGCAGCCATGAATGGATGAATCCGGAAACCGTAAGAATTCAATATACATCGAATTGGAGTCTGCTGAAATGGGTGCCGGGTCAGGCGGTCGTACCTTGGCTGGCGACTGTTTTGCTATTGCTTCGTCCTCATAAAACGCAGAATTATGTTTTGGTTGGTCTGCCCGTCCTCCTGTATAGCGGATTTGCTATGGTCGGAGTTGCGGCAATGATGTTGGCGGTTTATTTGTGTGATATAGCCCAGGGGGGCTGGCAGCGGGCAAAAAAGGCATTTAGTGCATCAAATATTCTTTTGGCGGCTGCGGGCTGCGTTCAAGTATTTTATTTTTGGGGAAATATTTCAGGATCAAAACCGGAATACTTAGGCTTTCACTGGCTTGACTATGGGAAAAAACCGGAATTTTATTTTATCTTTTGTTTTTTTATGTTCGGATTTTATGCGTTGCTCCTATTTAAAGAAAACAAAAGAAATTATCTGTACTGGATTACCATAGCGGCGCTTTTTATTTATCCGAGGTTTTCCATGGGGCTATACAATGACTTTACGATGAGAACGAGTATTCCTGCTTTGTTCGTTCTTATGATTCTTATTTTACGTTTTCTTGGATTGAAGGAAGAAAGGGACAAGAGCCTGACCATAAGAAAAACTTTGCTGGTGGCAGGTCTGGTAATTGGGGCGTTTTATCCTTTTTTAAATTTGAGGGAAAGCATTACAAAAAATGAGATTGGGGAGATTTACCGGACTGACGGTTATGGGACGTTGGAACAATTAGCAGATCCGTCCAATGAAGATATACAGGATGATTGGAAATATAACTATTATACATATGATCTGGAAAATGATTTTTTTTATAAATATTTGGCAAGGCGGAAATAATACGGAATGTAAATAACAAGGAAAGAAGAAAAAAGTGGGCGAACGAGTGAAGAAAAAAGCTGGTAAACAAACGGATAAGGTTTATATGGTGATCCCTGCGTATAATGAGGCGGAAAATATATATACCGTGGTGGATGAATGGTATCGGATTCTGGAAAAGGAAGATGTCGGTGAAGAATCGAGACTTCTGGTGATCGACGATGGAAGCAAGGATGAAACATTTCAAATTTTAAACGGAATGAAAGAGGGCAGGCCGAAACTGCTGGCAGTAACGAAGCCCAATTCCGGACACGGGGCGACTTTGCTTTACGGGTATCGGTATGCTCTGAAAGAAGGGGCGGACTATATTTTTCAAACGGATTCCGATGGACAGACAAGGCCGGAAGAATTCAGGGGATTTTGGAAACTGAGGGCGAATTACGATATGGTAATTGGAAACAGAAGCAAAAGGCAGGACGGATGGACGCGTATATTCGTAACGAAGGTATTGAAACTGGCGATCCGCGTCTGCTTTGGCGTGAAAGTGACGGATGCCAATACGCCATTTCGGCTGATGGATGCAAAGGCTTTGAAAAAGCAGATGAAATATATTCCAAAGGAATTTAACCTTCCAAACGTGCTGATTGCCGTGATTTATGAAAAGAAAAAAATGAAAACAAAATATATACCGATTACGTTCCGGGCGCGTCAGGGAGGCGTGAATTCGATCAATTTGAAAAAAATATGCGGAATCGGGGCGAAAGCCTTCCGGGATTTTATTGTGATCAACAGAGTGATAGGAAATGCAAAGGACGAGGAATGCAATGAATGCTAGAAAAAAGGTTTTATTTGGAATAATTGGAATGTCGTTTGTTCTTTTGCTTGTATGGGGATTTTTTCTTATTAGCAACAGGCTGACGTATATAGAACGAACGGTTCTGAACGGTCAGGAAGGGCAGAATATAGCGGTCATGGATGGGCATACGGTGATCGAACAGGAAATTCGTATGCCGTATGAATTATTTTGGGGCATTGATGTAAAAACGGGTACTTATGGAAGAAATAATAATTCTTTCTGGGAGATTTGCATACGCGAAAAGGAAAGCGGAAAGAAAATATATGATTGGGAATACAATGCCAGCCAGGTGTTTGATGGAGAAAATTATTTTCGCAGTGTAAAGACTCCGGTTAAAGTAAAGAAAGGAAATATATACACGGTTTCAATCCGCTCGAAAGATGCAACGGGCAACTCTGCGTTAAGTTTTTATGCCTCGGAAGGGGATGGATACGAGGACGGAAAGCTGTTCGTAAACGGAGAAGAGGTGGAAGGAGATTTATGCATCGGGGTTTACGGAGGAGAGAAAGATCCTTTTTGGGGATTTTTCTATTGCTTGACGGTAGGTTCCGGTGCCGGAGTTTTGCTGTATGCCCTTTTTTGCATGTATAAAAAGCAGGATAGGGAACGGGCGGGCAAGTTGCTTGGCGCTTTTTTGGCAGCATTTGTCTGCATGGTTTTAACATATGTTTTTACGAGAGAGAACATGGGAACCTTTACCGATGAATGCGATAATATACGGGGAGGGATGCTGATTGCGAAAGGAAGAGTGCTTTACCGGGATTATTATACCCAGCATACCCCTTTCGGCTATTATTTGTGTGCATTTTTTGCCTGGCTGGGCGCTAAAAGCATCCAGCAGTTCCGTCTGCTGTATTATCTTTTTTCCGCCATATTGTGGGGAGGGCTTTATTACAGGCATTGCGGTTTCTTCGGGAAAGTAAAAATGTTTTTGCTGCCCGTCGTCAGGATCGTTATTATTTGGCCGATGTTTTTTCAGGCGTCAAAGATTCTTGGGGACAATATCCAGGGGTTTTGTATCGTTGTGTTGATGATGGAATATATCCGTTATTGGAAGGACGGGGAATTGGGGAAAGGGCGGTGCGCGATTGTGGCGGCTTGTATTTTTTCCAGCATTGCTTCCACTTTTGTCAGCGTATTTGCTATTGCGCCGGTTGTAATCGGCGTACTTTGCAAGGAAGTGCTTTTATGGAAAGAAAAGGGGCGTATGGACGGTAAAAATAGGCTGGCGCGTTATGGTTTTCTGGCATCGGCGGTTTGTCTCCCCTTTGCGGTCTCTTTTGTGTATTTTGCGGCTAACCGTGCGGCAGGAAAGTTGTATCTGATGGCGTACCGGTTCAATACTATGGTTTATAACAATTATCAGGACCAATTCGGAAGGATAAAATGGAAGCCCTTTTTCCTTGGATTAAGAAATTTTTTCCTTGCCATAGGGGATAACTTTAACGCCATGCTGACCGCGACGGGGAGCAGCATATCGGTCATACAGCTTTTGCTGGCCGTAGGGGCTGCGGCTGCATTGCTGTTGTGGTGGAAGGATATAGGAAAAAAGGAAGGAGCCGTTGCCAGCCTTGCGTTATTTTTATGCATGAGCGGAAACGGGACGAGGAGCGGTACCGATTTTCATTCGGCAGCTTTATGGAATGCAGCGCTTGCATTAATTGTATTGATAGGTATGGGAAAGGGATTCGGGGAAAAGAAACTGGGAGAAGGAAAAGCAGCGCTGTTTTGCTTGATCGGATGCTATCTCATCGCGCCTTACGCGAAAATGGTGGTGGATCATATCGTATACGACCAGGAGCCGGTGTCAGGAATCGATGAACAGATCGTTGCCATAACGGAACCGGGAGAGGAAATCTTTATGGATGCGTTTGTCCATGATTCCATTTATTTGCTATATAAAGAGCGATATCCCGCGAATCGGAATTGCTATATTCTTCCGTGGTACATGGACTGGTTTGAATATGATACGCTGGAAGACCTGGAGGAAAAGAAGCCGAGAGTATTGATTTACAAACCCGAGACAGAAGTATATGGCCAAACAGGCTTTTGCCCGGTGCTGGACATGGTGATCCAGGGGCGCTATGAGCGGAGTTCGGAAGACTCGATCATATGGAAACTGAAGTGAGAAAGAGGAATGGGGGAACCCACAGAAATCAATTTTTATAAATGCTATAGCGGAGGAGGGGCAATCGGAGCCGGGCAAATGGCAGAAAGGGGCTGGCAGGGGCAATTTTTTGCTGGAGCTTCCAATCAGATTTCACTAATGAAATGGATATATGGTATCCAACCGGACGAGCCGGGAGCAACGGCATCCATGCCTTCGCTCCCTGAAACCGCCGTCCTGGCGGTTTCGCTCTGGCTGCTGGCCATTTCATAAGTGAAATTACTGATTGTACGCAATAGCAAAAAATTGCCCCTGCCAGCCCCCATCTGCCATCTGCCCGGCTCCGATTGCCTCTCTTCCGCCATGACGCTTATAAAAATGGATTTCTGTGGGGGATCTTACGATAAACGCATGAGTAAATAAATTGTGAACAAAACACCTGGGAGCAGATCGTATATAGCCTTCCATTGATCTATAATAGTATTAATGCTCCAATGTATCACCATAAATGGATTTCCTTAAATTAAGCTGGATTTTGCTTCGTCTGCCGATGCAATCTGTAAGAATCCAGAAAATATCTGGAGAAGATAACATAAGGGGGGCTTTTACAAAACACATTTATGGCGTTTGTCGTGTGGGAGATTTCACGGAAATCAATTTTTATAAGTGCCATAGCGGGGGAGGGTCAAAGGGGGACGGACAGCTTGGAAAGACGCTGGCGGGGCTGGTTTTCTGCTGTTGCGTACAATCAGTTATTTCACTTATGAAATGGCCAATAACCAGAGCAAAACCGCCAGGGAGGGCGGTTTTAGGGAGCTTAGGCATGGATGCCGTTGCTCCCGGCTCGTCCGGTTGAATACCATATATCCATTTCATTAGTGAAATCTGATTGGAAGCTCCAGCAGAAAACCAGCCCCGCCAGCGTCTTTCCAAGCTGTCCGTCCCCCTTTGACCCTCTTCCGCTATGGCACTTATAAAAATTGATTTCCATGGGGAGATTTAGAACCCTATTTACAAGTTCCATATTCTGTGTTATAACATATGTATTCTAAAAAACAACTATATTCATTAGCAGAGTAGAAATCTGTGCGTTAAGTGCCGCATGAACGGGGAGTTGTCATGCGGACGAAAAGCCGGTAAGGCTTGCGGTACGGAATTCGCATCCCGCTGCTGCATATGGAGCGCATGTTCCTCCTTTATGTAGTCCAGGAAAACTGCTATAAAGGAGGTATTTTTCATGAAAAAAATAAGAGAATGCAAAGAGATGTACGGAAGTTCTTTTCAGGAGCTGTTCGTTACAAAAAACATGGTATTGTGCGGATTTATGGCCGCATTGGCGGTTGGGTTAAGCATGACGACTTCCATAGAGGTCGGGCCTTATATCAGAATCGGTTTTTCCGGCATACCAAACCGCATCGTGGAATTTTTGTTCGGCCCGGTAACGGGCTGTCTGTTTGGCGGCGCGCTGGATATTATGAAATATATGCTGAAGCCTACGGGGCCTTTCTTTTTCGGTTTTACTTTTAATGCCATGCTGGCGGGAATTATATATGGTTCTGCTTTTTATAAGAAGCCGATAAGCATAAAAAGAATTGCGGTGGCGGAACTGCTTGTGAAGATTATTGTAAACTGCTTTTTTAATACGCTTTGGATATCGATGTTATACGGAAAAGGGTTTTTTGTACTGCTTCCGGCAAGATTATTGAAAAACGCGATCATGCTGCCGATCGACAGCGCGATTTTGTTTGTTTCCTTTACATATGCAAAGAAACTGCTGTACAGGGTCGGCTGTTTTCCGGAGAGGAGCGGGAGCCGGCCGGGAATCTAGGATTAGGAGGAATAGGATCTTTCATGAAATGGGTAAAATTTAAAATCAAAACGCTGACAGAAGCGGAGGATATTATTATCAGCACATTGTATGATATCGGGCTGGAGGGCGCGCAGATCGAGGATAAGGTTCCGTTGACGGCGGCGGAAAAGGAGCAGATGTTTGTGGACATTTTGCCGGAAACGGAGGAAGACGACGGCGTTGCATATCTTAGCTTTTTTGTGGAAGAAAAAGACGGCGGAATGCTGGAGGTGAACGGGGAAAGCGTTACGGCGGAAGAGATTCTCCGGCAGGTGGAAAAGGAACTGGAAGACCTGCGCGCGTTTATGGATATCGGCGAGGGTACGGTATCGGTGGACGAGACGGAGGATATCGACTGGATCAATAACTGGAAAGAATATTTCCACCAATTTTATATTGATGACATATTGGTGATCCCTTCCTGGGAGGAAGTGAAGGAAGAGGACGGGGATAAGATGATCCTTCATATCGATCCGGGAACGGCATTTGGTACGGGCATGCATGAGACGACCCAGCTCTGCATCCGCCAACTCAGGAAGCATATAACGGAGGATACAAAGCTTCTGGATGTTGGAACGGGAAGCGGTATTTTATCCATCCTGTCGCTGATGTTCGGCGCGAAAGAGGCGGCAGGAACTGATCTGGATCCCTGTGCCGTGGAGGCGGTGGCGGAGAATAAAAAAGCGAATCATATTCCCGACGATCAATTCCGGGTGCTGACTGGGAATCTGATTACGGAAAAAGAAGTACAGGATCAGATTGGTTATGAATGCTATGATATTGTTGTAGCAAATATTCTGGCAGATGTATTGGTGGCGCTTACCCCGGTAGTCGTCGATTGCCTGAAGCCGGGCGGAATTTATATTACTTCGGGAATTATCGATGAGAAAGAAGGCGTAGTGGCGGAGGCGGTTCGCAAAGCGGGGATGGAAGTGATTGAAACGACTTACCAGGGAGAGTGGGTTTCCATAACGGCGCGAAAGGCATAAAATTGCCGAAGGGCATGGAGAAAAGGAAGGCAGGGTATGCACCATTTTTTTGTAGAACCTTCACAAATACATGAAAATGAAGTAAGGATAACGGGGAGCGATGTGAAGCATATCAAAAGCGTGCTTCGGATGAAAGTGGGAGAAGAACTGTCCATAAGCAACGGCGTGGATCAGAAGGAATACCGCTGCGGCATCGAGGAGCTGGGGGAAGAAGAAGTTCTCTGCCGGATTCGCTTTATAAAAGAGGCGGATGTGGAGCTGCCTTCCAAAATATATCTTTTCCAGGGGCTGCCCAAAGGGGATAAGATGGAGCTGATCGTCCAAAAGGCGGTAGAACTGGGGGTTTACGAAATTATTCCCGTAGCGGCCAAACGGGCGGTGGTAAAGCTGGATGAAAAAAAAGCGAAACATAAAAGGGAACGCTGGCAGGGAATTGCCGAAGCAGCGGCAAAACAGAGCAGGAGAAAGACGGTTCCGGCGGTGAATGCGGTAATGTCGATGAAGGAAGCGATTGCCTACGCATCGGAAATGGATATCCGCCTGATTCCCTATGAGATGGCGGAAGGAATGGACAGAACGAAGAAGATGATAAGCGGATTAAAGCCCGGGCAGAGCATTGCGGTTTTTATCGGCCCGGAAGGCGGATTTGAAGAAAGCGAGATTGAGGCGGCAAGGGAGGCGGGCATTAGCCCGATCACCATGGGAAAACGCATCCTGCGGACGGAAACGGCGGGCTTTACCATTCTGGCATGGATTATGTATCAACTGGAAACATAGATAGGATGAGCCAGGGCGTTACCAACTGAATCAAAAGGGCATATAGTATAATAGTATATAGCGTGTGGCTGACAGAAGCAGACAGATGCTTATCAAATGACATTAGGAGACAAGATATGGAAGTATATTTGGATAATTCAGCTACTACACGGTGTTTTGAGGACGTGGCGGCTTTCATGACGCATATTATGTGCAACGATTACGGTAACCCGTCCAGTCTGCATTTGAAAGGTGTCCAGGCAGAAAATTATACCCGTTATGCCAAAGAAACGATAGCAAAACTGTTAAAAGTAAACGAAAAGGAAATTCTTTTTACATCAGGAGGTACCGAAGCGGATAATATTGCGCTGATCGGCTGCGTGCTTGCTAATCATCGGGCGGGAAGGCATTTGATCACTACAATGATCGAGCATCCGGCGGTTATGCAGACAATGAAATATTTGGAGGAACAGGGATTCCACGTTACTTACCTGCCTGTGGATGATAAAGGGCGCATTCGCCTGGAGGATTTGTCGAGAGCCATGAGTAAGGATACCATACTGGTGTCCATCATGCATACCAATAACGAAATAGGTTCCCTGCAGCCGATAGCGGAGGCGGGGGCGCTGATCAAAAAAATGAATTCCCGTACTCTGTTTCATGTGGACGCCGTGCAGGGATTTGGAAAATTCAGAATATACCCGAGAAAAATGAATATCGACCTGCTTTCTGTCAGCGCCCATAAGATTCATGGGCCGAAGGGAGTGGGATTTTTATACATTAACGAAAAGGTGAAGATTAAGCCGATCATATACGGCGGGGGACAGCAGAACAACCTGCGCTCAGGAACGGAAAATGTACCGGGCATTGCCGGGATGGCGAAAGCCGCGGAAATGGTATATGCGGATCTGGATATGGATGTAGACAGACTTTACAGACTGAAACAAAGGTTTGTGGATGGCGTGACAAAAATAGATCATGTGAAAATCAACGGCTATACAGGGAGGGAGTCAGCCCCTCATGTAGTCAGCGTGTCCATCCGGGGAGTCCGCAGCGAAGTGCTGCTCCATGCCCTGGAGGACAGAGGCATTTACGTATCGGCAGGAAGCGCATGCTCCGCCCGCAAACCGCAGCCTTCGGCTACGCTGAAAGCGATCGGCGTGGAAAAAGAACTGCTGGAATCTACCATCCGTTTCAGTTTTTCCATTTTTACGACAGAGGAAGAAATAGATTATACATTGCAGGCAATGTATGATATAATACCTATGCTGCGTAAGTACGCACGACATTGAAGCAGTCGCAACACTAAAGCAGTCGTGGCATCGGTCGTGGCATTGGCTGCGGCATTAGCCGCGGCATTGGCCGTGAGATCGACAGCAGCCTTCATTGCGAAATCAGGCTGACGGGCAGTTCCGCCTTCGGCGGCGGGACTGTCTGCGGCAAAATTGCTTGTTGGATAGAAGAGAAGAAGACTCGAGTTTGTGTCCGCGCGGCGTCCACAAACTTGCCGATGCACTTTCTCAACAAAGTTAGGACAAAAGCTGCGCAGAAATGAGAGGAAAAATGTTTACAGCATTTTTGATAAAATATGCCGAAATAGGCGTAAAAGGAAAGAACAGATATATTTTTGAAGAAGCGCTGGTACAGCAGATTAAGTATGCGGTAAAAAGATGCGAAGGTGAATTTAAAGTAACCCGCACGCAGGGGCGGATCTATGTGGAGGCGATGACGGAATTTGATTTTGAGGAAACGGTGGACAACCTGAAAACAGTGTTCGGCATTTCCGGCATCTGTCCTGTCATTTATGCGGAAGACGAGGGATTCGAAAAGCTTGAGCAGGATATCGTGAAATATATCGGGGAGATATATCCCGGTACGGATAAGACCTTTAAAGTAAATGCCAGAAGAGCAAGAAAAAATTATCCGCTGAATTCCATGGAAATCAACAGCAGGATCGGAGAGGTTCTATTGGATGCTTATCCGAGAATGAAAGTGGACGTGCATTCCCCGGATATTATGCTGAATATAGAAATTCGCGAGAAAATATATATTTATTCGGAAACAATTCCGGGCCCCGGCGGGATGCCTGTAGGAACCGGAGGCAAGGCCATGCTTCTTCTGTCCGGCGGTATCGATTCCCCTGTGGCAGGTTATATGATAGCCAAGCGCGGTGTGAAAATTGACGCGGTATATTTTCATGCGCCCCCCTACACCAGCGAGCGGGCGAAACAAAAAGTGGTGGATCTGGCCAGACTCGTGTCCCGGTATACTGGCCCTATCTATTTGCATGTGATCAACTTTACCGATATACAGCTCTATATTTACGAAAAATGCCCTCATGACGAACTTACGATCATCATGCGCCGATATATGATGCGCATTGCAGAGCATATTGCAAAAGAAACGGAATGTCTCGGGCTTATTACGGGGGAAAGCATCGGGCAGGTGGCGTCCCAGACGATGCAGAGCCTGGCAGTTACCAACGAAGTATGCACCCTTCCGGTATACCGGCCCCTGATCGGCATGGATAAGCTGGAGATCGTGGATATTGCGGAAAAGATCAATACCTATGAGACGTCGATTCTTCCTTACGAGGACTGCTGCACGATATTTGTGGCAAAACATCCCGTTACGAAGCCGAATTTGGGTGTGATCAAACGTCATGAGACAAATCTGGAAGAAAAAATAGAGGAATTAGTGGAAACGGCTTTGAAAAATGATGAACTGATTGTTGTGCGCGGCTGATCTTTTTGCGAGCCAGCTTATTGTAACAAACGCTGTCACGCTTTGCGAGCCAGCTTATTGTATCGAGTAGAGAAGATTCATCTTCCTTACTCGCCGCGTTGCGCATAAAAAGAGCCCGGTTATCCGGGCTCTTCTGAAACGCCGTTATGTATTGCCTTTCTGTAGATAAGAACACACCCGTAAGTATGAGTATACCCATAGGTGTGAGTCCATCTTTTAGATCAGGTAAGGCTTTAATATATTAAGAACTTCTTCCGCATTATCTTCCGCATGGATATTCAAGTCGATCGGTTTCGACAGATCCAGACTGAAGATGCCCATAATAGATTTTGCATCAATGACGTATCTTCCGGATACCAGATCGAAATCATAGTCGAATTTTGTAATATCGTTCACAAAAGATTTTACCTTATCAATAGAATTTAAAGAAATCTGAACGGTTTTCATTGGTTTTTACCTCCTTAATTTATTCATACCTTCTGCTTCAATATTAAAGGGTAAAGGGGTAAAAGTCAATGATAAAACACAACAAAAAAAGAAAGGAATCAAATGAAAAGTGTAGCGCTTCATAACCTTGGCTGCAAGGTCAACGGATACGAAATGGATGTAATGCAACAAATGTTACGGGAAAGGGATTACAAAATTGTGCCATTTGATGAAAGAGCCGATATATATATTGTAAATACGTGTACTGTGACGAATATTGCGGACCGGAAGAGCCGGCAGATGCTTCACCGGGCAAAGAAAAAAAATCCGGAAGCCGTGGTCGTTGCCGTAGGATGTTATGTGCAGACCGGAGGGGAGGATGCGCTGAAGGACGAGGGAGTGGATCTGGCGATCGGAAATAACAGGAAAAAAGACCTGGTGGAAATATTGGAAAGATTTCTGGAGGAAAGGGAATGCCGTCAAAACGGAGAGGAAGATATATATTCTCTGAAAACGCTCCAGCATACGACTATTATCGACATTGCAAAAGCTAGTGAGTTTGAAAATATGGAACTGAAGGAGACTCACGGGCATACCCGCGCTTATGTCAAGATCCAGGACGGCTGCAACCAATTTTGTTCTTATTGTATTATTCCTTATGCCAGAGGACGGGTGAGAAGCCGGAGAGAAGAAGATATCCTGCGGGAGATCGGAGGTCTTGCCGCAAGGGGCTATAAGGAAGTGGTATTGACGGGGATTCATATCAGTTCCTATGGCACGGACAGAGGGGGGCCGGAGCTGCTGCGCCTGGTTCGGGCCATCCACGGAACAGAGGGGATAGAGAGGATCCGGCTTGGGTCTTTGGAGCCGGGGATCGTGACGGAGGAATTTGCGGAGGAATTAAGCAAACTGCCGAAAGTCTGCCCTCATTTCCATTTGTCGCTGCAAAGCGGCTGTGACGCTACGTTAAAGAGGATGAATAGACGGTATACGGCAGGGGAATACTATGAAAAAACAAAAATTTTGCGCAGGATTTTTGATGATCCGGCAATTACGGCGGATGTAATCGTAGGATTTCCGGGAGAGACGGAAGAGGAATTTGCCGAGACGGCGGCGTTTTTGGAAAAAATCAGGTTTTATGAAATGCATGTATTCAAATATTCCAGGAGAAAAGGCACCCGCGCCGCGGCGATGGATGGCCAGGTGGGAGATGAGACAAAGGCGGAGAGAAGTGGTATTCTCCTGGCTATGGAAAGAGTGCATTCCAGGGAATTCAGAGAGAAGATTTTAGGACGGGAACAAGAGGTTTTGTTTGAAGAAGAGAAAAATATCGACGGAACCTTGTTTCAGACCGGACATACAAGGCAATATGTAAAAGTGGCAAAAAAGTCGGAAAAATCTTTAACGAATGAGTTGGTTTTGGGAAAAATCAAAGGTTTTTTGTCCGATGATATGATGTTGCTTGAGTAGTCACTTGAAATTTTTGTTTAAATAGAGTAAGATGGTAAAATAAGTATAAATTTATATAAGAATAACTTTCAATGATGGCGGAGAAGCGATAGCAACAGAAAATAAGGGCGTGACGATATGCGGGATTTAGAAAACACACAATTTTTCAGCGTTGATACAGAACCGGAAACAGGGGTAGAAGTAGTTTTAACAACGGTATATGAGGCGTTGACCGAGAAGGGATACAACCCGGTAAACCAGATCGTAGGGTATATTATGTCCGGAGACCCTACTTATATTACGAGCCACAAGAGCGCCAGAAGCCTTATTATGAAGGTGGACCGGGATGAACTGGTGGAGGAGCTTTTGACAAAATATATTGAGGCGAAGCATTGGAAATAAGGGCGGACAGGGAGCATATATGCGGATAATGGGGTTGGATTTCGGATCTAAGACGGTGGGAGTGGCGATCAGCGACGAGCTGCTCATCACGGCCCAGGGGATTGAAATCATAGAGAGAAAAGAAGAAAATAAATTAAGAAGAACGTTAGCCAGGATCGAGGCGTTGATTGTAGAATACGAAATAGAAGAAATCGTGCTGGGGCTTCCGAAGAATATGAATAATTCGATAGGCGCGAGGGCAGAACTTACTATAGAGTTTAAGGACAGGCTGGAACGGAGGACAGGGCTTCCTGTCACATTATGGGATGAAAGGCTGACAACAGTGGCAGCGGAAAAGGCTATGATAGAAGCCGGCATACGACGGGAACACCGGAAAGAGCATGTGGACAAGATTGCCGCATGTCTTATTTTGCAGGGATATTTGGATTGCAGGAAAAATAAGGAGAAAATGTGAAAAATAAATTTTCACACGCAAATTTGCGCCTGCGGCCCAAAGTTTGCAGGCTGTGGAAAGGACATGGTTATTAGAGTGGAAAAGCTGATTTTTGAACCGGAGGAGGGGAACCCGGCTGAGTTTTATGTGTTGGAACAGACTATGCTGGGGGGAATTCCGTATATTCTGGTGACAGAGGAAGAGGAAGGCGACGGGGAAGCGTTGATCCTGAAGGACATTTCGAAGCCGGGAGAAGAAGAGGCGGTTTATGAGATCGTGGAGGATGAAACGGAACTGAGCGCGGTGGCGGCAGTTTTTGAAGATATGCTGGAAGATGTGGAGCTTTCCTGAAACAGAAAAGGAAATGGGACAGATGGCAGTAGACAGAGAACAATTCAAGCAGTTGCTGAAAGATAACGGGTTAAAAATAACCAACCAGAGGCTTTTGGTGCTGGAGGCTCTTGCGTCATGCCCTGATAAACATTTAACGGCGGAAGAAATTTATGAAATGGTAAAAGCGGGCTATCCCGAGATAGGACTTGCTACTGTTTATAGAACGATACAGCTGCTTTTGGAGCTGAACTTGATCGATCGCATCAATTTGGACGACGGCTTTGTCCGGTACGAAATTGGTAACGTGGGGCTGGGTACGGCAGAACACCATCACCATCATCTGATTTGCGTAAATTGTGGTAAAGTGATATCCTTCAAGGATGATTTATTGGAGGAATTGGAAGAGAAAATCATGGAGACTACGGGATTCCATGTGGTGGATCATGAAGTAAAGCTCTACGGGCGCTGTGCAGAATGTGGAGGAAAATTGATTGAAGAAGAAAGAAATTGAAAATGCGTCCAAACTGAGGATTATTCCTTTGGGTGGTTTGGAGCAGATCGGCATGAACATTACTGCCTTCGAATATGAAGACAGTATTATTGTGGTTGACTGTGGATTGTCATTTCCGGATGACGATATGCTTGGCATCGATCTGGTAATACCGGATGTTGCCTATTTAAAGGAAAATGCGGAAAAAGTAAAGGGATTTATTATTACGCACGGGCATGAAGACCATATCGGCGCGCTGCCTTATGTCCTGCGGGATATTAACGTGCCGATTTATGCGACAAAGCTGACGATGGGGATTATTGAAAACAAGCTGACCGAGCATAATTTAATGGGCAATACGAAACGGAAAGTGATCAAATTCGGACAGTCCATTAATCTTGGACAGTTCCGTATCGAATTTATTAAGACGAACCACAGTATTGTGGATGCGGCTGCGCTCGCTATTTACTCTCCGGCCGGAACGGTAGTGCATACCGGCGATTTTAAGGTGGATTATACGCCTGTGTTTGGCGATGCCATTGATTTGCAGCGGTTTGCGGAGATCGGAAAAAAAGGCGTGCTGGCGCTTATGTGCGACAGTACCAATGCGGAAAGGCCGGGCTTCACCCAGTCCGAGAGGACGGTAGGAAAGACGTTCGATACGCTTTTTACGGAACATAAGGATACGAGGATTATTATTGCCACCTTTGCCTCCAATGTGGACCGGGTACAGCAGATTATCAATTCTGCGTATAAATTCGGCAGAAAAGTGGTGGTGGAAGGGCGCAGCATGGTAAATATCATCGAGACGGCAACTTCTCTGGGCTATTTGGATATTCCGGATAAGACGCTGATCGATATTGAACAGCTGAAAAATTATCCCGATGAAAAAACGGTTATTATCACTACGGGAAGCCAGGGAGAGAGTATGGCCGCGTTAAGCCGCATGGCAGGGGATATTCATAAAAAAATATCCATAGGTCCGAGAGATACGGTGATCTTTTCTTCCAACCCCATACCGGGCAATGAGAAAACGGTGACGAATGTGATCAATAAGCTGCTGGTGAAAGGCGCGGACGTTATTTTCCAGGATGTACACGTGTCCGGACATGCCTGTCAGGAGGAGATCAAATTAATGTATTCTCTTCTTCATCCCAGGTATGCGGTTCCGGTACATGGGGAATATAAACATTTGAAGGCTCAGGCGAAGCTGGCGAAGGAATTGGGGATACCGAAGGAAAATATTTTCATCCTGACGTCAGGGGATGTACTGGAGATGGATAAGGAAAATGCCAGGATAGCGGGAAAAGTGCCCGTAGGCGGGATACTTGTGGACGGTCTTGGAGTAGGCGATGTGGGAAATATTGTTCTCAGGGACAGGCAGCATCTGGCGGAGGACGGTATTTTGATCGTGGTATTGGCATTGGACGGGTATTCCGACCAGCTGGTATCGGGGCCGGATATCGTGTCAAGAGGATTTGTTTATGTACGCGAATCGGACGAATTGATGGAAGAGGCGCGCCATATTGTGGATGAATCGGTAAGGGGATGCCTTGACCGGGGAATCAGCGATTGGGGCAAGATTAAGAGCGGCATTAAAGATTCCCTTGGGGAATATGTATGGAAAAAAACGAAGCGCAGACCGATGATACTTCCGATTATCATGGAAGTTTAAATAAATGAAAAAGTTTTACGGCTAGATAAAAAGGCGGAGGCTTGTTATGGTGGAAGGGCATATGTACCAGGTGGCAATGGACTTTATCCGGGGAATAAAAGGGTCGGAGGAATTTCGCGAATATAAGGAGGGGCTGGAGAGAATTCAGGCGGAACCGGATTTGTATGATAAGGTGAATGAATTCCGGAAGAAAAATTATATGCTGCAAAACGCAGAAGACAGCGAGGACTATATAGAACGCCTGGAAGAATTGGACAGGGAATTTGAAGATGTCAGGGCGATTCCTATGGTGGATGATTTTTTGGCGGCAGAGCTGGGCTTTTGCAGAATGATGCAGGAGATCAACCAATTGGTCTGGGAGGAAATTGACTTTCAGTAGACGGAAACAAAAGTGGGGGGAAGGACTGGAACAGGCTGGAGGATGAAAGGGGCGTTGCCGGAATGAACGTAAAGAACTTGATTGGAACTGTACTGGATACGATAATTAGAATTGTTTTGATCGTGGTAGTTGTAGTGTATACCTATCGTTATGCTATGCAGGCGTATGATTTCGGATACCGGGTTTTCGCGGAGGAACCGGTATCTGCGGCGGACAGTGCAAAGGCGATCAGCATTTCGGTGGCAGAGAATGCGACCATTGAGGAGATCGGAGGCGTTTTGGAAGAAAAAGGGATGATCCGGGACGCCAGATTGTTCTATGTACAGGAATTGCTGTCCAGTTACCATAATAAAATTAAACCGGGAATCTATGAGTTGAGAAGTGATATGACGGCGAGAGAGATGCTGGCCGTCATGTCTGCGGAAGCAACAGAAGGAGAAACGGAGTCTTCCGAAAGCGGCGGGCAGGAGCCATCCGAAGAGGAAGAGGCTTCTGAAGAAACGCCGGAAGGAGAAGAAGCGGAACCGGGTGAGGAAGGCTTGGAACCGGAAGGCGGGGAAGCGGGGGCAGAGTAATTATGGCCGGTCATATTATTACAGGAGAAAGGATCAGCGCCTTTATTGATTCTTTGGACAGAGGAAATACGGAATTTTTAAATGAGATAGAAGCTGAGTGCAGAAGAACCAATGTGCCGGTGATACGCCCTCAGATGCAAAGCCTGTTAAAGCTGCTGCTGGCAATGAACAGGCCGAAAAGCATCCTGGAGGTGGGAACCGCGACTGGTTTTTCTGCACTTCTTATGAACGAATACGGGCCGGAAGGATGCAAGATCACGACCATAGAGAAATACGAGAAGAGAATTCCGTTGGCGAGGGAAAACTTCCGAAGGGCGGGAAAGGAAAATGCAATTACCTTGCTGGAAGGGGATGCGGCGGAGATTTTGAAGGAACTGCAGGAGACTTATGATTTTATTTTTATGGATGCGGCCAAGGGGCAGTATCCGGTTTTTTTGCCGGATGTGCTGCGGCTGTTAAAAACGGGAGGAATCCTAGTATCGGATAACGTGCTTCAGGACGGGGATATTATAGAATCCAGATTCGCGGTGACAAGGCGCAACCGTACGATCCATTCCAGGATGAGGGAATATTTGTATGAACTGAAGCATAACGAGAATTTGGAAACGGCTGTTTTGCCGGTAGGGGACGGCGTTGCGGTCAGCGTATGGAAAGGAAATGAACGATGAAGAAACCGGAACTTTTGATTCCTGCCGGAAGCCTTGAAGTGTTAAAGACAGCGGTGATTTTCGGCGCGGATGCGGTATATATCGGCGGCGGCGCGTTTGGGTTGAGGGCAAAAGCAAAAAATTTCAGCAAAGAAGAGATGGAAGAAGGGATTTCTTTCGCGCATGAACATGGAGCAAAAGTACATGTCACCGTCAATATTCTGGCCCACAACGGCGATCTGGAAGGAGTGGGGGAATATTTGAAGGAACTGAAGGAACTGAAACCGGATGCGCTTATTATTGCGGATCCGGGTATATTTACGATGGCGAGGGAAATATGCCCTGAAATAGACATTCACATTTCGACACAGGCCAACAATACCAATTATGAAACATTTCGCTTCTGGCAGCGGCTGGGGGCAAAACGTGTCGTTTCAGCGAGAGAACTTTCTCTGGCAGAAATTAAGGAGATCAGGGAGAAAATACCGGAAAATCTGGAAATTGAGAGCTTCATTCATGGGGCGATGTGCATTTCTTATTCGGGCAGATGCCTTCTCAGCAGTTACTTTACCGGAAGAGATGCGAACCAGGGGGCATGCACCCATCCCTGCCGTTGGAAATACGCGTTGGTGGAGGAAAAACGGCCGGGTGAATATCTGCCGGTATATGAGAATGAAAGAGGAACTTATATTTTTAATTCCAAGGATCTTTGCATGATAGAGCATATACCGGAGATGGTGGAAGCGGGGATCGACAGCTTTAAAATAGAGGGAAGGATGAAAACGGCTCTGTATGTGGCCACGGTGGCGAGAGTATACCGGAAGGCGATCGACGATTATTTTGAGTCGGAGGAAAAATACCGGAAAAATTTGGGGTGGTATAGAGAAGAGGCGGTGAAATGCACCCACCGGCATTTTACTACAGGGTTTTATTTTGGAAAACCGGATGAAGAAATGCAGATCTATGATTCCAGTACGTATGTGAATGAATATATTTATCTCGGAACGGTAGAAGCTGTGGACGGGGAAGGCAGGGCGAAAATCAGACAGAAGAACAAGTTCTGCGTCGGCGGCTGCATTGAGATTATGAAGCCGGACGGGAGGAATGCGGAAGCGGAGGTTCTGGCGTTGGTGACGGAGGAAGGAGAAAGTGTGGAATCTGCGCCCCATGCCGGGCAGGTATTATTTGTCCGGTTGTCTGCGGAGGCGGAGAGGAACGATATTTTGAGGGTAAAAGCCATAAATTGAAGACGGACAGAAAGAATAATTGCAAACAATAAAAATGAATGGTAAAGAAAGGAAAGGGAATGATGGGCGAGGCTTTTAACGTAGAAGAAATTTTTGCAAAAAATGTATTTACATTGGGCAAAATGAAGCAGCGTTTGCCAAAAAGCGTGTTTAAAGAAGTAAAAGCCGTGATGGATCGTGGAGGAGAACTTTCTCTGGAAACGGCCGACGTAGTGGCAAAAGCGATGAAAGATTGGGCGGTGGAAAATGGGGCGACACATTATACGCACTGGTTTCAGCCCCTGACAGGCATTACGGCGGAGAAACACGATTCCTTTGTGACCCATCCGGACGAAGAAGGAAAAACGATCATGGAGTTTTCCGGCAAGGAACTGATCAAGGGGGAACCCGATGCTTCTTCCTTTCCTTCCGGCGGGCTCAGGGCTACTTTTGAAGCGAGGGGGTATACGGCATGGGATATGACTTCCCCGGCGTTTTTGAAAGAAGCAGCCACCGGAGTGATCCTTTGTATTCCTACGGCATTTTGTTCTTATACGGGGGAAGCGCTGGATAAGAAGACGCCGCTGCTTCGTTCCATGGAGGCGGTGAGCGAACAGGCTTTACGCATCGTGCGCTTATTTAAAAATGAACAGGCCGAAAAGGTGGTGGCCAGCGTCGGGTCTGAGCAGGAATATTTTCTTGTGGATAAGGAAAAATATTTGAAAAGGCCGGATCTTGTTTTTGCGGGCCGGACTCTGTTCGGTGCTCCCGCCCCGAAAGGACAGGAGATGGAGGATCACTATTTCGGGGTGATCAGGGAACGCATCGGCGCATATATGAAGGATCTGAACGAAGAACTCTGGAAGCTGGGCGTAACTGCCAAGACACAGCATAACGAAGTCGCCCCTGCACAGCATGAACTGGCGCCTATTTATGAGACGGCCAATATTGCGGTGGATCATAACCAGATCGTGATGGAGACGATGAAAAGGGTGGCGATCCATCACGATATGAGATGTCTGCTTCATGAAAAACCTTTCGCCGGGGTCAATGGTTCCGGCAAGCACAATAACTGGTCGCTGGGAACGGATACCGGAGTAAATTTGCTGGATCCGGGCGATACGCCGAATGAAAATATACAATTTCTTCTTGTACTGGCCTGTATTATGAAGGCGGTGGATACGCATGCCGACCTTTTGCGCCAGAGCGCGTCCGATGTTGGGAACGATCACAGGCTCGGCGCGAATGAAGCTCCTCCGGCAATCATTTCCATGTTTCTTGGAGAACAGTTGGAGGACGTGGTAAGGCAGCTCGTGGAAACGGGAATTGCGGAAACCTGCAAGGAAGGCGGGGTGTTGGAAACGGGTGTTTCCACGCTTCCGAATTTGGCAAAAGATGCGACCGACAGAAACCGGACATCGCCGTTTGCATTTACGGGGAACAAATTCGAATTCCGCATGGTCGGTTCGGCCGATTCGATTGCCAGCCCGAATACGATATTGAATGCGATTGTGGCGGAGGCCTTCTGCGAGGCGGCGGATGTTCTCGAGAAGGCGGCGGATTTTGACCTCGCCGTACATGATTTGATCAAAGAATATATGACAAAGCATCAAAGAATAATCTTCAATGGAAACGGATATTCCGAGGAGTGGATCAAGGAGGCGGAAAGAAGGGGGCTGCCCAATATTAAGTCCATGGTGGAGGCGGTGGAGTCACTCACTACCGATAAAGCGGTAAGGCTGTTTGAAAAATTCCATATTTTTACGAAAGCGGAACTGGAGTCCCGGGAAGAGGTTCTTTATGAAACATATGCGAAGACGATTAATATAGAAGCTCTCACTATGATCGATATGGCTTCCAGGCAGATTATTCCTGCAGTGGTACGATATACAAAAAGCCTTGCGGATACGGTTATCGCCGTGAAGGGTGCGGGAGCGGATGCTTCTGTCCAGGAAAAGCTGTTGGATCAAGTGTCTTCCGGGCTGGCACAGACGAAAACAGCCCTCGAAAAACTGCAAAAAGCCGTAGAGAAAGCAGGAGCGATGCAGGAAGGAAAAGAACAGGCATTTTTCTATAAAAATGTGGTATGTACGGCAATGGAAGATTTGCGCAGACCGGTAGACGGACTGGAAATGATCGTTGAAAAAGAAGCATGGCCGTATCCTACATATGCGGATCTGATGTTTGAAGTATAAATAATTTTCACGGGCATGGGAAAATGTAAAAAAGTGCTTCTAAATATACCGTGCCGGATAGTCCGGTACCTTCGCCATCCGGGGCGGAGGCACCGGTTTTTGGCGTTTTTGCGGGCTGTAGAGCGGAAGACAGAAGATAGAAAAATAAGAATTGAAAAAAATAAAAAATAGTACTTGCAAAGAGAAAAAAAATCGTGTATAATACCAAAATGTAGCGAGCAAACAGAATATTGGGCTATCGCCAAACGGTAAGGCAACGGACTCTGACTCCGTCATTTCAAGGTTCGAATCCTTGTAGCCCAGCTAAAAAACCCCGGTAGAGATAATCTGCCGGGGTTTTGAAAAATGTTGAGAAAAATAACAGAATATGCTATGATAAATTTGTTGAAAATTACATAATAGGATAAGGAGAGGCAGTGGAGGGAAGCAGAGAAGCGTTTTAAGAGAAAAAGGAAAGAAGTGATAGAGGAATGTACAAATTCAGCAGCCGTATCAGATATAGCGAAGTGGACAGCAAAGGGATATTATCTCTGGAGTCGCTGTTGGATTATTTTCAGGATTGCTCCACTTTCCATTCGGAAGATGTGGGAGTTGGCCTGGGATATTTGAAGGAAAGGCATCTGGCCTGGGTATTATCCGCATGGCAGATTGTGGTGGACCGTTATCCGCGATTGTGCGAAGAGGTAAGGATCGGTACTGCGCCGTATGATTTTAAAGGGTTTTTCGGGTATCGTAATTTTCTGATGGAAACGGAGGACGGGGAAAGACTGGCCTGTGCCAATACTTTATGGACGTTGATGGACATGGAAAAGATGTGTCCGGCGAGATTGACAAAAGAGCTGACAGAAGCTTACAGGATTGAAGACAGGCTGCCGATGGATTATGCGCCGAGAAAAATTGCCCTTCCGGCGGAGGGAGGAACGGAGAAAGAACCGTTGGAGGTTGGGCGGCGCCATTTGGATACGAACAATCATGTAAATAACGGGCAGTATATCCGTATGGCGAGAGAACATCTTCCTACGGAATATGTAGGAGAGAGTTTGAATTTATTTTTGAGGCAGATGAGGGCGGAGTATAAAAAGCAGGCATATCTTGGGGATAAAATTTATCCTGTTGTTTATGAAAATGGGGAGATTGCTGCGGTTTCTCTTAACGATAGGGAAGGGCAGCCATATTGCATCGTAGAGTTTGAGTTTAGGAATATGGGGGAGTGAGTGATCATGATTCAATTAGGTGAAAGACAGAAGCTGGTAGTAGTAAAGACGGTGGATTTTGGGGTATATGTTGCTCCGGCGGCGGGGGAAGCGGAGGAAAAGGTTCTTCTTCCGAAAAAACAGGTACCGGAAGGAACGAAAATTGGCGATGAACTGGAAGTGTTCATCTACCGGGATTCGAATGACAGGCTGATCGCAACGACGAATGAAGCGAAGCTTTCTTTGGGTGAAGTGGCTTTGCTGAAGGTTTCACAAGTCGCGGCGATCGGCGCTTTTCTCGATTGGGGATTGGAAAAGGATTTGTTTCTTCCGTTCAGGGAGCAGACAAAGCAGCTGAAAGAAGGGGATGAATGCCTGGTAGCCCTTTACATCGATAAAAGCGACCGTTTATGCGCTACTATGAAGGTATATACTTATTTGAGTACGGAAAGCGGATATAAGAAGGACGACAGGATAGAAGGACATGTTTATGAAATAAGCAAGAATTTCGGGGCCTTTGTGGCGGTAGACGACAAATATTCCGGTTTGATTCCGATGAAAGAAATATATGGGAATATCCAGGTGGGAGATCTGATTTCGGCAAGAGTGACAGGAGTGAAAGAGGACGGAAAGCTGGATTTGAGCATTCGGGAAAAATCTTATCTCCAGATAGGAAAAGATGTAATCAGAATATTGGATATATTGGAGAAATATGACGGAGTGCTGCCGTTCAACGACAAGGCATCCCCGGAAACAATAAGGCGTGAGATGCAAATGAGTAAAAATGAATTCAAACGCGCGGTGGGACATCTTTTAAAAGAGGGAAAAATCACAATAACCGAAAAAAATATCCGTTTAAATTAGGCAATATTACGATTGCATTCGTTTTGGTATATCAGTATAATCAGTGGTAAGCAAGAGCAGAGAATAAAATTGTTCTTGAAGAAAGGAGATTATTATGAAAGTACAAAACATTACGGATATTGATAAGTTTTTTAAGGTGATCGATAGCTGCGTAGGAAAAGTAGAACTGGTAACAGGAGAAGGAGACAGGCTGAATTTGAAATCAAAGCTTTCCCAGTATGTTTCCATGGCAAATATTTTTTCTGACGGTACGATTGCCGAACTGGAACTGATTGCCTATGAACCCGAAGACATTACAAAGTTAGTCAGCTTCATGATGGAAAGCTAAGAGAAGATGAATGGTAAAAAGGTAAATTGGATTTTTCTGATAGTGGTGCTTTTTAATATAACGACAATCGTGCTGCTTTCAGTCTTATATCCAGCTTTTCAATTAGGAATGGTGCCTAATTTAATACTGAGCCAGCTTATCGTATTGTTGCCGGCTGCTATTGGGGTTCTGCTTGCAAAAGAGAACCCTATTAAGCTTGCCGGCTTTCATAAGATTAAGATGTCGTCGGTATTTATGATTATTCTTTTTACGTTTCTGTGTATGCCGCTGATTACATTGATCAATGCGATTTCCATGCTTTTTGTGGATAACGCGGTGGCTTCCATGAGCAGCGATATTTTAGAGGCGCCGTTTATGGCTATGTTCCTGCTGATGGGTATCTTAGGGCCTCTGAATGAAGAGTTGGTATGCAGGGGGATTTTTTATCAGAGTTATAAAAGATCCGGCACGATGTTGCAGGCGATGCTGCTGTCGGCGATGCTTTTTGCGCTGATGCACATGAATTTTAACCAGGCGGCATATGCGTTTGTGATAGGGATGATTGCCGTACTGCTGGTGGAGGCGACGGGAAGCCTGTGGAGTTCCGTTCTTCTTCATGTGACAATCAATATACAGCCCGTATTTCTGATGTATATGGAAGACGGGGCGGATATACAGGAAGCGGAGGAATTGCTTACCAACGATTTGCTCCTTTTAGTGATCAGTGTATATTTGGTGATAGCGGCCGTCACTACGGCTTTGGCCGGGTGTGTGCTTGCGTGGATTGCAAAAAATGAAAAGCGCGAAGAAAATCTCCGCGCTGTCTGGAAAACCAGAAAATACAAAAAAGAAGGAAAGGTAGTTACCGTTCCTCTTTTGATAGCGGCTGTTATCTTGTTTGCCGTTATGATAATTACCGCTATATAATTGTTTAAAATGATATTTTTACAGATAAACGTCAATGTTTGCGCCTACAGCGGGATTTACGGAAAGCTCCATGGAGGTAGTCATCATATTGACCATTTGCGCTCCGGTGGATTCCAGATTATCCAGAGATTTTGCGAGCATCGCCGTTCCTACTTCGTTGAGGGTTCTTGACTGGGCAAGCCCCATAGATAATGAAGGGATATCCATACGCTTCTTCCTTTCTGCGCAGCTTTTTATATATTCCGGGTCTGCGGATGCTGCACGGACACAATTCCCGATTTTAATTATTGTTATATTTTATGCTGCCGGATACATGGAGCCACGAATCCTGATTCGCATAAATACTTGTGTTGCAAGTATAGCATATTTCTGATATAATTGGCAAGTCAGGATGCGGAGATTTGAGTATAATTTGCGGCTGCCTTTTCAGAATATGAGGCGGACTATGGTGGAATATGCAGAAAATAAATATATTAGGAGTCGAGCTTACCGACTATTCCCTGAAAGAATCGTTGCTTCGTCTGGACGGTTATGTCAGGGGAGGAGGGCTCAATACCATTTTATACATTACGACGCCCGTGCTTATTATGGCGGGGGAAAATGAAGAAGAGAAAAAAGAAATAGAGTCTATGGATATGACTTTATGCGGGGATGCCGATATCCTCAGAGTGGCAGAGATTCATTCCGTGAGCAGACAGTATGAGGTGGAAAACTTGGTTTTCCTGAAGGAGTTTTTAAGAAGGCTGGCACGGAGCGGAGGAAAAGCATATCTTCTTGCGGAATCGGAATCGGAGACTGAGGTTTTAAGAGAGGAACTGGAGGCTTTTCAGACAGGCATACTGATTGGCGGAAGCGGAGTGATTGCGGACGGGGAAGAAGAGCTGGAAGAAGTGATAAACAAAATAAACGATATTGCACCTACTGCAATTATATCCAGAATAGCTCCCGGCATACAGGAAAAATGGATGATCCGGGCAAAACCTTTTGTTAATGCGGAAGTGTGGCTTGGCATTTCGAAGGATATGATACTGGACGGAACGAAGGGACCTTTCCGCAAAAAAGTTACGGATAAGATTTACAAAGGGATTTTTCACAGGAAGATGAGTCGGTTCAGGGACGAAAATGAGAGGGGAGAGTGAGCAGATTTGGGATGGAGTACATTTCAGGTCTGTTTGTTTTTATGTTCGGAGGGCATGTGGGAACATCCATTGCCTGACAGCACAGGAGGATTTTCCGGGTTTGATGGTATAACAAAAAATAATGAACAGGAAATTACCCCATAATGTAGTGAAAAGAGGCGGAATTGAAAAAATATACAAATTTATGCGGGAAGAGTATGGATTTTTTTGTGGTTTTCTATTAAAATTAGGGGAAGGCATAGAAAAACAGATGGATGTTCTAGGTATGGTTTGTAGGTTTTGCATAATTTATCGGAAGAACGGACGCATAATGAAGATAGGAGAAGGAGTGGGGACATGATTTCAAATCAAATTTTACAGAATACGATCGACGGTTTAAAATCTATTGCAAGGGTGGAATTATGCGTTATGGATGTGGATGGGAAGGAAGTGGCATCTACGGCGCCTGACATGGAAAGCTGTGCTGGAGCGGCTGCCGGATTTGCAGGATCTCCGGCAGATTCACAGGAAATTCAGGGATACCAGTATTTTAAGATTTTTGACGAGCAGCAGCTGGAATACATTCTGATCGCAGGAGGACCGGGTGAGGATGTATATACGATTGGCAAGATGGTGGCGTTTCAGATCCAGAGCCTTCTGGTAGCTTATAAGGAACGCTTTGACAAAGATAATTTTATTAAAAACCTTTTGCTGGATAATCTTTTGCTTGTAGATATTTACAGCAGGGCAAAGAAGCTGCATATAAAGACAGACGTGAAACGCGTGACTATGATTATTGAGACGGAAGACAGCAAGGATAACAACGTTCTTGAAATGGCCAGGGCAAATTTTGGGAATAATAGCAAAGATTTCATTACCGCAGTGGATGAAAATAATGTTATAGTAGTAAAGGATCTTTCGGAAGGCGAGGCGGGCAAAGAAATCGAGAAGGCGGCAAAAGCCATGGAAAGCGTCCTGGCGAGAGAGGGGATGCAGGGGATCAGGATTTCCTATGGAACGATCGTAAACGAACTCAAGGATGTGAGCCGTTCTTATAAAGAAGCGAAGATGGCCCTGGATGTAGGGAAAATCTTTTTTGACGAAAGAAATATTATCGCATATAGCGAACTCGGAATCGGGCGTCTGATCTATCAGCTTCCGATACCGCTTTGCAAGATGTTTATCAAAGAGATATTCGGCGGAAAGAGTCCGGATGACTTTGATGAAGAAACGCTGACTACGATCAATAAGTTTTTTGAAAATAGTCTGAATGTTTCGGAGACATCGAGGCAGTTGTTTATCCATAGAAATACTCTGGTTTACAGGCTGGATAAACTTCAGAAGAGTACGGGGCTTGATCTGAGGGTTTTTGAGGATGCCATTACCTTTAAAATCGCCCTGATGGTAGTTAAATATATGAAATATATGGAGACCTTTGAATATTAGAATTTGACAAAAAGTGATAAAGATAAAAAGCAGGTGGGTGAAATACTTTGACGGAAAAAGGCAGAAAAAGAAAAAGAGGAAAAAAATATACGGTTTTGGAAAATGAGATTATCACTTTGGATAATGTCAGTAAGGCATATGCCACGGGTGCTCCGGCATTAAATGGTGTCAGTTTACATATTAATAGAGGGGAATTTGTTTTTATTGTGGGAGACAGCGGTTCCGGCAAATCCACGATGATCAAACTTCTCTTAAGGGAATTGACCCCCACATCCGGAAATATTAATGTGATGGGATATGATCTGGTAAAAATCAAACATAGGAAGATTCCGAAGTTCAGGAGGAATCTGGGAATTGTTTTTCAGGATTTCCGTTTGCTGAAAGACAGGAATGTCTATGAAAATGTAGCGTTTGCCCAGCGTATTATCCAGGTATCCAATAAAGAAATCAAGAGAAATGTACCGAGCATTCTTGCAACGGTGGGACTTGCAGGAAAGTACAAGGCGAAGCCGAGGCAGCTTTCGGGAGGCGAACAGCAGAGAGTAGCGCTGGCCAGGGCGCTTGTCAATAAGCCGACAATTCTTCTGGCCGATGAGCCGACGGGTAATCTGGACCCTAAAAACTCATGGGAGATCATGAAACTATTGGAGCAGATCAACGAGAACGGTACTACGGTTCTGGTAGTTACCCATAACAGGGAAATCGTAAATTCCATGCAGAAAAGAGTCGTTACGATGAAAAAAGGCGTCATTGTAAGCGATGAAGAAAAGGGCGGTTACATCGATGAGGATTAGTACATTTTTTTATACGATAGGGCAGGGGTTCCGTAATATTATAAGAAATAAATGGTTTTCACTGGCTTCCATAGCGACGATTGGCGCATGTTTGTTTTTATTCGGTATCTTTTATGCAATTTTATCGAATTTCCAGCATATTGTTAAATCGATGGAAGAGGGCGTATCGGTGACAGTATTTTTTAACGAAGGGGTCAGCGATACGAGAATCGCAGAGATTGGCGATCTGATCAACCGGAGAGTGGAGGTTGCCAATGTACATTTTGTATCGGCGGAAGAAGCGTGGGAAAGCTTTAAAGACGATTATTTGGGAGAATACGTGGACGGTTTTACGGAAAACCCGCTATCGGAGTCGGCCCATTATGAAATTTATTTAAGCGACGTATCGTTGCAGCCCGCGCTGATTACATATCTGGAGTCGATCGAGGACATCAGGAGGATCAACAAGTCAGAAGTTACGGCTATGACGCTGAGCGGCATTAACGCGTTGATTGCATATGTTTCCCTTGGCATTATCGGGATATTGTTCGCGGTTTCCATATTCCTGATCAGCAATACGGTAACGATCGGAATATCCGTAAGAAAAGAAGAAATAAATATTATGAAATATATAGGGGCGACGGATTTCTTTGTCCGTTCTCCATTTGTTATCGAAGGGATGATGATCGGGCTGATCGGATCATTGCTGCCGGTAGGCATTATTTATTTCATATATAATAATGTGATTTTTTATGTGACGGAACGGTTTGCCATGTTGTCCGATCTGCTGAATTTCCTTCCGGTCGAGGAAATTTTCCATATATTGCTTCCGGTATCGATAGCGATGGGAGTGGGCATTGGTTTTATCGGAAGTATAACTACGGTAAGGAAACATTTAAGAGTATAACTTTTTGAAAAATCATAGAAAGGTACTGCCCATGAAACGATGGAGGAAAGCTTTGGGTGCGGTCTTATGCATATTGCCTGTGGCATGCCTGGCGGCAGGAGGCTTGTCCGGATCGGTGGAAGTAAAGGCATCCGGGCTGACGAATGACTTGATCAAAGAGAAGGAACAAGAGATCGAAAGCGCCAGGGAAATGAAGGAACAGCTCCAGTCGAATCTTACGGATGTAAAGAAAATAAAAGAAGAACTGGAGGCTTCCAAGCAGGATTTGGCCGAATATGTGGAGCGGCTTGACGGGGAACTGGCGACGATACAGGCGAAGATAGCGGATCTGAAGGGAAAGATAGAGGATAAAGAGGGCGAGATCGTATTGACTCAAAGCGAACTGGAGGAAGCGATACAGGATCAGGAGAGACAATATGAGGCGATGAAGGAAAGAATTAAGTTTATGTATGAAAAAGGCGATGATCTGTACATGGAGCTTATTTTTTCTTCACAAAGTTTTGGTGATATGCTCAATAAGGCAGAATATATCGAAATGCTCTCCTCTTATGACAGAAAGATGCTGGACAGATATGTGGAAACCAGGGAACTGATCGAACTATATAAGCAGCAGCTGGAGGAGGAGAGGGCATACCTGGAGGACGCAAAGGCAGGGGTGGAAAGCGAAGAGGATTCGTTGAATTCCCTGATTGATGAAAAGAAAGATGCGATCGAACAGGTCAGCGACGATATTCAGAATAAAGAGGCGGCGATAGCGGAATACGAGGCATATATCAAAGAGCAGAATGAAACGATCGCCATGCTGGAAAAGGTGGTGGCAGAAGAGAAGGCGAAGCTGGCGGAAGAAAACAGGATGAAATATGACGGGGGGATGTTTCAATGGCCTGCGCCCTCTTACACGGCGATCAGCAGTGATTATGGCAACCGGATACATCCTACTCTTGGGATGGAAAGGTTCCATAATGGGGTGGATATGGCAGCGCCGGGCGGTTCACCGATTCTGGCGGCTTATGACGGCAAGGTTGTGGCGGCGGATTACAGCGCTTCTATGGGAAACTATTTGATGGTCGATCATGGAGACGGGCTGTATACGATTTATATGCATGCGTCCGCTTTGTACGTTTCAAAGGGAGATTTTGTAGTGAAAGGTCAGAATATTGCGGCGGTAGGCTCAACGGGGCGGTCTACGGGTAACCATTTGCATTTCAGCGTACGTCTGAATGGAAGCTATGTCAGCCCCTGGAGCTATTTGAGCAAATAATGTGGAGATGAAGGACAGTGGAATATAATTTAAACGGGTATTGGAACCAAGGGGACGGCAATAAGGGAGGAGACAGAAAGGAAGAGGGAAAAAAGGATAGAAGACATTTCCGCAATGGAATGTTTACAGGAATACTTTTGTGCCTTTTTATTTTATGCTGTGTATATACGGTGAAGCAACTCTGCGACCTTCACAGGATACGTATGGACAACATTGCGCGGCGCAAAGAGGAAAGCGAACCGGAAAGTCTTGTCAGTGACGTTACGACGGATAAGCTTGAGGTAATTGAAAAGGCGATTTCCGAATATTATTACCAGAAAGACGTCAGTACCGAAGATATGATTGACGGCATGTACCAGGGAGTTGTGGCAGCTCTGGGAGATCCATATTCCACCTATTATACGGAGGAAGATCTGGAAGATCTGATGCAGCAGACGGAAGGGATCTATTATGGGATCGGTGCATATGTAGGAATGGATGCCCAGACGGGTATGGCTTATATTAGCGGAGTTTTTGAGGGGACTCCGGCGGAAGAGTCCGGTCTGCGGGATGGCGATGTAATTTATATGGTAAATGAAGAGCCTATGCAGGGAATGGAACTGTCCGAAATAGTAGGAAAAATAAAAGGGGAGGAAGGCACAAAAGTGCATCTGACCATTTACCGGGAGGGAGAAAATGATTATCTGCAGATCGATGTGGAGCGCAGAAAGATTGAAAGCCCGACGGTGAAATATGAATTGTACGATAATAAGACGGGATATATTCAAATTACGGAATTTGATGAGATCACCGTGAGTCAGTTTCAGGATGCCATGGCGGAACTCAGAAGCGAAGGAATGGAAGGGCTGATTCTCGACCTGAGGGCTAATCCCGGCGGAAATCTGAGCGCGGTAGTGGAAATAGCCAGGCAGCTTCTTCCGGAAGGTTTGATCGTGTATACGGAAGACCGGGAAGGGAACCGGACCGAATATTCCTGCGATGGCAAGCATGTTTTTGATAAGCCGCTTGTTGTTTTGATCAACGGCTATTCGGCCAGCGCATCGGAAATTCTGGCGGGAGCCATTAAGGATTATGAAATCGGTGAATTGATCGGGACGACTACTTTCGGGAAAGGTATTGTGCAGAAGGTAATGTCTTTATCCGACGGAACCGCGCTTAAGCTGACGGTAAGCACTTATTTTACGCCGAAGGGCAATAATATTCATGGCATCGGGGTGGAACCGGATGAAGTGTATGAATTTGACAGCGAGGAATATTATGAAAATGGCTATGACAACCAGCTGGAACATGCCAAGGCAGTGATTGCGGAGAGGATAAAATAAGGGAGAAAAGCCGATGATAAAGTTGACAAAGTGGAGGAAGGCTTTGGGAATTGCGGCGGCGATGGTGTTTTTGGCAGCGGCAGCCGGATGCGGAGGTGAAAAGGAAGCGATTTATCCCTTGTCGGTGGACGGAACAGAAATTACATTGGATCAGACCACGATGCAGACGATTTATGACGCGGGGTTTGAAGTGTCGGTGATGGATACTTCGGCCGGCTCCGTGCAGTGGTATGAGGTAGAGGCTGATATGCCATTGGATGCGGACAGCGTATATACGGATATATATATCGGCAAGGGCGGCGAACCATATGCATCGGTAAGCGTAGTGACCAGGGAAGCATGTGCGGTAAGGGATGGAGTAGTTTATTTCCTGAAGAGCGAGGAAGGCGGCCTGGATAAGATTGCGATTGCTTCGGTTCCTTTGACGGAACTGACCGGGGAGAAAGCGTTGGAAATCGAGCCGAAATTGGAATCGAACGAATATTACCAGAGCTGTGTGACGGATTCCAGGATCCTGCGCATTACGAGGGAGAACGGAGCCACCGGGGCGGTAACGAAACTGGAAGCGGAAGTAAGGTACGATATCGATTATACAAAATGACAGATGGCAGAAAAGGATATAATGATTATGGAAGAAAGCGGAAAACAGGCATTGGTGTCTGGAGTCCGCTTTTATTTTGGTGTTTGGCGTGGATATTATTGAAGCCGGATTTCAAGAATTAAATGAACGTATGTTTGCTGAAATGAGAGGCAGATTTGTAAATGATGAGTTTCATGCGACAGAAATACGGTTCTTTTAAAATATGGCAGGAAGATTATGAAAAAGAAATTTATACTAATGTTTATGATTGCTTTGGCAATGGGATTCCTGTCGTTCTGGATTGCTTTCTTCTGGACTGTTTTGCCAGGAGATAGAAAACATATATCTTGACAACTGTCTTTCGATATCTTATACTGTACTTGTTTATATAATACAGTATAATACAGACAGGCGGTGACAATTTGGAGATTGTTGTAAGTAATAAGGCAAGTCGTCCTCTGTATGAGCAGATTGTGTCTCAGATAAGGGCGCAGATTATGAGTAACGAACTGAAGGCGGGTGAAGCGCTTCCCTCTATCCGTTCTCTGGCAAAATCGCTGCAGATCAGTGTCCTGACCGTGCAGAAAGCATATGACATCCTGCAGGAAGATGGTTTTATTGAAACGACAGCCGGGAAAGGCTGCTATGTATCTGTTAGGAATCAGTATTTCTATTTGGAAGAACAGCAAAAAAAGATAGAGGGCTGTTTCAATGATGCAATAGAAATAGCCCGTATGAGCGGAATACCGCTTGATAAATTAATCGGCTTATTAACATTATTGTACGAGGAGGAAAATCCTCTGCTCCTGCAAGGGCAGTCGCATTTTCCTGCGGAAAACGAGGAGGAAAATCCTCTGCTCCTGCAAGAGCAGTCGCATTTTCCTGCGGAAAACGAGGAGGATTAGCGATGGCAGATGTTTTCATGGTATCAGGTCTTACCAAAACTTATCAGGATTTTGTTTTGGATCATGTCTCGTTCAACGTTCCCAGTGGATCCATTGTCGGACTGATTGGAGAAAACGGTGCAGGAAAAAGCACGACAATCAATGCGGCTTTAGGGCTGATTCAAAAGGAGGACGGCGTTGTTTCCATTTTAGACAGGGAGGAATTGGATGAGGATGTCAAAGAACAGATTGGTGTTGTGTTCGATGGCAGCAATTATCCGGAAATCCTTTCTCCCCGGAAATTGAACCGGGTTATGAAAAACATTTACAGGACATGGGACGAGCAGGTATATTTTGGTCTGCTGAAACAGTTATCCCTGCCGTCCGATAAGCAGATCAAACAGTTCTCAAAAGGAATGAAAATGAAGTTGGCTATCTCTGTTGCATTTTCCCATCATTCCAGGCTGTTGATCCTGGACGAAGCCACCAGCGGCTTAGACCCGGTTGTCCGGGATGATATTCTGGATATGCTGCTTGGCTTCGTGCAGGACGAGGGGCATTCCATACTGGTATCCTCCCACATTACCAGTGACCTGGAGAAGATTGCCGATTATATCGTGTTTATCCATGAAGGGAAGGTTGTTTTTGAGAAACCCAAAGATGAACTGACCGAGCAGTATGGTATCATCAAGTGCGGTGCGGCGCAGTTTGATGCGCTGGATAAATCCGATATCATCGCATACCGTAAAATGGACTATGAATGGCAGATCCTGGTTTCAGACCGGGATAGAATGCAGAAAAAGTATCCGAAGGCCTTGGTCGTCCCGGCAACGATTGATGAGATTATGCTGCTTTATGTAAAGGGGGAAAAGTGATGAAAGGTGTTTTGGTGAAAGATCTCTATATTGCCAGGAGCAATATCCTCGTAACGATTGTCAGCCTGGTTGTTTTGGGTTTTGGGTTGTCCTTTTTGCTGGAGACCAGCGCACTTCTGGTTCTGGCTCCGGTTGCCGCCACAACAGCAGCCTTTATCAGTATCACTAGTGATGGGGCTTCCAAATGGAACAAGAATGTCATTACCATGCCGGTATCGAGGGACAAGATTATTGGCGAGAAATTTTTGTTTTATATCCTGCTTGCCGTATTGGGGTTGGTTACTGCGTTGATTCCCTGTGTTGTCCTTGCGTGCTTCGGTACGGATATAACGCTTCGCTCGCTATTGCTGTATGGCTCTATCGGGATAAGCGCTACCCTGCTGGCGGGCGGCATCAGTCTGCCGTGCGCATATCTGTTTGATCCGGAGAAATCGCAGATTGTCTTTATGATGTCATTTATGGCGTCAACAGGGATCATTACGGGGCTTGTACTTCTTATCAATTTGGTTTTTCCTGTAAAGGAGAATATCCTTCTGGCTTTCAATATTGTGCTTATCATTTCTGTTATCTGGTTTTTTATCTCGTACCGGGTTGCGGTAAAGGTATATCGGAAACGGGATATTAATTGACTGATATAGGATGAAAATAACGGGGTGCAGGTAATTGTGCATCCCGTTATTTGTGACAATGGGAGACTCGCGAATCGTAGATTCTATGCTTTGTATGATAAATGTGATATATTTCTCTCTTTCCTATTGACAAAAAACAAAAGTTGAGATATATTTGTCACATAAAGAGATAAATATATCTCAACAAAAGGAGGAATAATATGAAAACGAACAAAATGAAAATTTGGATCGGCTGTGGGATAGTTTGTGTGCTGAGTGTGTTTCTTTCGCTGTGGTATGCGATTGCTTTTAATGATTCCCGCCTGGTAGTCCCGATGGATTTCAAGAATTATGTATTCGAGATAAGGGATTTGCCGATGATTGTTTCGGTTTCTTTCACTTGTATTTATCTTGTTGGATTGTTTGTCATGCTTTTTATCCATGCAGGGAAAAAGCAGAGGCAAGCAGAAGAAACGGGTATCACCCGTAAAATAAATCCCAAACTGGGGTATTTAGGTGTATTGGGATTTTTGGGGTTTGCCGGTTTTTGGACATACTCTGTGGATGGTACAGTTTTTCCGTTTTCGTTTTTCCTGTTCTTCGGTTTTTTTGGTTTTTACTATGAGGGAAAGATGTCAGGGACATTTATGGATGAGCGCTTTCGTGAGAACATTGCCCGTGCTAAGCTGAAAGCATATAAAATTACTTTTGGAGTCATGCTTATTGCGCTGATAATTCTTTGTCAGGGAAAACTTTTTGGAAATCTTGAGTACACCCTGATTGCTTCAATTATTACTCTTTCCCTTGCATTGGCTTTGGGGATTTTCCTCTCTGAATATTTGCTGTACCGATATGACCATGACGACCAGGCAGAGGAAGGCGAGGAATAGGAGATGGCAGAATTTGAATGCATGTTAAAAAAGTACCGGCAAATGAAAGATCTGACACAGGAGCAGCTGGCAGAAAAAGTAGGAGTACGCCGGGAGACGATCATGCGTCTGGAAAAGGCGCAGTATAATCCGTCGCTGAAGCTGGCGATTGATATTTCCAGGGCCGTAGAAGTCCCGATTGAAGAAATTTTTGTTTTTAAGTGAAAATTGCCCGTTGTAACATTTCGCGGACATTTACCTGCTAAACTATAGTAAATAACAAAAAAACGGCCATTCACAACAAACGCTGTCACGCTCCGCGGGCCAGCGTTTGTAATAAAATATAAAGGAGTGTGGATATGAAAAAGATTTTGCTGGTAGAGGACGACGCCCTTTTAAATAAAACGCTGACCTACAACCTGATTTCTGAGGGTTACGATACCGTATCAGCCCTGAATGCAGACAC
>ERZ808051.454-NODE-454-length-46286-cov-5.399987_pt1 | contig 46286 bp, 55 predicted proteins | sample MGYA00380199_ERZ808051 | MGnify/ENA primary metagenome ERZ808051 (study PRJEB31490, sample SAMN06133391) | mouse gut metagenome | isolation source: J11 | host: mice | place: China: Chengdu | collected 2015-05 ... | reverse complement strand
CCTGACGGATACCAAAGGCGTAAATCAGCCGGGACAGGTCCTGCTCTTTAGACTTCTCCAGGGCGGCCAGCAGCTTTTTGGCGGACCGCTTGCCCATCCGCTCCAGCTGGGCCACGTCCTCCTCGTTTAAGAAATACAGGTCCCCCGGGGTCTTGACCAGCTGGGCATTGACCAGATTTTCCACTACAGCGATGCCCAGGCCCTCGATGTCCATGGCGTCCCGGCTGGCAAAGTGTGCTAAGTTGCGCAGCAGCTGGGCGGGGCACTCCGCCCCGGTACAGCGGATGTGAGCCCCGTCCTCGTCCCGTTCCACCGGGGCCCCGCAAACCGGGCAGGTTTTGGGCAGAAACCAGGGCTGGGTCCCCTCCGGCCGCTTGTCCGCTACCACGGACAGCACCTCGGGAATGATTTCCCCCGCCTTGCGCACCAGAACGGTGTCCCCGATGCGGATGTCCTTCTCGGTGATAAAGTCCTGGTTGTGGAGGGTGGCGTTGGTGACGGTGGTGCCCGCCAGACGGACGGGAGTGAGTACCGCCTTGGGGGTGAGCACCCCGGTGCGCCCCACCTGAATCACGATGTCCACCACCTGGGCCGGCTTGACCTCCGGGGGATACTTGTAGGCGGCGGCCCAGCGGGGGAATTTTGCCGTGGAGCCAAGCGCCGCACGCTGTGACAGGTTATTTACCTTTACAACTGCGCCGTCAATGTCAAAGGGAAAGGTCTCTCTGGTCTCCCCAATTTCGGTGATACGCTCCGTAACCTGAAATACCTGGGCACAGCTGTAATGTGGTATCACTTTAAAGCCTTTGTTCTGCAAGTAGTCCAGCGTTTCCAGGTGGGTGGAAAACTCCTCCTGGGGCCACTGGACGTTGAACACCGCGATGTCCAGCCTGCGGGAGGCGGCCACCTTGGGGTCCAGCTGGCGCAGGGAGCCGGCGGCGGCGTTCCGAGGGTTGGCAAACAGGGCCTCTCCCCTGCGCTCACGCTCCTCGTTGAGGGCGTGAAACACCTTTTTGGGCATGTACACCTCTCCACGGACGATGAGCCGGGGCGGGGCGTCAGGGATTTTCAGGGGGATGGACCGGACGGTGCGCAGATTTTCGGTGACGTCCTCCCCCACCTGTCCGTCTCCCCGGGTGGCCCCGCGGACAAAGAGGCCGTCCTCATACTCCAGAGCCACTGACAGGCCGTCCACCTTGGGCTCCACCACATACTCCGCTTCGGGGACGACCCCCTTTACCCGCTGGTCGAAGGCCTCCAGCTCCTGGAAATCAAACACGTCCTGGAGGGACTCCAGGGGCACCTGGTGACGCACCTGGGTAAAGGCGTCCAGGGGCTGCCCGCCCACCCGCTGGGTGGGGGAATCGGGGGTGACGGTCTCCGGATGGGCCGCTTCCAACTCCTCCAGGCGGCGGAGCTTGTGGTCGTAGTCGTAGTCGGACATGGTGGGCTTGTCCAGCACATAGTATTCATGGCCCGCCTGGGTCAGCTCCCGGCGCAGGGCTTCGATTTCGTTAAAATCATCCACGATAGTATCCTCCTCTGGGTTGACATTGGAACTTTTCGATAAAATTGGGGAATGCTGCCCGCAGCAGGCAGAACACCCAGAAGCCGGCCAGGGCCCCGGTGGTGTTCAGGATCACGTCGTCAATGTCCGTACTGCGGCCGATGAAAAACTGGATAAACTCGATGGCGGTGGAGGCGCAGAAGCCTGTCAGCAGAGATTTCCACCACCGCCATTTCCGCCACAGCAGGGCGGGGAAAAAGCCGATGGGCATAAACATGATGATGTTGCCTAGCAGCATGAACAGCCCCCAGTAGCTCATATGATCCAGCGCGCGGCGAATTTCCTGAAAAGGGGTCAGCATATTGGGCAGATAGTCCAAACCGCTCATGGTCTGTTCCCAAGTGGGGTAGAAAGAAAAAAAGCTATACTCCGCCGGGTAGGCTCGGCCGAAGGAAATAATATATATCCAGATATTGGAAGGAAATAGGGTGAGCGCCGCCAGCCCGGCGCAAAACACCACAAAGAGAACCAATGCGGTCTCCCGCCGAGCGGAGCTGACCAGATTCAACTGGCTCAGCCGCTTTTTTCGTATGGGACCCAGGAGCATCAGAATGACCAGGGCGCTCAGGCCCAACGGGATCATCTGCGTCACATATCCCCATACGTCCTGCGCTACTTCTAACATGCGCGTCCTCTCCTTTGTTCATTGCTTTCCCAATTGCAGGTAGGTGTCCGGGACCTTGCCCACGATCACCGTCTCAGCCACACACAGCCGGGTGTGGAGGGCGGTCTCCACCTCTCCGCCGGGAAGCAGCAGGGTCATGGGGACGTCCACCTCCAGCCAGATGCGGTGGAGGGTCTGGTTCACCCCGGCGGAGGTGAACTGGCTGTCGAACTCCGCCCGCACCGTCCCCACGGTCATGGCCTTCGCCTTCAGCGCCGGACCCTTGGCCCACAGGGGCTCCAGGTCAAAGAGGCTGCCCAGGGGTACCTGAACGTCGGACACGTCCACCCCCTTCAGCGCCTCCAGGATAGCGGCGGTGAGCTCCGACCGGAGCAGGTTCATCCGGGCCATGTCGGTGGTCAGAGCGGTGATGGCGCCCCCCTCGTCCCGCTGGATGGTGACAAAATCGATGTAGCTCACTTGACGGGCGGCCAGGTCGGCGCTGACGGCGTTTTCTACCACGGCGGTCATGTTGTTTTGCGCCTGGGCGGCGGCGATCTCCGCCACCACCGGGCGCAGCTTGTTCTCCAGCAGGGCAATCACCGATGCAGCTACCACCAGGGCTACCCCCAAGGTGAGAAGGGCTGGGGGGATTCGCAGCACAGGGCCGGAGCCCATCCAAACCGGTCGCCGGCGCCTTATCGGCCTGCGCATACTCCGGACAAACTCCCGCCGCCAGGGCCCCATATCCTCACCCCCTATTGTAAGGTAAGGATATTCTAAAGCCGGCTTGGCCTATGCATCTACCAGTCCCGTTCCCGGATGGCCTCCTCCACGTCGATTGGAATACCAAACCACTCTAAAATGTAGCCCACAGTTGTCCCGATACAGTCGCGGGCCACGGTTTCGATCTCGCTGTCGTTCTCGTCAAATTCATCTTGCAGGTCGTTCACCGCGCAGACTGCCTCGTCCAGCTTCTCCTGGATAATCTCGGTGTCAGTCTCGCCGTGCTCCAGTAGGTCAATGACCTTCTGAAGCTCTACCTTCACCTTGTCCACCAGAAAATCAGGGTAGTACTCGTCCCGGTACATTTCATCCAACAGCTTATAGTTCGAGTCAAACGCTTTCATTTCTGTTCTCCTTTTTCATAAAATGTGCTTTGCTCTTTTGTTACTCAACGTCAAAGGTCATTTCTTCTTCATCATAAAGTTCGCCCGCAAAAAAGCAGCGCGCTAAATCTTCAAAGCTGTGAAAAAACGGAAGCGCCCACTTTAGAATATCTGCTCTGGTCTCCTCTTTTGACGTTGGACGTACCCGCGCCATGTCCACTTGATACACCTGCTCGGTTTGCAAATCCAATAAAACATATTTTTCTTCATCGTATAAACCCAAATAGAGGAAACCTGTTCCGATAAATATTTCATTCTCCCTTTCAAATTCACGCAAATCAGTATTTGGAAACATGAACGGGAGCTGTAGAATTCTAGTTGAAATATCTTCTTCAATCTCCATCTCACGCCACCTGCCGGTCTCTTTACAGTAGGTTTGTGAAAAGTCACCCAGCAGCTTTCCCGTAATAAATGGGACGGAGAATATATAAGCTTGAAAATAGTCTTTCACCGCAACTGGTATGGTGATGTGGAGCTTGTTTTCAAGCCCGACGATATCTTGGTCAGAAATTGCTGATTTTTCCAATTTAATCTCTGGATGCCTATGGCCAAATGCCTCTATCGCAATTTGGATGTAATTTTTTTCTTCCATCGTACGCCTCCCCTTGAGACTGTCATTTTATAAAATAGTCAACTTCCTGATCCAATGACGCTAAAAAATCGGAAAGAGAATCTGCTATTTTGTAGGCAGGCGAAAGGTAATATATGGCGCTATCTGCAACGCCTATATAAAGCAAGCTATCTTCTTCCCCAAAAAGACAGAACGCCAGAAGCTTATTTTCTTCTAAGTTTTCCCACGCATTTTGGCGGTAAGTGATATAATCATCAGGTATTTCTTCATGATCCGGCTTAAAATATAAATCCAAAATTTCTTCAGGAGAGAGAACTCTGTAAATTCCTTTCTTTTGCTTCAGATTGAACCAAAGAAAACCATACCCGAAGTTTTTATAAAATGTTCTCAATTCTTCAGGAATTGCTACCTCTAACTGATACTGAATCTCTGAAAAAATGTTTTCGATATCATCAGAAGCCTGTACAAAATAGTGCTTTTCATTGCGGCACGCAGATATATTGTCCCAGTTTTGATGCACATACTTTTTAAACTGTTCATCCATCGCGGTTGTCTCCTCTCAATCAGGAAGTGCCCAGCAGCATTTTCACAAAATCCCAATTTCACTTATCTGATGCATCTGATTGTCCACAATAGATACCGAGAATAAGACTTGTTTGATATCTGCCAAGCTGTGCGCTAACAAATGATATATTTTGCAGGCATCATTTTCTTCCTGACCACTGCTGAAATAGCAGTCATAAAAAGCGTCTAAATCGTGGGGAAAATCCATAGAATCAAACTTAATTGTTTGAACTTGCTCCATTAGCCACTGTTCTATTTCCGTCTGATTTGTTAAAGCTATTTCCAAAATGTCGCAAACATCGTCTATCGCGTTAGCAGAACGAAAACTAACTTTTATCACGCAATCACCTGCTAAATGAATCCCCAAGCAGCTCCTGAACTGCCAGCAGAACACCCAGTCGCCCGGACTCGAAGGTGAGCCCCCCCTGGAGGTAGACGGTGTAGGGCTCCCGCATGGGGGCGTCGGCGGACAGCTCGATGGACGCCCCCTGGATAAAGGCCCCCGCCGCCATGATGACCTGACAGTCGTACCCTGGCATGTCCCAGGGTTCCGGGGTGACGTAGGAGTCCACCGGCGCGCCGAACTGGATGCCCTTACAGAACTTTTTCAGGGCTTCCGGTTTCCGCATGTGGATCATCTGGATGATGTCGTGGCGGACTGCCGAGGAGTGGGGCTGGGTCTCGTAGCCCAGCAACTCCATCACCTTCGCGGCAAAAACGGCGGTTTTCACCGCCTGGGCCACCGTGTGGGGGGCCAGGAACAGCCCCTGGTAGAGCAGCCGGTTCTGCCCCAGAGTACACCCGCACTCCCCGCCGATGCCGGGCACGGTGAGCCGCATAGCGGCCCCCTCCACTAGGTCCCGCCGCCCGGCAATGTAGCCCCCGGTGGGGGCCAGGCCGCCGCCGGGGTTTTTAATCAGAGATCCCACCACCAGGTCGGCCCCCACGTGGGTGGGTTCCAAGGTCTCCACGAACTCGCCATAACAGTTGTCCACCAGAATAGCGGCGCTGGGGTTGGCCTCCTTAATCACACGGCACATCTCCCCGATCTCCTCCACCGACAGGGAGGCGCGGGTGGAATAACCCTTGGAGCGCTGGATCAGCACCGCTTTTACCTGGGGGTCCGCGGCGGCTCTGGCCATCTCCTCTAGATCAGGCTTGTTGTCAAGGAGTTCTACTTGCCTATACTCCACGCCATAGTCCTTTAGGGAGCCATGGCCCTTGTCCACTGCCCCCACTACCCCCAACAGAGTGTCGTAGGGTGCGCCCACGGCGGACAACAGCACATCACCACTTTTTAGGGCTCCAAATAGGGCGCAGGCAATGGCATGGGTGCCGTTGACGAACTGGATGCGCACCAGTGCGGCCTCCGTACCAAAGAGATCGGCGTAAATTTCGTCCAGCTTGTCCCGACCCAGGTCGTCGTAGCCGTAGCCGGTGGTACCGGCAAAATAGCCGTCTGCCACCCGGTGCTTCTGAAAAGCGGCCAGCACCCGGGCGGTGTTCTCTTGGGCGATGACGTCAATGCGGGAAAATTCCTCGGTCAGCTGGCCCTGGGCCTGGTCGCCCAGGGCTTTCACGCGGTCGTTTATCTGTAAGGTCATTTTACTTGTCAATCCTATCCATTTCAATGTATCTTGTCCATTTGCTTTAGTATTTTAACTCGATCTTTCTCCAGAAGCGGAGCCATGCTGTCCGGATACACAGAGAAGTCAGCATCCTCTAGCACTGTACGGATTTTAGGCACAAGGGCAGGCCGAGCCGCCACGATATGACTCAGATTCTGGACGCATTGACGGGCTGTAATAGGTTTTTCGTCTAGAATATGCGCCAGGTAGATATTCAATACCCCATCCAGTTTCCCAGCCGTATCCCAACGGGTATTATGGGCAATCAGCGCCAGCCCTCGATTGCGGACCAGGGAATTTTCATCCTCCAGCAAGGAGACAAACTCGTCGAAGAAGGGATAAACCTGATTTGAGGTCTGGGAACGTGCTATTAGTTCCTTTAATGCGGTATATGCAACTTTATTCTGTGGAAAACGTAAATTAGCCACCAATTCCTCTGTAGAATCCATATTTCCCCTCGCTTTTACAGTTCATTCACCAGCTGTTTAAACACCTTGCCGCGTTCCATGAAGTTCTTAAAGCGGTCGAAGGCGGCGCAGGCCGGGGACAGCACCACCACATCTCCCTCCCGGGCAATCTCCCGGGCGGCGGACACGGCGGTGGCCAGGTCGTCGGCCTCGATGAGCTTCAGGCCGCTTTCCATATAGCCCTCGGCCTCCTCTACCGCCTTCTTGATGGCGGGTGCGGTGTCACCGGTGAGGATCAGGGCCTTGACCTGGCGAACAATCTCCACCCCAAGCTGTGTAAAGGGAACACCCTTGTCATATCCGCCGGCAATTAGAATCAGCTTCTGGTCGAAGGAGTCCAGGCAGGCCATGGTGCGGGTGGGGCTGGTTCCGATGGAGTCGTTATAGTAGCGGACCCCGTCCAGTTCCCGCACCAACTCGATGCGGTGTTCCACCCCGATGAACCGCTGGGCCACCGCCCGGACGCACTTGTCGGGGACGATGCCGTCCACCGCGGCGATAGCGGCCATGTAGTTCTCGATGTTGTGCACGCCGGGAATCTGAATGTCGGTCAGCGGCAGGACCTCCCTGCTGCCCATGCGGTTGGTCAGCCAGATGGCGCCGTCCCGGAGGTACACCCCCTCCTCCAGCTTCTGCTTGCGGCTGAACAGCATCGCCTGTCCGACGGCGGTCTTGGCCAGAGATCGGGTAATGTCATTGTCGTAGTTGAAAATGGCCCGGTCCTCCGGCTTCTGATGGCAGAAGATATTCAGCTTGGCGCTTGTGTACTCCTCCATGGTGTGGTGATAGTCCAGATGGTTGGGGGACAGGTTGGTGAACACCGCCACATTGGGGCTGCGGTCCATGCTCATCAGCTGGAAGGAGGACAGCTCCACTACCGCCACGTCCTCTGCGGTCATGCCGTCCACATCGGGCAGCAGGGGCCGGCCAATATTGCCCCCCAGATAGACGTTGAGACCCGCCTCCTTTAAAAACTCGCTGATAAGGGTGGTGGTGGTGGTCTTACCGTCGCTGCCCGTCACACCGATAATCCTGCAGGGGCACAGCCGGAAAAACAGCTCCATCTCAGAGGTGAGGATACTCCCCCCCTCCAACGCCTTTTGCAGTTCTGGTGTGTTGGGACTTAGGCCGGGAGTGCGGAAAATGACATCAGCCCGGTGTATTTTAGCCAGGTAGTCGGGGCCCAGCCGCAACTTGGCCCCCAGGCTCTCCAGCTCAGAGGCCTGCTCCTCCACGCGCTCCCGGGGGGACTTATCGCAAACCGTCACCTTCAGCTCCGCCCGCAGGAGCATACGAATCAGCGGGGTATTGCTCACGCCCATACCGATTACGGCGATGGACTTGCCCCGCAGACTCTCCAAATATTCAGACATGGTGGACATAGAACGTCCTCCTTCCATAATTTTCTTCCGGTTAAATATATTACCATATTCCCCCGGATAATTCAATCATAACCACAGGAAAAAGCCCGCGCGGCATCATACCGTGCGGGCCGTTCTTCCGTCTCTATGCCAGCTGCAGTTCCCGAATCTCCTGACTGTGGCGCTTCACCACCAGCTCCAGCACCTCGATTCTGTCCTTGAGGGGGTCGTACTCCTCGTTCGGAACAAAGCGGTCCCAAAGAGCCTGCTGGCCCTCCAGCAACAGATTCATAGTCCGCTTCTGCTCTGTGTCCATGTAGATGCGGATGCCATTTACCTTTTCCTCCAGCTCCTCCGTCCGGCTCTCCAGCTTATCCATTCCCAGCTCCAGCTGTTTGATTCGGGACTCCAGCTGGTCCATTCTGCTGTTCAGGCGGTCCATATTCAGCTCCAGCTGGTCTATTCTGCTGTCCAGACGGTCCATATTCAATTCCAGCTGGTCCATCCTGCTGTTCAGGCGGTCCATATTCAATTCCAGCTGGTCCATCCTGCTGTCCAACCGGTCCATTCTGCTGTCCAGGCGCTGGATGCTGCCCTTCAGCTCGCAAATATCCTGGCGGACAGGGTCCAGCTTAGCCTCTATGACCTGGCCAATGGCTTGAAGCAGCTCCTGATCTGTCATGGTACTCTCTCCTTATCTGTCACGCCCGGGGGTGGGCCTTTTTGTATACATCCTTGATTTTCTGGTTAATCAGCTTGGAGTAAATCTGAGTGGACGAGATGTCCGCATGGCCCAGCATCTCCTGAATGGACCGCAGGTCGGCCCCGTTCTCCAGCAGGTGGGCGGCGAAGGAGTGGCGCAGGGTGTGGGGTGTAATGTCCTTCTGAATGCCCGCCTTCTCCTGATAATATTTAATCAGCTTCCAGAAGCCCTGACGGCTCATCCGCTCGCCGCTCATGTTCACAAATAGGGCCGTCTCATCCACTGAATCCACCAGCTGGGGCCGCACGCTGTTTATGTACTCCCCCAAGGCCCGGATCGCCGTGGGATACAGGGGGATGACGCGTTCCCGGCCCTTGCTGAAGCATTTCAGCACCCCACCGGGCAGGTTCAGGTCGTCCACATCCAGCTCGATGAGCTCGCTGACCCGGATGCCCGTGGCATAGAGCAGCTCCAGCATGGCCCGGTCCCGGTAGCCCTTTAAATCGGTGCATTCGGGCTGTTCTAAAAACAGCTCCACCTCTTTGCTGGTAAGCACCTGGGGCAGCTTGCGCTCCACCCTGGCGGGGGCCACCCCCTTCGCCGGATTCTGGCCCACATAGCCCTTACCAATCAGGCAGGTGTAAAAGGACTTGATGGAGGCCACCGACCGGGTGACGGTGGCAGGGGATTTTCCCCGCTTCACCAGGGAGTTGGCATAGTCCTCCACGTCGCGGGCCACCACCTGGGTGAGGTCCACCCCCCGGCCATCCATCGCCGTGGCAAACTGGTTGACGTCACGGAGGTAGGAGCTGACAGTGTTGGCCGAGGCCTGCTTTTCAATTTTTAAAAAGTCCTCATAGGCCAACAGCAGTTCAGACACGTCCACAACTCCCAACCTTTGTTACGGTATTACAGAATCACACGGGACAATCCCCGCAGCAGCACCGGGACCACCCAGTACTCCAGCAGGCCGGCCCCCAGGGTCAGGCCTGCGCACACACCGGCCCGGCACCAGCAGCCCCCGCTGTTCAGGGGCGTGCCTCCCCGGCCCTCTCCCACAGACCGGCGCAGCTGCTGCTGTGCCGAGAGGAGCCCCGGGACCCCCGTCAAAAACATAGCGGGCGCCCACAGCAGGGCGGGCAGGCCGGACAGAACGAGGGCCGGAAGCAGTCCCCTTCCCCCGAACACCCGGCAGAAGCAGGCCGCCGAAAAGGAGAGAAAAAAACCCCGCACGCCAAAGAGTACCGGCAGACCCACAACGCCCAGAGCGGTCACGCTGAGGATCAGGGCGGCCAGCAGATACTTTACCTGCCCCCAGAGCACCGTCCAAAGGCCGCGGGGGAGGCTGCCATCCCGGGCCAGCGCCATATAGCCGGTCAAATAGCTGCCCAGCTCCTCCGCGCCAGCCCCACCGGACAGCCCGGCCAGCAGACAGCCGGCAGTGCCTCCGACGAAAAAAGCGACGGCCAGCAGGGCCAAGGCGCCGCTCTGCTCCGACGGCAAGTCCCACTTTTTGCGGATCCTCATTCCCATAGATGTCACCTCAGCAACAGCCTATGAGAGGGGGGGAGAAAATAGAAGTGGACTTCACCCTTTGGACACTCCCTACTATAGCGCGTTCCGCTCCTTTTCGCAAGGGGGTTTTGCGATTTTCTCCATTTTTGCCAATTCTATCAACTTGTTATGTAAATTGCATTATGTAAACTTTGCAACCAAAGAAGTACCGAGGCCCGGCTTGCGGGCCTCGGTACGGCTAAATCTGGTGTTTTTGAAGGCGTTCGGCGCTAGATATTGGCGAACCCCCTGGGGCTTCAGCGATTACAGAGATTACATTCCGTATTATTACAATCTGTATTCTGCCGTTCTGACATCCCAGCGGCAATGGCGTTCAGGGCGATAGCACACTCCAGACGCTTGCGCTCCATTGCACAGGCGACCTCATTGGACCTTGTTATGTCGCCATTGACAAGCAGATTGGAGGCAGAACATCCCCCGCTGCAATAGAATCGGGCCCAGCACTCCCGACAGGCCGGGCGGGTATACACATTCTGTTGGGCAAATTGACCAGAGATCGCCATGTCAAAAGAGGAATCGTGGACGCTGCCCATGCGGAACTCCTCTTTTCCCACAAACTGATGGCAGGGGTAGATATCCCCGTCGGGGGTGATGGCCACATATTCACAGCCCGCGCCGCAGCCTCTCAGCCGCTTAATCACACAGGGCCCCTGGGCCAGGTCCACATTGAAGTGGAAGAAATTCAGGTCCTTCCGGTCCACCAGTGCCCGGGCCAGCTTCTCATACTCCTCCCCTACCCTGCTCAGGTCCTCCTCCCGGATGGCAAAGGGGTCGTCGGCAGGACCGCTGCACGGCTCCACCGACACATGGCGGAAGCCCAGCTCCCCCATGTGGAGCACATCCTTGGAAAAGTCCAGATTGTCCCGGGTGAAGGTGCCCCGGACGTAGTAGTCCTTTGTCCCGCGCCCGGCCACCAGCTTTTGAAATTTGGGGACGATAATCTCGTAGCTCCCCTTCCCGTTCACCGTGGGGCGCATCCGGTCGTTCACCTCTCCCCTGCCGTCCAGCGACAGAACCACGTTGGACATCTCCCGGTTGATGTAGTCGATGGTCTCGTCGTCCAGGAGGATGCCGTTGGTTGTGATTGTAAAGCGAAATACCTTGTCATGTTTTTCCTCCAGAGACCGGGCGTACTCCACCGTCCGCTTCACCGTGTCCATAGCCATCAGGGGCTCGCCGCCGAAGAAGTCCACTTCGATGTTCCGCCGCTTGCCCGACTTGGCCACCACCCAGTCGATGGCCTTTTTCGCGGTGTCGAAGTTCATGGTCATCCGGTGGCCGGTGCCGAAGTCGCCGGTGGAGGCGAAGCAGTATTTGCACCGCAGGTTGCAGTCGTGGGACACATGGAGGCACAGAGCCTTCACCACCGCCGCCTTGGGCAGGGCCATGGCGGCCTCGGGGTCCAGATAGTCGTCGGTGGTAAAGAGCAGTCCGGCGTTTTGCAGTACCCGCAGCTCCTGCCAGGCCTCCTCCAGCTCCGCGGGGTCATATTGGGACAGCCGGTCCACCAATTCCCGGGGGACCCTCCCCTCCCCTATCGGCCCCTCGCCCACGGCTGAGAGCAAATCATAGGTCAGCTTGTCCAAAACGTGGACCGCTCCGCTGTTTACGTCCGCCGCCAGGTACTGCCCAAGGGCGGTAAAGGTATGTACAGTTTTCATAGTTTTTTCTCCTGTTCTGATGTATTTAAATGTAATAATCCTCGAATTCGATGGTTCCAAATTCGGTCAGCTCATATCGTTTCCCCGTCAATCGGACCAGCACTTCTTCGGAAAACTCTGTAAAGGAGTTTGCCGTGACACCGGAATAGTCCATACCGGAGCACCAGCAAAATACCTGCCCATAGGTCCCGTTCTTCCCCGGGTCACAGTCCAGAATCAAATACCAGCTCCCCTCGTATTCGGTGAAGGGAATCCAGTGTTTCCGCCAGATATAGGGCTTGATCTTGTCCTCCGTCACCCACTCCAACGGTGCTGTCTCCTTCGCAAAGAGCGCATTCATCATCTGCCAGGTCTCGATGATGCCGGTAACGGACAGAAAAGGGTAATATCCCAGCAGAGGGCGCTCTACATTCCGGTCTCTGGTCTGCTCCTCTGTATTTTTCTGGCCGTTGAGGGCGGAGAGATAGCCGCAGAAGTCCGGGGGCAGCTTTACGCCCACCGTCTCCTCCAGCAGACGAATCTGAGCGGGGTCCGCCGGCGGGTTGACGCTGGCATAGATATCACCGGAGATTTGACTGATCTGCTCCAGTATTTCATCCCATATCTGCTTCATCCTCTGACATCCTCCTCATAATAGGAAAGCATCGTCTCATAAAGAGAACGAGTCTGTTCTTCGTCTCCCCAGGAGAGAGGATCATCGGCATAGCTCAATGTCCAAAACGGCTCCTGGTTGTAAAACCTGCCAGGAAGGCTCTCCCATACAGAATACATTTTACTTCCGAACTGCCGGAGATCCGTGCAGCGGGCGTAGTAGTCCCTGAGCTTTTCCATCAGGGCCCGCCCAAAGGTCTCCGGGTGCAGGCCAATATAGCCATAGTCCGCCCACGTCCGGATATAGATGACCGCTTTTTGAATGTCGGTCTCACACTCCAGGTCCAGCAGCGTCCTGTCGTCCGGATGCGCCAAAAACAGGGCGTGCAGCCGCTCCTGGTATTCCTCCTCTGTGACAATCCCCTCATAGAGCAGGATGGCGTATGCCAGCAGCTCCTCCAAAGCGACGCCCCCCTTTCAGTTGTTGCAGATGTGACAGCCAAAGATGGACAGCAGGGTTTGATGTCTGGAGCACCTGGGAAACCCGGACATCACCGGGTCAGACGGGTCCGATTCCGCCAGCCATTCCTCCAGAGCGCCCGGCTGAATTTGCGCAAGGCCGGATATCAACTCCGAAAAGTGGTCCAGGCAGGGAAACAGCATGTCCTCATTGGGGCGGTAGTCCAGCTTTTCCCAGCCCAGCCGCTCCTTTGCCCCCGAGACCACCCGGAGCAGAAACGTCCTGTCTTCCTCAAAGGTGTTGGAATCCCAGGGCATCTCCCACAGGTCGAAATCTACCGTTCCTGCCCCCACTCTGCTCTGATCCTTCTCCGCCAGCCATACGATCAGCCGTTTTTCAGAGACGGTCCTGGCCAACGCCGAGCCGCTGAGGACCAGAACATTCACGAAGGCATCGGTCAGTCCGTTGCTCATTTGCAGAAGTTCGCGGCCGCAGGACTGGGGATTGATTCCAATTGTGTTTGCCATACGTCCTCCCAACTAACCGGACACAGAAAAAAGGCAGGCGCGAACGCGCCCGCCCTTTTCGGCTCTGTGATTTACTTGTTCTCGCACTTCTGGTTGGCGACGGTGCAGGAAGTCTTGCAGGCGGACTGGCAAGAGGTCTGGCACTCGCCGCAGCCGCCCTTGGCGGCGCTGGCCTTCAGGGTGGCCCCGTTCAGCGTCTGGATATGTTTCATTTTAATTTCTCCTCCTGTTTGGTTTGCTTACAGCATTTTCTGCCATAGTAGAGGTATTATAACACAGCGCTCTGGAAATTTCAATCATCTTCTGCGTTTTTTCTTGGGCTTTCTTCCCAGCAGTCCGGGAATTGCCCCGCCGCACAGGCAGGCACACAGGATTCCCGCCCCTCCGTTGGCAACGGATGCCCCCTGATAGACGATAAAACCGGCCGTCAGCAGCAGAAGAAACAGCACGGCTCCCACCCCCAGGCCCGCCAGCAGGGACCGGCCCTCCACATGACGGACCGCATAGATCCCGCCCGCAAAGGCGCCCAGGGCGCAGGCGGCCAGCACCGCCCCGTACATGGCCTCCACCGGCACCAGGCCCACTGACACCAGCACCGCACAGATCAGCAGCACCAGAATGGTCACCACTCCGGCCAGCACGCCTCCCTTGAGCACCTCACACATGGCGTTGAGCCACTGGCTGCCCATCTCCTTCGGCCGCCGCTCCTTTTTCTTCATAAAACACACCCTCCCCACGGTTTGGTAAAACCTATGCGGGGAGGGTGAAAGACATGCCTGTTTCTTTTAGGCAGTCGGCTGGTTGGAAGCCACGTTCTTGGTGGACACAGCCCACTTGGTAAATTCGATACGCACCCGGTCGGCACCGGTCTCAATTACGATGGTGCTCTCGTCCACCTTACAGATGGTGCCGACTACCCCGCCGATGGTGGTGATGACGTCGCCCACCTTCAGGGAATCCCGCAGATTCTGGGCCTCCTTCTTCCGCTTGTTCTCCGGGCGGATCATGAAGAAGTACATCATGGCGAACATCAGAACAATCATCAAAATAAAGCTGGGATCAATCATAAATCTTTCCTCCAATAATTACTGCAAGATTAAGTCTGTCAACAGAATAACTATTTGACGCAGTGAAAAGTATTATAGCGGATAATCTCCCGATTGACAAGCCCTTTTGTCAAATTTCTCTAATCCTCCTGACAGGGCCGGTCCAACAGGCCGGAGTACCGGGCCCGGAAATCCTCAAAGGTCCCGTTGTCCAAGCTCTCCCGGATGCGGGCCATCAGCTCATTGTAGAAGTGCAGATTGTGGAGCACCGCCAGCCGCATGGCCAGCATCTCCCCCGCCGTCAGCAGGTGGCGCAGGTAGGCCCGGGAGAAGGACCGGCAGGCGGGGCAGGAGCACGTAGGGTCAATGGGCCGCCCGTCCAGCTTGTACTTCTCGTTTTTGATGTTGATGGTCCCCTGCCAGGTGTACAGCTTGCCATGGCGGGCGTTCCGGGCGGGCATGACGCAGTCGAAGAAGTCGATCCCCCGGGCTACCCCTTCGATGATGTTGGACGGGGTCCCCACCCCCATGAGGTAACGGGGTTTTTCCCGGGGCATGTGGGGCTCCACCGCGTCGATAATGTCGTACATCACTTGGGTGGGCTCCCCCACCGCCAGGCCGCCGATGGCGTAGCCGTCGCAGTTCACCTTGGCGATCTCCTCCATGTGCCAGACCCGCAGATCGGCATAAGTCCCCCCCTGGTTGATGCCGAACAGCTGCTGCTGGGGGTTCACTGTATCTGACAGGCTGTTTAGCTTGTCATGCTCTGCCACGCAGCGTTCCAGCCACCGGGCAGTCCGCTCACAGGAGGCCTTTACATACTCGTAGGGGGAGGGATTTTCCACGCACTCGTCAAAAGCCATGGCGATGTCGCTGCCCAGGTTGGACTGGATGCGCATGGACTCCTCCGGGCCCATGAAGATGCGCCGGCCGTCGATGTGGGAGGCGAAGGTGACCCCCTCCTCGGTGATCTTCCGCAGGCCGGACAGGGAAAACACCTGAAAGCCCCCGCTGTCGGTGAGCATGGGGCCGTTCCAGCCCATAAATTTGTGGAGCCCGCCCATCTGGCGGACAACCCCGTCCCCGGGGCGCAGGTGGAGGTGGTAGGTGTTGGACAGCTCCACCTGACAGCCGATCTCCTTCAAATCGTGGGCGGATACCGCCCCCTTGATGGCCCCCTGGGTGCCCACATTCATGAACACCGGGGTCTGGACCACCCCGTGGGCGCAGGTGAAGACACCCCGCCGGGCGCTTCCCTCTTTTTTCAAAACTTTAAACACGCAAAAACTCCTTTTACCTTGTAATACCTGCTTCCTGCAAAAAGTCAGTTACAAATTGCTCCAGCTTGTCTGTGTGCAGGTCCGGAACCTCGTCTACATGCCAGCCCAATTTAAACCGTCCTGAATCACCATAGGGGTAATACTTTCCATGATAAACATAGTAAGGAAAGTTGATCTTTTTCCTCAAATGCCCCCGGTGAAACAGAAGCTCGCACCCGCTTTCGATAAAGCCCCGCTTGTATTCCTCTATAAAAATATTGTCAACAAAGTCGTCGTCAATTACGGATGGATCGTCCGCAATATGGAGCTCCATCAAAATACGCTCAAATATTTGGTGTGTCCGCTCCCAGTTAAAGCCGCCAGCTGCCTCCAGCAGCGCCGGGCTGCTATAATCAGCTTCAAGCATATCCAGCGCCCATAGGGTTAGATCATCGTCCCATCTATGCTTCAAAATCCCTGTACGGCATTCATCGTAGTATTTTTCCAAAATATGTCCCAAATAATAATATTTCATCGAAAATCTTGAGCCCCCTCCTCACGAAATAAACATCGCATCACCAAAAGAAAAGAAGCGATATTTCTCCCGCACCGCCTCCTCGTAGGCCGCCAGGACGTGCTCCCGTCCCGCCAGGGCGGACACCAGCATGATGAGGGTGGACTGCGGCAGATGGAAATTGGTGATGAGGGCGTCCAGCACCTTGAATTTATACCCCGGATAGATGAAGATACTGGTCCAGCCGGAGCGCTCCGACATCGTCCCGTCCTCCGCCGCGAAGCTCTCCACCGTGCGGCAGGAGGTGGTGCCCACACAGATAACCCGTCCCCCGCTCTGCTTGGTCTCGTTTATGATAGTGGCGGTCTCTCCGCTGATCTGGCAGAACTCGGAGTGCATCTCGTGGTCTGTGATCTCCTCCGCCTTCACAGGGCGGAAGGTCCCAAGGCCGACATGGAGTGTAACGTAACAGACCTTTACACCGAGATTCTGCACCTGCTCCAGCAGCTCCGGGGTAAAATGGAGCCCGGCGGTGGGGGCGGCGGCGGAGCCCACCACCCTGGAGTAGACCGTCTGATACCGCTCCTGGTCCTGGAGCTCCGCCTTGATATAGGGCGGCAGAGGCATCCGGCCCAGCTGCTCCAGAATCTCCAGGAAAATCCCCTGGTAGTGGAACCGGACCGCCCGTTTTCCGTCGTTCAGCTCCTCCTCCACGGTGGCGGTGAGCTGTCCATCTCCAAATATCACCTGAGCCCCCGGCTTCAGCTTCCGCCCCGGCCGGACCAGACACTCCCACAGGTCGCCGCCCCTATCGACAAGGAGAAGTACTTCACAGGCTCCTCCGGTAGGCCGATGTCCGATAAGCCGGGCGGGGAGCACCCGGGAGTCGTTCAGCACCAAGCAGTCCCCCGGCCGGAGGAACCGGGGCAGGTCGTAAAAGTGGTGGTGCCCGACGGCCCCGCTCTCCCTGTCCAGGGTGAGCAGACGGGAGGCGTCCCGCCGCTCCAGGGGGGTCTGGGCGATGAGCTCCTCGGGGAGCTGGAAATCAAAATCAGAAGTTTTCAAGGCTTACATCCTTTTCAGTACGTTGTAATTTGAACGCCGGGGAGATAGAAGGTGACGATTTCATCGTAAGTAAAGCCCCGGCGGGCCATGGCGTTGGCGCCGAACTGGCTCAGGCCGATCTGATGGCCCCAGCCGCCGCCGTTGAAGGTGTAGGTGTCCCCGGAGACGGTTACCGTCCCGCTCCCGGGCTGGGGCGCGGAGGTGTTCCCGCTGGACCCGCTCCCCTCCAGCTGAGACACCGAGCCGGTACCGGAGATGATATAGGCGCTCCCGCCGATCTGAGACAGCGAGCCATTTCCGGTAATGACATACTTGCCCTCCAGACTGTCCGCCGTCCCGGAGCCGTTGATGGCGATGTCCCCCGGCTGCTCCGGCGGCTGCGTGCCCGTGGTCCCGGCGCCGTTGACGGTAAAGCGGATGGAGTCCACTCCGAAGCGGCTGCGGATATTGCCGGCGCTGATGGTGTTGCTCTGGCCATTCTTCCAATGGACTACCGCCTTAATCACGTTGCCCAGCTTGGAGTAGGTCAGCTCCAGGCTTTTTACCGAAGTCCCTGTTCCCATGCCGGCCTTCTGGAGCTGCTGCGTCAGCTGGGCGGCGGTGTAGTTCACCGTCCAGGGGGAGTGGGAATTGCGGTCGTTCAGGTCGGCCTCGTAGGGGTCCTCCACCCCCCGAAGGTAGGGATGCTCAGTGGTGGTGTTGGTACCCCAGACATAGTTGGCGTCCTCACTGGCCCCGCCGAAGCTGGAGGAATAGGGGGTCTCGGCCAGGCGGCCGTTGTATTTAATCACCAACCCCGCCGTCTCGGCCACCGCCCGCATACTCACCTCACTGGGGCCGTAGTCCGACTTATTGCTGCCCATGCCGTGGTAGACCTGGCAGTTGGCGGAGGTGCAGATGTCAAAGCCGTAGCTGTTGTGCTTGTTGAGATTTTTCAGCACATAGGTGCGGGCGCACATGGCCTGAGCCTTCAGGGCCTCCAGCGGCCAATCCCGGCCCATCTCATAACAGATGACGCCGTTCACATAGTCCTCCAGCCCCACCACGTTGACCACAGTGAGGTTGCCGCCGGTCTGCCGGTGGTACTGGAAGCCCCCCCGGTATTTATAGCCGTCAAACCAGGTGCGGGTCTCCCCCGCCCCGGTCACATCGGGCTGGATGGCCAGCCGGCCCGACTGGCCGCAGTCGTACTGGAACAAAATCTGATTGGTGCCCGTTTTGACCACGCTCATGCCGTAGGAGCTGGTGCCCACCACGGCGCCGCCGAGCCCGGCCGCCTCGGCCTCCTCCTTGGAGGGATACGCCCCCACCCGGACCTGATAGGCCCCGTCGATCCAAGCCACAAAGCCGCCGCTGTAACCGGACGCCGCCGCTGCGGCTTCCTCGTAGCCGTTATAGCTGCCGGGGATTTGCACGTGGTAGCACCCCACCAGAACACCGCCGCCCTCGGAGGAATAGCGGCTGCCGTCATAGCGCAGATTCTGGGTCTTCAGCACCGAAACGGCAATGGTGTTCCGGTCTGTGCGCGCCAGCTCCACAAAATTGAGATTCCCGTCATAGTACCCGAAGCGGTAGCCCCAGCCAAAGCCCTGGCTGTTGTTGTTCTCCAGATTGGCAGAATCCAGCTCTCCGGTGGGCACGTGGCTGCTGGTAGAGGCCAAGCCCACCCGAATCATAATCTCCCCGTTCTGGTTGGTGTCCACCGCCCCCGCCGGAGGGACAGACAGGCACAGGGTCAAAAGGGCGGCGGCAAGCTGCATAAATCTTTTTCTCATAATGTACTCCATTTCTCTGGTTTCCCGGTTGCATTTCTATTGACAACATGGTTGAAACCATGGTAGGATAGCAACAATGTGGAGGGCCGCGGCTTTGCGCAAGCAAATTGCCCTCCCCGACATTATAGTACAAAATCAGCCGCTTGAAAAGCCGCTGATTTATTTTTTTCATTTGTTTGTTCTGGAAGCCAAATTCATCTATTTTTGTACCCGGACATAGAATGTCCTGAACTGATATGGAGGTTGTTGAACATGGAAAAATATAAGGTAGGTATCATCGGCGCCACCGGCATGGTGGGCCAGCGGTTTGTCACCCTGATGGAGAACCACCCCTGGTTCCAGCTCACCGCCCTGGCCGCCAGCCCCCGCTCCGCCGGCAAGCCCTATGAACAGGCTGTGGCCGGCCGCTGGGCCATGAAGTCCCCCATCCCGGAGGAGGCCAGGGCTCTGGTGGTGCTGGACGCCCAGGCCGATGTGGACAAGATCGCCGTCATGGTAGACTTCGTCTTCTGCGCGGTGGACATGAAAAAGGACGAGATTCGCGCCCTGGAGGAGCGGTACGCCAAGGCCGAGTGTCCTGTGGTCTCCAACAACTCCGCCAACCGCTGGACCGAGGACGTGCCCATGGTGGTGCCCGAGCTCAACGCCGGCCACATCAAGATTATCGACGCCCAGCGGGCCCGTCTGGGCACCAAGCGGGGCTTTATCGCCGTCAAATCCAACTGTTCCATCCAGAGCTACACCCCCCTGCTCACCCCCCTGATGCGGGCGGGCTACGAGGTGGACAGCGTGCTGGCCTGCACCTATCAGGCCATCTCCGGCGCTGGAAAAACCTTCGAGCGCTGGCCTGAAATGGTGGATAACCTCATCCCCTACATCGGCGGCGAGGAGGAAAAGAGCGAGCAGGAGCCCCTGAAGGTGTGGGGTCACATTGAGGACGGCAAAATTGTCAAGGCTGCCGGCCCCGCCATCACCACCCAGTGCCTGCGGGTCCCTGTCTCCGACGGCCACACCGCCGCCGTGTTTGTCCGCTTTAAGGAGGGCAAAAAGCCCACGGAGGAGCAGATCAAGGACATCTGGAAGAACTTCAAGGGCCGTGCCCAGGAGCTGGACCTCCCCTCCGCCCCCAAGCAGTTTATCCACTACTTTGAGGAGCCCGACCGGCCCCAGGCCCACACCGAGCGGGAGCTGGAGGGCGGCATGGCCATCTCCGCCGGACGCCTCCGCCCCGACAGCCAGTACGACTACAAGTTTGTGGGCCTGTCCCACAACACCCTGCGCGGCGCAGCCGGTGGCAGCGTCCTGCTGGCCGAGCTGCTGTGTGCCGAGGGGTATATTGACCACAGATAATGCAGATTCAATATACCAAGTGGCAGACACAGCGCAGAAGTCTGCCGGACAAAATATTTCTGTCAACTGGAATCCTGGTAAAGGCCTGCTCCAGGCTAAATTTAACCTGGCAGATTCGTAATCTAGCGGAGGCGGCAGAGCGGGGCGAGTTTTATTTCCAGTTGAACGTCCCCAAAGGGTGCAGGTTCAGTCCGGAGTTGCGGCAGTTCCTAAAAGAACACAAAAATACAAAGGTGAAAAGAGTGGAGCGGTAAATGGGGCTGTATCTGTGCATATTTGATGAAGCCGGAGATGATATCTGCGGTGTAGAGGTTGGGCTTTATCAATATTTTGGAGATTTCAGGGCCACAGTGGATCAATATACTAACAAGGGTTTGATTTCTCTGTTTGTGAAACCCGGCAGAAAGATATTTTCATCCCCAATGTCCACTTTATTGAACCATTCTGACTGTGACGGCAGTTGGAGCGTCCAGGACTGCAAGCTTCTGAAAGCGGAATTGGAAGAAATCAAGCAGGTTTTTTGTGAAGAACCTCCCTCCGCTAAAATAATTGCTTCCAAGCAAGACATTTTTCAGTTTTTCGGAATAACACCCAAAAATCTGTTTGAGTGTTTTGTAGATTCAGACTGCGAATTTTTAATTGACAGATTGATTGAGTTGTGCAATTTAGCCATGGAAAAAAACAGACCAATCATGTTTCAATAATCTTGAGCTCACCAGAAAGGATGTATTTTTATGAGAACTCCAGTCTTCACCGGCTCCTGCCCCGCCCTGGTGACCCCCTTTGACGACCACGGCACCATCAACTACGACGCCTTCGGCAAGCTGATTGACGCTCAGATCGAATCCGGCGTGGACGCGGTGTGCGTCTGCGGCACCACCGGCGAGTCGGCCACCATGTCCATCCGGGAGCACATCGCCGCCGTGGAGTTCTGCGTCAAGCGGGTGGACCACCGGGTAAAGGTGATTGCCGGCGCGGGCTCTAACGACACCTCCGCCGCCGTCTACCTGTCCCAGCACGCCCAGGACTCCGGCGCCGACGCCCTGCTCCACGTCACCCCCTACTACAACAAGGCCAGCCAGACCGGCCTTATCAAGCACTACGAGTACATCGCTGACCGCACCGAGCTGCCCATCATCCTCTACAACGTGCCCGGCCGCACCGGCGTGTCCTTCACCGCCGACACCTACAAGACCCTGTCGGAAAACCCCAAAATCAACGGCGTGAAGGAGGCCAGCGGCAACTTCTCCCTTCTGGCCCACACCCGCTACCTCTGCCCCGACGACTTCTACATCTGGTCGGGCAACGACGACCAGGTGGTGCCCATGATGGCCCTGGGGGCCAAGGGCGTCATCTCGGTGGCCTCCAACATCGTGCCCGAGGTGATGGTGCGGATGAGCCATCTCTGCCTGGAAAACGACTTCGCCGCCGCCTCGAAGCTCCAGATTCAGTACATGGACCTCATCGACGCCCTGTTCACCGAGGTAAACCCCATCCCCATCAAGGCGGCCATGAACCTGCTGGGCCAGGAGGCGGGCCCCCTGCGCCTGCCCCTGTGCGACATCTCGGAGAAAAACCTGGAGGTCCTGCGCCAGGCCATGAAGCGGGCGGATCTGCTGTCATAAAACAGCGCTCGAGCCGTGGTGAGCAGCGCACGTGCGCCGCGAACAGGCGGGACGTGAATACAAAGGAGGCATTTCCATGCGAAAGATCATCATCTCCGGATGCTGCGGCCACATGGGCCGGGTGGTGGCCGATATCTGCAAAAACGACCCCGCCGTGGAGATCGCCGCCGGCATCGACCTGCTGGCCCAGCCCATGGAGGGCTTCCCCGTGTTCGCCTCCCCCGCCGCCTGTCATGTGGAGGCGGACGCGGTAATCGACTTCTCCCACCCCGCCGCCCTGGCCCCCCTGCTGGACTTCTGCACAGAGCGCGGACTGCCTGTGGTGCTGGCCACCACCGGCTACTCGGAGGAGCAGCTCCGCCAGATTGACGAGGCGGCCAACACCATCCCCGTGTTCCGCTCCGCCAACATGTCCCTGGGGGTCAACGTTCTGATGGATCTGGTGCGCCGTGCCGCCGCCCTGCTGGGGGAGGATTTCGATGTGGAGATCGAGGAGCGCCATCACCGCCGGAAGCTGGACGCCCCCAGCGGCACCGCCCTGATGCTGGCGGACGCCGCCGCCGGGGCCCTGCCCTATGAGGCGGAGTACGTCTACGACCGCCACAGCGTCCGCAAGCCCCGGGATGGGCGGGAGATCGGCATCTCCTCCCTCCGGGGGGGCGCCATCGTGGGCGACCACACCGTGGTGTTCGCCGGACGGGACGAGGTCATCGAGCTGTCCCACCATGCCGCCAGCCGGGAGGTGTTCGCCGCGGGGGCGGTGAAGGCCGCCAAGTTCCTGGCCGGGATGGGTACACCCGGACTGTACGATATGTCTGATCTTATCGCGGCGCAGGGCAAGTAAACTCAGGAAAAGATTTGATCACAAAAGTGTGAAGCTCCGTCCAACAGTAAGGGCAAGACAGACCATGAATGGTTTGCCTTGCCCTTTTCATAAAGTTACATTTCAGTCAATACCTATAATTTCAGCATCACAGATTTTATATCGAGTTTCTTTGTTGGTATAAGGCATACTGTTTTCTAAGCATAATACGATATTCATTACACCACCATGCGATACAAGCAATACCGTTTTGCCATGGACTTTATCCTTAAATTCATACCATGCGGTTCTGATCCTCTGGTAAAACATTTGCGGGCTTTCTCCACCAGGCCATGGCTCCTCCCATCCCAAATTGTTCCAATATTTTCCCGGATATTTCCGGGCCGCTTCTTCGTTCAGCATTCCGGCCAGGTATCCGTTATTTGACTCTCTGAATTCGGGCAGGTAGATCACCGGCAGACCGAGATACTCTGCTACAAGCTGTGCAGTTTCTTTTGCGCGGGCCAAATCACTTGAATATATCTCCGTGATACCTTTATTCAGCAGTTGAAGCCTTGCCTCACGAACCTGCTCCTTTCCAACATCGGTCAAACCGAAATCACTCCAACCGCCGTATCTGTCTGGAGCATCGGCCCCATGTCTCATTAAATAAATCATTCGTTCCTCACGCCAGCATCGCCCGGTGGAACACCTTTTTGCCCTTCTTGACGATGACGCCCTCCCCGGCGAACTTCTCCCTGGGGAACTGGGCGGCGGGGTCGCTGACCTTCTCATCCGCCACAGCGATGCCCCCCTGCTGGATGAGCCGCCGGGCCTCGCCGTTGGAGGCCGCCAGACCGCACTTCACCAGCAGGGTCAGCGCCCCGATGGAGCCCTCGGTGAAGTCGCCCTCGGACAGGGCGGTGGACGGCATGTCCGCCGCGTCTCCGCCGCCCGCAAACAGCGCCCGGGCGGCGGCCTGGGCCTTGTCCGCCTCCTCCCTGCCGTGCACCATATTGGTCAGCTCCCAGGCCAGGATCTCCTTGGCCTGATTGAGCTGGGCGTCCTTCCAGTGGTCCATCTCGTCGATCTGCTCCAGCGGCAGGAAGGTGAGCCAGCGTATGCACTTCATCACGTCCGCGTCCCCCACGTTGCGCCAGTACTGGTAGAAGTCGTAGGGGCTGGTCTTGTCGGGGTCCAGCCAGACGGCGTTGCCCGCCGTCTTTCCCATCTTGTTCCCCTGGGAGTCGGTGAGCAGGTTGATGGTCATGCAGTGGGAGTCCTTGCCCAGCTTCCGGCGGATCAGCTCGGTGCCCCCCAGCATGTTGGACCACTGGTCGTTGCCGCCGCACTGCATGTTGCAGCCCACGGTCTGGAACATGTGGTAGAAGTCGTAGGACTGCATGATCATATAGTTGAACTCCAGGAAGGACAGCCCCCGCTCCATGCGCTGCTTGTAGCAGTCCGCCCGGAGCATGTTGTTCACCGAGAAGCAGGCCCCCACCTCCCGGAGCAGGTCCACGTAATTGAGGTCCAGCAGCCAATCGGCGTTGTTCAGCATCATGGCCTGACCGGGGCCCTCGCCGAAGTCGATGAACCGCGCCATCTGGCGCTTGAAGCACTCGGCATTGTGGTTGATATCCTCCCGGGTGAGCATTTTCCGCATGTCGGTGCGGCCGGAGGGGTCGCCGATGGTGGTGGTGCCGCCGCCGATGAGGGCGATGGGCTTGTTGCCCGCCTGCTGGAGCCGCTTCATCAGGGTGAGGGTCACGAAATGGCCCGCCGTCAGGCTGTCCGCCGTGCAGTCGTAGCCGATATAGAAGGTGGCCTTGCCGTTGTTGATGAGGTTCTTGACCTCGTCCTCGCTGGTGACCTGGGCCACCAGGCCCCGGGCCACAAGTTCGTCGTAAATTGTCATGATTTTTTCTCCTTTTATTTTAAAGGTTATTACCAATTCACCATTTTCTGTCTGTCTTGCGCTCGGATCAAGCTTTCTCGAAGTTCATCGCTGATATGGATTCTCTTGACTGCAACATCAAACTGCCTGATATATTCTGCCAAAATAGAGCTGCCGTTGATCTTTGCTTCAATCGCGTCATCGCATACCACTATCACTTTATGATACGCCTTACCCCTGACCTTTTCTAATAAAAGCATTTTTAGAATATCATTAGAGATCTTATTTTCCTGTGCCTTTTTGGTCTTACCGATGTGGGAAAATATTTCTCCGATAATCCCCTCTTCTTCCGAATAGAAATCCGGCTGAATATAGGATTTCCCAATAAACAGCTTAGGATTGCTCTGTAATCTTATTGTTGGATACTCCCGCGTCAGCCATTCCTGTACCAGTTCAAACACCACCAGTTCAGCCTGCTGCTGTTCAAACGAGTTAGATTTTCCACTGTCTCCCATCATTACACCTCTTCCCGATCTTTCTGCACTGTCCCCGCAAACATTCCTAAACTACATAGAAAACCCCCTGTCCCTTTGGGACAGAGGGCGAAAACTCGCGGTACCACCTCTGTTTTGCCGCCTTCTCGCAAAAACGGCCTCAGGGGGTCCCCAGCAGGACCCCGGCGCTGTACCGGGCGCACCCGTCCGGCCCTACTGGGGAAGCTCCCGTTCAGGCGGCCGCTCCGAGGGGTATTCGCCAAGGGCCCCTCTCCCCCTTCCACCAAACCGGGGGCTCTCTGGGCAGGAAACCGATGGCTACTGGTCCTCATCCACGCATTGACAGGATGATATCACAACAAGCACAGTTTGTCAAACCCTTTTTACCCGGGGAGCAGCCCAAAATGCCGCAGGGCCTGGGACACGCCGTCCTCCTCCACCGCGCCGGTGACATAGTCCGCCATGTCCCTCACCTCCCGGTCCCCGTTGCCCATGGCCACGCTCACCCCGGCCTCCGCCAGCATGGCCATGTCGTTCTCCCCGTCGCCGAAGGCCATGATCTCCTCCCGGGCCAGGCCGTACCGCTCCATGGCAGCCCGGACGCCCGCCCCCTTGCCGCCGTCCCGGGGCAGGATGTCGATGCCCTCGGTATGCCAGCGGGTGCTCTTGCAGCCGGGCATGGCAGACAGAAATACGCCTTCCTCCTCAGGGGTGACGAAGGGGGCCAGCTGGTACACCTTGCCCTCCAGCAGCCACGCCGGGTCCCGCACCGGGTAGAGCTGGGTGTGGAGGAACTCGTACACCTGCCGCACCCGGTCGTTGATTATGGTGAGGTAGCTCTCCCCGTTGCCCTCCATCACCGCCGGGAGCTCCGGGTGGGCCCTGAACACCTCATAGGCCCCCCGCAGGTCGGACCGGCCGATGGGCGCGTCCCGGAAGGGGACCCCCGCCCCGTCGCAGCAGTACTGCCCGCCCAGGGTGACAAAGCCGTCGAACCGGGCGTCCCGGAGCATTCCGGTGTGCTCCAGGTCCTGAAGCGCCCGGCCCGTGCTGAGAAACAGCCTGACCCCCCGCTCCCGCAGGGCGGCCAGATCGGCCAGCAGCCGGTCGGATACAAATTTCTGCCGAAAGGACACCAGCGTCCCGTCCACGTCAAAAAATATCCCTTTGATCATCTCTTCTTTTTGACCCCCGTCTTGTAGTCTTCCGCCGTGGCCAGCAGCTCCTCGGCGCCCTCCAGCATCACCGCCGTGGCCTGGCCTCCGCTGAGCCGGGCCAGCTCCTCCCGGCGCTGGGACCGGTCCAGCCGCTCCACCTGGGTGAACGTGCGGCCGTCCCGCTCCCCCTTCTCCACGGAGAAGTGCACGTCCCCCATGGCGGCGATCTGAGGCAGGTGGGTAACGCACAGTACCTGCCGCCCCCTGGACACCTCAAACAGCTTCCGGGCCACCTTCACCGCCGCCCGGCCGGACACGCCGGTGTCCACCTCGTCAAAGATGAGGGTGCTCACCTGCTCCGTCTCCGCCAGCACATTTTTCAGCGCCAGCATGATCCGGGACAGCTCGCCGCCGGAGGCGATCTTGTTGATGGGCTTCAGCGCCTCCCCCAGGTTGGCGGACATGAGGAAGCGCACCGTGTCCATACCGGTGGCGTCCATGCCGTCGGGGCCGTCCTTAGGGGCGAACTCCACCTGGAACCGCACCTTGGGCATGTCCAGCGCCTTCAGCTCGGATTGAATCCGCTGCGCCAGCTCCTCCGCCGCCTGGAGCCGTGCGGCGGACAGCTTTTTTCCCTGCTTTACCGCCTCCGCCAGCGCCCGCTCCAGCTCCTTGTCCAGCCGGGCGATGCGGTCCTCGGAGAACTGGATGTCGTCCAGCTCCCGGCGGCAGTTCTCCAAATAGGCCAGCATCTCCGCCACTGTGCCGCCGTACTTCTTTTTCAGCCGGTACAGGCGGTCCAGCCGCTCCTCAATCTCGTCCAGCTCCCCGGGGTAGAAGTCCAGCGTACCCCGCAGGTCCCGGACCAGCTCCGCCAGGTCGTCCACGTCGCAGCGCAGCTGGGCCGCCCTCTCCGACAGCTCCCGCAGCTCCCCGCTGTACCGTCCCCCCTGGGTCAGATGGTTTTCCGCCTCCATCAGCAGGGACACCGCCCCCTCGCCGTCCTCTCCGCCGGTGAGGGCCTGCCAGGCCCCGTCCACCGCGTCGGTGAGCCGCTCGGCGTTGCGCAGCACCTCCCGGCGCCGGGACAGCTCCTCGTCCTCGCCCTCCTTCAATTGGGCGCCCTCCAGCTCCTCGATCTGGTAGGTCAGGGTGTCCATCCGCCGGGCTTTCTCTCCGTCGTCCATCTGGAGGGATTCCAGCTCCCGGCGCAGCTCCCGCACCCGGCTGTAGGCGGCGGCAAAGGCTGACCGCGCCCCCTCCGTCCTGCCGAAGCTGTCCAGATAGTCCAGGTGGCGCTCCTCGTCCAGCAGCTGCTGGCCGTCGTGCTGGCCGTGGACGTTCACCAGCTGCTGGCCCAGCTCCCGCAGCTGGGTGACCAGCAGGGGCCGGCCGTTCACCCGGCACACATTTTTGCCGTCCCCCTGGATGGCCCGCTCAATCAGCAGCTCCCCGTTCTCGTCGGGGCCGGTCCCCTGCTCCTCAAACCAGGGCAGGGCGGGCAGGTCCCGGAACAGGGCGGACACCCGGGCGGACTTGGCTCCGGTGCGGATCATGTCCCGGCTGGCCCGCTCTCCCATGATGGCGCCGATGGCGTCGATGACGATGGATTTGCCCGCGCCGGTCTCGCCGGTGAGGACGTTGAACCCCTTGTCAAAGGTGATGTCCGCCTGGGAAATCACCGCGATATTCTCAATGTGCAGCAAGCTGAGCACAGCCCATCACCCCTCCAGCATGGCCTCGATCTCCCGGGCCAGCTCCTCCGCCACCTGATTGGTGCGCATGATGAGGATGGCGGTGTCGTCCCCCGCCAGGGAGCCCACCAGCCCCTCCAGCTCCATGCCGTCCAGGGCGGCCCCGGCGGCGGGAGCCAGACCGGGCATGGTCTTGACCACCACGATATTCTGGGCCACGTCGCAGGCGGTGACCCCCTCCCGGAAGATGTTCTGGAGCCGCCCGGCGATGGCCCTCCGGGGCGGCAGGGCGGCGGACACCACATAGCGGTAGCTGCCCCCCTCCCCCGGCTGCTTCACCAGGTTCAGCTCCTTGATGTCCCGGGAGATGGTGGCCTGGGTGGCCCGGATGCCGCACCGGCGCAGATGGTCCAGCATCTGCTCCTGAGTCTCAATGTCCTGTTCGCGGATGATCCGCAGAATCTCCGACTGCCGCTTGGCCTTCACAGTTCTCACGCCTTTCCCAGCTTTTGATTGATCCGCTCATAAAAGCTCCGCCCCGTCAGCTTCACCATCTGGGTGGTCTGCCGGGACCGGCGGCATTCCACCCAGTCCCCGGACAGCACCCGGAAGGCCCTGCCGCCGTCCACCGACAGATAGGCGGTCTTTTTGCTCCCGGGGGCCAGCCGCACCCCCACCGACCGGCCCGCGTCCAGCACAAAGGGCTTGGCGTGGAGGGAGTGGGCGCAGATGGGAGCGATGATGATATTGGCCGCGGTGGGCTCCACAATGGGCCCTCCCGCCGCCATGGAGTAGGCGGTGGACCCGGTGGGGGTGGACACCACCAGCCCGTCCCCGGTGAAGGACGAGATGGTCACCCGGTCCCCGGTGACCTCCAGGTCCAGCACCCGGGCCACCGCCCCCTTGGTCACCACCGCGTCGTTGAGGGCGTGGTCGGAGAACACCACCCGGCCCTCCCGCCGGACGCACACGTCCAGCATCATCCGCCGCTCGATGCCGTATTTCCCGTTGGCCAGCCGGGACAGCAGGGACAGCTCCCCGTGCTCCAGCTCCGCCATGAAGCCCACGCTGCCCAGGTTCACCCCCAGCACAGGGATGCCCCGGGCGTTGGCCTCGTGGGCGGCGTGGAGGATGGTGCCGTCCCCGCCGAAGCACACCAGCACATCGGCGTCCGCCAGCTCCTCGTCCAGGCTGCCCAGCACCACGCCGGAGGGCAGGTCCAGCCTTCCGCCCCCCTGCTCCACCTCAAAGGGCAGGCAGATGACGGTCTGCGCCCCCGCGTTTTCCAGAACGCGCTGGGCGGACTGGGCCGCGCGCAGACCCCGGTCCCGGTAAGGGTTGGGACAGAGTACAATCTTCATGCTCCCTCTCCCTTCAGCGCCTGGTGGGACCGCTCCACCAGCCCCTCCAAATCAAATTCACCGCGCTCCCCGGCCCCCGCGCCCAGGAAGCCCAGGTACTCGATGTTGCCCTCCGGCCCCCGGATGGGGGAAAAGTCCAGCCCCAGCACCGAAAAATCCGCCTGGGCGGCGTGGTCCAGAAAGCGCTCCAGCACCTCCAGGTGCACCGCCGGGTCCCGGACCACTCCCTTTTTGCCCACCTTGTCCTTCCCCGCCTCAAACTGGGGCTTCACCAGGGCGGCAACCTGTCCCCCCGGCCCCATCAGCGGCCGCAGGGCGGGCAGGATCAGCCCCAGGGAGATAAACGACACGTCGATAGAGGCGAAATCCAGCGGCTCCGGGATCTGCTCCGCCGTCAGATAGCGGGCGTTGGTGCGCTCCAGGCACACCACCCGGGGGTCGTTCCGGATGGACCAGGCCAGCTGGCCGTAGCCCACGTCCACGGCGTATACCTTGGCCGCGCCGTTTTGCAGCATGCAGTCGGTGAAGCCGCCGGTGGACGCCCCGATGTCGGCGGCGGTCTTGCCGTCCAGCGTGATGGGGAAGCACGTCATGGCCTTTTCCAGCTTCAGGCCCCCCCGGCTCACGTAGCGCAGCCCGCCCCGGACCTCCAGCGGCGCGTCCTCCTCCAGGGCGAGGCCCGCCTTGTCGCACCGGCGCTCTCCCGTATACACCTGTCCCGCCATAATGAGGGCCTGGGCCTTCTGGCGGGTATCCGCCAGCCCCCGCTCCACCAGCAGCAGGTCCACGCGCTTTTTAGCCACGGCCCATCACCTCCCAGGCCCGGCGGCAGATGGACGGCCCGTCGATGCCGCACAGCGCCCGCAGCTCCGCCACCGTCCCGTGCTGGACGAAGCGGTCCCCCAGATTCACCAGAGCCAGCCCCACGCCGGACACTCCACGCAGGGCGAACTCGGCGGCCAGCCGCCGCCCCACGCACCCCGCGTCCACGCACTCCTCCGCCACCACCAGCGCCCCGGTCTTTTGCGCGCAGGCGGCCACGGTGTCCACATCCAAGGGCGCGATGCTGTTCAGCTTCACCACCTGGGCGGATTTTCCCTTCTCCTCCAGCAGGCGGGCGGCCTCCAGCGCCTCGTTGACCATGGCGCCGTAGGCGGCGATGGTCACGTCCGTCCCGGGCCGGATGACGCTGGCCCCTTCAATGCCGCACAGGGCCCGGAACTCCCCCTCGCCCCCCTTGGGATAGCGCACCGCCACCGGGCCCCGGCACTTCTCCACGGCGTAGCGGAGCATGGCCCGCAGCTCCTCAAAGCTGGCGGGGCAGTAAACTTTCATTCCGGGAACTGAGCTGAGATAGTTCACGTCGAACACGCCGTGATGCGTCTCGCCGTCCTCCCCGGACAGCCCCGCCCGGTCCACACAGAGCACCACATGGAGGCCCTGGATGGCCACGTCGTGGATGAGCATATCGTAGGCCCTTTGCAGGAAGGTGGAGTAGATGGCCGCCACCGGCACCGCCCGCTGCTTGGCCATGCCCGCCGCCATGGCCACGGCGTGGCCCTCGGCAATGCCCACGTCAAAAAACCGGTCCGGGAACTCCCTGGCAAACCCCACCAGCCCCGTGCCGTCGGGCATGGCGGCGGTGATCGCCGCCACATCGTCCCGCTCCCGGGCCAGCCGGCACAGCGTCTCTCCGAACACGGAGGAGAAGCTCTCCCCGGCGGGATTCAGCGGCATTCCGTCCTCCACGCGGAAGGGGCCCACCCCGTGGAATCGGTCCGGCTCCTTCTCCGCCGGAGGGTAGCCCTTCCCCTTCACCGTCTTGATGTGGAGCAGAACGGGGCAGTTCAGCTCCTTGGCGTACCGCAGCAGCCGGGTGAGGTAATTCACATCGTGGCCGTCCACCGGGCCCAGATATGTAAACCCCATATCCTCGAACATGCTGCAATGCAGAACCGCGTTTTTCACCGCCTGCTTCGCCTTATGGGTGAACCGGTACAGCCCCCGGCCCACCGCCGTGGCCCCGGTGACCCGCTTGTACACCTTTTTGAATTGCAGGTACTGGGGCTTCAGCCGCTGCTGGGCCAGGTGGCGGGCCACGCCGCCCACGTTCTTGGTGATGGACATCCCGTTGTCGTTGAGGATGACCACCAGCCGCTCCCCGCTCTGGCCCGCGTCGGACAGGCCCTCATAGGCCAGCCCGCCGGTCATGGCCCCGTCTCCCAGCATGGCCAGCACACAGTAGTCCTCCCGGTTCAGCGTCCGGGCCCGGGCCATGCCCAGCGCCACCGACACCGCGTTGGAGGCGTGGCCCGCGATAAAGGCGTCCGCCCGGTGCTCCCGGGGCTTGGGAAATCCGGACAGCCCTCCCAGCTTGCGCAGCGTGTCCATTTGTCCGCCCCGCTGGGTCAGAATCTTGTGGGCATAGCACTGGTGCCCCACGTCGAACACCAGCCGGTCGTTCTCCAGGTCGAACACCCGGTGAACGGCCACCGTGGCCTCCACCACCCCCAGGCTGGACGCCAAATGCCCCCCGGTCTTAGACACGCTGGCGATGATCTGCTCCCGCAGCTGGTCGCAAAGCATCTTCGCCTGGAGGTCGGTGAGGGTATTCAGCTGCTCGGGCCCCATGGCCGCACTTCCTTTCAAAACTCAAGCCTGATGAAGCTGCCCGCAAAGCCCACCGCGATGCCCAGCACCGCGCCTACCGCCACCTGGAGAGGGGTGTGGCCGATGAGCTCCTTGAAATCCCGCTCAAAGCTCTCCGGCTTGAACTCCTCCCAGTTGTGGATGATATAGTTGAGCACCTTGGCCTGCTCTCCCGTCTCCCGGCGGACGTGGGCGGCGTCATACATGACGATGAAGGCCAGCACCGCCGCGATGGCGAACACCGGGGCGTCAAACCCAGCGCTCATGCCGCAGGACACGGCGGCGGCGCACACCAGCGCCGAGTGGGAGCTGGGCATACCGCCCCCCGTGGTGAGATAGGTGATGTCAAATTTTCGGTATACCGCCGTGGCGATCAGCAGCTTCAGCACCTGGGCGATGGCCCAAGCGGCGATGGCAATCAACAGTACCGGAATCATCACGCATCTCTCCTCTATGCTTAGGGAACTTCGCGGCCCTTTTGCCGCGCTCCCTCTCAGTTTATCCGTTTTGCCAGGGAATCGGCCAGGGCGCACAAAAAATCCGGCCGTTCGAAAGCACCGCGCACGCTCTGCTTGGCCTGTTCCGTCAGCTCCGCCACCAGCTCCCGGCACTGGTCCAGGCCGTAGCAGGCGGCATAGGTATTTTTTCCGTTCTCCGCGTCGGAGCCGACGGGCTTGCCCAGCTCCTCCGTGGTGGACTCCACGTCCAGCATGTCGTCCCGGATCTGGAAGGCCGCCCCCAGATGGGCGGCGTACCGCCGGGCCGCCTCCCACTGGTCCGGGGCGGGCTCCACGGGAGAGGCCGTCAGCCCCAGCAGGCAGGCCGCCTCCAGCAGGGCGCCGGTCTTCCAGCCGTCGATCCGGCTCAGATCCTCTCCGTCCAGCGCCCGGCCCTCCCACTTGATGTCCAGATACTGCCCCGCGCACATCCCGCCGCATCCCGCCGCCCCCGCCAAAACGGCGCAGGCTCTGCTGTTTGCCGCCGGACTGGTCCGCCCGGACGAGGCCAGCCGCTCAAAGGCGGCGGCCTGCAGCGCGTCCCCCGCCAGCAGGGCCAGCCACTCGCCGTACTTCACGTGGCAGGTGGGCTTGCCCCGGCGCAGGCCGTCATCGTCCATGCAGGGCAGGTCGTCGTGGATCAGGGAATAGGTGTGGAGCATTTCCACGCCGCAGGCGTAGTCCAGGGCGGGCTCCATCTCCCCGCACAGGGCCTCACAGAATTTCAGGGCCAGAACAGGCCGCACCCGCTTGCCGCCCGCCAGCAGGCTGTACCGCATGGCCTCCGGCAGCTCCCGGTGGGGGCCGTCCATCTGCTCCAGAAAGCTGTTCTGTAATTCTCCCTCCACCAGGGCCAGCGCCGCCTGGTATTCCCGGTCAAAGCTCATCGGACTCCCCCTCCTCGAAGGGGGCCTCCCCGCCGTCGGCCAGCAGGAGATTCACCTTCTGCTCCGCCTTGTCCAGCAGCTCCCGGCACTGGTCCGCCAGCCTGGTCCCCTCCTCAAACAGCTTCAGGGACTGGTCCAGGCCGCACTCCCCCTTCTCCAGCTGGCCCACAATGGCCTCCAGCCGCTGCATGGACTCCTCAAAGGACTGCTTTTTTACCGCCATGTCCGCTCCTCCTTCCCCTCAACGGCGCAGTTCAGCACGCCGTCGGACACCAGCAGGTCCACCCGGTCCCCCTGGCGGACCTGCGTGATGGATGACACCACGTCCTCCCCCTTTCGGGTGATGGCGTAGCCCCGGCCCAGCACCTTCAGCGGGCTCATGGCGTCCAATCCCGACGCCAGGCGGGCCAGCCAGCCGCGCTGCCGCAGCACGCGGCTTTTCAGCGCCAGAGGCAGCCGCTTCTTTTGTGCGTCCAGCGCCTGCCGCCCCCGGTCCGTCTCGTTTCTCAGCGCCAGCCCCATGCGCCGCAGCAGGCTGTCCAGCGCCTGCTGCCGGTCCTGGACAGGGGTTTTGATATTGCGCAGGGCACGGCTGCCCCGCAGGCGGTCCAGCTCCCGCCGGGTCAGGGCCAGCCTGCTCCGGAGCGCCAGGGCCAGCCGCCGGTGCAGCTGCTCCAGCCGGGCCCGCTCCGCCTTCTGGTCCGGGACGGCCCGCTCCGCCCCCATGGAAGGGGTACCCGCCCGCAGGTCCGCCGCGTAGTCGGCGATGGTCACGTCGGGCTCGTGGCCCACGGCGGAGATCACCGGGATGTTGGACAGGGCGATGGCCCGGGCCACAGTCTCCTCGTTGAAGGCCCACAGCTCCTCCCGGGAGCCGCCCCCCCGCCCGGTGATGATGAGGTCGATGTCCGCCCGGTTGTTCAGCCGGTGGATGGCTGCGGCGATCTCCTCCGCCGCCCCCGCGCCCTGCACCCGGACGGGGGCCACCAGCACCTCCGCCAGCGGCCACCGGGCCCCCAGGACCCGCAGCATATCCCGCACCGCCTTGCCCGCCGGAGAGGTGACCAGGGCGAGTTTCTTCGGGTATCTGGGCAGGGGCTTCTTGTTCTCCGGCGCGAATAGCCCCTCCTCCTCTAGCCGGCGGCGGAGCCGCTCAAAGGCGGCGTCCAGCGCCCCCCGGCCGTCCTGAATCAGCTCGGTGCAGTAGAGCTGGTACTGTCCGTCCCGGGGAAAGACGGACACACGGCCAAAGGCCGCCACCTCCATCCCGTTGGCGGGGCGGAACCGGAGCCGGACCGCGTCCCCCCGGAACATGACGCACTTCAGGGCGCTCTGCTCGTCCTTCAGGGAAAAGTAGTGGTGCCCCGAGGGATAGCACTTGTAGTTGGACACCTCGCCCCGCACCAGCAGTCCGGTGAGCAGGGGGTCCCCGTCCATCAGCTCCTTCAGGTAGCCGTTCACCTGAGATACAGTATAAGCAGGAATATTCGCGGTATTCACGCCTCCACCTCCCGCTCCAGCGCCCGGCGGGCCAGAATGGCCACCCCCAGGGCGTTGTCGGCGGCGTACTGGGGCTGGGCGAACACCGCGCCGCAGATGTGCTCCATCGCCGCCCTGATCTGGCGGTTGGAGGCCACCCCGCCGGAGCACAGCACCGGCAGGCCGGGCCAGCGGCGCTGGGCCTCCTGAGTGGCCCGGAGCAGCACGTCCATGACGGTATCAATGGCAAACCGGGCGATATTGGCGGGTTTTTCCCCCCGCTCCAGCAGGCCCTTCACCTGATTCTCCATGCCGGACAGGGAGAAGGTCAGGCCGTTCAGCTTCACCCGGAAAAAGCTGGCGCCGTCCGCCTCCGGGTACAGGGCGTCCAGCGCCTTCCCCGCCGGGAAGGGCAGGCCCAGCAGCACGCCGGTCCGGTCCACCAGCTGGCCGGCGGCGATGTCGCTGGTGCCGCCAACTGCCTCGGCCCGAACGGTGTGACCCTCCGGCTCCACCTTCAAAAGCTCCGTGGTGCCGCCGGACAGGTGCCAGGCCAGGTGGGGCCTGTCCAGCAGGTCCTCCCGGCCCGCCGACCAGGCCGCCGCCGCCACATGGCCCTGCTGATGGGAGCAGGGGTAGAAGGGCACTCCCAGCGCCGCCGCCAGCGTCCGGCCCTGTCCCTCGCCCACCAGGAAGCAGGGCATATAGGAGCCCTCCACCTCCCGGGGCCGGGTGGAAGCCCCCACGGCGGCAATCCGCCCCAGGGCTCCGTCGGCCCGGAGCCGCTCCACCATCCGGTGCAGCCGCTTCACATGCTGGAACAGGGCGTCGCTCTGGCGCAGGCCCAGCGCCCCCTCGGGCACCGTGAGCAGCTTTCCCCGGTTCTCCGCGGTCCCCCCGCCGAACACGGCGGCGGAGGTGGTGTAATTGCTGGTGTCAAAACCCAGGCACAGCTTGTCCATGGTTTACTGCTCCCGCTCCGGCACTTCCGTGCGCACGAAAGTGCCCAGAATGCCGTTGATAAATTTGACCACATCGTCGTCCAGGTACTTTTTGGCGATCTCAACCGCCTCGTTGATGGCCACCTTGTCCGGGATCTCGGGCATATACAGGATTTCATACATGGTCACCCGCATGATGGCGGAGGCCACCCGGTCGATGCGGGAAAACTTCCATCCTCTGGCATACTTGGCGGTGTATCCGTCCAGCTCGGCGCCGTGGCTGCCCACTCCGCGCACCAGCCTGGTGATGTATTCCTGCTCTCCCTGGCCCGGGAACTGAGCATACATGGGTTCGTCCTGAGCCCGCCGGGCAAAGGCCTCCGCCGTCAGCTCCCGCTCCAGCAGCTGGTCCGCCCTCTCGTCGGAAAAGGCCAGCTCAAAGGCGAAATGGACGGCGATCTCCCGGGCCGTGCTTCTGTTCATGGGGATTCCTCCTCTTCCCGGCTGCCGCGCCGGGCTGTCTCACGGGCCCTGCGGCCCTTGTATATTCGATTCATTATACATGAACTCCGTCAAAAAAGAAACCCCTTTTTCGCCGAAAAAAGGGGCGCAGGAAAAGGAGCCGGGGCGTGAGCCCCGGCTCCTGGATGGCGCTGGTCACTTCTGGAAGGTCACGCCCACCACGGTGACGTTGACCTGAGCCACCTCCAGCCCGCTGGTGTTCTCCACGGCGCTGAACACCGCCTCCTGCACGCCCTTGGCCACATCGGTGACCACATAGCCGTACCGCACCAGAATGGGCAGGTCCACGGTGACCCGCTCGTCCTCCACCACAAGACGCACGCCCTTGGTCAGCGCCTTGCGGTTTGCGCCGGCGGCGCCCTCGCTGCTCAGTCCGGACCCCAGAGAGCTGACGCCCTCCACATCCACCGCGGCGGCGGCGGCAATGATGGTGAGCACCTCCTCGGAAATGCTGACGCTGCCCAGCTCGCTCTCGTGGGAGATATATTCCCTGCCTTCGGCCATATTCGCCTCACGCTCCTTCTTCCATGCTGAGGCTATTATACCATCCTGTCCCACAAATTACAATCCTTATTTTGTCCTCGCTCCGGTCCATCCCAGGCGGCGTGTCTGCGCTCGCGCTTATGGCTCCGTTTCAATCACCGTGATTTTATCCGCCGTCAGGCCGGTTTTCTCCTTGACGATCTCCATAATCTTGGTCACGTCGTTCTGGCTGAGCCCGTTCTCCGTGGACGACACCACCACGCTGGCGCTGTTGTCGTTGATGAAGCACACACAGTCGCCGTAGCCCTTGGCTGTCACCAGATTCTCCACCTGGGCCTCCGACATGGTCACCGCCGCCATGGCCTGGATGGAGGCGTTGGCCTCGTCGATGATGTCCTGCTGGGCCCCCGCGTCCGCCGCCGCCTGCTGGAGCAGCTGGAGGGCGCTGTCCCTGGCCTGCTGGCGGTTCAGCCGGGCGGAGGAGAAATACCCCGTGCTCTCCCCGGCAGCGCTGGGGGCGGCGGAGGGGGCCGCGCCGGGAGCGGCGGAGGGCTGTGCGCTCTTGTCGTCCCCGGTCTGCTTGTCGTCCTTGCCGTTCACCAGGGCCGCCTGACCCAGCAGCCTGCCGCCGCCTTCACCGCTGCCGTCCCCCGCCGCCGACGCCTCCCGGCCATAAGACCAGTTGAGGTACACCGCGGCCCCCACAAACAGCACGATGGCCACCACAACCAGATTTCGTTTCCACACACTCATGATTCTGTCCTCCCAAACATTCAATAATTCGCTCCGCTCCACGAGGCCCCCGCAAAGCCGCCGTTCAGGCTTTGTGGGGAAAGGAGGGGCGGCGAAGTGAGCCCGCTTTTGCCGTTAGGCGGAAGCAAGCGATACGAAGCTTGCCCCGACGCTGTCACGCTCCGCCTGTTCGCGACGCGCGGCTTCGCTGCGCCTCAAACAAAACCCGGTCCAGCACAGCTGGCCCTGGGCTTTTGTTTTCGCTCCGCTCCATCCGCGCTGCTTACGACGGCTTCGCGCTTCCCTTGCAAACGGTGATTTTATCCGCCCCCAGCCCGGTGAGGGACGACACTGCCTGGGTCAGCAGCAGTCGGACCTCCGCCCGGTCCCCCCCGGGGCACACCACCACCGCCCCCTGAAAGGCCGGGCACCGCTCCACACGGATCGCCGCCTGCTGGCCGGACCCGGTGTTGATCACCACCGTTTTCTCCTCCACGCTGTTCCCCCGCTCCCCCGTGGAGGTGGAGCGGTCGGTGAAGGGTACCTGCTCCACCCCGCTCCGCAATGTGAGCACCACCGTCACCTGTCCAGCCCCCTCCACCTGGGACAGGGTGCGGGACAGCTTCTCCTCCAGCGCCGCCAGGTCGAAGCTCTCCTGCCCGCCGCCGGTTCCGCTGGGTACGGGCTCCTCCCGCTCCCCGGCGGGCCAAAGCAGCAGCGCCAGCCCTACCGTCACCAGGAGCAGCACGTATTTGTACTTGTCCAGCAGCTTCCACAGCTGCTCCGCCCGGGGCGGCTTCCATTGGAATTTCATGGCTGTATCTCCTCGTAATGCTGCCGCTGGGCGGGCACGCCCAGCTCCTCCTCCAGCAGCCGCTCCAGCTCCTCCCGCTGCCGCTGTGTCCACGTCCCCCGGGCGGCGACCTCCCAGGGACAGGGCACGCCCTCTTCGTCATAGCCGCAGGTCACCTCCGCCGCACATTCAAAGCCCAGCTGTCTCGCCTTGTCCATAACATATGCGGCGGTTTCCTCCTCTATGATAGCCAGATAGAGCCGTTCGTTCTGTTCCTCCAGCTCCTCCTCATAGTGCCGGGCCCGGTCCCGCCAGCCCTCCGCCGCCCGGGTCAGGGCAGAGCCGTCCAGCGCCCCGATCACCGGCCCCACAGCCGCCAGCAGCAGGGCCATCCCCCCCGCCAGCCGGCACACTTTTTTCGCGCCCCCCTCCGGGGCCAGCGTCTCCGCCAGGGCCAGCACCAGCGCCGCCGCCGTCACCCCCAGCAGCCACGCACGCACAAAGGCCGTCATGACGCGGCCACCGACACGCAGGACACCAGCGTGATGAGCAGCAGCAGACAGCAGGCCCCCGTCATCCCCAGCACCAGCCCGAAGGCGGAGCTGAGCCGGTCCACCAGAACGCAGGCCGGCCCCCCTCCAAAGGCGGAGGCCAGCGCCGCCGCCAGCTTGTAGGCCAGGTAGTGCACCGCCAGCCGCAGCAGGGGCGTCAGGCACAGCCCCAGCACGGTGACCATGCCGAACACGCCCACCGTCCCCCGGAGCACCCCCGCCGAGGCCAGCACCGTCTCCGCCGCGTCGGACAAAATGCCCCCCACCACCGGAATGGCCCCGGAGATGGCAAGACGGGCGGCCTTTACCGCCGCCGCGTCCGCCGTCCCCGCCACCACGCCGCTGGCGGCCAGATAACCCACAAAGGCGGTCATGACGACGGTAATCAGCGTGGTCACCGTCCATTTCAGCAGGTCCGCCATCCGCTTCAGCTCCTCCCTTCCCAGCGCCGCCTGGGCCACCGAGGCGGCGATATAGCCGTACAGCAGGGGCACCAGCAGGCCGTTGATCAGCCCGATGAGCAGGTCGGAAAACAACGCCGCCGCCAGCTGCCGGGCCGCCGCCCCGGTCACCGCCCCCGTGGCCGCCGTCACCGCCGCCACCGTGGGCAGCAGCACGGCGGCAAAGGAGCTCATCTTTTCAATGGCCCCCGTGCCCAGGCCCAGCAGGGAGTTCACATCCGCCACCGCCACCGCCGTCACCGCCAGCGTGCCCGCCAGGGAGGCCGCCTTTACGCCCCCCCTGCCCAGCCCCCCCGCCTGCTCCGCCAGGGCGCAGAACATCAGAATCACCAGCAGCAGCGCCGCCGACCGGGCCGCCCGCCGCGCCGCGCTCCCCAGCTCCCGAGTGCCCGTGTCCAGCAGGCTCTCCAGCCCCTCGTCCAGCGAGGCTCCGTATTCCGCCCCGCCGCCGCTCTCCTCCGCCGCACGCCGGAGCCCGTCCACGTCCACCAGCTCCTCCTGCCGCTCCAGCGCCTCCCGGCCGGAAGCCGCCGCGGGCAGCCACAGGGCGGGCAGCAGCGCCAGCGCCGCCGCCACCGGCCAAATTCGTTTCACCCACCTCCACCCCCCTACAGCAGCCGGGTGAGCACGTCCAGCACCGCCGTCATCAGGGGCAGCGCCGCCGCCAGGGCCAGGGCCGTCCCCGCCAGCTCCACCGCCGAGGCCAGCCCGCCCTCCTTGGCGTCCTTGCAGAAGTCTGCCGCCAGCCGGGCTACCACGGCGATGCCCGCCGTCCGGATCACCGGCTCCACCACCTGGGCGGACAGCCCTCCCGTCTCGGCCAGCTTGTCCGCCAGCTCCACCACGTCGGCCAGCGTCCCGGAACAGGACAGCACCACCAGCGCGCACGCCCCGATGCCCAGGGCCAGAGCCAGCTCCGGCGACTGGCGGCGCACCACCACCGCGCACAGCGCCGCCGCCACCGCCGCCGCCGCAATCTTGACGATTCCGCTCACAGGCCAAACAGGTCCTTGACCAGGGTGAACAGATCATTGATCTGCTGCACCACAATCATCAGCACCACCACCAGCGCCACCAGGGTGGTCATGGTGGCCATCTCGTCCCGGCCCGACCGGGTGAGCACCTGGTTGAGCACCGACACCAGAATGCCGATGGCGGCAATCTTAAAAATGAGGTCCACGTCCATCATCACGTCCTCCTGTGTATTTCCAAAATGACGCTCCGCGCCCGCTACAGCAGAAAAATGGTCAGAAGCAGCCCGGCCGACACCCCCAGCACCCCGTACACCCGGCCCAGCCGCCGGCGGTCGTCCGCCGCGGTTTCCTGAAGGGCCCGCAGACCCGCCGCCGCGTCCTCCAGGGCGCGGCGCTGGCTGTCCCCGTCGTACCGGCCCAGCACCGGCCCCAGGCGCTCCACCAGAACGCGGTCCTCCGGCCTCAGCCGGAGGGGGGCGGCGTCCAGCTCTTCCCGCCACACCTCCTGGAAAGCCCGGCCGTCGGGCAGGCCCGCCCTCCGGGCGCATTCGGTGAAAAACTGCTCCGCCGGACCGCGGACCGACCCCGCCGCCGTCTCCAGGCCGTCGGGCAGGGGGGCCAGCCGCCAGCCCAGCTCCCGCTGGAGGGCGTCCAGCCCCGCCGCCAGCTCCCCCAGGTCCCGCACCCGGCCGTCCAGCCGGGCGGTCCCCGCCAGGCCCAGCGCGCCGCAGCCCGCCGTCACCAGCGCCGCCCCCACCAGCCGGATCATGACAGCGCCTCCACCCGGGCCGTCCGCAGGCCGCCCCGGCGCTCCAGCACCACCGCCCGCCGGAACACGCCCAGGGCCAGCAGCTCCCGGCAGGCGGGGCGGCGGCGCAGGTCCTCCAGCCCAGCACCGTGGGCCGTGGCAATCAGCGCCACGCCGCACCCGGCCGCCTCCGCCACCGCCCGGACATCTCCGGGCCCGCCCAGCTCGTCCACCGCCGCCACCTGCGGGTTCATCCCCCGGATGAGAATGGACAGCCCCTCCGCCTTGGCGCAGCCGTCCAGCACGTCGGTGTGGCGGCCCACGTACAGCTGGGGCTCCCCCCGCCACAGGGCGGCGATCTCCCCCCGCTCGTCGGCCACCGACACCCGGAACGGCTCCCCCGCCTCCCCGTCGGACAGGGCCCGGACCAGATCGCGGAGCAGCGTGGTCTTGCCCGCTCCGGGCGGGGCCAGAATGAGGGTGCTCAAAAACCGGCTCTCCTCCGTCAGCGACCGCAGAAGGGGCCCCGCCAGCCCCGCCACCGGCCTGGCCACCCGGATGGACAGGGAGGACAGCTCCCGCAGGGCGGCGGCGCGGCCCTCCCGGTTGACCACCGTGCCGCACATGCCCATGCGGTGGCCCCCCCGCAGGGTGTAAAAGCCCCTGCACGCCTTGTCCAGCGCCGTGTGGGCGGAGGACTGGGTGGCGTTCTCCACCGTCCGGCGCAGATCGTCCTCCCCCACGGGAGGCGTGCCTGTGTCCACCTCCCCCGTCCCAAAAAGCGCCGTCAGGGGGAAGCCCCGGCGCAGGCGCAGCTCCTCCAGTTGGGCAAGCCTGTCCTCCCCCAGCCTGGAAAGCCCGTCCCGCAGCGCCCCCGGCAGCACCGCCGCCGCCTGTTCCCAGGGTTTTCTTTCGTCCATACCGCTCACCGCCTTTGTACCCCCATACATATGAGGGCGTGTCCCACAATATTCCGGCGCGGGGCAAAAAACCGCCCGCCGGAGCTCCGGCGGGCGGTTTTCCCAAATATTCTATTTTCACGCGCCGGCGTCACACCACGGACGCGATGCGCCGCACCGCCTCCCGGGTGGCGTCCGCGTCCCCGAAGGCGGTGACCCGGACATATCCCTCCCCGCTGGGCCCGAAGCCCGCGCCGGGGGTGGTGACCACACAGGCCCGCTTCAGCAGCAGGTCGAAGAAATCCCAGGACGGCGTTCCGCCGGGGGTCCTCACCCAGAGGTAGGGGGCGTTCACCCCGCCGTACACCGTCAGCCCGGCGGCGGTCAGACCGTCCCTGATGACCCGGGCGTTGTTCAAGTAGTAGTCGATGGCCTGCCGGGTCTGGGCCTTCCCCTGGGGGCTGAGGGCCGCCTCCGCCGCCCGCTGGATCACGTAGGGCACGCCGTTGAACCTGCTGCCCTGGCGGCGGTTCCACAGGGCCCGGAGAGAGACGCCCTCCCGCTCCAGCTCCCTGGGGATCACCGTGTAGGCGCAGCGGTTTCCGGTAAACCCGGCGGACTTGGAGAAGGAGCGGAACTCGATGGCGCAGGTCTTGGCCCCCTCCACCTCAAAGATGCTGTGGGGGATGTTCTCCTCGGTGATGAACGCCTCGTAGGCGGAGTCAAACAGGATGACGCTGCCGTGGGCGTTGGCATAGTCCACCCACGCCTTCAGCTGCTCCTTCGTGGCCGCCGCCCCGGTGGGGTTGTTGGGCGAGCAGATGTAAATGAGGTCGGGAACCCTGTCCCCCCCGGGCAGGTCGGGGAAAAAGCCGTTTTCCGCCGTGCAGGGCAGATAGATCAGATCGGTCCACCGCTCCCCGTCGAAGTCCCCTGCCCTGCCCGCCATGGCGTTGGTGTCCACATAGACGGGGTACACCGGGTCGCACACCGCCACCACGTTGTCCGTGGCAAAGATGTCCCCGATGCTGCCGCAGTCGCTCTTGGCCCCGTCGGACACGAAGATCTCGTCGTCGGCAAGCTCCACCCCCCGGGCCTTGTAGTCGTCCCGGATGGCGAAGCGCAGGAAGTCGTAGGCACAGCAGGTCTCCTCGCAGTAGCCCCGGAAAGTCTCCTTCTCCCCCATCTCTTTGGACGCCTTCACCATGGCGTCCACCACCGCGGGGGCCAGGGGCCGGGTCACATCGCCGATGCCCAGGCGGATCAGAGGCATGGGCGGGTTCTGGGCGGAAAAGGCCCGCACCCGCCGGCCAATCTCCGGGAACAGGTATCCTCCGGGGAGCTTCTGGAAATTCTGATTGATGCGGGCCATGGGGACCACTCCTTACTTTATTGAGTTAAACCATTGTACAACAAGTCCACCCGTCCGGTCAACCGGCAAATTCGCCATCAAACACAGTGACGGCCGGGCCGGTCATGAACATATGGCCGGATTTTACCTCCCAGCGGACGGACAGGTCGCCTCCCGGCAGGTGGACCACCGCCTCCCGGTCCAGCTTCCCCCGCGCGATCATGGCGGCCGCGGAGGCGCACGCCCCGGTGCCGCAGGCCAGCGTCTCGCCGCTGCCCCGCTCCCACACCCGCATTTGCAGCTCCCGCCGGTTCAGCACCCGCACAAATTCCGCGTTCACCGGCTGGGAAAACGCGGGATGGCGCTCCGCCAGAGGGCCCAGGGCGTCCAGATCCAGGGCGGCGGGGTCGTCCGCCTCCATCACCGCGTGGGGGTTCCCCATGGACACGGGGACGGCCATGTATTCCCCGCCGTCCAGCAGCAGCGGCACGGGTCCGCCCAGGACAGGCACGCCCATTCCCACCGCCGCCCCCGTCACTTCCCCGTTTTGGAGGAACAGCGACAGCTCCCGCTCCCCCGCCGGCGTCTCAATGGTCAGGTGGGCCTTGTCCGCCAGCCCCTTGTCGTAAACATACTTGCCGAAACAGCGGATGCCGTTGCCGCACATGGCCCCCTCCGAGCCGTCGGCGTTGAACATCCGCATTTTGAAGTCCGCCCGCTGGGACGGGCACACACAGATGAGGCCGTCCCCGCCCACGCCGAAGTGGCGGTCCGACAGACGGCGGGCCAGGCCGGGCAGGTCCTCCGGCGCGCCCTCCATACAGTTCAGAAAGATGTAGTCGTTGCCCAGGCCGTGCATTTTGGTAAAGCGCATAGGCTCCCCTCCTTACAGGGGAACCTATGCGCCCGGACGGCGGTTTAGTAGTTGATCATGTACTTATCCCGCTCCCAGGAGGACACCCGGGTCCTGTATTCATCCCACTCGGCCTCCTTGCCGGCGATGTACTGGCTGGTGACATGCTGGCCCAGCGCGTTCATGACCAGCTTGTCCCGCTTCATGGCGATGAGGGCCTCCTCCAGCGAGCCGGGCAGGGCCTCGATGCCCCGGCGGCGGCGGGTGGCCTGGGACATGTCGAAGATGTTTTCCGTCACCTCGGGGGGCGGGGTCATGCCCTTGGCGATGCCGTCCAGCCCGGCCGCCAGACAGACGGCCAGGGACAGATAGGGGTTGCAGGCCGGATCGGGGCAGCGCAGCTCCACCCGGGTGCCCTGGCCCCGGCTGGCCGGGATGCGGATGAGGGTGGAGCGGTTGGAGGCGGACCAGGCCATATAGCAGGGGGCCTCAAAGCCGGGCACCAGCCGCTTGTAGGAGTTGACCAGCGGGTTGGTGATGGCAGCCATCCCCTTCATGTGGGCCAGTATGCCCGCAATGAAGGAATAGCACTCTTTTGACAGCCCATTCTCCCCCCGCTCGTCGAAGAACACATTCTTCCCCTCCCGAAACAGGGACATGTTGGTGTGCATGCCGTTGCCCGCCAGCCCGTAAATGGGCTTGGGCATGAAGGTGGCATGGAGGCCGTCCCGCTGGGCGATGGTCTTGACCGCCAGCTTGAAGGTCATGATCTTGTCGGCGCACTCCAGGGCGGGGGCGTATTTGAAGTCGATCTCGTGCTGCCCCGGCGCCACCTCGTGATGGGACGCCTCGATCTCATATCCCATCTGCTCCAGCGCCAGGCAGATGCGCCGCCGGGTGGGCTCGCCGTGGTCCAGGGGGCCCAGGTCGAAGTAGCCCGCCTCGTCGTTGGTCCTGGTGGTGGGCTTCCCCTCCTCGTCCGTCTGGAACAGGAAGAACTCCGCCTCCAGGCCCACGTTAAAGGTGTCGTAGCCCATATCCCGGGCCCGGCCCAGCACCCGCTCCAGCACCCCCCGGGGATCGCCCACAAAGGGAGAGCCGTCCGGATTGTGCACGTCGCAGATCAGGCGGGCCACCTTGGCGTGCTGGGGCTCCCAGGGAAAGATGACAAAGCTGTCCAGGTCTGGGTGCAGATACTGGTCGGACTCGTTGATGCGCACAAAGCCCTCAATGGAAGAGCCGTCCAGCATGATCTGGTTGTTTACCGCCTTTTCAATCTGGGAGGCGGTGATGGCCACATTTTTCAGCTGGCCGAAGATATCGGTGAACTGCATGCGGATGAACTTTACGTCCTCCTCCTTCACCATGCGGATAATGTCCTCTCTTGTGTATCCCATGCCTGTGAGTCCCCTTTCACAATTTCAACAATTAACGGCGCGCCGCGATGCACCCTGTTTTTTCATTTCACGGTTTCAGCATATCATAAGGGCTGATTTTGTCAATAATTTTTTGCCCCATTGCGGAAATTCAGCGCAGAAAACAGGTTTGCAACCCGTTCAGACCCGTTTTTAGTCATTTGTTACATATTCGCGGACAGGCCGCCCGGCGCTGGGAAAATACGAAAAGAAATCCAACTCTCCCTTGACCATCCTTGTGTATTCTGCTAAAATATTGGCATTGAATCCCCAACCCCGCGCTCCCCCGCACATCCGATAAAAACTGGAGGAATGTACAATGGCTCACAAATATGTCTATCTGTTCTCAGAGGGCAACGCCAATATGCGCGAGCTCCTGGGCGGCAAAGGCGCCAACCTGGCCGAGATGACCAACATCGGCCTGCCCGTGCCCCAGGGCTTCACCATCACCACCGAGGCGTGTACCCAGTACTATGAGGACGGACAGAAGATCAATGACGAGATCCAGGCGCAGATCATGGACTATATCGTCAAGATGGAAGAGATCACCGGCAAGAAGTTCGG
>ERZ808051.453-NODE-453-length-46512-cov-10.526952_pt1 | contig 46512 bp, 44 predicted proteins | sample MGYA00380199_ERZ808051 | MGnify/ENA primary metagenome ERZ808051 (study PRJEB31490, sample SAMN06133391) | mouse gut metagenome | isolation source: J11 | host: mice | place: China: Chengdu | collected 2015-05 ... | reverse complement strand
CTAATCGGTCGAAGGCTTATCCTGAACGGTATGGGAAGGCAGTGCATGCACTGCGTGAATGTTGCATGGAAGAAAAAGGATATAGAGGACATACAGGATAGAGAGATACGGATTTTTGTGTTCGGTTTTGAGGGAATGACCTCAGATGAAAATCATTTCAAAAACGAAAGTTTTATGGGTTCGCGAAGTGAAGCAATTTTCCTCGATAGCTCAATGGTAGAGCACTCGGCTGTTAACCGAGTTGTTGTAGGTTCGAGCCCTACTCGGGGAGTTAAATAATTTGACTATATTGTCATAAATTTATTAGATCTGAATATAATATAGTATGGCGCAGTAGCCAAGCGGTAAGGCGTGGGACTGCAACTCCCTGATCACCGGTTCAAATCCGATCTGCGCCTCTTGAACAAAAAACCTGAGAATGATTTCTCGGGTTTTTTGCTTGTACAGCCCCATGCAGAATTGCACGGGGCTGTTTCGTTTCTGTATTTTGTATAGTCTGTAGGTTTTCTGTGCTACTTTCATTGCCTGTGTGACCGGTTTATATTCCGGTGATAAGCAGTCCGATCAATCGAACCATCAGGGCGGCGATCCAGGCGATCGCGCATTGCCAGAGAACCACATAGACTGCCCATTTGCGACCCAATTCCCGCTTGATGGAGGCGATGGCAGCCACGCAGGGAGTGTACAGCAGGCTGAATACGAGAAGGGAGGCTGCAGTCAGGGAACTCATCGCAGCGGCGACGCCGCCTTTGGCGCCGAACAATACTTCCAGTACAGAGACAACACTTTCCTTTGCCATGAAACCGCTGATCAGTGCAGTGCAGATCCGCCAGTCGTCCAAGCCGATTGGGGCAAAGAGCGGTGCGAGCAGACCGGATATTGCAGCCAGGATACTGTCGTGAGAGTCGGCAACCATGTTAAAGTGAAAATCAAAGCTTTGCAGGAACCACACGATGATCGTGGCGATCAGTATGACGGAAAACGCTCTCTGCAGAAAATCTTTTGCCTTCTCCCACAGGAGCAGCACCACGTTGCGGGCGCCCGGCATACGATAGTTTGGGAGTTCCATGACAAAAGGAACGGCTTCGCCCTTGAACATCGTTTTCTTGAAAAGGAGCGCTGCGAGGATTCCTGTCAGAATGCCAAATAAATACAAACCTGTCATGATCAGTCCGCCCTGGCGGGGGAAGAAGGCATTTACAAAAAATGCATAAATGGGCAGTTTTGCGGTACAGCTCATAAACGGCGTGAGCAGGATCGTCATTTTGCGGTCGCGCTCGCTCGGGAGAGTCCGTGTGGACATAACGGCTGGCACGGTGCAGCCAAATCCGATCAACATTGGTACGATGCTGCGTCCTGACAGCCCGATCTTTCGGAGCAGCTTGTCCATAAAAAAGGCGACGCGCGCAATATAACCGCTGTCCTCCAGCATGGAGAGAAAGAAGAACATAGTCACGATGACCGGCAGGAAACTCAGCACACTGCCGACGCCCTCAAAGATGCCGTCGATGATCAGGCTGTGGATTGTGCCGTTGACATTGCCCGCGGTCATGGCGCTGTCAATGAAGCCGGCGAGGAGTCCGATGCCGCTGGCAAGCAGATCCTGGAGAAATGCCCCGATCACATTGAACGTCAGGAAAAATACGAGTCCCATGATCGCGATGAACACCGGAATGGCAGTGTATCTGCCGGTCAGGATGCGGTCGAGCTTCTGGCTGCGCAGGTGCTCCTTGCTCTCGTGCGGTTTCGTGACGCACTGGCGGCAGATCTTATGGATGTAGGCAAAGCGCATGTCAGCGATGGCAGCGCTGCGATCCAGCCCGCGCTCCTTCTCCATCTGGAGGATAATGTGCTCTAGCATCTCCTTCTCATTCTGATCAAGCTGCAGCAGGTTCAGTATCAGGCTGTCGCCCTCGATGATCTTGCTCGCGGAAAAGCGTACTGGGAGCCCTGCCTGCAATGCGTGATCCTCGATCAGATGGACGACGGCATGGAGACAGCGGTGTACAGCGCCGCCGTGGTCATTCTGATCACAGAAATCCTGACGAAGCGGTTTTTCCTGGTACCTGGCGATATGGACGGCGTGCTTGATCAGCTCGTCCACCCCCTGGTTCTTGGCGGCAGAGATTGGGACAACCGGGATGCCCAGCATGGATTCCATCGCGTTTACGTCAACTGTACCACCATTGCCTGCCAGCTCGTCCATCATGTTGAGCGCGAGCACAGTGGGAACATTCATTTCGAGCAGCTGCATGGTGAGATACAGGTTCCGCTCAATGTTTGTGGCATCGACGATGTTGATGATGCCTTTCGGATGGTTGTTCAGCACAAAATCGCGCGATACCAGCTCTTCGTTGGTGTAGGGGGACATTGAATAAATGCCCGGCAGATCTGTGATCGCTGTGTCAGAAACACCGCGTATTGCGCCGTCCTTGCGATCCACAGTGACGCCGGGAAAATTTCCGACATGCTGCTTGGAACCCGTCAGCTGGTTGAACAGAGTAGTCTTTCCGCAGTTCTGATTGCCCACCAGCGCGAACGTCAGCTGTGTTCCGTCCGGAAGAGGATCGCCGCTGCCCTTTGGGTGAAAGATGCCTTCCTCGCCCAGACCGGGGTGCACTGTCTTTTTCTGTTCCCTTTTCTCGGATCTGAGACCTGGCGAGATGGGTTCCACGGTTATCTGAGCGGCGTCGGCAAGGCGGAGCGTGAGTTCATAGCCGTGGATGCGCAGTTCGATGGGATCGCCCATCGGTGCGAGCTTCACCACGGTGACTTCCGCGCCGGGGATCACGCCCATATCCAGAAAGTGCTGTCTGAGGGCGCCTTCGCCGCCGACACTTTTTATGGCGGCGGATCTTCCGATTTCAAGTTCTTTTAATGTCATGATATCACTCCTCGTTTGTCATATATTTTGTATCGTTTTCTGTGCAGGCTGCATCCATATATAACTTCCTTCTTATTTTAGTGGATATGGCGGGATAATACAAGAGTTAGTGCGCATCCAGGCAGAAATCAGAGCGCTCCGTTGCAATTATGCCGTGGATAGTATATGATATCTGTATATAATGTTTGCGGTACAATCCTTATGTGCTATGCTGCAAAGGGCGGTTTGGGGCGTTTGCAGGATGGCAGCGGGCAGACAGCGAATGAGGGAGGGGTGCGCATGGGGAATGATCAGGAAATCGGGAGAGGCGGATTGGCAAATGGATCTGTAAAAATACAGGAGACGGCGGCGGAAAAAAGTGCGAACACAAGGGCACTACAGCGATGGAATGTGATACACAGCGTCTGCGAGAGGGCGCAGGTTCAGTACGATGACTGGCTGGAAACATTTCAGGGGGCGATAGCGCGCTGCCAGACACCGATCATCGATCTGGGCTGTGGCAGCGGCAATGACACGCTGTATCTGATCGAGCGCGGGAAGCGAGTGATCGCCTGTGATTACGCGCAAAACGCGATCCGGAACATCCGTAAGAATTTCCCGGAGGTTGAAAGGGCGGTATGCTTCGATATGGCGGAGGGACTACCGTTTGGGGAGGATCTCACCGATCTGGTCATCTGCGATTTGTCGCTGCACTATTTTACGGAACAGACGACCTTTGCGATCCTCGACGAGATCAAGAGGGTGCTGAGACCGGGCGGGCTGCTCCTTTTCAGGGTCAATTCTGTGCGGGATGTCAATCACGGCGCCGGGATGGGCAGAGAGGTCGAGCATCATTTGTATGAGACTCAGGAGTGGGGATATAAACGATATTTTGACCTCCATGATATCAATAAATTCTGGGGGGCCTGGGATCAGATATATCTGCAGGAGGAGGCAATGCACCGATATGAGCTGGAAAAGGTATTGTGGAAGGGCGCGGTGGTGGCGGGGGTAAGTTACAGCGGCTGTTCGTCCGAGCGCACGGCTTTTCGGTAGAGGAGCGGCGGTTTCCTGTATTTTTTCTGAAATGCCCTGGTGAAGTAGGACTGGTTGTGGAAACCGCAGTTTTCCATGATGTCGATCACTTTGCTGTCCGTCTCTGACAGCTGTTTGGCGGCAAGCTCGAGGCGGTAATTTACCAGGTAGGCGTTGAAGCTCATGCCCGTGAATTCCCGGAATAATTTCATAAAATGACTCTCCGAAAAGCCGCACTGCTCTGCGGCTTTTTTGACGGAGATATCGCTGTCGTAAAATTTTTGCACATAGTACAGTGCATTTTTCAGCCTGCTGTAGGACAGCTGCAGGTGGCTGTTGTCGACGGTGGCGGCGGTGCTGTATTGGTTCATTTGGTGCAGGAGGAAGAAGAGATCGGATTTGATCACCAGTTCATGGGTGGTGTAGCTCTCTTTCCGGTGTTCGAGCATGGACAGGATGCAGGGTGTCACGGTCTGGTTGAAGTGGGAGCCTGCCGGATAAAAGCATTGCATGGTCCGCTCGCCATTCAGAAAGGGAAGGACATATTTGTCGTAGCAGGGATCCTTCTCGGATCCCCGAAAGAGGGAGGGGTGAAACAGGATGTTGAAGTATTCTCCGCCCTCTGAATCGCCCTGTTCGATGGAGTGTACGGCGTGGGGCAGTACTACGATCAGATCTTCCGCCCTGAGCGTGTGCGCCTGCCCCCACAGAGTGACTTGCATCTGTCCCCGCGTGCAGTAGATCAGCTCAAAATCATCGTGCCAGTGCAGGGGAAACGAGTGGATCCACTCGGGGATGCGCCCTTTGTAGACACTGTATGGGAAAGTGATGATACCGTGTATTTTAGTCTCGTGTATCGGTGTGGTCTCCATGTGGTACCTCCTTGTGGTTTTGATAGGCTCCCGGGAGTCTGGTGTGCGGGAACTTTTCCGGGGAAACAGTGCCGGATATTTTGTCAGACGACAGTGCGCTATTAGGCACTGCGAAGGCGCAGACGCACATTTCGGATCAGGATCCGCGGGTGATATAATAGGATTGTGTCAAAAATGCAGGACGATATTGCAAGAATTATATCATGGATAAGAGTACAATACAAGTATGACGGAACAAAACGTCAGAGCGATCGAGGGCATCTGTCGGGGTATAGACAGCTGCCGCACGATGCGGGTGCAGGACCGGTAAAACCTTTCGCTTTTTCACATTACCGGTCTGTATGCACTGGCTGTGCGTGGCGGCAGGCGGATAAAAGGATGGGAAGTTTATGAAACCATTTATGAAATTATATATACCAATCGCGCTGGAAACATTGTTCATGATGCTGGCGGGTATGGTGGACACGATCATGCTCTCGACAGTGGGGGACAGTGCGGTCGGTGCGGTGGGAACGGCGAATACGTACATCGGCATTTTTATCATCATGTTCCATGTCGTGTCATCGGGGATGATCGCGGTGATGACACAGTATATCGGGGCAAAGAGATTTGGTGTCGCCTACCAGGCAAGGCAGCTGGGGGCGGTTTTCAACGCGGGGATCGGCGTGGTGCTCTCTGCGTTTTTGTATGTCTTTTCGGAGCGTTTTCTGGAGATCGTGGGGGTGGCACCGCTGCTCATGGAGCATGCAAAGACTTATCTCAGGATCGTGGGCGGCGCCTGTCTGCTGAACGCGCTGATACCGATCTTTTCCAGCTATCTGAGGGCTTTCGGGCATACAAAGCAGCCGCTGGCAGCGACAGTGACCGCAAACATACTGAATCTGTGCCTGAACGCCGTATTTTTGTTTGGATTTCATTTGGGGGTGGCGGGCGTTGCGGCTGCCACTGTGATATCGAGGGTTGTGAACCTGGCGATCGTGATGATCGCCTCCAGGCTTCTGGTCAAGGCGCATAAGGATCCTGAACGGTTGAAAAACAGGGAGGTCTTTGCCCAGATCATCAAGGTGGGGCTGCCCTCCGCGCTGGAGACGGCGCTCTACAATGTGGCGATGACGCTGACGATCCGTTTCCTGAACCAGATGGACGAAAGCGGGTTTCATGTGACAGCGAGGGCATACGCGGCGCAGATCGCCAATTTTTCCTACTGCGCGGGCGCGGCACTGGCGCAGGCGAACGCTATCATGACGGGCTGGCGCATCGGCGAGGGGGACTTTGAGGCGTGTGACCGGGGCACGAAGAAAGCGGCGGTCATCGGGATCTGTGTGGCGGCAGGGCTGGAGACTGCATTTGTGCTCGGGTCGGATCATCTGATCCGGCTGTTCACGGACGATGCGGAGATGATCGCGTTGGTGAGGACGCTCATGACGATCGACATCGCGCTCGAGGTGGGGCGCGTGACGAACCTGGTGTTCGGACAGGCGCTCAAGACCAGCGGCGACGCGCTGTACACGATGATCATCGGTGTGGTCTTCATGTACATCTGCATGGTGGGCGGCACATGGTTCTTTGGGATCCATCTGAATCTGCTGGCGGTGGGCGCGTACATAGGGCTTGCCGGCGACGAGTGCGTGCGCGCGGTATTCATGTTCCTGCGGTGGCAGTCGGGGAAGTGGCGGACGAAAGGGTTTATCCAATCTATTTCTGCAGACACGCGCCTGGAATCTGTTGTAAAATGAGTTTAAAATTGATATACTAAAAGAATATGAGCGCCAGCATTGAGCACTAAGCTTCATGTGACAGCGAGGGCGTAAGTAAATGATGTGAGATATACCAGGAGGAGGAACTGCAAATGCAAAAATGGACAAGAGTGATGTATCAGCCCAACATCCCTTTGGGAGAGAACGGCGAGAAGGTGACGGCGTGCAAAGCGCATATCGCACTCTCGAAGGAGGCGGCAAAGGAGGGCATGGTGCTCTTAAAGAATGACGGGGACCTGCTTCCGCTTGCCAGGGGGAGCAAAGTGGCTCTTTTCGGGAAGGCGAGCTTTGACTATGTGCGCGGCGGCGGCGGGAGCGGCGAAGTGACGGTTTCCTATGCCAGAAACCTGTACGAAGGCTTTTCGCTGTTGAAGGACAAGGTGAGTGTGTTCGAGGAACTCGCTGCGTTTTACCGCGACGATGTGAAAGCGCAGTATCAGAAGGGCAGTGTTCCCGGCATGACGGTCGAGCCGGAAGTTCCCGCGGAGCTGCTGAAAAAGGCAAGGATCTACACGGACACCGCGGTCATCTCGATCTGCCGTTTTTCCGGCGAGGGATGGGACAGGAAGAGTATCGTGGACACCGAGAACAAAAATCTGTTCGCCAATGAGGACGCGATGGCGAAGCGCTCCGCCGAGATCTTTGAGAACGGGGATTTCAATCTGACACATGCGGAGCAGGCGATGGTGGAGGCTGTCAAGTCAACTTTTGAGAAAGTGATCGTTGTCATGAATGTCGGCGGTATGGTGGACTCCTGCTGGTTCCACGACGATGACAGGATCCAGTCTGTGCTGATGGCATGGCAGGGCGGCATCGAGGGAGGACTCGCCGCGGCGGAGCTTGTGATGGGCGACGGAAATCCCAGCGGAAAGCTTGTGGACACTTTTGCCCGCTCGCTCGCGGATTACCCGTCCACGGAGAGCTTCCACGAGTCGGAGCGCTTTGTGGATTATGTGGAGGATATCTACGTGGGATACCGCTATTTTGAGACGATCCCCGAGGCGTACCGGAAGGTCAACTACCCGTTTGGATACGGTCTGTCATACACAGACTTCTCACTGACCGCAGGTGCGGCTTACGAGGAGGGCGGCAGGATCTACGTGCCGGTCGTGGTCACAAACGTCGGTAAGCGTGCCGGAAAAGAGGTGGTGCAGGCGTATTACGGCGCACCGCAGGGAAAGCTTGGCAAGCCGGCAAAGCAGCTCGCGGCATTCCAGAAGACACGGCTTTTGCAGACGGGTGAGAGCCAGAGTATCGTTCTGTCGTGGTGTGTCGACGATATGGCGTCGTATGACGATCTCGGAAAGATCAAAGAGTCTGCCTACATACTGGAAAAAGGGTCATACTGCTTCTTCGTGGGCGTGTCGGTGCGCGACGTGGTGGAACTGTCTTATCAGTATGAGGTCAAAGAGGACATCGTGGTGCAGCAGCTTTCGAGAAAGTGCGCGCCGTCCAGCCTGAAAGAGAGACTGCTTGCCGATGGAAGCTATGAGGAGCTGCCGCTCACAGCGCCCGTTGACACCGATGCCAATGAGCTTGTTCCGCTGACGGTCGAGGAGACGGACGGCTTTGCGCCTGCGGCGAGAGCGGGGAAACGCTATAATCTGTGGGCGAACACGGCAGCGCAGCAGCATCATTTCCTGCGGGAAGTGGCGGAGGGAAAGATCACGCTCGACGAGTTTGTGGCACAGCTGCCGGACGAGGATCTCGCACATCTGCTGGGAGGGCAGCCAAACACAGGTGTGGCAAATACCTTTGGCTGGGGCAATCTGCCCGACTACGGCGTACCGAGCGTGATGACGGCGGACGGACCGGCAGGTCTGCGCATCGCGCCGGAGTGCAGTGTGTACACCACCGCATGGCCCTGCGCGACGCAGCTGGCATGTTCATGGAATGCGGAGCTTGTGGAGCGTGTCGGTGAAGCCGGAGGCGCGGAGGTTAAGGAAAACAATATCGCGGTGTGGCTGACACCGGCTGTCAATATCCACAGAAGCCCTCTGTGCGGGCGGAATTTTGAGTATTACTCGGAGGATCCGTTCCTTGCCGGAAAGCTTGCAGCCGCGATGGTGCGCGGGATCCAGAGCAACCGCGTCGGCGCGTCAGTGAAACACTTTGCGCTCAACAACAAGGAGACGAACCGCAAGAACAGTGATTCGCGGGCGTCCGAGCGCGCGGTCAGGGAGATCTACTTAAAGGCGTTCGAGATTATCGTGAAGGAGGCAAAGCCGTGGTCGATCATGTCATCGTACAATATCGTGAACGGTCACAGAGCCTCTGAGAACAGGGAGCTGCTGGAGGATATCCTGCGCGGCGAGTGGGGATTTGACGGCATGGTGACGACAGACTGGTGGACGAACGGTGAGCACTACAAGGAAGTCAAGGCTGGAAATGATGTCAAGATGGCGCTCGGTTTCCCGGAGCGGCTGATGGAGGCTCTGGAGAAGGGGATCCTGAAACGGCAGGATATGGAGATCTGCGCGAAGCGGATCCTGGAGCTGATCTTGAAGCTGGATTGATGATCAGACCATTTTCTTGACAACCAGTATATAAAGTGATATATTTGTATCATATAGAGACAAATATATCACTTTATGGAGGTGTGCAATGAAAAGGGCAATGAAAAAGAAAGCGAAGATCCTGTTTGCTGCAGGTGTTGTCTGCGTACTGTTTTTGCTGGCGTCGATCGGGTATGCGGTGACGTACAATGAGTCGCGGCTGGTCGTGCCGATGGATCTTTCAGCGTATGAATTCACCATAAAAGATCTGCCGATGATCGTTTCCGTCACGCTGGTGACAGTGTATGTATGTGCGGCGGTTGTCGTGATCTCTGTCGCCGATCGGAAAAAGCCCGTCACGAGAAGAGTGGATCCCAGGCTGGGTTTTCTGGGCTTTTTGGGCTTTCTGGGCTTTCTGGGATTCCAGACTGGTCCTGCCGCGTTTGTGCGGTTCGCTTTTCTCGGATTTTTTGGATTTTTCTTTGAGGGTAAGATGTCAGGCATTCTTATGGATGAGCGGTATGTGGAAAACAGAACGAGGGCGCAGCTGAACGCGCACAAAGCGGCAGTGAACATCATCTTCGCCGGGCTGATCGTATTCGGCGGTTTCCTGGGGAATGTGGAGTATGCGCTGATCGCGTTTGAGATCGTCGTCGCATTTGCGGTCGCGATCGATATGTTTCTCGGTGAGTATCTGCTGTATCAATATGATCAGGATGATCAGGAGCGATAGCTGTTATGCAGCGGACGCTCTGTCAGGTGAAAAGAGGTATAGAGCGCCTGTCTCTGTGAAAGTGAGGAATGGGGCGTGCCGGATTTTGAATGCAGATTGAAGACATACAGGCAATTAAAACAGATGACGCAGGAGGAGCTGGCGGTCATGGTCGGGGTGCGCCGGGAGACGATCATGCGTCTGGAAAAAGCACAGTACAACCCGTCGTTAAAGCTCGCAGTCGATATCTCGAGAGCGGTCGGCGCGCCGATCGAGGAGATATTCATATTTCGATGATCACTGATGACTGTAGATACTGCAAATAACGAAAGGACAGCTTCCGCTGTCCTTTTAAAGTTTTTGGTCGGCGTCGGAGGGAACGTACAGGACGAGATCCTTGATCTGACAGTCGAGTATGCGGCACAGATCGTTGAGTGTTTTGGTGGAGACATCCAGATTGTGTTTCAGGCGGTGCAGTGTACTGTTTGACATGTGGTGCTTGTTGGTCAGCGAGTACCAGCTTTCGTTTGAGTTTTTCAGGGTTTCCCAAAACGGGGAGTAGACGATCATATCAAGTGTCTCCTTTTGCTCTTTAGTATTTAACTTTAGGATAAATTATATTCAGATACTTGAATATCTTCGCAAAAGAGAATATACTGATAGGAACAGAGCTTTCGGGGACATGGACGGGCAGGGGTGGAAGGATCCTGCAGCAGCGTATACGTGTTGCCGCAAGGTGCCTGAGATTATATTTGGAGGAGATTTTTATGGATCAGATCATCTATATTACAGACGAGGAGCGGACAAAGTGCCGCAGTGTTGTCGATGCATTTGCGGAAATGTATGAAATGACGGATGTGGTCGTGGTGGATGCCGGAAGATATGGTTTTGTGAAGCTGCAGTACTATAGGGAACCGCAGGGATTTGAGGTGCTGACGACCTTCACGGACAGCAGAAAGCTGTTTGACTCGCTGTGGCTGGACTGGTTTGAGGAGCAGATCCTGGACGCTGTGCTTGGGACACCTCTTGAGGAACTGGGATATGAGGAGGTCTTTGCACAGCTGCCCAGGGAAAAGCAGGATGAACTGACAAGGAAGAAAGCGTATTTTGAAGAAAAGGTGTCATTCGGATAAAAACCGATGACACCTTCTGTGCGCAGCTTTCTATATTTTGCAATTTTATGTTTTGCGATTTCCGCGCTTCTGTCTGCCAGTTAGCATTTCTCCGGTTCCGGATAGTCCACCCCGAACGTATCGACCGTGACGCTCTTCATCACCTGATCCTCGAGCGGTCTGTCGGAGTAATCGGTGTTGGTGGTGGCGATCTTGTCCACGATATCCATACCTTCGATCACTTTTCCAAATGCCGCGTAACCGCCGTCGAGGTGCGGGCTTGTCTTGTGCATAATGAAGAACTGGCTGCCTGCGGAGTCGGGCATCATGCTTCTTGCCATCGAGAGCACGCCGGGCGTGTGTTTCAATTCGTTCTCAAAACCGTTCTGCGCAAACTCCCCGGCGATGGAGTAGCCCGGACCGCCCATTCCGGTTCCCTCGGGGCAGCCGCCCTGGATCATGAAGCCGTTGATGACCCTGTGGAAGATCAGACCGTTGTAGTAGCCCTTGTTTATCAGGTGGATAAAGTTGTTGACCGTGTTGGGCGCAGTCTCGGGATAAAGCTCCGCCTTGATGAGACCGCCGTTTTTCATTTCAATCGTGACAATTGGATTCTGTGCCATAGTAACTCTCCTTTTACTGTGATATACTTTCGATCGCTGTTGAATCTTTTGTATCCATACCGGTCTATTATACAATGAAACGGATATAAATGGTAGACCTGACTTTCAATTTTCAAAATATTCATCTTGGCAGGATTCTTGACCGGATGGCATACCGGACTTGCGGGATTTCTTGTTTGTGTACATTTTCTCGTCTGCCTCTTTGAGCAGGGCATGGTAATCCGTCCGGTCCGCTGTCAGACAGCAGCCGAAAGAGAAAACGAGGGGGACGTACAGGCCATCGCGCAGACAGGCGCGGCTGTTGTTCTGCAGTTCCGCCAGGGCGCTGACGGCGTCGGAGAGCGCCGCCCTCGTCTGGTACTGGTAGAGAAACAGGACAAACTCGTCGCCGCCAAGCCTTGCGGCAGTGCTGTGACCTGGTGCGAAGTCCGCCAGAAGGCTGGCAAGCTGTCGGAGGTAAGCATCGCCGCACTCATGGCCATACGTATCATTGATCACTTTCAGGTTGTCAGCGTCTATCATCACAAAAGCGCTTTCGCGGAAAGTTTCCGGTTTACAGAAGCAGGAATCGAGAAAGTTTTCCAGCCCGCGGCGGTTGTACAGTCCGGTCAGAAGGTCATAATCCCGCTCCCGCTCGATCCGCAGGCGTTTTAAGGTGTCCTCGGTCACGTCGATGAGGACGCCGAAAACGCTGCTGTTCTCGGAGATTTCCTCGACCCTGACATAGCGTCCGTCCAGCTCGAAGATATTGGAATCACCGGCACAGGGGTGGCTGCGGAGCCGGGAAAGCGATTCCCGGAGGAGCTCGAAGTCGAGCTGCTTTGACTTGTCGGGGGGAAGACCGAGGAGCCGGGGCACGTACTCTGTAAAACGGATCTGCGGCATGTGCCCGTCGTACTCGTAGACTCCGATGTACATATCTGTCTTGCTGAGTACGTAGGACATCTTGCGGCTGCTGTCCAGAAGGCTCTTTTTCATCCGGTTGATATCGCTGCTCAGCTGCGAAAACTCCGTGCTGCTCTGGACATCAATGTCCTCGTCGAGATCTCCGGCGGCGATGGCGTGGAGTTTCCTGTTGATCCGGTAGATGTCATGCACGACATAGCGGTTCATGTATCCGGTCACGGCGCGCATGAGGACCACAGCGATCATGACAAGGCACAGCAGCAGAATGAGGGTGTTCAGTATGATCCAATCATAGAGCACGCGGTTGGTGAGGATGCGCCCGACATAATTGGAATCGATGAACCGGAACACACAGAAAGCGTCCTGGCCGTTGACGAAGGCGTGAAATCCCTTTGGATGACTGGCGATGTCGTCGAGGCGCAGACCGATCGAATCGATATTTTTGTGAACATAGTCCAGATCAGTGGAGCCGACGATCTCTCCGCTTGTCGGGTCGATGGCATAGTAGTCGGCTTCAGGGTTCACGCGGAACAGGGAAAATATGTAAGAGAGTTCGTTTTTCTGCGTCACTTTCAGGATATTGACAGGTTCCATGCCGACCTGCACGATAAAATTCCTGTCGGGACTCCACAGCGCCGAATACTGCATCAGCTTTGCCTCCGCGACGTTGGGGGTGATGTCCTGAACGAGTTTTAGGGACGGATCGGTCAGCATCGGCTTAAAAAACATCATCTGCTCTCCGGAATCAAAGGTATAGCCAAAGTATTCCGGGTGTGTTCCGGCATAGAGCAGTCCGGTCTTGTCAAAGATGTGGATCTCGTCCACCTCCATCAAAACGGCGATCCGCCTGAGCTCGTCAACGCTGTCAAGCACGGTGGGATTGTCCTGGATCATATAAGCGATCGCCTCGGCATTGTACAGACAGGTCTGCTGGTACGCCGCACTGATCTCTGCGAGCTCGGCAGTGTTCTGTTCCAGAACCTGCTCGATCTGCTGGAGCGTCGTGACGGCATCTTTGTATGCCTGGCGGTGTGCGTCGGCAACCTGGAAGGAAACGATGATGATCGTCAAAACGGTGATCAGGATCAATGTGACCAGATTCATGTACCGGCCGATAATTTTTTTGAGTGGCTTCATCCGTGCCTCCTGTGTGGTATGAACAAGTACAAAACAAAATGTTAGTTTATGATACCATAACCCCAGGGGATTCGCAAGCGAATTCGACAGACTCGACCGTGCCTGCCGATACCAGAAAAAACCAACACATGCTTTTCTTGCATATTGCCCACAGATAGTGTAGACTGTAATAGATAGAATATATAATATAAGAATATATATTATAGAAGGAATAGTTGGAATGCGGGTATTGGAGGAGAAGATGCAGACAAAGCGAATCAGGACATTACATATCATTATCATATTACTGCTGGTCATAACGATCATCTCACTGACTTTTGCGGGGGTGTTGGGCGCACTGTATGTGCGGGAAAACAGGGAGGTCAGCCGCCTGCAAAGGGAGGGCGGACAGATGGCTTTAGACCAGGCGCTGCCGGTGCTGTCGGTGGACGTGGAGGAAGGTACGGGTGATAACCCGGAGCCTGGTATGGAGGATGCGGAATCGGCAAACGGCGTCGCGGCAGCCGGTGAGGATGTCCGGCCCGATCTCGATGACGCGGGGATCGCAGCGCTCATGCAGTCGAAGGAGGCCGAGGTGGAGCAGTCCATCAAGGACAGGATGAGGGAGCTGGTGACGGGGGAGGACGGCAGCCCGCTCAAGATGCTGCGCTCATTCTTCCCGGAAAATCTGATCTACAGTTTTGAGAACGAATACGTGTTCGCGCCGGTATTGGACGGGGTGACAAAGCACAGTCTCCTCGACGAGAACTTCCAGAAGACGGAAGAGGGGCTGATGCAGTACGTGGAAAACGGGACTGTCGTGTCTCACAAGGGGATCGACGTGTCGAAATACCAGGGCGATATCGATTGGAATGCTGTCAGGGAGGAGGGCATCGAGTACGCCTTTGTCCGGCTGGGACTGCGGGGATATGAGTCGGGCAAGATCGTGCTCGACGACTTCTACGACGCGAACATGAAGGGTGCCAATGAAGCCGGCGTCCGCGCCGGCGTGTACTTCTTCACGCAGGCGGTGACAGTCGAGGAGGCGCAGGAGGAGGCGGCGTTTGTGATCGAGCATCTGGCGGGATATGATGTGTCCTGCCCGGTGGTGTTTGACGTGGAGCGCATCTCCGGCGGCAAGGGACGCGCCGACCAGATCACCAGGGAGGAGCGCACTGCCATCACGATCGCGTTCTGCGAGGCGGTCAAGGCGGCAGGGTACACGCCGATGATCTACGGAAACGTCGTCTGTTTCACACAGCTGCTTGACATGCCGCAGCTCAACGACTATGAGAAGTGGTACGCGTTCTACGACGACTACATGTATATGCCATACGATGTGACCTGCTGGCAGTACACGGAGAAAGGGAGAGTGGACGGCATCCCGAACAACGTGGATCTGAACATATCTTTTAAGATGTGGTGAAGAAACAAGGCGGCGCGTCCGGAAAATTGTCATGAATAAAGATACAGAAATAAAATATAGGAAAAGGAGTGGATCAATATGGGCAGGGAGACCGAAACATTGCAGCAGATGATCGATGAGAGCAGCAGGATCGTCTTTTTTGGGGGAGCGGGCGTGTCCACCGAGAGCGGGATCCCCGACTTTCGGAGCGTGGACGGACTCTATAACCAGAAGTACGACTATCCGCCGGAGACGATACTGAGCCATACATTCTATGTGAGGCGGCCGGAGGAGTTTTTCCGGTTCTACCGCGATAAGATGCTGTGTCTGGACGCGAAGCCAAACACTGCTCACCAGGCGCTGGCAAAGCTCGAGGTGCTGGGGAAGCTCTCCGCGGTCGTGACGCAGAATATCGACGGTCTGCACCAGGCGGCGGGGAGCAGGAAAGTGCTGGAACTCCACGGCAGCGTCCTGCGCAACTACTGTGAAAAGTGCCACAGCTTCCACGCGGTGGAGGAGATTGTAAATAGTACTGGCGTTCCCGTGTGCGCGTGCGGGGGCAGAATCAAGCCCGATGTGGTACTGTATGAGGAAGGGCTTGACCAGAACACCCTGCAGGAGGCGGTGCGCGTCATCAGCGAGGCGGATATGCTGATCATCGGCGGCACTTCTCTCGCGGTGTACCCGGCGGCGGGGCTGATCGACTATTACCAGGGGAACAGGCTCGTGCTGATCAACAGGACGCCGACGCAGCGGGACACCAAGGCGGATCTGGTCATCACCGGGAGTATCGGCGAGGTGTTCTCGCAGATCGATCTGCACGGATAGGCAGGCGCTGAGACGGGATCAGGAAGAAAGGAAGTCGGGTTTGTGGGATTTGAATATGAGGTTGGCGATATCGTCAAATTGAAGAAGCCGCACCCCTGCGGGAGCCCGGAGTGGGAGATCCTGCGCGTGGGCGCGGATTTCAGATTGAAATGTGCAGGATGCGGGCATCAGGTCATGCTCCCCCGGCGCCAGGTCGAGAAGGGCACAAAGGGTTTGCGAAAAAAATCGGGATAAAAGCCGATAAGTTTGCGAAAATGACTTGCAAAAACAGGAAAAATATAGTATCATAAACCGTTGTGATATATAAATCCTTGCTTCTTCTCAGGGAAGAGGCCAGAGACCAAAAGGAGGTAACAAAATGAACAAGTATGAATTAGCCGTTGTTGTCAGCGCAAAGCTTGAGGACGATGAGAGAGCAGCTGCCATCGAGAAGGTGAAAAACATGATCACAAAGCATGGCGGCACGATCACGAACGTAGATGAGTGGGGCAAGAAGAGACTTGCTTACGAAGTGCGCAAGATGAGGGAAGCTTTCTATTATTTCATTCAGTTTGATGGCGAGACAACCGTTCCGGCAGAGATCGAGTCAAGGATCCGTCTCATGGAGAACGTTGTCAGATATTTGTGCGTTAGACAGGACGAGAAATAGAATGCGCGCCTGTATCATGGGAGACAGAGGACAGGGCGTACAGTGGAGAACTTTTATATATGAATAAAGTGATTTTAATGGGACGTTTGACAAGGGATCCTGAGGTGAGATACACACAGGGTGAGAACCAGATGGCGATCGCGAGGTACACACTCGCCGTGGACAGGCGGTATAGCCGCGGCGGCGGGAACAACGATGAGAACACAGCAGACTTCATTCCGTGTGTCGCTTTTAACAAAGCGGGCGAGTTTGCGGAGCGTTATTTCCGCAAGGGGACGAAGATCGCCGTGTCCGGGAGGATCCAGACCGGAAGCTACACCAATAAAGACGGTGTAAAAGTTTATACCACAGAAGTCATTGTTGATGACCAGGAATTTGCCGAGAGCAAGAACAGCGGCGGCGGATCCGACGGCGGTTATGGAAATAACAGTTACGGGGGCGGCTTCGGCGGCGGGGCAAGCCAGCCGGCAGCGCCGATGGCAGCAGGTGACGGCTTCATGAACATTCCGGACGGGATCGATGAGGAGTTGCCGTTTAACTAAGATCTGTTTTTAACGTTTTGAGTTTGTTTTGAGTTTGAAAGAATAGGGGGCTTTATCATGGCTTTTAATAAAACTGAAAAAGCTGATTCTCCAATGAAGAGAAGAGGCGGAATCCGTAGAAGAAAAAAAGTTTGCGTATTTTGCGGCAAGGACAATGTGATCGATTACAAGGACACGGCGAAGTTAAAGAGATATGTGTCTGAGAGAGGCAAGATCCTTCCCAGACGTATCACAGGAAACTGCGCAAAGCATCAGAGAGCGCTCACGGTGGCGATCAAGAGGGCACGTCATGTGGCACTGATGCCGTACACGATCGATTAAGTATGAGGAACCAATGAACCGATTAGCGGTTTGTTGGTTCTTTTTTTGTTTTCTTTTTTTGGAAAAACGTGGTATACTATAAAATGTATCAAGGTCAAAGGAGAGATGAAGAATGGCGTATTCAAGTGTAATAGAGAATTTTTTGCGGTATGTGAAGATCGACACGCAGTCGGAGGAAGCGCCGCCGGCGAGAGTGCCCTCGACGGAGAGACAGCGCGATCTCGCCAAAATGCTGTATCAGGAGTTATCGGATCTCGGGGCGGAGGCCGTGCGGTATGACGAGGAGCACAGTTACGTCTACGCGGTGATCCCTTCCAATCTGGACGGCGCGGACAGGGACAAAGTGCCGTCGATCGGTTTTATCGCGCATATGGACACGTCCCCGGCGGTGAGCGGCGCGCATGTCGCGCCGAGAGTGATCGAAAACTATGACGGCAGCGATATCGTCCTGGATCGGGACGGGCATATTGTCACCCGCGTGTCGGACTTCCCCATGCTGAAAAAGTGTGAGGGCAAGGGGCTGATCGTGACGGACGGCAGCACGCTCCTCGGCGGTGACGACAAGGCCGGCGTCGCCGAGATCATGGCTATGGCGGAGCATCTGCTGGCACACCCTGAGATCCGGCACGGGAAGGTGTGTATCGGCTTCACGCCGGACGAGGAGGTCGGAAACGGCGTCGAGTATTTTGACATCAAAGGATTTGGAGCGGATTATGCCTACACCGTGGACGGCGGCATGCTCGGCGACATGAGCTACGAGTGCTTCAACGCGGCGGGTGCCGTGCTCACGGTCAACGGCAAGAGCGTGCACCCGGGTTATGCCAGGAATGTCATGAAAAATGCCATCAAGCTCGCATATGAATTTCAGCGCGCGCTGCCGGACGAATGCCCCGAGAACACGGAGGGCTACGAGGGCTTTTACCATGTGGACAGCATGAGGGGAAATGTCGAGAAGGCTGTCGCGGAGTATATTATCAGGGATCACGACAGGGCAAAATTCGAGGAGAGGAAGGCGGTCTTTGCAAATACCGCGGAGACATTGAACAGGAAGTACGGTGAGGGGACTTTCTGTGTGGAGCTGTCCGACTCCTACAGCAATATGAGAGAGATGATCGAGAAGGAGATGCACATTGTCGACAATGTGGTGGAGGCTATGAAACGGGCGGGCGTGGAACCGGAGATATCGGCGATCCGTGGCGGTACAGATGGTGCGAGGCTCTCGTATGACGGGCTCCTGTGTCCGAATATATGTACGGGATCGGAGGGGCATCACGGCAGAAACGAGTTTGCGTGCATCGAGGACATGGAGAAGATCGTGGAGATCCTGTTAAATATTGTTTCCGTCACGGCAGGTGCATAACAGGAAATCCGTCTTTGTGACCGGAACAGACAAAATCTGCTATGGAACTTTTTCTTATTTAATGATATACTATCTATGAACACGAGCATATAGAGAGTCATATTACTATTTTCGTATCCCAGAGTGCATATGTGGACGTCGTCTGCACCGCTGTCAATGAGAGTCATGCAGGGTGTGGGCGGCTGCCATTTGCGGGAGGTATTATACATGAAGCAAAAAGTGAAATTAAAGGGACACCTGAAAGCGTATCTTCAGACTACCCTGATCCTGGGCATATTGTTGATATTCGTAAACGTAGGCGTTTACTTTCTGGATATAATGGCAGGTATCTGCGTCTCAGGATTTCTGTTGGTCTACTTGATCGCCATGCTTATTCTATTATATAGAAACAGACCCGTCATTATGAATGAATTTATCAATTTTGCAACACAATACGGACAAATCCAGAGAACACTGCTGTGGGATCTGGCGCTTCCCCATGTGCTGATGGATGATGACGGCAGGATCATATGGATGAATGCGGCGTTTGAGCGGGTGATACACAAGGAGAAAGGCTATCGCAAGCCGATCACCACGATATTTTCTTCGATCACGAAGGAAAAGCTTGAATTTGAGCAGGATACCGAGATAGAGATCACCTTTGAGGAGCGCGAGTATGTTTTCAAGATGAAGCGGATCTCCATCAAGGACGTCATGGACAACAACGAGGTGATCGAGAGTGCCGGGAATGCAAATTTCCTGATCGCCGGGTATCTGTTTGACGAGACGGCGCTGAAACGCGCACTCCGCGACCAGGACGAGCAGAGTCTCGCGGTGGGCATGATCTACATCGACAATTACGACGAGGCGCTCGAGAGCGTGGAGGAGGTCAGACGGTCGCTGCTGATGGCGCTGATCGACAGAAAGATCAACAAGCACATCGCATCGATCGACGGTATCGCGCGCAAGACGGAGAAGGACAAGTATCTGGTCATCATGCGCAAAAAGGCACTGATGAATCTCAAGGAATCGCGCTTTGAGCTCTTAGAGGACGTCAAGACCGTGAACATCGGAAATGAGATGGCGGTGACAGTCAGCATCGGCGTCGGCGTCGATGCGCCTACATATGTGCAGAACGCCGAGTTTGCGCGCACTGCGATCGACCTGGCGCTGGGGCGCGGAGGCGATCAGGCGGTGGTCAAATCGCCCGACTCGATCGTCTACTACGGCGGAAAGAGCCAGCAGATCGAGAAGAATACGCGCGTGAAGGCGCGCGTGAAGGCAAACGCCCTGCAGGAGATCATCACGAGCAAGGACAAAGTGCTGATCATGGGACACCGGCTGGCGGATGCGGACGCGTTCGGGGCAGCGGTGGGAATCAGCTGTATCGCAAGGGCGCTCGGCAGGAAAACACACATAGTGATCAACGATATCACGACCTCGGTGAAGCCGCTCGTGGAGCTTTTCCGGGACAGCAACATCTACGAGGACGATTTTATCATAGGGAGCACGGAGGCGCTCGAGATCGAAGACAGCAGCACGGTGCTGGTCGTTGTGGATGTCAACAAGCCGAGCATCACGGAGTGCCCGGACCTGATCAGGAGCTGCAGGACCGTGGTGGTTCTGGACCATCACAGGCAGGGATCGGAAGTCATAGAGAACGCCACGCTCTCCTACGTGGAGCCGTACGCGTCGAGCACGTGCGAGATGGTGGCTGAGGTCGTGCAGTATATAGCCGGCACGGTCAAGGTGCGCAGCAACGAGGCGGACTGCATGTATTCCGGCATTATGGTTGACACCAACAATTTTACGGCAAAGACGGGCGTCAGGACTTTTGAGGCGGCGGCGTTTCTCAGGCGGTGCGGCGCCGACGTGACGAGAGTGCGGAAGATGTTCCGGGATGGCGCAAGGGAGTACAAGGCAAAGGCTGAGGCCGTGCGGAACGCTGAGATCTACAAGAATGCCTACGCGATGGGAATCTGCCCGTCGGAGGGGCTTGACAGCCCGACAGAGATCGGCGCGCAGGCTGCCAATGAGCTGCTGGGCATCAACGGCATCAAGGCGAGTTTTGTGGTGACAGAATACAACGGCAAGATATATATATCCGCGAGATCGATCGACGAGGTCAATGTACAGATCATCATGGAGCGGCTCGGCGGCGGCGGGCACATGAACATAGCGGGCGCGCAGCTGACGGACACCACGCCGGAGCGGGCGGTCTTCGTCGTGAAGGAGACGCTGAACCAGATGCTCGAGGAGGGCGCCCTGTAGGGAAGCGGCAGGCAGAACAGCTGCGAACAAGAGGAACAGCTGCGAATAAGAGGAGTAGTTACGATATAGAAAGGATAAAACAAATATGAAGATAATATTGCTGGAGGATGTGAAATCCGTCGGAAAAAAAGGGGATCTGGTAGAGATCAAGGAAGGCTATGCCAAGAATTTTATCATTCCGAAGAAGCTGGGGGTCGAGGCGACCGATGCCAACAAGAATACCCTCAAGCTGCAGAAACAGAACGAGGAGAAGATCGCGAGGGAGCAGCTTGCGGCAGCACAGGCTTTGGCTGCGGAGCTTGAGCAGATGACGGTCCGCATGGAGATCAAGGGCGGCGAGGGCGGAAAGACGTTCGGTTCCGTGTCCTCAAAGGAGATCGCAAAGGCAGTGGAAGACCAGTATGGCAAGGCGATCGACAAGAAGAAGATACAGCTTGGCGAGGCGATCAAGGCGGCTGGAACCCATGAAGTTACGGTCAAACTGCATCCGCAGGTGTCCGCAAAGCTGAGGGTGCATGTGGAGACAAAATAAGGTACAGGAGATAAAAAGATGCTGAAGACGTATGTTCTATGCGTCTGAAAGGGGACACAGATCACAATGCCGGAAATGGATGAGGCAGTTTTGAAGAGAGTTCTGCCTCACAGTATCGAGGCGGAGCAGTCAGTTATCGGCTCCATGCTGATGGATAAGGAGGCAATCACTGTAGCGGGCGAGCAGATCACCGGTGAGGATTTTTACGGAAAGCAGTACGGGATCCTCTTTGACGCGATGGTGGAGCTCAACGACGAGGGAAAGCCGGTCGACCTGGTGACACTGCAGGAGCGGCTGAAGGAGAAGGGCACACCGCCCGAGATATACAGCCTCGAGTACATAAAGGATGTCATGGGGGCGGTGCCGACATCGGCGAACATCAAACACTATGCGAACATTGTGGCGGAGAAGGCGGTCCTGCGGAAGCTGATCCGCGTCAACGAGGAGATCGCAAACAGCTGCTACGCCCAGAACGACTCGCTTGAGTCAATCCTGGAGACTTCCGAGAAGAATATATTTGACATCATACAGAAGCGGAACAGCGGTGACTTTGTGCCGATCCGACAGGTCGTCATGAACGCGATGAACCTGATCGAGGAGGCGTCGAAGAACAAGGGGGCAGTGACCGGGATCGCGACGGGATTTCTCGATCTGGACTACAAGACGGCGGGAATGCAGCCCTCCGATCTGATACTGATCGCGGCGCGCCCCTCGATGGGGAAGACGGCGTTTGTGCTGAACATCGCGCAGCATGTGGCGTTTCACGAAAGCAAGTCCGTCGCGATCTTCTCCCTGGAGATGTCCAAGGAGCAGCTGGTCAACCGTCTGCTGTCGCTGGAGTCCAAGGTGAACTCTCAGGCGATCAGGACAGGAAATATGAAGGACGATGAGTGGGAGCGCCTGATCGAGAGCGCCGACGTGATCGGAAGATCCGGGCTTCTGATCGACGATACGCCGGGCATCAGCATCGGCGAGCTGCGATCCAAGTGCAGGAAGTTCAAGCTCGAGTACGACCTGCAGATGATCATTATCGACTATCTGCAGCTGATGACGGGTTCGGGGAAGAACGAGTCGAGGCAGCAGGAGATCTCGGACATATCGAGATCGCTCAAGGCGCTGGCGCGCGAGCTCCATGTGCCTGTGATAGCGCTTTCCCAGCTGTCGCGCGCCGTGGAGCAGAGACCGGACCACAGACCGATGCTCTCCGATCTGAGAGAGTCGGGCGCGATCGAGCAGGACGCCGACGTGGTGATGTTTATCTACCGCGACGATTACTACAACAAGGACACAGAGCTGAAAAATGTGGCAGAGATCATTATCGCGAAGCAGAGGAACGGTGCGATCGGCACGATCAATCTGGCGTGGCTGCCGGATTACACGCAATTTGCCAATTTAGCGAAATAATCATATTACAGAAGAGGACAGGGTGAGAGCCGGTCCTCTTTTTCTATATAGAATCGACAAAATGATATCATAAATGACAAGAAAGGAGTTTTAATGTGGTAAAGGAAAAGTATTTGATCAATGAGGCTGCAAAGGAAGTTCATGTGGAATCACACGTTTTAAGGTACTGGGAGGAGGAACTGGCGCTGCCGATCCGGCGCAATGAGCAGGGGCACAGGATCTATACACAGGAGGATATTGACAGATTTGTCATGATCAAGGATCTGAAAGACCAGGGGCTGCAGTTAAAGGCAGTGAAGACGATATTGGATCAGATACATAGTGATGATGGAGGCGAGGAGGATATGAGGGCAGACAATCCATTTGCACAAAAGCAGCTGACGAAGATTTCAAAGGCAGGGGAGGTAAAGATGGCTTCGATAAAAAATTCAGAGGATCTGAAATGGAATGAACGGTTTGGGAAAAAGCCCGAGACAGCGGCGGATAATGCGTCAAATACGGGAGAGGAGCATCCAGCCGGGGAGGGCAAGACGGAGATGAGGAACATGATCGAGATCAAGGAAATGCGGTCGCTCGACGACAGACCGAACTATTCCCAGAATAGCCGGCTGCCGGAGGCGGGACAGGCGCAGACGCTGCGGCTGCAGTACCTGTTCCAGAAACTGATCAAGGACGCGGTGGCGGCAAACAACAAGGAGATGGCGGATCAGCTGGTCGAGCGCATCACGGAGAACGTGAAGGGAGATCTGTGCAAGGAGCTCGACTATCAGTTCCGGCTGATGGAGGAGCGTGACGAGGAGAGAGTGGCAACGAGACACGCGCTGGAGGATCAGCGAAACGAGGAGTACTATAAACGCATAGATGAGCTGCTGCGTCAGTACAGCGGCAAGGCGGCAAAGCGGAAAGACAAGAACAGGGAGAAAGCCAGAGATAAGGTCAGGGAGAAACAGAAGGAGAAGACGATCGAATTTCCAAACGCCCTGGAAAAGGGAGAGCCGAAAGCCAAGAAGGAGTTTCATCTGTTCAGAAAAGCTGTGGAGGCAAAACAAATGTGACCGGGGAAACGCAAAAAGGTACTGCCAGAGGGCAGTACCTTTTTGTTATGTTATTTGTTATACAAATTATGCCTGATCGATAGATCCTGTAGGGCAGGCACCTGCGCAGGAACCGCAGTCGATACACTTATCTGCATCGATCTCAAACTTGCCGTCGCCCATGCTGATCGCGCCAACCGGGCACTGAGACTCGCAAGCCCCGCAAGATACACATGCATCTGAAATCTGATATGCCATAGTACAAATTCCTCCTTTTATCATCAATAAATATGCTGCGGCGGTCTGCACGATGACAGCTGCCACAGATCACAAACACCTGACAACGGTCTGCCGCGGGACAAAGCCCGGCAAACACTTGTCAATACAGATATTTTAATATAAATTTATGCGAAATACAAGGTCAAAAGTATAAAAAATTCCAAAATATATTCCGGGTCAGTGTTTTTCCGGCAGACCGCGCCTTTCCCGAATACCGTTCAGGATATGCTGCTTCAGCTCGGGAACCTTGCCCTTGTCCATCTCGGGAACACCCTCGAGGCGGTATTTCATGCCGAGCTCGTCATACTTCTTCTTGCCCATGGTGTGATAGGGGAGGACATCGAGCGCCTTGAGGTTTTTGAGTCCGCCGATAAAATAGCCTAACCTGTGCAGGTCGGCGGGATCGTCCGTGATGCCCGGGACAACGACATGACGGATCCAGATCTCGACATTTTTGCGGTCGAGATACTCCGCAAAGGCGAGGATGTTGTCGTTTGGCTGCTGCACCAGATCCTTGTGTTTCTCGGGATCGATATGTTTGATGTCAAGCATCACGAGATCTGTCACGTCGCAGAGCTTGTCCAGCTTGGCAAGCCACTCAGGATTTCCGTCCGCGCGATACGCGATCCCGGAGCTGTCCAGACAGGTGTGAATGCCGCGCCCGTGCGCCAGCGTGAAGAGCTCCAGCAGAAAATCGATCTGCATCAGCGGTTCACCGCCGGTCACGGTGATGCCGCCGCCGTTGTAAAAGGGCTTGTTGCGCTCATAATTTTCCAGAATTTCTTCCGGCTCCATGAGGGTGCCCGCGTTCATCTCCCACGTGTCCGGGTTATGGCAGTATGCACACCTCATAGGACAACCCTGCACAAAGACCACGTAGCGCACGCCGGGGCCGTCGACTGTTCCAAAGGACTCTAAAGAATGGATTCTTCCTTGCATAGTATCAACCTTTCCTGTAGCATTTTTATTAATGTATATATTATACCCTATTTTGGCGCGGGCGGATATAAAAAAAGAAACAAATTTTTATATTTGCGACATTTTTTTGGTGTCTGAGGGAGATCGGCGTCAAAAGGAAAACGGTGCGTTTTTTGTAGAAAACGATCAAAATGAAAGGAAAGTAAGCAAAAACAAGCAAAAAATGCTTTACAGTTGTGCAAAAAGCAAGTAAAATAGAAGTGACAGATTATTGTGGTAGAAAAGTATCGTACCAGGTTTTATTTAATGGAGGAAGTCATTATGGAGAATAATGTTAGGTGTGAGATGTCGCAATCAGAGAGCCTGATTATGGATTTTTTGTGGAAGAATGATGGTGGAAAAGGTTTTAGTGAGATAATGGAATACCTGAACGGGGAATTGCATAAAAACTGGAAAAAGCAGACGATCAATACATTTATCAGACATTTGATCGACAAGGGACTGATATCCGCAGATACGAGCCAGAAGAGCAGGCGCTATTCGGCGGCGCTGACGCCCGCAGAGTACGCGCGCGGGAAGGCGGATAAGATCCTGGCAGATTTTTATGACGGCTCAGTGGAGGTATTTCTGTCAGCGCTGACGGGTGGGAAGAAGCTGAGCAGGGAATTGGTGGATGAACTTGACAAGATGATGAAGGACTGAGGAGCACAGTCCGACTGGCAGCAGGACAACACAACAGGATCCTGCCACAAAACAAAATAGTGAAGAATAGAGATAAAAAAGACAATAAAAAGCCCTGAGACAACGCTCAGGGCTTTTTGCACGGGAGTACTGGATCTAAATAGCCTCGTGGAATGTACGGGAGATAACGTCTGCCTGCTGCTCCGGTGTCAACTTGATGAAGTTAACAGCGTATCCGGATACACGGATCGTGAGCTGGGGATAGTTCTCAGGATGCTTCTGAGCATCTAACAGAGTGTCTCTGTTGAGTACGTTCACGTTAAGGTGATGACCACCCTTTGTAGCATAACCATCCAATAAAGAAACTAAGTTATCAACCTGTGCTGTATTGTTCATTGCCATCGTTATATACCTCCTGATATGATCTATATATTTTACTCTTTGTCCAATCCCTCATGGAGCGTCGGTACGCTGCACGCCATGGGATTGCTGGAACAGTCTGTACATCCAAGTGTCTGGACTTCTTTTGTGGACGCATCCTCGCTGACATCTACATTGAAATGTCCCACAGCCTTCTCACTGGAAAACCCGGCATCGAGCTGGGATACGAGGTCATCGATCATTGCTTTCTCATCCATCGGTTACACCTATTCCTCTCTTTGGATACACAGGGGCGCATGCCCCTGTGTAATTGTAAGACTAATTGTTCAGATCCAATTCGATGTCGCCGGAGAAGACCTTCGCTTCCTTGCCGAGAGCGTTCGGGATGATCGTGAAGGTATTGGAGATACCATCCTGCGCATCCTTGAACGGAAGCTTTGATACAGAGGACAGGGATGCGACTGCACCATGTGTGTCACGTCCGTGCATCGGGTTTGCACCAGGAGCAAACGGCTGTCCCTTCTTGCGTCCGTCAGGTGTGTTACCTGTAGCCTTACCGTATGTTACATTGGATGTGATCGTAAGGATAGAGGTTGTAGGGATACCATTTCTGTAAGTATGATGTCTTCTGATCGCTGTCATGAACTTGTGAACGATTTCCTGTGCGATCAGGTCAACGCGGTCGTCGTCGTTACCATACTTAGGGAACTCGCCTGTCGTCTCGAAGTCAACGATGATGCCGTCCTCGTCGCGAATTGCCTTCACCTGTGCGTACTTGATCGCTGATAAGGAGTCGGCAACGATCGAGAGACCAGCAACACCAGTCGCGAAATATCTCTTGACATCTCTGTCATGAAGAGCCATCTCTGCTCTCTCATAGCAGTACTTGTCATGCATGTAGTGGATGATGTTGAGTGTGTTGACATACACGTCTGCCTGCCACTCCATCATATCCATGAATTTGCTGTACACATCGTCATAGTCAAGCACATCGCCTGTGACAGGGCGGTACTTCGGACCAACCTGCTTCTTTGTAACCTCATCCACACCGCCGTTCAGCGCGTAGAGCAGGCACTTTGCAAGGTTTGCACGAGCGCCGAAGAACTGCATTTCCTTGCCGATGACCATGGAAGATACGCAGCATGCGATACCGTAGTCATCACCGTGTGTCACTCTCATCAGGTCGTCGTTCTCATACTGGATCGAAGAAGTCTGGATCGACATCTTAGCGCAGTATCTCTTCCAGTTCTCAGGAAGTCTTGTGGACCAGAGTACTGTCAGGTTCGGCTCAGGGCTTGGTCCGAGGTTTGTCAGTGTGTTCAGGTAGCGGAAGGACATCTTTGTCACCATAGGACGTCCGTCAACACCGACACCGCCGAGGGACTCTGTTACCCATACGGGATCGCCGGCAAAGATCTGGTTGTATTCCGGTGTACGTGCAAATTTGACGCAGCGGAGCTTCATGATGAAGTGGTCAACGAACTCCTGGATCTGCTCCTCTGTGAATGTTCCGTTCTTCAAGTCTCTCTGTGCGTAGCAGTCAAGGAATGTGGATGTACGTCCAAGGGACATAGCAGCGCCGTTCTGCTCCTTAACTGAACACAAGTAACCGAAGTAAGTAGCCTGGATCGCCTCCTGTACATTTGTTGCCGGCTTGGAGATATCGCAGCCGTAAGAAGCAGCCATTTCCTTCATCATTTTGAGAGCAACCATCTGCTCGGAGAGCTCCTCGCGCAGACGGATCACATCGTCTGTCATGACACGTCCTGTGGAATCCTTCTGAGCCTGCTTATCCTCGATCAGTCTGTCGATACCATAGAGGGCAACTCTTCTGTAGTCGCCGATGATACGTCCGCGTCCGTAAGCATCAGGAAGACCTGTGATGATGTGTGAGGAGCGGCATGCTCTCATCTCCTGGTTGTATGCGTCGAAGCAGCCTGCATTGTGTGTTTTTCTGTGCGTAGAGAAGAACTCACTAACCTCAGGATCTACTTCGTAGCCGTTGTCTGAGCAAGCCTTCTCTGCCATTCTGATACCGCCGTAAGGCTGTAAAGAACGCTTGAAAGGCTTATCTGTCTGGAAACCAACGATCGTCTCCTTGCTCTTGTCGAGGTATCCCGGACCATGAGAAGTGATTGTGGAGATAACCTTTGTGTCCATGTCAAGAACACCGCCGGCTTCTCTTTCCTTCTTCTGAAGGTCAAGAACCATGTCCCATAAATCTTTTGTGTTCTGTGTAGGTCCTGCAAGGAAAGCCTCATCACCTTCATACGGTGTATAGTTCTTCTGGATGAAGTCACGCACGTTAATTTCGCTTTCCCACTTGCCACCTACAAAATCTGTCCATTCTGGTCTCATTTTGCAAAGCCTCCTAAATATAAATAAAATTTTATGCGGTATGGCACCGCTGGTTACTGAAGTTTAGAATGCAGATTGTTACGAAAATGTGAAGTCCTGTCTAACATTCATAATTGTATTATATCCTTAATATTGTATACACGTCAACACTATTCTTTGTACTTTTTTGTGTACAGGGGCGTTCAAATTATTAAAAATTTGTGAATTATAACGGAGGTTTGATTTCATAACACAGTTCCGTGTTGGGCGCAGGGGTGGTATAATGACGTTAGACAGTATCCTTGCCCGGATGGGCATAAATATACCGTAATTATGGAGTAATTATGGTATAATGTCGTTAGATACATTATAGCTGCTCTAAAACGAACAAAGGAGGAACAAATGAAATGCTGAGAAAATTACGTATGGGACAAATCAGGGGAGCGATCGGGATCATCCTGTTCTGCGCCGCCGTGGGTATCTGGATGCTCTGTGACACAGGGCTATCCTGCATCACCGCCCTGATGGGGGCAAAGCCGCTCACAGCAAAAGCAGAGCTTGCTGACATAGTCGGAAAATATGTATCCTGGGAGGTCCTGTATCCTGTGGACGAGTATATGGAAACCACGAAGACGACAAAGATCAACGGTGTCTCCACCGGGACGAAGAAGGACCGCTCCTCGTGGCTGGTGCTGGATGAGGAACGGGGCATCTGTCTCTCTGTCGAAGTTCCGTATAAGCGCTATGACGAGATGGCTGATCAGGCGGAAGCGTTTTATGATGCCATGGAACAGGATCAGGAGCTTTTGGAAACAGGCGTGAAGATCGCCGGTACTCTGGAGGTGCTGGAGGGGGAGGAGCTAAAGTACTATAAACGTGTGGCAAAACAGATGGGACTGGATCCGGACACGGTCGTGTATCACATCGGCGACGGCAGGATCCACGGGCAGAGTCTCAGCAATGTATACGGCATCACTGCGATCGGTTCCGTGTTCTTTCTGTTTGCCGTGCTTGTCCTCATATGGACGATAAAGGATTCGCCCCAAAAACAGATCAGGAAATACCTGGAAGCCAATCCCTCTGTCACGATGGAGGCGCTGGAAAGTGATTTTGCGGCTGCCGGCAGGCAGGGCAGTGTCTTCATCGGAAGCAGGTGGACTTTCAGTGCGAAGCTGGATCCCCTGATCCTGGATAACAGCCAGGTGATCTGGGTGCACACCGCCAGCCAGCAGTCCAGATACGGGCTCACCTACTATGTGCTGTGGGAGATGCTGGATGGCAGCACACGGAAGGTGGTCCTGTCTTCCGAGAAAAAATGCAAGGCGCTCGTGGATGGCTACAGTGGCTTTTCCCACATTGTCACAGGCAGTAACCCTGAATATTCCTATCTGCTCCGAAGTGACAGGGAAGCATTTCTGGATCTGAAATATCGGACGCTGAGTAAATAGTGATATCAAAAACAAGAAAAAAGTCATTTAGAAATGACTTTTTTCTTGTTTTTGATACGGAAATAATGATATAATATTTAAAAAAAGTACTTAAAAGGAGAACAGTAGCTGTATGGAACGAAATATGATGCAGGAGTTGATCGAATGGAAGAACATGGGAGCAGGAAGAATGCCGCTTCTTCTGCACGGGGTGCGTCAGGTTGGAAAAACATACATTTTGCGGGAGCTTGGCGACAGATATTTCCAGAATACGGTATATATCAATTTTGAGAGGATGCGTATCGTGTCAGACTATTTTCAGGGCGAGCTGTCCCCGGACAGGATCATCAGACTTTTAGAGGAGTATTTTAACCAGAAGATCATACCGGACAGGACACTTCTCATTTTCGACGAGATCCAGGCGTGCGAGCGTGCGCTGACAGCGCTGAAATACTTTTGCGAGGAGGCGCCGGAGTACCATATCGCAGCAGCGGGAAGCCTGCTGGGAGTGGCGATCAACCGTGAAAAATATTCGTTTCCGGTCGGAAAGGTTCTTATGAAAACATTGTATCCGCTTGGCTTTGATGAATTTCTGCGCGCTGTGGGAAAAGGGTACTTTGTGGAAATGATAAGGGAACATTACAGCAGGATGCAGGAGCTGTCAGCGGCGGCGCATCAGGAATTGTCTGAATGGTACTACAGATATCTGTATATTGGCGGAATGCCGGCGGCAGTCAATGAGTATCTGGACAGAGGATCGCTGATCAATGTGCCGGAAATACAGAGCCTGCTGCTGAACGCCTACACTGCGGACATGGCAAAATACACCACGGACAGCGAGAGCACCAGGATCAGAAATGCCTATATGTCGATGCCGGCACAGCTTGCAAAGGAAAATAAAAAGTTTCAGTACAAGCTGATCCGAAAAGGTGCGACAGCGGGACTCTTTGGGGACTCGATCGCGTGGCTCGTCTATTCGGGCGTCGTGCTTCGGTGCGACAGGGTGAGCAGGGGCGATATGCCTCTGACAGCTTTTCGCGATGTCTCCGCGTTTAAGCTGTATCTGTCCGATGTCGGGCTGCTGTCGGCGTTTACAGGGATAACGCCGGAGAGTATCGTCAGAAAGGAGCTGTCGGAAATCTACCGCGGCAGCTTGACGGAAAACTATATCGCGCAGGCACTGAGGACAAACGGCTATGACTTGTACTATTGGACAAGTGATTCACCGGCGGCGGAGGTGGACTTTGTGATACAGCAGCACGGGCATGTGATCCCCATCGAAGTGAAGTCAGGAGAGCATGTCAGGGCAAAAAGCCTGCAGCATTATATGAAAATGTATGCGCCCGAAAGGGCGGTCCGGCTGTCGGAGAAAAATTTCGGTGTGGATGGGAGTCTCTGCGCCGTGCCGCTGTATGCGGCGTTTTGTATATGATGGATAAGGGGAATGTACAGATGATGAGAAAGCCAAAAAACGTGTTGAAAGAACCGCTGCAGTCGGAGCAGGAGTTTGCCGTATTTCTAAAACGAGTGCGGGAGGAATCGGGCGTGACGGGCGAGGAGCTGTCGAAGGGACTGATGGATTCCAGCCAGCTCTCCAGGATCGAGAGTGAGATCAGACCAGTCCCGAAAACGATGCGGGACTGCCTCCTGGGGCGGCTGGGCGTCACGCCGGATATGTATGAAAATCTGCTGAACAATGAGGATCATGCGGAGTGGGAATGGCAGCACAGGATCCTGTGGGCGATCGTCCGAAGAGACTTTCCGATGGCAGGGAATCTGATCAGGGATTATGGAAGACAGGATCCAGCCGATCGGCTGAGACGTCAGTTCTGTCTCATGATGCGTGCGGAATGCCTAAAGCTGCAGGGGGCAGACAGGACAGAGCTTGCCCGCCTTTACGGGGAGGCAGTGCGGCTGACAGTGCCGGAGGTGGAGCAGGTTTATACACAGCCAAAGCTGTTGTCCGTGCTGGAAGTCAATATGGTGCTGGAGTATGAATGTTACAGGGAGTCAGCGTCCGATTTTGCTGACAAGTGCAGATATTGGCTGGCGTATGTGAAGGACTCCCTGTATGATGAGCTGTCCATGGCTAAGATTTATCCCAGGATCGTGTATTATTATCTGCGGGAAATCCTGACCAATGATCACGCGATGGCGATGGGAGAGCTGCAGCAGGTCCTGCTGCGCTGCGACGATGTGATCGAACTGCTGCGGGATACGGGACGGGCATTTTATCTGGTGGAATTGTTGGAGTACAAGGGGAGGATATTGACCAGTATTGTCAGACAGCTTACAGAAAGAGGGAAACAGCAGGAGGCAGCGGCGTATCAGACGGTCCTTCAGGAGAGCGCAGAGCTGGAAAAACTGATGAAAGAGCTTTATGCGGCGTATGACGTGCCGGTCTATATGCAGGACTGTACATACCTGTACCGACAACGCTGGGTGTACGCGGTCGGCGATGTCCTGCGCATCCGCAGAACCATGCTGGGACTGACGCAGGAGGAGCTGTGCGAAGGGATCTGTTCCGTCAAGTCCCTCCGCAGGGCGGAGCAGAGGAAGATGAATATGCAGCGGGAGCCGCTGGGAAAGATATTGGGACGGCTCGGGCTGTCCAGGGAGGTTCAGAAGACGGCGCTTGTGACGAACGACAGGAGTGTGCTGGAACTGATGACAGAGATGACATACAGCCGGAATAACCGTGATCCGGTCAAAGCCAGAATGTTGCTGGAGCGCTTGAAGGCAAAGGTCTGTCTTGAGATACCGGAAAATGAGCAGTATGTGATGGAAGCGGAGGCATCACTCGACCTGATGGAAGGGAAGATCACGCAGGAGGCATTTGCAGTAAGGGAAGCGGACGCACTTAGGTGTACGCTGAAAGCGGAAAAGATATATGAAGCCGAGGGCGTGTATCTGACGGAAACAGAGATGTCATGCGTCTGCAAAAGGATTCAGGGTCTTGAACAGGCGGAAAAAAGGGAGGTGATCGGGTTTCTGATACGTTTCTTTGAAAAGTTTGCAGAGAAAGACCAGTTGTCAGAGTATATTTCCATGTATGAATTTGTCATGGTTGTTACTGCGAGTGAGCTTGGTGATATGGGAGAGTACCAACTCGCAACAGAACTGGATAAAAAGGCTTTAAGAGAAGTGTTACGATGCAGGAGGCTATATATGGTCAATGAGTTTCTTTATGATATGTTGTGGAATGAGAAGGAACAGAATGCGTGTAGCGGGCGGAAGGTGCAGACAGTAAAAATGACTGATGGCTTGCGAGTTTGCCGCGCGCTCAGTCATTTTTGCAAAAGAACATTTTATGATAAACTTTATAATGATAAAATAGATCAGCTGACACGAGTATCTGAATAGGGAGTATCATTACATGGTGCAATGGATTCCTCATCAGAGTAAGTGTATTCCGGCAGGTCGGGCAATAAAATAGAACCATATTGCATAAAGAATACAAATGTAAGGGCTAACAGTACATTTCTTAAATTAAAGTGTTTCATTCTTAAATACCTCCATATTTGTTTTCGTTTGGATATTCATTTGGGGATATCCTTACTGTAAATAAGAGCAGGATTCTTTGCAAGGGACAGAATTGGAAGGTTAAATTGCTGATTCTGTCCCTTGTATGAGGGATGTACTAATGATAAAGTAAGTGCATAAGATTAATACATCAAAAAGTGATGCAGAAAATACAAGTGAGGAATAGGAATGAACGGATATTTTGCTTTTTCACCTAATTGGTGCAATTCTCATCCATATATGAGTATTCCGTGTCTTACACCATATTTAGGGAATAAACACAATATAAAGTCTTTGGATTTAAACCAGAAGATAAAAGAGTATACTAGAAGCAGAAAGTTTATTGATCATTGTTATCAGCGGATTCAAAGTTCATTGCCAAAAAAACTGGTGAAAAAATATCAGATGATCTATGAGTTCCTGATTGGATATGAGCAGGAAGCATATAAAACGATACATGACTTGGATGATTTTTTGAAGATAGATAAGTATGTAAAGGCATCGCTCTATGAGTCTGAACTGAAGCGTTTTATTGGAATCGCAAATGGTATGGACAATAAAGCCCAAAAGTGCAAGACTGTAGATGAGTTATGGGAACTGATTGAAGATCAGGACAGTTACTATTTGAAGTTTTACGAAGATTATTTCGAAAATTTTGATTGGAAAGCATGCGATGTTTTTATGATTTCTCTTGCGGGAACACAGCAGATACTTCCTGCATTTGTTCTTGGAAGATTTATCAAGAACAAAGATGCTGGAATAAAGGTAATTATGGGAGGAAATCCGTTTACAAAAATAACCAATCGAATAGATGAGAAATGGATTAAATTCTTTGGAAAAGTATTTGATGTGCTTTCAATTTATGAAGGCGAATACTCATTGGTTGATTTGCTGGATGCTATAGAGTATGATCTTGATCTGAAAGAAGTTCCTAATGTGATATGTATGGCAGATGGAAAAATATACATCAATAAAACGGAACAAAGAGTTGTAAATATTGAAAATGGATTGGCTCCGTCTTTTGAGGGGTATGACCTAGAATGCTATGATTCGCCTGAGAGGATTTTGCCATACTATGTGACAAGAGGGTGCTACTGGAAAAAGTGTACTTTTTGCGATCATGATTTTGGATATATGGATTGTTTTCGTATAAAAAGCATAGAAAAAATTATTAGTGATATAAAACAATATAAGGAAAAATATCAGGTAAAATATATTCATTTTGTTGATGAAGCAATCCCTCCCAAAATATTAGGGGAACTTTCGGAGGCAATATTAGAAAATAAGCTGGAAGTAAATTGGTTTACCTGTATTAAGGCGTCGAAGTTATTTACAATTGATCTATGCAAAAAGATGAAATGTGCTGGGTGTCAGTTTGTTTCTATAGGGGTGGAGTCCTGTTCACAGAAAGTTCTTGATAATATGGATAAAGGCATAACTATTGAAGATATAAAGATAACATTGGACAATATGAAACGTGCAGGGATATGGGCACATTGTTTCATGATCAATAATTTTGAGGGAGAAGATGATCATGACCGATGGAATACTTTTTTCTTTGCAGAAGCGAACAAAGATAAATTTACTTCCATTGGTATGGGAAATTTTACCTTATCCCGCAATGCAAAAATAGCAGGCAAAATAATGCTTTCAGAGGATAATGTAGAAGTTAGCGATTTTAGTAATGATTTAGTTTATCATTGCGATACAGCCTTGAAAGAAGAGGAGGCGGATTTATTACGTACATTTTATAGAAACTTTAATTTTACTTCATATTTTATGGCTGAATTTATGTATGAAAGGGAACATTTGGCTGTGTGGACAGCAAACTATGCTGGAATATTAAATAATGATTATTTTAATAGACAGTTTTTGGAAAAAGTAAAATACAACAAAACATTTCTGCTTACACAGATATGTGAGGATAAATTGCATGTATATGCTATGCTGACAAAAAAATATTTCATATTACCCAAGGAATTTCTGGATATCATAAATGTATTTGATGGTGATGTACAACAATTACTCTTGACAGATCAGTTAAATAAGTTCAATAATTTAGAAGAAATTATTTACTTTCTTTTAGAGGAATTGTATGCATAAATAATTAAGAAAGGAGAAAAAAGATGAGTTTCGAATATCAGTGTATGGAAGATGAGTACTTAGAACAGCTGATCAAAGAGATGGGATGTGGTGCTACAGATGTTAATAACAATAATAATTAAGCAAGGCTGGACATCTCTATTGGGCACACGCTAGTGTAGGGGTTAAAAAATGAATGTTTAAGAGTTCATATTACTCCGACATCAGTTGAAAATGTAACAAGGGGCATTGTAGTGATTGCAATACAGGCTCCTTGTTATATTTGGTTGCTCAATAGATCTATTATATAAGATCATCAGAGGGAGGACAGCTATATTATGGCTGAATTGAAAAAGAAGATTCTCTTTCAGACCGTATTTGGCATGATAGAGAATGTATGTGCTATTGCCTTTATGGTAGTGCTGGCAAATCTGACAGATTTTATCCTGCAGGGCGATGCACGGCACTTTGGACAGTATGTGCTGATGGCGACCGCGTTGCTGGCGGTGGAGACGATGGCGCTCTATCTGGAGAAGCGGTCCGCTTACAGATGCGAGGCAGCGTATGGCAGACGGCTTCGGGATCAGGTCTACCGCGGGCTGCTCTGCCGCAGGAACGAGGACATCGACAGACCAAGTGTGCTCAATACGTACAATTCCACAATCGGAGAACTGCAAAACTATATCTCGACCGTAGCAGATTATGCTATCCTGTGCATCACGATGGTGATCGCGGTCGCGGTCATGATGCGGATCAGTAGCGTTCTGCTGGTGATCTCAGTGATGCTGATTCCGCTGGCGGGTTATCTGAACAAACAGATCAGCAATATCCTCAAGAAGAAAAGTGATGTTATCTTTAAGCGCAAGGAGAACATGAACTATAACATCAAGCAGATCCTGGACGGATTTTACAGTATAAAGGCATACGGACTCGAGGAGCGCTTCACAGCTATTCTCGCGCGGGACACGGAAAAGCTTAAAATGCTGGAAAAGGAGAAGGATAAACTTGACGCCATACAGGGCAGACTGGCGATCGCCCTGCGGTATATGCCACAGCTGATCGTCCCGCTGCTTGGGGGATATATGTGCCTGGATCAGCAATTGACAGTGGGGCAGCTTCTGGCAGCCAACACGGTGATCTGGTACATCATCGGACCGGCGGAAAGCCTGCTCGGGATGCTGAAAAACAGAAAACTTTTACAGATCAACCGGGAGAAGATACAGCAGCTGACCACGGATCCGGATAAGAATATATGCTTGAATAACGAGCAGGGAGAGCCGGATGCGGAGAAGCCCGCCATCATCTTTTCCGATGTCAGTTTCTCCTACGACGGACAGCAAAATGTGCTGGATCATACGAGCTTTTCCATTGGACAGGGTGAGCATGTGCTGCTTGTCGGCAGGAGCGGGGAGGGAAAGAGCACGCTGGTCAGACTGATCTGCGGGCAGGAAAACGCGGACAGCGGGCGTGTCATAGTCGCGGGAAAGATTGTGCGCATTCCGCAGGATCCGTATCTTTTCAGCGGTACGATCCGGGAGAACATCTGTCTGGGGAAGGATCTGAAGGAGCAGGAGCTTCGCGAGATCATCGATGCGGCAGGGTTGGAAATGTTTGTCAGCGAGCAGGAGAGCGGACTGGACACGATGATCGGGGAGGAGGCGCGCGCCGTTTCGGGAGGGCAGCGGAGGCGGATCGCCCTTGCGCGGGCGATGGCGCAGGATGCTTCCATCTACATATTGGATGAGCCATTTTCCGAGCTGGACAGTGGGATGGCTGTCAGGCTGCAGGACAGGCTGTCGCGCTTTCTGGCGGACAGAACGGTTCTGATGATATCACATCAGGATATCACGGATTGGCACCATCCGTACACGACCTACAGTGTGAAAGGAGGTAAACTTTGGGACTCTCTTTTATAGGAAAAAATAAGGTGCTCTATACAATGGCGGTCGTTCTGAACAGCGTGATCGTATCATTTTGTTACAACATCGTGCTGGCAGTTGTGATGAAAAACGTCATTGATGCCATTCAGTTTCAGGAAAGGGCATTGTTTTTCCGGGGGCTTGTGCTGGCGGTCGGTTCATTCCTCGTGGCATTTACCATGGAACCTATTGTTACCCGGATCAGGAAAACGATCGTGCGTGAGCTGACAGCGGATCTCAGGCTGCGGCTCACCAAACAGATCACACAGTTTTCAGCGGCTCAGTATGAGACACTGCACGCAGGGGAGATCATCACGACCGTTATGCAGGATGTGCAGAAGACGGAGGAGCTGTATCTCTCCCATATCCCGAATCTGTGCTTTGCCGTCATTCATGGTGTGGCGGCGATGATGTTTATGGCGTATTACAACATCGGATTATGTGCAGTCGCGATCCTGTTGGGTGTGGTGCAGGTGGCGCTGGGCAGAAGAGCCGGCAGGGGCATCCAGGAGACGGCAGCGGAACGGCAGCAGGCGTCGGACAGTGTATTGCAGCAGGTGACGGAGACGATGGACGGGAAGGAGGATATCGAGGGCTGCGGTGCAGGGGAGTATTTTTGCAGGAGATTCGGAAGCAGTACAGGAAAGCTGGCAGAAAAAGAGTTGAAGGCGCGCATGGCATCGGGAAATGTGCTCGTCATGGACAATATGATCAACCGCATCAACCGCCTGGTGCTCATGGGGATCGGGCTTGTGTGCGTGCAGCGCGGTTATGTGTCCGTGGGTGTCATTGCGGCAGTACTCAATCTGCAGGGAAATGCGACGTATCTGTTTCAGAACTTCACCTCCTTTTCAGTCGGGCTTGCCAACTGTATACCATCCATAGAGCGGATCGCAGGTGTTTTGAGGATGGAAGGCGAACAGGATCCGCTTTATGGAAAAACGCATCGGGAGATTTGCGGAGCGGAGTCGCTGGAACTGGAGCGGGTATCGTTTGCGTATCAGGACGGTCAGTGTGTGCTGCGGGATATGAACGTGAAGTTTGAGAAGGGAAAATTTTATGTTATTGCAGGGAACAGCGGCAGTGGAAAGTCCACGCTGCAGAAGCTGTTGTTGAAGTTTTACGAGCCTCAGGAGGGAACATACAGGATCGGCGGCTGTCCGAGTGCAGCGTGTTCGTGCAGAGAGGTCAGGGCGCAGTTTGCATATGTCGGACAGAACAGCAGTCTGTTTGCGATGTCCATCGGGGAAAATCTCAGACTGGTGAGGGCGGATGCCAGCGGGGAGGAGCTGGATCTTGCGTGCAGGGAGGCTGCGGCATGTGATTTTATCGCGGCGCAGGGCGGATATGACTATGAGATTGACAGCGGGCTGAACAATCTCTCGGGCGGTCAGAAACAGCGGATCGAGCTGGCTCGCATGTTTCTGAGTGACCGCCCCGTCTGGCTGATCGATGAGGGAACCGCACATCTGGATAAGGACACAGAAAAGACAGTGATGGAGCATATCCTGGCGCACAGAAAAGATAAGATCATCATCATGGTCACACACCACGAGCACCTTTTTCCCTATGCGGATGTCGTGGTGCGGCTGGGATGACCTGCATGGATGCGCCATCCGAAAATGAGCGTTGCGAGCGCCTTTCGGATCGTTTACAGGGAGTCCGACAGGGGGTATAGCGATACGCTGGCGCTGGATGAAGAAAATTTGTTAATTGTGATTCACGACAGGCGGGGAGATCAAATGACTCATATAGACATAAAATCATTTATATCACAAGCTCCAGGGTGCTGTCTTTAAAAATGCTTGATTAAATTCCCAAAATATATTATAGTAATGATTGGTAACAACGAATATATTTCCATATTCCAGGCACAATAATACAAGGAGTGTCATGGAGAACGAATGACATAAGAGGAGGAAACGACAATGGCAGAGATAACGAAGGATATGACGATCGGCGAGATCCTGCGCACAAAGCCGGAGGTGGCGCCTGTGCTCATGGATGCTGGCATGCACTGCCTGGGCTGTCCTTCCGCACAGGGAGAGACCCTGGAGGAAGCCGCGATGGTTCACGGCATGGACGTTGACGCGCTGATGGGCAAGATCGCAGAACTTGCATGAGGCGGACAGGTCTGTCATAGACGGATCTGAGTAAATTTCATAAAGCGCATAAAAATTCCGCGACAGCCATCGCGGATTTTTATGTTTTATCATGTTATAAAGGACTCTTAATATTCATTTTGACAGCTCATATCTGTTATATAAGCGCCAGCGCCTGGACTGCCTTATCCCTGATGACGGGCTCGAAATGCTCTTCCATGTAAGCCTCGCTTGCGGAAGCGATCTTTTCGGGACTTCCGTACTCGGAGAGCATATTGCAGATCTTGTTGAACTCCTCGGGTGTGTGGTCGGACTGCGCCACGACCAGCAGATAGCCGGAAGTCTTCTCGTTCTTGTACAGGGAATTTTTCCCACTGTAGTGCTGAGCCAGTATATGCGCAAGGCGTGTGACCTGGTTCAGGGACTCGAACCCATAGATGCGGGTCAGGTCGATACCGACCGACTGGTTTGCCGTGTTTGCCGATCTGCGCTTGGACTGATTTGTGCCGTTGAGCGTGTTGGCATTGGTCTCTGCAAGGTGGTTGTCATGAATCTTCTTGAAGAGATCCAGGACATCGTCAGCGCCCTCAGAGAGACTCTGAAGCATGCTGTCGAGCGTACTTCCGAGATCGTCCTCCTCGTACTCGTCGTGCACGGAGGGAGCAAATTTTGAGAAGCGTGTGTCAAGCTCCTCGGGATCTTCGACTTTGGTGATTACCAGGACAATACACTCCGAGTTGAGCGGTATTGCTTCTATCATAAGTGGAATATCATCAGCATCAAATCCAAATTCATAAGAGGCCTGCTGCATCATATCGCGGAAAAGGTTCTTTGCTTTCTCGGTACCGTAGGCAAGCTCGCTGATCTTGAGCTCGCGGTCTGCAAGATCCGCCTTGGTAAGCGTGCAGCGAATTTGATGGTCATTTACTTTTTCGATTTTCATATTATTCACATCCTCACTATTTAATATTACCCCGTGTTCGCGATCCGGCTCTGGGTCACTGCGCATCCATAGTGTCCGCGTATTGTTACTGTTCACGTCTCATGATCTGGCAGAATTGCTCTTTGAACAGCGTCTGTGTATTTTCAGCCTGCCCTCGGAATGGACATTAAGTGACTGACCTTCTCACATATATTATAATGCAGAGATGTTTTAGTCAATAGGACAGGGCCACAGTTTTTAAAAAATTTATTTTAATGGCATAAAACGGCAGATCTGGCAAGTGCGTATTCCAGAATATGCATTAAAATGTGCTATAAATATAGAAGCTTTTTTAGAAGCTTTTTCGTAAAGACACTCTAGTCTATATATCGTCTGAAATGGCAAAATAACAGACGTTATCGCAAAAAAGTTGTATTAATTTTTACATTTCGGGCGAATTTTTACATTTCAATTTGCATAATTTTTCGAAATGTGTTAATAATGCTTGTATAAAGTACGCCGGGGACAGACTGACCAGGAAAGGAGGCACCGTTCAAAATTTTTCTCATTGTCTTATTAGCTTGTGCTGATTGACAAAAAATATTTTTCCAAGTCTTAGTCATGGCAGACCGAGACGTTTCATGTTTACATATCCGGTAATACATTTTTGAAGAAAAAGGTATATGCCTGGGCTGCTTTATTATATATCACAATATGAACTTTTGGTCTTTGGTCCGCATCTGAACTATGTCTGAGGACGGATAGCTGCAGCAGATTTATGAAAGAACCCCTCTATGCATAGACGCGGCAGTCCGTTCCGGCACATGCACATTTGGGCAAAAATGGCAGCGCTAATAAGACATTTACATTTTATCATATGCAGACAAAAAATGATAGGGACTTTTTTCAGGTAAATATTTGGATCTATTTGTGCGTGAGGAGAGCCCCCTGAATGAAAAAATGAACCAAAACGAAAAAACGAAGCAGAAATCAAAGATTTTTGTGTACTTCATGTCAAACATTTGCTATAATGAGAACGATTGGGAGGTATCCGTATGAAAAAACGCGTAATTACGGTGCTCGTGCCGATTGTTCTCATTTGCATTGTGATAGCAGTCGCACTTGGAGCCCAGATAATAGAACGGTATTCTTATTCGAAGAACAGGGCAGATCTAAATGAATATTTCAACATCGCGCAGGCGGACGAGGTGGCGATGGTGGTCCAGGACGCGATCGTCGATGAGAAGGCGAAGTTTCGGGATAACATCATCTATTTCGCGCTCTCCACGGTCGAGACGTACTTCACGGACCGGTTTTATGTAAACAGCGGGGAGCAGGTGCTGCTGTTCACGACGGACACGGATGTGATACAGATCAACATCGGCGACGGCAGCAATGTGATGTATGTGTCCGGTGCCGGACAGGAACTCGGCTACAAGGCTGCCTTTTACGAGGGGGACACGCTCTATATCGCGGCAGATTATGTGAAGCGGTACGCGAATTTTGAGTATCAGCTGTACGATGATCCCCTGCACATGCAGGTGTATACACAGTGGGACAGCTACACGGCGGCGAAGATCTCCAGGAAGACGGCAGTCCGCTATCAGGGCGGCATCAAGAGCGATATACTGGTGGATCTTGCAGCCGGAGACACGGTGACTGTGCTCGAGAAGCTCGAGAACTGGTCGAAGGTCAAGACGCAGGACGCCTATATTGGCTATGTGGAAAATAAGTTCCTGACTGGGGAGATGCAGGCGGAGCGCCTGTGCAATACCGGCTTTCAGGAGTTCGTGTACAATAACGTCAAAAAAGACGGAAAGATCAACCTCGTGTTCCACCAGGTGTTCGAGGAAGTCGGGGGCGACTACCTTGCAAGCGCGCTCGCCCCGGCAAAAGGGGTCAACGTCGTGGCTCCGACATGGCTGCGTCTGACCAGCAACAGCGGTGATATCGCGAGTCTCGCAAACGCGTCCTATGTGGCGAAGGCGCACGAGCTGGGCATCGAGGTGTGGGCGCTGGTGACGGATGTGGACAGCGCGGATCTGTACGGTGTGGAGATCGATTTTGTGGAGCTGCTGTCATCGTCAGCAAACCGCAGACATCTGATCGAGGGGCTTATGGTGCAGGTGGACAGCTACGGGCTGGACGGCATCAACATCGACTTTGAGAAGGTGAGGAGCGACTCGGGCATTCACTTTGTGCAGTTTGTGCGGGAACTCTCGATCGAGACCAGAAAGCGCGGTGTCGTCCTCTCGGTGGACAACTATGTCCCGTCGGAGTACACGGCGCACTACAACCGCAGGGAGCAGGGCATTGTGGCGGACTACATCATCATCATGGGGTACGACGAGCATTATGTCGGCGGCGGGGCGGCGGGTTCCAACGCGTCGATCGGTTTCGTGGAGGGGGGGATCACCGACACGAAGGCGGTCGTTCCGGCGGAGAAGATCATCAACGCGATCCCGTTCTACACGCGCGTGTGGGAATCAGGTCCGGAGGGGCTGAGGGCTTCGACGCTGACGATGGCTGCCCAGGCGGACTGGATCTCCAGAAACGGGGTGGCGCCGGTATGGGTTGACGAAGTATGCCAGAATTATGCGGAATACCAGGTGAATGATACCCTGTATCAGTGCTGGCTCGAAGACGCGGACTCGATCAGGGTGAAACTGCAGGTGATGCAGAGCCAGGGCATCAAGGGGGTTGCGAGCTGGAAGCTTGGGCTCGAGGTGCCGGCAGTGTGGGATGTGATCGCGGAGTATATGGCACAGTGAGCGGGGACGTGACGTCCCACGCCGATACAATATAGCCGGAAAGATATTGCGGGAAGAGCCTGTAACTGTGGAAGAGGCAGTTGCGGGCTTTTTGTGTGCCCAGATTTTTCTTGACATCGCGGTGTCAGATGTATATAATTGAAAAATGCAAATGAGTTGCAATTTTGTGTCATATACTGTAATACAGCTTATGAATGGCAGGGCATATCCATTCCTGTTATTCGGGAAAGGTATATAGGACTGATGAGAGAAACGATAAAAACGGCAGTGCTGGCAGTGGCTGCCGCGCTGTGGCTGACGGCTGGCTGTGCCCGGAACAGCCCCCCTTTGGCGGATGATGGGCGTCTGCAGATCGTCTGCACGACATTTCCGCAGTACGACTGGACGCGCAGCCTGATCCAGGGCAATGAGGAAAATGTCTCGGTGACACTGCTCATGGACAAAGGCGGCGACCTGCACAATTTCCAGCCTTCGGCGATGGATATCGCGCGCGTATCGGCGTGCGACCTGTTCATCTATGTGGGTGGGGAGTCTGACGGCTGGGTTGACGATGCGCTGGCGGAGGCTGTCAATCCTGCCATGCGCGTCGTCAATATGATGGATGCGGTCGGCGAAAGGCTCGTCGAGGAGGAGCATGTCGAGGCGGGCAGCGGGCATGACGGCGATGACCACGAGGCGCACGATGAGCGTGAGTATGACGAGCATGTGTGGCTTTCGATCAGAAATGCGGAGCTGATCGTGGAGGATATCGCGGCGGAACTGGCAGCGCTGGACAGCGAGCATGCAGATTTGTACAGAAAGAACTGTGACAGGTACATCGCAGCGCTGGACGCACTCGACATACAGTATGCGGAGACGGTCAGAAAGTGCGGCGGCGGCACACTGCTCTTTGCAGACCGTTTTCCGTTCCGGTATTTGGTGGAGGACTACGGGATTGATTACTATGCGGCTTTCAACGGGTGCAGTGCGGAGACGGAGGCAAGTTTCAACACCGTGGCATTTCTGGTCGGCAGGCTGGATGCGCTTGGGCTGGAAGCTGTCATCGTGCTTGACGGGTCGGACGACAGGCTGGCGCGGGTCGTGATCGAGAACACAGCGACAGGGCATCAGCAGATCCTTGTCCTGGACTCGATGCAGTCCGTCTCGCAGAAAGATATCGGGGCGGGGCTCAGTTATCTGAATGCGATGGAAGCAAATCTGAGGACGCTGCGGCAGGCGCTGCAGGCAAAATAGGAGGCTGAATGTATGTCCTACATTATTTGTGAAGATCTGATCCTGGGCTACGAGGGGACTTTGGTGGCGGAGCACATCAGTTTTTCGGTTGAGAGCGGCGACTACCTGTGTATCGTGGGGGAGAACGGCGCGGGAAAAAGTACGCTGATGAAGACGCTGCTGGGACTTACGCCGCTGCTGGGAGGAAAGATCCAATACGGCGACGGACTGGCGGCGCACGAGATCGGTTATCTGCCGCAGCAGACGTTTGTGCAGAAGGATTTTCCGGCGTCCGTGTGGGAGATCGTGTTGTCCGGCACGCTGTCAAAATGCGGGTGGAGGCCCTTTTTTGACAGGGCGCAGCGGCAGCTTGCACAAGAAAATATGAAGCGCATGGATATCTGGAATCTGAAAAAGGAGTGCTACCGCAATCTCTCGGGAGGGCAGCAGCAGCGCGTGCTTCTGGCGAGGGCGCTGTGCGCCTCGTCAAAGCTTCTGGTGCTCGACGAGCCGGTGACAGGCCTGGATCCCAGGGTGACAGCAGAGTTCTACCAGCTGATCAAAGAGCTGAACAGGGAGGGGCTGACCATCATCATGGTATCTCACGACATACACGCCGCGGTGAAATATGCGAGCCATATATTGCATGTGGAAAAAGAAAAGTCGTTCATCGGGACGACGCACAGCTATGTCAGGAGCGATTTCTGGAGAGAACTTGGAGCGATAGAGGGGCAGCAGTAGAGGGGGGGACTTGGCATGCTACAGACATTACAATTTTATTTATCTTATCCGTTTGTGCGGTATGCGCTGATCGTCGGGACACTGATCGCACTCTGTTCGTCGCTGCTCGGCGTGACTTTGGTGCTGAAACGGTTTTCCTACATCGGAGACGGGCTTTCGCATGTGGCGTTTGGCGCGCTGGCGGTCGCCACGCTTTTTGATCTCGGCAATACATCGGTCGTGGTGATGCCGGTGACGGTCATCGCGGCGATACTGATACTCAGAACCGGTCAGAACCCCAGGATCCACGGAGATGCCGCGATCGCCATGCTCTCTGTCGGTTCGCTCGCAGTCGGGTATCTTGTGATGAACCTGTTCTCTACGTCGGCGAACATCTCGGGCGATGTGTGCAGCACACTCTTTGGTTCGACCTCGATCCTGACGCTCACGAGAGCGGAGGTGTGGCTGTGCGTGGTCATGTCCGTGATCGTGGCGGCAGTGTTTATCTTTCTGTATAACCGCATCTTTGCAGTCACGTTTGACGAGAATTTTGCGAGGGCGACAGGGCTTCGGGCAGGTGTGTACAACAATCTGATCGCCGTCATCACGGCGGTGATCATCGTGCTCGCGATGAATCTGGTCGGTTCCCTGCTGATCTCGGCGCTTGTGATCTTCCCCGCGCTGTCCGCGATGCGCGTGATACAGAATTTCAAGGGCGTGGTGATCTGCGCGGCGGTGATCTCGGTGGTCTGCGCGCTCGCGGGGATCATACTGTCGATCCTCTTTTCCACACCTGTCGGCTCAACGATCGTAGCGGCGGATATCGTGATGTTTTTGATCTGCTGTCTGGTTGGGAGGATTGTGAGGAAATGACAAGGTTGATCTGCCACCGGGATAGGAAGATAACGGATCCGAGCGGATGCGAGTATGTGGCGGAGGGGGATCAGTATATTTATAACGGTGAGATAGCGATAACTGAGAGCGGAGCGTATTTTCCGTACATTGCCAATCTCTCTGACGAGACAATCGTTGTCCAGGATCTGAGGATCTGTGCAGTTTCTGAATAAGATTGCAGGAAAATATATAGTACAGGGGGGCTGTTTTCTGACAGCCCCCTGTCTTTCGCAATACGCGTGATTTTGGGCAGTCAGGAATTATTTTTTCTTTTTCTTGATCGCCTGATAAATAGCAAGACCCGCCACTACGACGAAAGCGATGGTGACGATCAGTTCTACGGTTTCGTACATACATCCACACCTCCAATCTGTTATCATTCGATATAATTCTATCATATCTGCGCTGTAAATACAATATTTTGAGAGAATATGTCGTGATCTATCATCAAATGTTGTTACTGTTCACTCGTCAATAAAAGTAGTGAAAAACGTGCGCCAAAATGCTTGCACTTTAGCATTTTGTGTGC
>ERZ808051.450-NODE-450-length-46767-cov-22.207946_pt1 | contig 46767 bp, 47 predicted proteins | sample MGYA00380199_ERZ808051 | MGnify/ENA primary metagenome ERZ808051 (study PRJEB31490, sample SAMN06133391) | mouse gut metagenome | isolation source: J11 | host: mice | place: China: Chengdu | collected 2015-05 ... | reverse complement strand
GTTTGTTGCTTAACAATTTTATTTTCTACATCAACTAGGGTCTTTTTGTACTGTCTGCACAATCTGGGGCAGTTCAATTCCCTCTGGGTGTTTTATCTTTTATTATTTCATAAGAAATCCGATTTTCTTCATAGCCTTATCAAGGGTACGCTGCGACAAACGCTGTGCAATTTCTCCGCCCTTGGTCCAGCATTCCTGAAGGTATGCCTTATCATCCATCAGCTCTTTATATTTCTTCTGAACAGGCTCAAGCTCAGCAACAACTGCCTCACCCACTGCCTTTTTGAAATCTCCATAGCCCTTGCCTGCAAATTCGTCCTCAATAGCCTGATAATCCTTACCGCTTACAGCAGAATAAATTGTCATAAGATTATTGATTCCATCCTTGCCGGCAGCATAGTGCACAGACATTTCACTATCCGTAACAGCCGACTTGAACTTCTTCATAATAACACTCGGCTCATCGGTAAGATAAACAGTACCCTTGGGATTAGGGTCTGATTTGCTCATTTTACGAGTCGGGTCAGCAAGGCTCATTACTCTTGCACCTGCCTTCGGAATATAAGGCTCCGGAACAGTAAACACATTGCCGTAAACACCATTAAAACGCTCGGCTATATCCCTTGCAATTTCAAGATGCTGCTTCTGGTCAGCACCAACAGGAACAATATCCGCCTGATACAGAAGAATATCGGCAGCCATTAAACAGGGATAAGTAAACAAACCGGCATTGACATTGTCTGAATGCTGCTTTGATTTATCCTTAAACTGAGTCATTCTGCTAAGCTCACCAAACTGCGTATAGCAGTTAAGCAGCCAGCCGAGCTGTGAGTGCTGCGGCACATGCGACTGAACAAACAAAATACCTTTATCAGGATCAAGACCCACTGACATCAGCAGAGCATAAAGCTGAACGGTCTGCTCTCTGAGCCTCTTAGGATCCTGACGAACCGTAATTGAATGTAAATCGGCAATACCGAAAATTGTGTCAAAATCCTCCTGAAAATCCACCCATCCGCGCATTGCACCAAGGTAGTTGCCCAGTGTAGGCACAGAGGTTGGCTGAATTAAGGAAAGACCTCTTTTCTTTCTTTGCACTTTAATTTCTTCTGCCATAATTATTCTCCTAAATCTGATAGATATTATTAATACTCTTTAGCAATTTCCCCAAGGATTTTAACACCCTTAGCAATCCCCTCCTCGGTAGGGGTTGAAAAATTCAGTCTAATATACTGTGTGTTGGCTTTATCATCTGTTAAAAATGCATTCCCCGGCACGACAGCTACCTTTTTATCAACTGCTTTTTTAACGAACTCAAGCATATCAACTTGATCAGGCAGTCTGCACCATATAAACAAACCGCCTTCAGGACGAACATATTCAACAAATCCGCCAAGCTCTCTGTCAATAGCATCGCACATAAGGTTTAGTCTTTTTCTGTAAATGCCCTGAATTTTAGTAATATGAGCATCAACATCATAACTCTTAAACCACTCGTTTACAATCATCTGATTAAGGCAGGGTGTGTGAACGTCACTTGCCTGCTTGCCAACTGTCATTTTAGCCAAAATCTGCTTTGGTCCGCAGCAATATGCGACACGCAGACCGGGTGCTAAAATTTTTGAAAATGAGCCTGCATAAATAACAATACCATCCGTATCCATTGATTTAATGGCAGGTACATTTTCGCCGTCCACACGCAAATCTCCATAAGGGTTATCTTCTAAAACAATAACACCATATTCTTTTGCAAGCTGATAAAGCCTTTCCCTCTTCTCAAGTGACATTGTCGCACCTGACGGATTCTGAAAATTAGGTATTGTGTATATAAATTTAACACTGTCTGTTGTTTTAAGTGTTTCTTCAAGGGCACCGATATCCATTCCGTCTGCTTCAACGGGAACTCCCTTTAACTTACAGCCATAGGAACGGAAGCAATTGAGCGAGCCGATAAAGGACGGTTCTTCACAAATGACGGTATCACCCTCATTGCAAAGCACCTTGGTCACCAAATCCATAACCTGTGTTGCACCTGATAAAATCAGAACAGTATCATTATCTGTGCCTATATTTTCTTTATCCTTAATCCATTTTGATATGGTATCCCTGAGCGGCTGATAGCCCTCACTTACACCATACTGCAATGCATCAACAGGATTAGCTTCCAAAATATGTTTTGCTATTGCCTGTATCTCCTCCACAGGGAAGGCATCGGGTGCGGGATTACCTGCTGCCAAGGGAATAATTTCCGGGTCGGCTGTTGCCTTTAAAATCTCCCTTATAGCACTGGGCTGAAGATTGCTGATTTTGTCTGAAAAAATGTAATCCATTTTTATGCCTCGTTAACTAAAATTGAAATAAATTTTGCAAGTATTTCTGCATTATCAGAGCCTGTATTCTCCATATATTTCGACTTGAACTCGTAAAGCTCATTATAGTCATATTCACCTGACCTGATTGCGGCGCAAAGCTCGTCGGAGCTTTCAAACACAGCCTTTGGCATTTCACCCTTAAGATTAATATTAAGACCTCGTTCACGGCTGTATTCATCATAATCCGGAACATAAAAATACAAGGGCTTCATCAGCACACCTGCATCAAAAGCACAGGCTGAGTAATCGGTAATTATTATATCTGCAACCTTCATTAAATCATAGGTTGAAAAGCTGCCTTTATATGAAAAAACTTCATCCCTGCCAACCTGTGAAAACAGCGGATGGGGACTTACAATCAGATGATAATCTGTCATATTCGTCTTAAAACTTTCTTTAAGACTGTTAACCGCAAAAGCCTCCCTGTCCCTGAAGGTAGGCAGAAAAAGAACTATTTTTTTATGACTTAAAGCAGTATTCTGTCTGTAAAAATCCGCAGTACTTCCATTGTCGGTCAGCACCTCGTCAACTCTCGGCAATGAAGAGATTTTGATTTTATCTGCACTGCAGCCAAAAGCCTCCATATAAAATGCAGCAGTTGCCTTGCTCGGTGCAAGAACATAATCGTAATTTTTATGCATACACATTGCAGCACTGATTTTTTCATCCCTGCCCTCTTTGGTTCCAAGACTCTGCAAGCCGAACTTCTTCACAGCACCGGATGCGTGCCACATCTGAATAACCTTAAGGCTTTTCTTATGCTTAAGACAGGAAATTGTAATAGAATACGTGTCAAGCAGTGCCACTTTACTGGTAGCAATATAATACATATCGCCGATAACACCAAGACAGTATTTTATTTTTGCACTGATACCGTCAGGTATCATACGAAGCCTGAAAACCTGCTCCGTATTCGGAAGCTCGCTTTTTATTGCTGTTTCAAGTAAAAGCATATCAATACTTTTTTCATTGCTCTGCCTGGACAGATAAACAATTCTGTCTTTTGTCTTAAAAAGCTTAATGGGTGCATAAAGCACCCTTAGCCCAATTTTAAGAACTGTTATCAGCAGTACCTTAATATTATTCATAAAGCGGATATTTAGCACAGATTTCTGCTACACCTTCGATGATATAATCCTTCTGATTCTCGAAATCCGTAACAGCAAGTAAAATATATTCTGCAATTTTATCCATATCTTCTGTGTTAAGACCTCTTGTTGTTGCAGCAGGCGTACCGATACGAACACCTGATGTAACGAATGGTGAAAGAGGCTCGTTCGGAACTGTATTTTTGTTAAGTGTAATATGAACAGCATCAAGTCTGTGCTCAAGCTCCTTACCTGTAACATCTGTACCGCGAAGGTCAAGCAGACAAAGATGGTTGTCTGTACCGCCTGAAACAAGGTTAAGACCTCTGTCGGTAAGACCCTTTGCAAGTGCCTTTGCATTGTCAATAACTCTCTGCTGATATTCCTTGAACTCAGGCTTTAATGCCTCACCAAAGCAAACTGCCTTACCGGCAATAACATGCATTAAAGGACCGCCCTGTGTACCCGGGAACACTGCCGAATTCAGCTTTCTTGCAAGATATTCATTGTTGCAGAGAATTAAGCCGCCGCGAGGACCACGGAGTGTTTTATGAGTAGTTGTTGTAACAACATCTGCATATGGGATTGGTGACTGATGCAGACCTGCAGCAACAAGACCTGCAATGTGTGCCATATCAACCATAAACATTGCGCCGTTAGCATGAGCAATGTCTGCCATTGTTTTGAAATCAATCTCTCTCGGATAAGCTGATGCACCTGCAACAACAAGCTTAGGCTTAACCTTATTAACCTGCTTTGCAAATTCCTTAAGGTCAATAAAGCCCTCATCATCAACACCGTAAGGCACAAAATTAAAATACTTGCCGCTGATGTTTGCAGGTGAGCCGTGTGTTAAGTGACCGCCGTTATCAAGGCTCATACCCATAACGGTATCACCGGGCTGAAGCAGTGCAAGATATACAGCAGTGTTAGCCTGTGCACCTGAGTGAGGCTGAACATTCGCATAATTACAGCCAAAGAGCTCGCACGCTCTCTTAATAGCAATTTCCTCAACAACATCAACATACTGGCAGCCGCCGTAATATCTCTTAGCAGGCAGACCTTCAGCGTATTTATTTGTAAGAACTGAACCCATTGCAGCCATTACCTGCGGCGAAACAAGATTTTCACTTGCAATAAGCTCAATGTTCTCTCTCTGTCTTTTTAATTCAAGAGCCATTGCGTCAGCAACCTCTTTATCGGTTTCTGCAACCTTACCGATTGAATCATAATAATCAGCAAACATAATTTATCCTCCGAATTTAATTTAAATTATACGTTGATATAATAACATAAATAAAAGCAATATACAATAGCTAATTTTCACTTGCAAGATAGTATAATATGTGTTAAAATCTTTTTGTTAAAAATTTAGTTATATTGGAGTGATAAAATGAGCGGACATAACAAATGGAGCACTATCAAAAGAAAAAAGGGTGCTAATGACGCTGCCAGAGCCAAGGTATTTACCAAAATAGGCAGAGAGCTTGCCGTAGCAGTTAAAAACGGCGGTCCTGACCCAAATAATAACGCTAAGCTCAGAGATGTTATTGCAAAAGCGAAGCAAAATAATGTTCCTAACGATAACATTGACAGAATGCTCAAAAAGGCTGCAGGTGATACTGACAGCGCAAACTTTGAGGAAATCGTATACGAGGGCTACGGTCCGTCAGGTATTGCGGTTGTTGTTGAAACACTTACAGATAACAGAAACAGAACTGCCAGCGAAGTACGCCACTACTTTGACAAGGCAGGCGGTAATATGGGTACACCCGGCTCAGTAACCTTTATGTTTGGTAAAGAGGGCGTTATCGTTATCGAGAAAGAGGATGTTGACGAGGATCAGCTTATGGAGGATGCTCTTGAAGCCGGTGCAACCGATTTCCTTACTGATGACGAGGATATTTTTGAAATCAGAACGGAAGCAACAGATGTGGGTGCAATCCGTGACGAGCTTGAAGCAAAGGGTTACAATATTGTATCTTCAGAGCCTGCATATATCCCGCAGACATACACTCGTCTTGAAAATCCTGATGATATGAAAGCAATGTCAAAAATGATTGATATGTTTGATGAAAACGAAGATGTTCAGAACATCTGGCATAACTGGGAAAACGAGGACGAATACGAGGGTTAATCTTGATATAACAAAAACCGAAGGTGACTTACCTTCGGTTTTTGATTTTAGAAACATCTATAACTCAATATAATATGGGCAGATATTTGTATACTGTCCGTTCTTTAGGCGGAAGCCGTCAGGAATTGTACCGAGCTGCGTAAAGCCTATACGTTCATAAAGATGCCTTGCGTGAATATTGCTCTCAACAACTGCATTGAACTGAAGTATTTTAAAGCCATGTAATCTCCCCTGTTCCATACAGTCAAGCACTAATTTTTCACCGATATGCTGACCGCGACAGCCTTTGTCAACTGCATAGCTCGCATTACAGATATGACCGCATCTGCCGATATTATTCGGGTGCAGAATATAAAGTCCAACTATTTTTCCGTCAGCCTCTGCAACTGCGGTATAGCTTTGCGATGAAAAGAACGCATAGCCTTTCTCTTCATCAAGATAGTTTTCCTGCGGAAACGCCATTCCCTCCTCCACAATATCATTCCAGATAGAAATCATTTGCAGAATGTCTGATTTATTAAATTCACGAATAATCAATAGAACACCTCTTTAAACTCTGCTTTATCGCTCTTCTCTGAAATAGGACAAACCAAGTGACTGAGGTCCGCAGTTCTCTTTTTTATTCTTGATACTTACAAAAATCAAAACAATAATTGTTACAATGTACGGAAGCATTTTGAAAAGCTCCTGTGTACGCAGTGCAAGACCCGGTATAAACAGATAAACAATATACAGACCACCGAAAATAATTGAACCGAATATGCCCATATTAGGTCGCCAGATTGCAAAAATTACAAGTGCGATAGCAAGCCAGCCTCTGTCACCAAAGCCCTCATTTGACCACACACCGCAGGCATAGTCCATAACATAGTAAAGACCGCCCAAACCTGCAATCATACTGCCGATACAGGTTGCCAGATATTTAGACCTATTGACATTAATACCTGCCGCATCCGCTGTTGCAGGATTTTCGCCAACAGCACGAAGATGAAGACCGCCCTTTGTCTTTTTAAGGAAAAAGGCACAGGCAATTGCAATAATTACTGCTGCATAGGCAAGAAAACCATAGGACAAAAACGCTTCGCCGAACCAGCCTGTTGTTTTTGCACCTGGCAGAGATTGCCTGAAAAAGTTGCTTGTTGTAGTCAGAGCAACAGAGGGCACATCTGCACCTGTCAGCTTAATAAGCGAGCCTCCGAAAAAGTTACCGAAGCCCACACCGAAGGTGGTAAGTGCAAGACCTGTTACATTCTGATTTGCACGGAGTGTAACCGTAAGGAAGCAGTACAGAAGCCCCATAAGAAATGAACCCAGCAGACAGCAAAGAAGCGGAATCATTACTGCAAGAAAGCCGTTTGCATCATCAGGACTTGCCAGCGAGTTTTCATAAAAGAACGCACCGATAACACCGCTGATACCGCCAACATACATTATACCCGGTATACCAAGATTAAGGTTACCGGATTTCTCAGTCATGATTTCACCTGTCGAGCCAAAAAGCAGCGGAATACCCTGCATTACAGCACGTTGGAGAAAAGTAATAATTGTACCTGTTATCATTTACTTTACCTCCTTGCCTGAACGATGAAATTTAATCTGATAATTAATAAAAAATTCAGAGCCGATAATAAAGAACAGAATAATACCTGTTATAATATCGGAAAATGACTCATTAAAACCGTAAACCGTTGATATTTCACCGGCACCGCAGTTCAGAAATGCCAGCAGCAGTGAGGTGAGCACCATAACAACAGGATTAAATTTAGCAAGCCAGGACACCATAATTGCAGTAAATCCCCTGCCGCCTGCGGTTGTTGTGCTTAATGTATGATTGGTGCCGCTTACAAGAAGCAGACCTGCTATACCGCAGATTGCACCTGACAGTGCCATTGTTCTCAAAATAACCTTTTTAACATTGACACCGATATAACGTGCGGTGTTCTCACTTTCACCTACTACTGTAAGCTCATAGCCGTGCTTGCTGTATTTCAAATAAATATACATAAACACAGTTAACGCAAGTACAACAATCACATTAAGCAAATAGTCATAATTGCCGATAACGGGCAGCCAGCCATCGTGCGTAGCCTGATTGATAATGCCGATATTACTTGAGCCTTTAGGATTTTCCCAATACATTTCAAAATAAGAAACAAGCTGAATACCGACGTAGTTCATCATCAGTGTGAACAATGTTTCATTCGTATTGAATTTAGCCTTAAAAAACGCAGGGATTAATGCCCATACTGCACCTGCAAGCATACTTGCCGCAATCATAACAATAATCAGAACTGCATTCGGAAGCTTGCCTCCAAGCATTATCATACAGCCTGCTGTTGCAAGTCCGCCGATAAGCACCTGACCTTCAGCGCCGATATTCCAGAACCTCATTTTAAAGGCAGGCGTAACCGCAAGTGAAACACACAGCAGCATTGCAAGATTCTGCAAAAGCTTCCATACACGCCTTGAAGAGCCGAAGGCACCGTCAATCATTGTGCCGTATACACTTATAGGGTTTTCTCCTGTCAGAAGCATGGTAACAATACCTGCTGCTATCAGTGCAATTATAATTGCCGCCAGTCTTATACCCCATGATTTATATGCAGGAAGTGAATCCCTTTTTGCAATATGAAAAGGAGGCTCATGTTTTTTTACTTTTTCACTCATTATTCACCCTCCTTGTCTGCACTCTTCGTCATAAGAAATCCGATTTCTTCCTTAGTAGCTGTTTTGCCGTCAACAATTCCTGTGATTCTGCCTGAATTCATAACCATAATTCTGTCACAAAGCTCAAGCAGCACATCCAGATCCTCACCCACAAAAATAATTGCCGTACCCTTTTTCTTCTGTTCTGTAAGAAGATTATAAATTGTATAGGACGAGTTAATGTCAAGACCTCTTACAGGATACGCAACCATAAGCACCTTTGGCTGTGCAGCAATTTCTCTGCCCACAAGCACCTTCTGAACATTACCGCCCGACAAACGTCTGACAGGCGTAGTTGCTCCGGGCGTCACAACCTCAAGGTCATTAATAATTCTATCGGCTAAGCTCTTAGGTCCTTTTCTGTCAAGAAATGATGTTCTGCCTGATTTATATGAGCGAAGCATCATATTGTCAATAATATCCATATTTCCTACAAGACCCATACCAAGCCTGTCCTCCGGTACAAAGGACAGTGCAACACCGAGCTTGCGGATTTCCCTTGGACTTTTGCCCACAAGCTGCTGAGGACCAAGGTCATCAGGCTTATAAAGAACACTTGATTTTTTGGTGGTAATTTGTAAACCTGCAATAGACTCAAGCAGTTCCTTCTGCCCGCAGCCTGAAATACCTGCAACACCAAGTATTTCACCGCCGTAGGCATTGAACTTAACATTTTCAAGTGCAAGTGAACCATCTCTGTTAACAACAGTCAAATTTTCAACAACAAGTCTTTCAACAGGATTCTCAGGCTCTTCCCTTTTTATATTAAGGTCAATTTTTTCGCCCATCATCATCTCTGTCAACGACTGCTCTGTTGCATCACAGGTATTGACCGTACCGACATATTCACCCTTACGCAGTGTAGTAACTCTGTCGGAAATGTCAAGCACCTCGTGGAGCTTATGTGTAATTATGATAATTGATTTATTATCCGCACGCATTCGGCGGAGAATATCAAATAATTTTTCAGTTTCCTGCGGTGTTAAAACTGCAGTCGGCTCGTCCAGAATAAGGACGTCAGCACCTCGATACAGCACCTTAATAATTTCAACTGTCTGCTTTTCGGAAACAGACATTTCATAAATTTTTTTGTTTAAATCAATAACAAAGCCATATTTGTCAGTAATTTCGCGTACGCGCTTTTCTGCCTCTTTAATATTAAATTTTTTGCCGTCGTTAATACCAAGCACAATATTTTCAGTAGCCGTGAATACATCAATCAGCTTGAAATGCTGGTGAATCATACCTATTTTATACTTGAATGCATCTTTAGGAGAGGCAATAACAACAGGCTCTCCGTCAACAAAGATTTCGCCCTCGTCGGGATAATAGATACCCGAAACCATATTCATAAGTGTTGTTTTACCTGAACCGTTCTCACCAAGAATTGCAAGAATTTCTCCCTTGAATACCTTTAAATCAACATCTTTATTTGCAACAACACTGCCGAATGTTTTTGTTATACCTTTTAACTCTAATGCCAAAGCGTCAGCCATAAGCTCCCTCCTTAAAAAACTATGCCGTGACGGTTTGCACCGCCACGGTAGTTTATTGTTTTTTTATAGCGACTTTATAAAATTACTTACAGAAGTGTAATTCCGTCAATGTCAACATCAAAATATGGAGCTGAACGGTGGAAGGATTCCTTAAACGCACCATCTTCAACAGCCTCTGTATCACCCTTGAACTCAGGGTCAGTGTTTACATCAGCCATATAGGTTGTAAGGGTTTCGCCCTTAACAGTAAACTTAGAAGTATCAAATACCTGAACCTTACCTGATTCAAGGTCAGCCTTTGCAGCCTCAATAGCTTCCTTTGTACCCTTTGCAGCAGCCTGCTCATTAACATCGGTCAACTGAACGGAATCTGTAGCAAGTGTGCCTGTCCAGTCCTTGTCAATTTCCTTACCCTGTGCAACACAGTCAATCATATACTCAAAATATGGAGCCCAGTTGATTTTTGAAGATACAATAAATGTGTTCGGGCAGGCACTTACAGTTGAACCGTTGTATGATACGTTCGGAACACCTGCTTTCTCACAAGCAGTAGGTGCACCCATTGAGTCAGCGTGCTGGCTGATAAGAACGCAGCCGTTTGAGATAAGCTTTGTAGCCGCTTCCTTCTCAAGAGTTTCATCATACCAAGAGCCGGTGAAGGTAACCTCCATAGTAACTGAAGGGCAAACCGACTTAGCACCAAGGTAGAATGATGTATAGCCTGATTTAACCTCAGCATAAGGATGAGCACCAACATAACCCATCTTAGCCTTATCAGCAGTAATCTCTTTTGCCTCAATCATCTCATTAAGCTTCATACCTGCTGCAATACCTGCAAGGTAACGACCTTCATAAATTGATGCAAATGCATTGTGGAAATTCGGAAGGTTTTCGGTATGTGCCTTTGTACCTGTTGCGTGACAGAACTGAACATCAGGATTTGCCTTAGCTGCCTCAATCATAAAGTCCTCGTGACCGAAGCTGTCAGCAAAAATAACATTGCATCCCTGGTCAACAAGGTCAAGAGCAGCCTCTTTGCAAGAGTCATTCTCTTCGATATTGGTCTTGTTCACCATCTCAACGCCTTTTTTCTCACAAGCAGCCTTTGCAGCATCCAAAAAGTTCTTGTCATAGGTTGAGTTCTCATCGTGAAGATAGATAAAACCAACCTTAACCTTTGTTTCGGCAGGAGCTGTTGTGCCGTTGTCATCTGCGGGTTTATCTGCCGAGCAGCCTGCAAAGCATCCGATTGCAAAAAGAGCAGCTAAAAGCACAGCGACAATTTTCTTTGAAAATTTCATTTCTTTTTCCTCCGTACAAAAAATTTTATTATAAGGCAAAAGCCGAATAACCAAAAGCTATTTTCTAAAATAAACCTTACCTGTTTCGTGGTCCATACTTTCAACAATAGCAAGAGATTCAACCTTGATTCCCTTTTCACGGAGCTTGTCCCCACCATGCTGAAAGCCTTTTTCAATTGCAACACCGCAACCTGCAAGCCTTGCACCGCTTTTTTCGACAAGCTCAATAAGACCGTTCAGTGCATTGCCGACTGCAAGAAAATCATCAACTATCAGAATTTTATCATTCTTATCAAGAAAACGCTTTGAAACCAAAATATCATATGTAGTGCCGTGGGTGAAAGATTCAACCTTTGATGTATAAACATCACCGGCAATATTTTTTGTTTTCGTTTTCTTAGCAAACACCAAAGGACAGCCAAACTCTTCGGCTACCAACGCACCTATAGCTATACCTGATGCTTCAATAGTCAGAATTTTGTTAACGCCGTCCTCCATAAATAATCTATGAAATTCCTTGGCAACCTCTTTCATAAAGGGCACATCAATCCTATGGTTAAGAAATCCGTCAACCTTCAAAATATTGCCTTCATATACTTCGCCTTCGCTAAGTATTTTCTGTTCAAGTAAATACATAAAAATATACCGCCATATTAATATAGTCATATATTATTACGAATTGTGCAACTTTTCAACATATTTTCGTATTTTGACACCAAATTTTAATATTTAAAGTAAGGCACATAATATAGACAGCCGATTAATAATATGGTAATATATTTTAAAGAGTATTAAGTATTATAAGGGAGCAATCTTAATGAACAACAAAAAAATTGCAGTAATTATATCTGCTTTCATTGCAGTACTGTTTATTATAATCGGTATCATCGCAATTGCAGGTCATATTCCTTTTTTCGGAAAACCGTTAACCCTTATATTTGCAATAATACTTATTATATTTATATTGGGCTTTTTCATAATAATCGGAAAAAGGAGAAAATAATGAAAATTCTGGTAAGTGCCTGCCTGCTTGGCGAAAACTGCAAATACAGCGGCGGCAATAATAAATGTGATGAAATAATTGAGCTTGAAAAAAAGCACAAGCTGATACCAGTATGTCCTGAATGCTTTGGAGGTCTGCCGATTCCAAGAGTACCCAGTGAAATAAAAAACGGCAGAGTTTACTCAAAAACGGGTGAGGATTTGACAGAAGCATTTGAGGACGGAGCTGAAAAAGCTCTTTATGTAGCAGAGGAAAGCGGCTGTCAGCTTGCTATACTCAAGGAACGAAGCCCAAGCTGCGGCTTTGGCGAGATTTATGACGGCAGCTTCAGCGGCAAAACAATAAGAGGCAACGGAATAACTGCACAGCTTCTGTATGACCACGGCATTACAGTCATAGGTGAAACAAAGCTTGATAAGCTGAAGGATTATGAATAATTAATATTAGCAGAGGTTGAATAACCTCTGTTTTTCTTTGATAATATCACAATTCTTATATCAATAGCGCAAACTGCTTGACTAACATAATTCGTTATTGTAATATTAAGTCAAAGGGGGTAATCATTATGGTGAGCAAAACAAAATTTCTTATCAGTGATAACAAGATAAAAGAAATATTCAGTCAATACGGAATTGACAATATAACAAACATTTCACCTCTTGGTGACGGTGAATACAATGCAGTATTTGAAGTGAAAGCAGATAAAAGCTATGTATTAAAGCTGGCACCTGACAGCAAAACTGCAGTCCTGACATACGAGGACAAAATGATGTCAAGCGAGGTATTCTGGTATGAACAAATCAGAAAACATACAGATATAAGAGTACCCGAAGTATATTTTACTGATTATTCAAAAAGCATTATTCCTACAGAATATTTCATTATGGAAAAGCTTGACGGAGAAATGAGAAGCACCGCTAAGCTTGGCATTGAAGCTGTAAGAGAAAACACTGCATTAATGCTTGCACAAATACACAGAATAAAAAACGATAAATACGGATATGTTCAAAATCAGCTTTATGACAACTGGTATGATGCACTCTGTTCAATGATTAAAAATCTGCTCGACGACGCAAAGCGTATAGGCAAGCAATCCAAGAAGGGTGAAAAACTCCTTGAATATGCTGAAAAATATAAGGATATACTTATGAATGTTGAAAGCACAATGGTAAACTATGACCTGTGGGATGGTAATGTAATCTGCTGTACGGATAAGAACGGCAAAACAGAGCATTGCTGGATTGATCCGGAAAGAAGCTTTTGGGGTGACAGAATATTTGACTTTATCTGTGTTGACAACAATCCTTTTTTTGGTCTTAAATCAAAGCAAAAGGCTATAGAAATTTATAACAAAACTGCAGATAAGCCTGTCGAAATCAACCGTGAAAATGAAATAAGATATGCCTTTGCTCAGGGACTTTTAGGTGTTATTCAGGAAGTTGAAAAATACTACCGCTACACTCCACGCCACTTTGGCTGGTGGAGGAATGTTTCATCGTATATTGTCACTTACAAGGCTGCTTTTAAAGTATTAAAAAATGGATAAGAATAAAAAAGCAGAAGAAATGGAAACCAAGCCGATTTCAAAGCTGATACTAAGCTATTCGTCAGCAACATTTTTTGCGCTGTTTTTTGATGCTCTTTACAATATTGTTGACACATTGTTCATTAGTCACGGCGTTGGTGACAACGCTATGGGCGGAGTATCGGTTATATTTCCATTTATGATGATACAGGCAGCTATTGCTCAGATGGTCGGTGGCGGAGCTGCTGCGCTTACAGCAAAACACCTTGGCGAAAAGGATTACAGAAAAGCCGGAAGCATTACTGCCAATGCAATGCTAATTTTCTATAGCACTGCTGTTATTACCGCTGTACTCGGATTTATATTTATGACACCTATTCTGAGGCTCTCAGGTGTAACCGATGACATATCGCCTTACGCAAAGGAATACTTTTCAATAATTCTGATAGGCAACGTATTCTCTACCGGCTTTTCATCAATTATACGTGCTGAGGGCAGAATGGGCTATTCTCTTGCAATATGGTTAATACCAACTGCAGTCAATATCTTTCTTGATTATATTTTTATAAGCATACTTGATATGGGTGTTAAAGGCGCAGCACTTGCAACAGTTATCGGCTATTTCACCAGCTTTTTAATGAGTGTAATATTCTTTACAAAAATAAGCTGTCAGGATTTCAATAACATAAAAATCAATTTTCAAACAGCAAAGGATATTGTTATTATCGGCATACCGACCTTAATACAAATGAGCAGTATGTCATTAATATTTTTACTGATTAACAGACTTCTCTCGAAATTCGGAGGCAGTACAGCAGTGAACACCTTTGCATATATCAGTAAAATTGCAGTACTTGCAGTTGTGCCAGTTAATGCAGCAGCACAGGCAGTATCACCTATAATAAGCTATAACTACGGTGCTGATAATAAAGCAAGAATAAAAAGCACAGTCAATTTCAGCCTGCTTGCAACAGAAGCTTATTCACTGCTTGCTGTTATTGCAGTATTATTTATTCCAAAGGCTTTCATCAGAATATTCACTGATAATTATGAAATAATCAATGAAGGTTCAAAGGCATTGCAGATTATTTCACCTGCTTTGATTTTCATACCGCTTACAATTATTCTCAGCTCATATTTCCAGTCAACAGGGCAAAAAACAAAGGCAATTTTTTCAAGTGCAGGCATAATTGTATTCTTACTAATTCTGCTGCTTATACTGCCGAATATATACAGTGTTAACGGAATATGGATGTCAATAGCCATAGCATGTATGCTGTCAGCCGTACTGGCAGCAGCATTTAAAATCAAATGTAAAATATAAGTTAAGCAGATTAACAAAATCTTTTCTTTGTTAATCTGCTTTTTACATTTACTCAAATCTTTTACGCAAGTTTTACCACTTCTAAATGAGCACTTAATTGTAAATAATTAGAATGTACCTGAGGTGATACGATGACAATTTTTGATTTACTGCAATTTACAGGAGGACTTGCACTATTCCTTTACGGAATGAATTATATGGGAACATCCCTTGAAAAGCTGAGCGGCGGCAAGCTTGAAACAATGCTTGAAAAAATGACAAGCAACAGACTTAAGGGTCTGCTTCTTGGTGCAGGTGTAACTGCTGTTATCCAAAGTTCCTCAGCCGTAACCGTTATGGCAGTAGGCTTTGTTAATTCAAAAATTATGACACTGCACCAGGTTGTAGGAATCATAATGGGTGCGAATATCGGAACAACAATTACAAGCTGGCTGCTTTCACTGACAGGCATTGAAGGCTCAAATATATTCATTAAGCTGCTCAAGCCTTCCTCCTTTGCACCGGTTATTGCAATAATAGGTGTATTTCTGTTATTCTCGAAAAAAAATGAAAAAAAGAAAAATATCGGTGCAATCATGTTGGGCTTTGCCACACTGATGTTCGGTATGGATTATATGAGCTCAGCTGTTGAGCCGCTTAAGGATGTGCCGCAGTTTACAGGTATTCTTACAATGTTTTCCAATCCCATACTCGGCATACTTGCAGGTGCATTGCTGACAGCAGTTATTCAGAGCTCCTCTGCCTCTGTCGGTATACTTCAGGCACTGGCTGTAACAGGCTCAATAACAGTTTCCTCCGCATTTCCGATAATACTCGGTCAAAATATAGGAACATGTATTACAGCACTTATTTCATCTGTAGGCACAAGCAAAAACGGAAAAAGAACAGCCGTTATTCACCTGATATTTAACGCACTTGGTGTTGCGGCGGCAATGATTATTTTTTACGCACTAAAGGGTATTCTAAAGCTGCCGCTATTCGAGGAAGGCATCAATGCAGGAAGTATAGCAGCAATACACACAACATTTAATGTATTTTCAACAGTACTTCTTTTTCCTTTCGGCAAATGGCTTGAAAAGCTTGCCTGCATTATCATACCAAACGGCAAGGATGAAAACAGTGAGCTGATTGACGAAAAATTTGTTCTGTCAAATACTTACGCTATTGATAAGGCTAAAGAGCAATGCAATACAATGGCAGAAACTGCACTTGAAAACACAATACTATCACTGAATATATTAAAAAAATATTCATCTTCAAAAAACAGTAAAATTACGGAAAACGAACAGATTCTTGATAAATATGAGGATGAGCTTGAAACCTATCTCGTAAAAATAAGTGCAGGAGAATTAAATTTAAACAATTCAGTAAGACTGTCAATGCTTTCACATGCAATCGGCAATTTTGAAAGAATCGGTGACTATGCCTATAATATATTAAGAGTCAAACAGCAAATGCATCGGGATAAAATCCATTTCAGCCGGGAAGCATATAATGAACTGGAAATTATGAGCAATGCAGTTAAGGAAATTGCTGAAAACTCGGTATCTGCATTCATTAATGATGATGCAGACGCAGCAAGCAGAATTGAACCGCTTGAACAGGTTATTGACAATCTTAAGGTTCAGATAAAGGCAAAGCATTCAAAGCGTATGGAAAACACAGAATGCAGCATTGAAAACGGAATTTTATTTTTCGACATAATCAATTCTCTTGAACGAATTGCAGACCATTGCTCAAACCTTGCTTTTTGTATTATTGAGTTGTCGCAAAAAAGTTACCGCATTCACCAATATTCCAAGGGACTGAAAAACACAAGCTCTTCATTTATGGAAACCTTTGAAGAATACTGCGAAAAGTATTCATTAGCATAAAAAACAGCGGATGTTGCTTTAATGTAACATCCGCTGTTTTTCATATATTATGACGACTTTTGATTTTTAATCTGTCCATTGCTCGTGCCAGGTTCGCCTGTGAGTGATAGTATTCAAGCTGCGATTGATTAAAACGCATATCCTCCTCCGCTCTTTCCTTAGCCTCCTGTGCACGTCGTGCATCAATTTCCTCAGGCAGCTCGGCAGAAATACAAACAAGAATTGCCGTGTTGTCAAGAAATTCCAAAAATCCGTTTCCCACATAGGCAGGTATTTCTTTGCCGTTGGCATCGGTAATTCTCATTTCACCTGAATCAATGGGAACAACGCAGTTTTCATGTCTGGCAAGAAAACCCTGACTTCCGCCGTCAACAAGCGGAACGACAAGCTGCTGTGCTTCACCGTCAAAAAAGGTTCTGTTTGATGCAATAATTTTTAATTGAAAGGTATTCATAAAGGTCACCTTATTTCATTTGTTCTGCCTTTTTCAGAACATCATCAATAGTTCCTGCATTGAAAAACGCCATTTCCGGTACATCGTCGACCTCACCGTCAACAATTGCCTTAAAGCCCTTTACAGACTCTTTTACAGGCACATAAACACCCTCAATGCCTGTAAAGCTTTCCGCTACATGGAAAGGCTGTGACAGGAACTTTTCAATTTTTCTTGCACGGTAAACAATCTGCTTATCCTCGTCAGAAAGCTCCTCCATACCAAGTATTGCAATAATATCCTGCAGTTCCTTATATTTCTGAAGATATGCCTGCACCTTTCTGGCTACCTCGTAGTGCTCTTCGCCGACAACGTCAGCCTCAAGTATACGGGAATTTGACTCCAGAGGGTCAACAGCAGGATAAATACCCTTTTCAACAATCTTTCTTGAAAGAACAGTTGTAGCATCAAGGTGTGCAAAGGTCGTTGCAGGGGCAGGGTCTGTCAGGTCATCGGCAGGTACATAAACCGCCTGAACAGATGTGATTGAGCCGTTTTTTGTGGAAGCAATACGCTCCTGAAGCTCACCGACATCCGTTGCCAGTGTAGGCTGATAACCAACGGCTGACGGCATTCTGCCAAGAAGAGCAGACACCTCAGAGCCTGCCTGAACGAAACGGAAAATATTATCAATAAAGAGCAGTACGTCCTGATGGTCAACATCACGGAAATATTCTGCCATAGTAAGACCGGTTTCAGCAACTCTCATTCTTGCTCCCGGCGGTTCATTCATCTGACCGAAAACGAGTGCTGTTTTTTCAAGAACACCGCTTTCACCCATTTCCTTCCAAAGGTCATTACCCTCACGGCTTCGCTCACCAACACCTGTGAATATGGAATAACCGCCGTGCTGCGTTGCAACATTTGTAATAAGCTCCTGAATAAGTACGGTTTTACCTACACCTGCACCACCGAAAAGACCGATTTTTCCGCCTTTCTGATAGGGTGTCAAAAGATCGATAACCTTAATGCCTGTTTCAAGAATTTCGACCTGACTTGCCTGCTCCTCAAAAGACGGAGCACTTCTGTGTATTGACCAATGCTCTGCATCATTAAGATTTTCTCCATCGTCAATGGCTTCACCCACAACATTGAACAATCTGCCAAGTGTTCTGCTTCCGACAGGAACTTTAATGGCGTCACCTGTAGCAACAACATCCATATCCTTACAAAGGCCCTCAGATGCAGCAAGCATAATACAGCGCACACAGCCTGAGCCGATATGCTGACTGACCTCCATAACAAGTCTTTTGCCGTCAACAGTAACCTCAAGAGCGTCCTTAATATCGGGTAATTCGCCTTCAAACTCAACATCGACAACAGGACCCATCACCTGAATAATTTTACCTGTATTCATTTAAAGGACACCTCCTACCTCATTTTGTTTTTCTGCGCCTTGGCACCTGCTATTACCTCTGTTATTTCCTGCGTAATAGCCGCCTGTCTGGCACGGTTAAATTCGATACCAAGCTGCTTTAACATATCCTTTGCAGCATCGGTTGCAGTCTGCATAGCCATCATTCTTGCATTATGCTCAGAACAGTAAGACTCAACAAGTGCACCGTAGACAAAGCCTGCAATATAATTGGGAATAATATAATCAAAAACCTGATCAACATTCGGCTCAAAATAGCAAGACTGATAATTATTTTCAGCCCTATTAATGCTTTTAACCTTTTTCAAAGGCAGAAGCTGTTTGATTTCTGCGTTAAAGGTAACAGAATTAACCATTCTTGTATAAACAATATAGACCTCATCAAGCTCGCCGTTTTTAAACAGATCAACCATTTTTTCGCTGATAATTCTCGCCCTGTTCACATTCGGATTCTGCGCCGTATACTTGAAATTAATATCAACAGGAATATTCTTTTTTTCAAAATATCTTCGACCCACCTGCCCAACAACAAAAAGCATATTCTTGTTATCGGACAAAGCCTCATTTTCCGCAATTTTTATAACATTGTGATTGTATGCACCCGCCATACCCTTATCTGCAGTAACTACAATATAGCCCTGCTTTCTTTCCTTTTTAGGTATGCTTTCCCTTTCGTTAAAAAACTCATTGCCCGTTTCGGGTGAAAGGTCAAGTATTTTTGCCAATGCATCCTGAATTGCATAGAAATAAGGTTCGGTATTTTTAAGGTCCTTCCTCGCCTTCTGAAGCTTGGAGCTGGAAATCATACACATTGCGTTCGTGATTTTCATTGTGTCCTTAATCGACTTCATACGGGCTTGAATTTCACGGGAATTAGCCATTATTTACCTTCTTAAATTCATCAACTGCATCTAAAATCTGTTCTCTTATATAGTCTTCCAGCACCTTATCGGTTTCAATTGTCGATACTATGCCGGCATAATTTGAATTGATATATTCAAGCATATTCATCTGGAACTGCTTGATTTTATTAACAGGAATATCCATAAATCTTCTTCCTGTTGCAGCAACTAAAGTGATTACCATATCGGCAAGTGAAAGCGGTCTGCCAAGAGGCTGCTTCAGAAGCTCCATAAGACCCTTGCCATAATCAAGACCTGCCTTAGTTTCCTCGTCCAGATCTGAAGAAAACTGCGTGAACACCTCCATCTCCCTGAACTGAGCAAGGTCGATACGAAGTGAGCCTGCTGCCTTTTTCATAGCCTTTGTCTGTGCTGCGCCGCCTACACGTGATACTGAAAGTCCTACGTTAACAGCAGGACGCATACCGCTGAAGAACAAATCACTTTCAAGGAAAATCTGTCCGTCTGTAATTGAAATTACATTTGTAGGGATATATGCAGACACATCACCTGCCTGCGTTTCAATAATCGGCAGTGCTGTAATCGAGCCGCCTCCAAGCTCATCGCTGAGCTTGCTTGAACGCTCAAGCAAACGTGAATGAAGATAAAACACATCACCGGGATATGCCTCACGTCCCGGGCTTCTTTCTAAAAGAAGTGACAAAGCACGGTATGCAACTGCGTGCTTGCTAAGATCATCATAAACAATAAGGCAATCCTTGCCCTGATACATAAAATATTCTGCCATAGCTGTTGCAGAATATGGTGAAATATATTGTAATGACGCAGGGTCTGAGGCTGTTGAGCAAACGATAATTGTATAATCCATTGCCCCTGCCTTTTCAAGCGTATGAACAAGCTTTGCAACACTTGATGCTTTTTGACCGATTGCATTATAAATACAGATTACATCCTTGCCCTTCTGATTAATTATAGTGTCAAGAGCAATTGAGGTCTTGCCTGTCTGTCTGTCACCGATTATCAGCTCACGCTGACCTCTGCCGATAGGGAACATTGAGTCAATTGACAAAATACCTGTTGCAAGCGGCGTGTCAACACTTTTACGCTGAACAATTGAAGGTGCAGGCTGCTCAACCGGTCTGTAATCATCAGCAGCAATATCACCCTTACCATCAATTGGCTCACCGAGAGCATTAACAATTCTGCCTATAAAACCGCTGCCCACAGGAACACCTGCATTTTTATGTGTTCTTTTAACCTTTGAGCCCTGGTGAATACCCGCATCGCCTGCAAAAAGAATAACACCAATCTGATGCTTCTTAATATCCTGAACCATACCTTTAATGCCATTGTCAAAAACAACAATTTCACCATACATGGCATGGTCAAGACCGTGAACAGCTGCGATGCTGTCCCCGACTCTTATAACAGTGCCGATTTCCTCACCGTCATATTTATGTTCAAAATCCTTGATATCCTGTCTTAAAACAGAAATAACGGATTCATTATCAACAGAGCTTTCACGGGCTTTCTTCATAACCTGTGTCTTGATTTTCTCAAGCTTTGTTTTCAAACTGAAATCAAATTCCTTGCTGTTAACCCTGATGATAAAACCGCCTATAAGGCTGTCATCATTAACAATTGTTATTTTAGCCTCGCCGGCATTTTCCTCCTTGCAAACAAAAGCTTTAATACCCTCAAGCTGCTCGTCATTCGGCGGAGTTGTGCAATAAACCGTGGCATTGGCAATATTATTTTTTTTATCAATCTCATTGATATATGCACATAATACTTCCTCAAGCTGAGCTGAACTGCCCTCTGCGGCAAGTTCTGCGATAAAAGCTCTTACAGAAGGTGCAAATAAATCATCAATAACCGCATGCTTCTCGCTTTGTGAAACATTTGGATTATCAAGAATCTGCACAAGCTCCTCACTTGAATTGAATATTTTCAGCGCATCCTCAAGAGCTGAAACACTGACATTTGAAGAAAGCAGTGTTTCAAGATATTTGTCAATATTCCGAATCATTAATCATCACTGCTTTCATTTAAAAATTTGTCATAAATGCTGCTGTCAATTTCAGCCGATGATTTCTCGCCGACAACCTTTGCAGCAGTTTCCATAGCAAGCTGAGCAATACCCTCCTTGACAGAAAGACGTGCCTTTTCAGTTTCAGCTTCCGCTGCTTTGCGTGCATCGGATTTTATTCTGTCTGCATCGCTCTGAGCACGATTGACAATCTTATCATACTCTGTCTTTGCATCCGCTCTGGCATCGGTAATAATCTGTTTTTTCTCATCCTCAACACCTGCAAGCTCAGCCTCATACAGGCTTTTTAAAGAGTCAGCCTGCTCTCTGGCATTCTCAGCATCCTTGAACTGATTGTCAATCATTTCCTGTCTTTGTGTCAATATCTTCTTAATCGGTTTAAAAAGAAGGAATCTCATTAGCACAAAAAACAAAATGAGATTGATGATTGTCCAGAGAAAATTCAAGTCAAATTTTAACATTTAACTGTTTCCTTTCATAAAACACTTGTTATTTCAGCAATACTATAATAAGAATAGCACCGATAAGACCGTAAATTGCAGTAGCCTCCGAGAGAGCCGCACCAAGAATAAGTGTTGTCTGAATTTTACCGGCCATTTCAGGCTGACGAGCCTGTGCCTCAACTGCCTTGCCTGTTGCGATACCGATACCGATACCCGCACCGATACCAACCAATACTGCAATACCTGCACCAATTGCGATTAATCCCATAACTTTTCTCCTTAAAACCATTAAAAATATTTATTATTAAATCAAGCATTTTTTGCTTTCTTTGCTTTTTTAGCCTTTTTCTTCAGCTTCTTTTTCTTCTTCTCTTCCTCATCCTCAACAGCCTCCTGAATATAGAGCGCAGTAAGGAATACAAAGATATATGCCTGTAAGAGTCCGTCAAACAAATCAAAATACAGACTGAATACCATAGGAAGCACATAAGGTACAACTGCCTTTATCAGCTCCATAATGGTAAAAGCAGCAATAATATTACCGAAAAGTCGCATACAAAGTGAAAGCGGCTTTGTAAACACCTCTAAAATATTAATTGGTGTTATAACCCATATAGGCTTGGTAAGAGCCTTCATTCTGCCAAGAACGCCCTTTTCTTTGAACGAACAGTATTCCACAAGCACAATGCTTGTCAGTGCCATTGCTGCCGTTACCTGCATACTTTTTGTGGGCGGCTTAAATCCAAACAAACCAATCATATTTGAAGTACCGATAAATAACGCCATACTCATAAGCCAGGGAATATGCTTTTCAACCTTTTCGCCCATAATTCCTTTAAAAAAGCCCTCAGCCTTTTCATAGCAAAGCTCCAAAATCTGCTGACGTTTTGATATTTTACCGGTGACCTTTAAATTTCTTGTTAAGATTATTGCCAACACAGAAAGCACTGCTATTATTATCCACGAAACAACAGTGGCTTCATCAAAGCCGATTTTAACACCGCCGATATTAAAGCTGAACACCTCTTCAATATTAAGCTGCTCCGTTAACTCGTGCTGCAAATCAAGCTTAGCGTTAATTTGACTAATCGTTACTGTCACCCCCATTTTTCTTTCATTGCCTAAGATTATACACCCAAATATTAACAAAATCAATTGAAATTGTAAACAAAAATTAACATTATGACACACTAGTAATATTGTACAAATTTATTATATGACAAAAACATAAATATTCTTTCATAAAAATAAATTTTATATATTTACATATTGTCCCATTTCGTATATAATAAACATTCAGGTATTTTATTTATAACATCTATATAAGGAGTTTAGATATGGCAAAGGATCAAAAGAAAATGGTGGATGCCATCACCTCTATGGACGAGGATTTTGCAAAATGGTACACCGATGTATGCAAAAAAGCAGAGCTTGTGTCATACACAAGCGTTAAGGGCTGTATGGTTATAAGACCCTACGGATATGCTATATGGGAAAATATTCAAAGAATACTTGACGGAATGTTCAAGGCAACCGGTCACGAAAATGTTAATATGCCGATGTTCATTCCTGAAAGTCTGCTTCAGAAGGAGGCTGACCACGTAGAGGGCTTTGCACCTGAATGTGCATGGGTAACCTACGGCGGCAATGAAAAGCTTGAGGAACGACTTTGCGTCCGCCCTACAAGTGAAACTCTGTTCTGTGAGCATTTCAAGGATATTGTTCATTCTCACAGAGATTTGCCTAAATTATATAATCAGTGGGTATCTGTTGTAAGATGGGAAAAAACAACAAGACCATTCCTTCGTTCACGTGAGTTTTTATGGCAGGAGGGTCATACACTCCACGCAACAGCAGAAGAAGCTATTGAAGAAACTGAAAAAATGCTCAATGTTTACACCAAATTCTGTCAGGAGGATTTGGCAATGCCTGTTGTACAGGGTATGAAAACAGAAAGCGACAAATTTGCAGGTGCAGAGCGTACTTACTGTATTGAGGCACTTATGCATGACGGCAAGGCTCTTCAGGCCGGCACCAGCCACTATTTCGGCGACGGCTTTGCAAAGGCATTTGAAATTCAATATTCAAACAAAGAAAATCAGCTCACCTACCCTCATCAGACCTCATGGGGCGTAACAACCAGACTGATCGGAGCAATCATTATGACACACGGCGATGACAACGGTCTTGTTCTTCCGCCTGCTGTTGCACCTATTCAGGCAATCGTTCTTCCCATTGCTCAGCACAAGGAGGGCGTTCTTGATAAGGCTAATGAGCTGACAGAAAGATTAAAAAAGGTCTGCAGAGCAAAGATTGATGACAGCAATAATTCACCGGGCTGGAAATTTGCCGAGTATGAAATGAAGGGTGTTCCTGTAAGAGTTGAGCTCGGACCTAAGGATATTGAAAATAACCAGTGTGTTGTTGTGACACGTCATAACAGAGAGAAAGCAGTCGTTTCGCTTGACGATATTGAAACCGTAATTATTCAGAAGCTGCAGGAGGTTCGTGACGGGCTCTATGCAAAAGCTCTTGAAAACAGAGAAAACAGAACATATAAATGCACATCAACAGATGAAATCATCAAAGCTCTTGAAGAAAACGGAGATGGCTTTGTTAAGGCTATGTGGTGCGGCGACGAGGAATGTGAGGACAAGGTCAAGGAGCTTACCGGTGTCGGTTCACGCTGCATTCCTTTTGATGAAGAAAATATAAGCGATACCTGTGTATGCTGCGGTAAGCCTGCTAAAAAAATGCTCTATTGGGGAAAAGCATATTAATATATGTTTTATCTGCACATACAATAATATTAGAAAGCACATAATTATTTATGTTAAAATAAAACAAATTTGGAGGAAGTATTATGGCAGTATTGGTAACAGGCGGTTTAGGCTACATCGGTTCACACACTTGTGTCGAGCTGATGAACAGCGGTAACGAGGTTATAGTTGTTGACAATCTTTACAACTGTAAAAAAAGCTCATATGACAGAATTAAGGCACTTGTAGGAAGAGATTTCAAATTCTATGAATGCGACATCCGTGACGCTGAGGGAATGAGTGCAATCTTTGAAAAAGAAAGCATAGACTCTGTTATTCACTTTGCAGGCTTAAAGGCTGTTGGTGAAAGTGTCGAAAAACCTTTGGAATATTTTGATAACAATGTCAACGGTACTCTTGTTCTGCTTGATGTTATGAGAAAGCACGGCTGCAAAAAGATTGTATTTTCCTCATCTGCAACAGTTTATGGAATGAATAACATTTCACCTCTTACAGAAAATATGGAGGTTGGCGGTGTAACCAATCCATACGGCAGAACAAAATATATGATTGAATGCATACTCAAGGATTTATATGTAAGTGATGAAAGCTGGTCAATCTGCCTGCTTCGTTATTTCAACCCAATCGGTGCACACAAGAGCGGTACTATGGGCGAGGATCCAAACGGAATTCCTAACAACCTTATGCCTTACATCACACAGGTTGCTATTGGCAAAAGAGAGCATCTGAATGTTTTTGGTGATGATTATGATACACACGACGGCACAGGTGTGCGTGACTACATTCACGTTGTAGACCTTGCTCTGGGTCACCTTAAAGCAGTTAAAAAGGTTGAAGCTGAAAAAGGTCTGTTTATCTACAATCTCGGAACAGGCACAGGTTATTCAGTGCTCGATGTTGTCAAGGCATTTGAAAAAGCATCAGGTCAGAGTGTACCTTATGTAATTGCTCCACGCAGAGCAGGTGATATTGCTACCTGTTACTCTGACCCAAGCAAAGCACTCGACGAGCTTGGCTGGAAGGCAGAACGAGGAATTGATGAAATGTGTGAGGATAGCTGGAGATGGCAAAGCCAGAATCCAAATGGTTATCCTGATTAAGAAAAATATAATACACAAACAAAAACGGATGTCAGTTGACATCCGTTTTTTACATATTTTAACATATATCCGCTATTAATCAAATGCTTTTTATTTTTTTAGAAAATTGTGAAATCAGCTTATCATAACGAATTATTTTTTCAATAATTCTATAAGCATAGTCACTCCGAGAGAAACACCAAACAGCCCAAGTACAATCAGCCAAAAATATTTAAATCCGTAAATAAAGTCACGGAAGAAAACATATCGGAAAAAGGTATGAACCAAGAATATGTTCATAGAATGCCTGCCCGAAAACTCAAGAATTTTGTTTATTACAGGTATTCTTTTGATATATTTTCTGCAATAGAATATTGAAATCAAAGGTTGCAGGGCATAATGATACTCCCAAAATTTGCTTTTTTCAAGTCTTATCCAAATATATAAACTTGCAATCAAAAGAGCGCTCCGTAATACAAACCGAATAATATCATTTCGTTTTGAACATACTTACTTTCTGATTGGCGGCTGAGGCGGCTGGAGATCATCAATATCTCTGTCGCTTGCCCTCTGTGCACGCTGCTGGCGGCGTTTCTTCTTCTTGCTGTTATTCATAAACACAAGAACAACATAGCAGACCATAACCGCAATAATAATGATGCAGATTATTTTAACAATCATCATACTGAAAAATGCTTTGATTGCATTAATCACCTTTAAGAAGGTTGATAGCTCAACAGTTTCAGCCGCTACAAGGTCAACTGTAGCAATAATCTCATCGCCGTAAATCACATTTGCCTTGCAGACATCCTGACCCTTTACAACAGGCGCATTAATATTTGCAGGCTTATCGGGCAGCTCATAAATAATCGCAGATTTATCAAGCCCTGCAGGCACAATAACATTTGTATCCTGCTTAGCAACAAGCTGAACCGAATCTGCATCCTTGCCGTCCTCAACGTCAACCTCACCGACAACCTCGTTTTCAGCTACTATCGTTGAATACTTAAGACTGTCAAAAGCCCACTCAAAAAGTGATTTGGCATCAATAAATGAGCACTTTGTTAAATAGCTTTCACCGTTGATTGCCTGCTGCGGAGATTTCAGCACTACTGCAAGATAATTGTAACCATCCTTAGCAGCCTTTGTAATAACACAGTATTCCGCCTCTTCGGTTGAGCCGGTCTTAATGCCCTGCGCATATTCATAATAATATGTCACATATCCGGGCTGCAGCATAAGATTTGTATGCGGCAGCTTCATATTATGAAAATTAACAGATGTAGTTGTTGATATTCTGTTAAAATCTGCATTTTTCAATGCCTCAATAGTAATCGTTGCAAAATCCTTAGCAGTTGAATAATGATTCGGATCGTGAAGTCCGTCAGGATTTACAAAATTAGTATCGTTACAACCAATCGATTTTACCCAATCATTCATTTTCTGCACAAAGGCTTCCTCGCTGCCTGCAACAAATTCCGCAAGCACCTGACAGGCATCACACGCAGAATATACCATCGTCAGATAAAGCAGCTCCTCAATAGTAAGCTCCTCGCCTACCTCAATACCTGCCACCTGTGCACCTGTGCCCAACAGTCTGTCAAATGCAGCCTGGCTCATTTTCGTTTTCTGCTGCAAATCCTTAACATTGTTAAGAACAACAATAGCAGTCACTATTTTTGTCAGTGAAGCGGGGTAAAGTTTTTCTGTCGAATTCTTCTCAGCCACAACAGGAAAACTGTCATCATCAAGATTTATTAAAAGATATGCCTGTGCATAAATTTTTCTGTCAGGCTCATATGTTGCTGCAGATGAAGATATCGCAGGAACACAAAAGCTTGTACAAATTATTAATAAAGATAAAAATATTGAAAGTGTTTTTTTCATAGACTTGACACCTGTATTATAAAATTATATTATATAGTGTAACATTTTTTAATGATTATTTAAAGACCATATTTATAAATTTTTTATGAAAGGTTAGATTACTTTATGATTTACATTACCGGCGATACTCACGGTGATATTTCCTGCTTCAAAAATTCAAAGCTCAATAAATTGACTGAAAAAGACTATCTTATTGTATGCGGTGATTTTGGTTTTATATGGGATCCGAAAAGTGAAAAGGAAAAGAAAAATTTAGAATTTCTGAAAAAAAGAAAATACACCATTTGCTTTGTTGATGGTGCTCACGAAAATTTTGAAATATTGAATTCCTACACACCATACAGATGGAAGGGAGGCAACGCCCACAAAATTGCAGATAACATTTATCATCTTATGCGCGGTGAAGTATTCACTCTCGAGGGCAAAACCTTTTTCGTAATGGGCGGCGGTGAAAGTGAGGATGCCGATATGCGTACCGACGGGGTTACGTGGTGGGAAAGTGAGCTGCCCAATGCCGAAGAACTGAAAAACGGTGTAACAAATCTTTTTGACAACGAAAAAACCATAAATTATATTCTTACCTACGAAGCACCGACAATTGCAAAAGACATATTAAAACAGCGAACAAATCAGAACATTATCATTACTCCGCTGAACACGTACCTTCAGGAACTTATGAAAAATGTTGATTATATGCACTGGTATTTCGGCTCACTGCACATTGACCTGAATATCAGCAAAAAAATGACTGCTGTATTTAATGAGATAATCACAGTAAAATAAAAAATCCCCATTACAGTTTTTGACTGCAATGGGGATTTGTCTTTTTTAATCAAATATACTTAGCCCTGCTTATTCTTGTTTTGGCTGTTCATAATACCCTGACGGATACGGCGAACATCAGACAAAGCCTTATAAAGTGAATCGTCAATAGCAAGAAGTGTATCATCAGCATAATTATTAACTGCTGTGAGCATTTCCCTTGACTTATTCTGTGCAGTTGTAACCATCTCATTAGCCTGATTTGTAGCATTTGAAAGGATATCATTTGCCTGATTCTGAGCATCAGCCACGTAGGCATCACCCTGCTCCTTGGCTTTTGCAATAATATCGGCAGCCTGTGCCTGTGCAGTCTGTGTAATCTGGTCACGTGCTACGAGCTCTCTTGCTTCCTCCTGCGCCTTTGCAATAATGTCGGCAGCCTGCTTGTTAGCCTCATCAAGAATTGAATTTCTTGAGTCAACAATAGCTTTAGCCTGCTTTGTTTCCTGTGGTGTGTTAAGACGGATATCTTCAATAATAGTCTTAATCTTATCAACATCTACTGCGTATTTTTTACTAAGAGGTATAGAGGTAGCATCGTCAAGAACATCCTCTAAATCTTCTAACAAAATATCTGTATTAGTCATTTTTATTTTCTCCTTTACACCTTAAATTAATATCTTTGACAATTTCCTTTGGAACATAAGGAGAAATGTCACCGTCAAGGCTGCAAACCTCCTTAACCATACTTGAAGAAAGATACATATTTTCTCCCTTAGCGGTGAGAAAAACTGTTTCAACCTTCGGGTATAGACTTTTATTAATCAGTGCCTGCTGAAATTCATAATCAAAATCAGATACAGCACGAAGTCCCTTAACAATAGCGGTTGCTTTTTTCTTTTTAGCATAATCAACCAAAAGACCGCTGTATGTATCAACCTCGATATTATTGGATTTGATACATTTTTTTATAAGCTCTATTCTTTCATTAACAGTAAAAGCACATCTTTTTGCACTGTTGCTCATAACAAGAACAATTACTTTATCAAACAGTTCAGAGGCTCTCTCTATGATATCCAGATGACCGAGCGTAATCGGGTCAAAGCTACCGGGACAAACAGCAATTTTCATACTATTTCTCCTTTCTGTAAAGGGTAAGCTTTGTTTTGCCATAGCGTCTTACTCGGTCTGCATACCAGCCGTCAATGCTCTCCGGCAAATCCTCGCCTGCTGAGGTTTCACAAACCACAATTCCATCCTCTGACATAAGCTTCAACAGCAGCGGCAGACATTTATCAACAAGTCCAAGATTATACGGCGGATCAACAAATGCAATATCAAAATTTTCCTTGCGCATTAAAAACGACACTGCATCGGCAAATACAATGTTTGAATTGTCTTTGAAGCCGCAGTGTGAAACATTATTCTCAACCACCCTGACTGCATCACGGTTATTTTCAAGAAAGGTACAGTGCCTTGCTCCGCGGGACAAGGCTTCAATACCAAGCTGTCCCGAGCCTGCAAACAAATCAAGCACTTTTTTACCTTCAATTTCAAACTGAATCATTGAAAACAATGCTTCTTTAACAGATTCTGTTGTAGGTCTTGTTACCTCCTCGCCAAAAAGAGTTTCAAGCCTTCTTCCTCTGGCTGAGCCGGTTATAACACGCATCATTCGCAATAACTTCCTTACAATTCTTACTAATATATTATACAAACTACCTATTTAATAGTCAAGGACTTTACATTATTTTTACATTTTATGATAGTATTCAAATACATTTTGTGCATCTTTTTGGCTAATCCCCTGCACCTGTGACAAAGCCTTAACGTCCGCCGACTTAATTGCAGCAATTGTTTTAAAGTGCTTTATAAGCAGCTTAGCTTTCCGGTCACCAATACCATCAATATTTGTTAATGAGGTTTTAAGGGTGCTTTTTGTGTGCTTCTTATGATGATAGGTAATAGCAAAGCGGTGCACCTCCTCCTGAATATCGGAAACAAGCGTGAAAACCCTTCTATGAGAATTAATCTCAATTTCGCCGCCGCTGAGTGCAACAGCCCTTGTACGGTGCTTATTATCCTTAACCATTCCGAAAATCGGAACATTAAGTCCCATTGATTTTATCACAGGCAATACAGCATTAACCTGAGGCTCGCCGCCGTCAAGTAAAATCAGGTCAGGCAATATCTTAAATGTACTGCCCTCCTCATCATTATAATAATGATTAAAGCGGCGGGTAAGCACCTCCTGCATAGAGCCAACATCATTCTGTCCGTCAAAACCCTTGATTGCAAAACGCTTGTAAGCACTTTTCATCGGTCTGCCATTATGAAACACAATCATACCTGCAACATTATCAGCACCGAAGGTATGCGAAATATCATATGACTCAATATATTCCGGAAGCTTTTCAAGCCCTAAAAGTTCCTTAAGCTCCTCTAATGCAGCAAGCTCTCTGCCGAGTCTGCCCTGCTGCTGAGCCAGATGCTCATTAGCATTTTTAATGCACATATTTACTATTGACAAATGTTCACCCTTTTGGGGATGAATAAACTCAACCTTTTTGCCGCGCTTACTTTCAAGAAACGCTTTGAGAAGTGCTTCATCCTCAATCTCGCCGTCAACAGCTATTCTTGACGGCACTCTGTCCCTCATTGAATAATAACGCTCAATCAGCTCGAATCTGGACTGCGGCATATCGTCAACCGCATCAATCAGCCAGAATTCACTGTCAGTCAGTCTGCCGTTCTGAAAGCGTATAACCTCAAAGCAAGCCTTCTTGTTGGAATTAACAAGTGCAAAAACATCCTCCTCAGGAACATTTATTGAAACAACCTTCTGCTTTTCATCAAGATTTTTAATAGCCTTTATTCTGTCACGAAGCTTTGCTGCCTGCTCAAACTGCAGGTTTTCAGCAAGCTCATTCATCTGATTTTCCATATCTCTGACAGCTTTAACACTGCCTCCCTTGAGAAATGAAACAGCATCCTTGATATTATTGCCATATTCTTCCTTGGTTATACGTGCAGCACATGGTGCCGAGCATATATTCATAAAACCATTAAGACAAGGTCTGCTTTTTCCGTAATCACGGGGAAACTGCTTATTGCACCTGGGGAGTTTAAAAATCTTCAGAGTTTCCTCCACAGCCAGCTTAACAGAAAAATTTGAAGTATAAGGTCCTATATAGACAGCATCGTCATCAAGCATCTGCTTGCATTCACGAATGTGGGGGAATTCACCCTTTGTGATTTTAATATAGTTATAGCCTTTATCATCCTTAAGGAGGATATTATATTTCGGCTGGTGCTGCTTTATGAGTGAGCATTCAAGCACCAGTGCCTCAAATTCACTGTCACAAAGAATATAGTCAAAATCGTCAACATTTTCAACCATTCTTATAACCTTTAGGGAATGATTTGAATGTGAACCGAAATAGGATGACACACGATTTTTCAGCTTTTTGGCTTTGCCTATATAAATTATTTTTTTGTCCTTATTTTTCATTATATAGACACCCGGCTGCAGCGGAAGTGCCATCGCTTTTTTTCTAAGTTCTTTTTCAGTCACACAATCACCCCATTCAGTTAAACATAGTTGTTCATACATAAATTATAACACATATAGTAAAAAAAATAAAGCACAGTGACAACACTGTGCTAAAATGTACAATAGAGTTAATTACTCTGCAAAGCCTGACTTAACAAGATTAACAAGACCCTCAACAGCAGCCTCTTCATCAGAACCATCAGCGATAATGCGAATATCTGTACCGCCCATAATACCTAATGAAAGAACACCTAAAAGACTCTTAGCGTTAACTCTTCTCTCCTCCTTCTCAACCCAGATGGATGACTTAAATTCATTAGCCTTCTGAATAAAGAAAGTTGCCGGACGAGCGTGTAAACCAACCTGATTTTCAACCTTAACATCTTTAACGAACATAGTTAAAACCTCTCATTCCTAAAATCACAACATATAGTCTATATCATATTTATTATTGCTTACTATAATATTATAGCACCAAATTTAAAACGGTCAATAAGTTGAGCACAAGTTCGTTTGACTTGTTAATTACAAACAAAATAAGATGCTGTTATTTGTGCAATTTTCACATAAATTTTTATTCTTTTTTTAGTTTCGACAAAAAGTCCCTGTCCTTGTCCGATAAATCAGCATTCTCAAGCATATCGGGTCTGCGGTAAAAGGTGCGTTCAAGAGAGCGTTCACGACGCCATTTATCCACATTTGCATGATGACCTGACAGCAAAACATCAGGAACCTGCCTTCCCTGCCATTCTGCCGGATGCGTATACTGAGGATATTCAAGCAAAGAGTTATAATGGCTCTCTTCCTCAAAGCATTCATCATCACTCAAAACACCGGGCAGCATACGTGAAACCGAGTCAGCAACTATTAGAGCAGGCAGTTCTCCGCCTGTAAGCACATAATCACCAACAGAAATCTCCTCAGGCTGCAGTGCCTCAATAACACGTTCGTCAATGCCCTCATAATGTCCGCACAGCAGTGCAATGTTATCCATCCCGGCAAGCTCTTTAACTCTTTCCTGAGTAAGACATTTGCCCTGTGGTGTTAAATAAATCAAATGAGGCTTTGCACCGATTTCATCGCAAAGCGCATTAAAGCAGTCAAAAATCGGCTGCGGTGCCATAACCATACCCATTCCGCCTCCGTAAGGCTTGTCGTCAACACGTCGGTGCTTATCAAGCGTATAATCACGAATATCTATGCAATTTATTTCAACCTTGCCTGCCTGTCTTGCTCTGCCGATAATTGACTCACTCATTACCGTGTCACACATTGCAGGAAACAATGTAAGTATATCAATCCTCATCAAATAAGCCCTTCATCTTTTTTATTCTGATAACCTGATATTCGGTATTAATCTCTTTTACAATATCAGGGGTTGCAGGTATTAAAGTATGCTTTCCCCAGCTTTCAATATCATAAATATCGCACGAACCATAGTTAAGCACATCCTTAACCTGTCCATACTCCTCTTCCGTATCAACATCTACAACATAGCAGCCAATAATATCAGCAATGTAATTTGCATTTTCATCAATCACAGCATCATCACGATTACAGTAAAGCACTCTGCCCTTTAGTGCCTCTGCCTGCTCAATGGTATTAATATTTTCAAGCTTTAAGATAGCAATATTTTTCTGCGGTCTTACAGAAATAATTTTAACAGGCTTTTCTCCATTGTCATCAAGATAAAGAACATTAAGCTGTTTTAAATAATTTATATCATCACACCATAAGGTGAACTTTAATTCACCCTTGATACCATGGGTGTTATTCACTTTTCCGACTTCTAAAAACTGTTTCATATCATCACCAAAATTATTATATATAATTCCTGTCTATATTTCAAGAAATAATATTTTCTAATTTAAAATGCTTTAATACTGCCTCTAATCAACACCTAAAATCTCTTTCTGCTTTTTCTTGCTGAAACCTGATAAAACAAGCCGATATGATTTATCCAGCATATCCTTTAACAAATCATCGGGCACTTCACCATCTGCTTTAACAGAATTCCAATGAGTTTTATTCATATAGTAACCGGGAATAATATCTGAATACTGCTTTCTCAAAAATTCACCCTCGGTCGGGTCGAGCTTTAGTGTAATATAATGTGGAATGTTGTTACTGTCAAGACAGACAGCAGCAAACATTTTACCGCCAATCTGATATCGAATCCAGTTCCAGTCTGCCTGTAAATCCTTTGTAACGCCCTGCTTATTCAATAAAAATTCATCAATCCAATTATATTTCATAATCATTCACCTTTTAAATTATCAATGTTATATTAAAATTATACAATAGAAATCAACACTTTGTCAAAATAAAAAGGTCAAAAAAGACTATGCTTAATTGACCTCAAATTTATTATCCCTCATCGATAGGATTTTTATTATCTTTTTTAGCAGCTCTGCCGTACTTAGCCTCATAACCGGGATTAATATAATCCTCAACAACCTTGCCGTCACGCACACGGATAACACGCTCTGCCTCTTCAGCGATTTCGTTGTCGTGGGTAATAACAATAACGGTTCTTCCCTCATCCTTAAGCTCGTGAAGAATAGCCATAACATCCTTTGTTGAACGTGTATCCAGATTACCTGTCGGCTCATCCGCAAGAATAACAGGAGGACGTGCAGCAATAGCCCTTGCAACAGCAACACGCTGCTGCTGACCGCCTGACATTTCAGCAGGAAGATGATTCATACGTGAGCCAAGACCCACACGCTCAAGTGCTTCCTTTGAAATTGCTCTTCTTTCCTCCTTCTTCATACCGCGGTAAACAAGAGGAAGTTCAACATTTTCAAGAGCTGAAAGTGAAGCGATAAGATTAAAACCCTGGAAAATAAAACCGATTTGCTCATTACGGATAGCACTCATCTGGTCATCGGTAAGATCATCAACAAGCTTACCATTAATATAATATTCACCGCTTGTGGGAGTATCAAGCAATCCAAGCATATTCATAAGTGTTGATTTACCTGAGCCGGACTGACCGATAATTGCAACAAACTCACCCTCATCAATGGTAATTGACACACCGTCAAGGGCATTAACCTGATTTTCACCGGGATTATATATTTTATATACATCACGAACTTCTATAAGATGCATAATATTGCCTCCGTTTTACAAATTGTATATTATGATATTACAAAATATAATCAAAAATGTCAAGTGAATAATTGTTATTTTATTGTAAACAATTAAACAGGGAGTGATTATATGAGTATCAGCAAAGATGACTACAGCAAAATGGTTGACAAGGCAAGCCCGAATTCGCCTAAGCTTTTAAACTGTATCAAAGCATTTTTATTCGGCGGTCTGATATGCACAATCGGTCAGATTATTATGATGCTGCTGCAAAATGCAGGGTTAAGCGAAAAAGAGGTAAATGCAGGAACATCGGGAATACTTATTATTCTGACAGCAATCCTTACGGGACTTGGCATTTTTGACAGAATTGCACGTCATGCCGGTGCAGGTACAATTGTACCGATAACAGGCTTTGCAAATTCCGTTGTTTCCCCTGCCCTTGAATTTCAGCACGAGGGCTTTATTCTCGGAACTGCAGCCCAGATGTTCACCATAGCAGGACCTGTAATAGTATATGGTATTGCCTCATCATTTTTGTATGGTCTGATAATATTTATTTTTCATCTTTATTAACTTTTTCAAGGGCGGCATCAGAGCTGCCCTGCTGTTTATTTAAAATACTTTTTTATTCTTTTTTCAAGCTTAAATTTATATAAAAGAGTCAATCTGTTTATCAGCATATCATAAATGATGAACATAACATTCATTAACAATGCAAATACAGGAATAAATATTTTTCCTGTTCCTTCCTCCAAAAACGGAATTCCGAATATATAAACCAGAAGAAGCTGTACAACGGTTATCATAATGTTGAATACCGCAAGCTTTACTGCCAATCTGATTAACTTTGATCCAATTTTTTCTATTGAGGAATATAATATGGGATAATATCCGAAAAACAAAATATACATTAAAACACATTCCCTGTCCGCCACAAGCATAAATGAAAGAAAAGAAACAGAAACAAATGATGTAATTGCCCACGATGTACCACAGGTACGTTTCAATATTATCATAATAAGTCCTGTAACCATCGGCATTATATATGCAAACACAAATGACGCACCGCCGAAAAACAACAGCAAAACCGAAAGTGCTGATAAAATACCGCATATTGCCGCTTTTAACGTATTTTTCATTATATCACCAACTAAATAATAGCAAAATTAAGTAAATATGTAAAGAACAAATAAGCGTTAATCATTTGTTCATTTTTTATTTATTGTATTTACATATTTATAAAATAATATATTAGTTAATATATATTATATACTGCATAAGTCGAAAAGAGGTTTTATTTTGAAAAAAACAATAATACTTTCATTAGCACTTGTTGTAATTATTACAGCAGTATTTGCTTCCTGCACCACTAAAACTGATGATGACGACACATCAACTACAGAAGCAAGTCTTGACAATGTCGGAACAGAGATTGGTTTTGAAACCGATGAAAACGGTGAAGATGTCGCTGTTGTCTATGAACTTGATGAAAACGGAAAAACCATTGCAATTAAGCTTGACAAAGACGGAAATAAAATGAAAAATGATAAAGGTGAATATGTAACGGTCAAAACCGATTATACAATAACCACAACATCTTCCGAGGACAACGACAATAAAAATAACGACCCCACAAAGGGTACTGAAAAGCTGACAACCACTACTACCGAAAATCCTACAGGCACCACTAAAAAGGACGTACCTCAAACATCATCAAAGGATACAACAAAATTTGACGGCTCAGACAACGTACCCAAGACGGACGCGACAGGCAAAGAGGTTAATTTCAGCGTAGCAGACCAGTCGATTTTAAAATCAATGCTTGAAGTACCTTATCTGTATCGCTCAAACTATGAAAACAGTGATGGTGTTCCTATTGACATTGCGTGTCACACAGCAGTATGGATGGCAGAGCATGAAGGAAACATCAGATCAACCTATCCTTCAAGCCCTATTGTTCTGAATCTTTTTAAGTTTTACGGACAAACAGTTGTAAACTTTAAAACACAATGCAATGAATTTGCAGCCGGCACAAAAGCTCCGATATCATACAACAAAAAGAACGATACCTTCAGCATCACTGAATTTACCGAGAAAAAGCAGACTGTTTCAATTACAAAAATTGAGGACTTAGGCGACAATAATTTCTATAAGGTTACAGGCTCGGTTAAGGGCTGTAACAAAAAAAAGGTTGTTGCAATTGTACAAAAAAATAAACTTGATACCACTTTAGGCTTTTCAATTAAAGCGTTAAAATGGTCATAGAAGCTATAACGCCCCACGAACAAATTGTCCGTGGGGTTACGCTTATTTTATAATTAAAGAAATGACCGATTTTAAATCGGTCATTTCTTTATTACTTATAGACTCTTACCTTTGCCTTATATTCACCGTATATCCAGCAGGCATCATTATTCTCAAGAGTAGCTGTTATATTGAAGGTTGAAACACCCTCCTTAGGATTTTCCTTAATTGAAGACATATCTATCAGTAATTTGACATTAGAGCTTGTAAGCCCCTTCAGGTCATCCTCAAGTCCGACAGCAGTTACACTGTAAGAATTAAGTGATGCAATCTCTGCCTTATACCCATTCGGAAGATTACTGAATTCAACATTCCCTCCGTCAACATAAAGTGTTGTTGTTTGATAGGTATCAGGAACTGTAACAGTTGCTTTAATCTCATTAATATTGTCCAGAACCGCAAAGCTTTCCATTTTATTTGTATTAAATACAAATTCATTTTCTCCGACAGTTAAATGTGAAAAATCAATATTACCTATATTCGCCTGTTTGATATCCGCTTCCTCAAGCACACCTGCATTAACGGAATTAACACTATAGCTTATTGAAAAATCGGACAAATTAACATTTGGCGGATTACCGATATATGACGATGTAACATCAAGAGTTGTACGCTTTAAAACAGGTATTGTTAATGATACATTTTCATTCTTTGAAATAATGCTGACATAATCCACAGAGTTTCCGTTGCTGTCAACAGCATTCATATTAAGATCAAAAGTCTGCGTTTCTTTAATTTTTTCATCAAACTTAATGTTAGAAACAACCTTATCAACTGTAGCAACATATGATTTAGGACCTCTTACGGTTACATTATTTTCACTCAGCAGTGCCTCGCCCATAACGTAGCCATCCACAATGAAATCCTTGTTTTCATAGCTGACCTCAATATCCATTACCTTTTCTTCTTCAACATCAAAATAAGCTTTATAGACAGTCGGATAATAGCTTACCACTTTAAAATCAGCATTTTCTCTGCCCTCAACCTTAATTGGCACTTCTTTATTACCTGTTGTAGTAACTGTATTAGCCTGAATATATGCATTAATATCGTCCGCAGTTATATCCTTTGCGCGATATTTTTTACAGCTTATGGTTACATCCACATCCACATTTTCAGCTCCATAACACTTTATACCCAACTGTGAAGCGGCTGTATCAGTAAAATCAACTGTAATCGGAACAGAAATGGTTTTGTTTGTTTCAGGTGATAAATTCATTGATGTTATACACCATATTACAATTGCCAGAACGATGGAGATTATTATAAGATACTTATCATTATAAATCAGTTTTCTTATGGAGAATTTCTTTTTACTCTTATCAGCCATTATTTTTTCATCCTCCTAACTAATCTTGAAATAATCTTGTCATCACTTGATGAGCCGGAGGGAATAAATTCTGTTATAAGAATATCTCTTAAATCACCGTCAGAAATATCTCTGTCAAGCACACCGTTTTTTACTACGGAAATAGCGCCCGTTTCCTCACTGACAATAATAATGATTGCATCGCTTTCCTCAGAAAGACCGATACCTGCTCTGTGTCTTGTGCCGAGTGCAGATGAAACCGTCTTTTTTGTAAGCGGCAGAATACAGCCTGCGGCATACACCTGACCGTCACGAATAACCATTGCTCCGTCATGAAGCGGTGATTTCGGGAAAAAGATTGTTTCAACAAGCTCCTTGCTGACCTTTGCATGAATTTCTGTACCCGTTGAAATCACATCACCAAGCATTGTATTATTTTCAAAGCAAATAAGAGCACCGATTCTTTTATCGCTCATATCAGAACAAGCCTTGCAGACAGCACTTATTGCATCGTTGATTTCTGCAAGCTCTACAGCAACACCCGGGTGTATTATTGCCTTTATGCTTTTTGCCGTTGCACCATGACCTACCTGTTCAAGTATATGCCTGATTTCGGGTGAAAACAGAATAACCAGAATAATAAGAATATTTGAAAAGATAGATTTCAGTATAAAGCTTGATGCCTCCATACCAATAAGATTAACTATGCCATAAACAATAGCAAGGTAAATCAAACCCTTGGCAAGGAGGATTGCTCTCGTTTCTCTTATAATTCTTATGCAGATATAAATCAGAATTGCTACCATAACAATATCCAAAAAATCCGCTATTGAAAAGGTGGAGAATACGCTTAATATTTTATTGAAAAAATCAGTTATTGACTCTATCATCGTACGCTTCCTAACTTTTAAAACTTTTTATTTACTGAAATATTTTAACACATTATTTTAAATAAATAAAGCGATTATCAAAGTTTTTTCAAAGTATTCAAAAATATTTCACAATCATTCTGCGTGGTAAAGACTGATGGACTTATACGAACAGTTCCCCGTTCGGCTGTACCAAATGCTTTGTGTGCAAGCGGGGCACAGTGAAGTCCTGCTCTCGTGGCAATTCCTCTTGATGCAAGCAGATTTGCAGTTTTTTCTGATGAATAATCCTTATAGTTAAAAGAAATTATAGGTGCACTTCTGAAGCTTGATGGAGAAGGTGTATAAAGCACAGCATTCGGATTTTTCCTGAGTCCCTCATAAATACCTTTAACAATGTTCATTTCATGCTTATGAATATTTTTTACGCCTTTGCGTGTAACAAAATCAATTCCTGCACCCAGTCCTATTATTCCGCTGTTATTAAGAGAGCCAGCCTCAAATCTGTCAGGATTAAAATCAGGCTGTGAAAGATTAAGTGAGGAAGAGCCTGTTCCTCCCTCAATAATTGTATCAAGTGTCAAACCCTCTGCCATTGCCATAATTCCTGTTGCCATAGGACCATACAGTCCCTTATGACCTGCAACACAGCAAATATCAACACCCGACTGCGCATAATCGAGTTCAAGAACACCTGCTCCCTGTGCTGCATCAACCACAAAGCAAATTCCGTTTTCCTTGGCAATTCTGCCTATTCTTTCAATAGGAAAAGCACAGCCAAACACATTGGATGCCTGCGTGCAGACAATAATCCTTGTATTCGGTTTAATTTGCGAAACAATATTAGCTATTAACACATCTTCATCATAATCATACTCAAATATATTATAAGTAATTATTCCTCTTTTAGCCAAAGCATCAACAGGACGTGAAACAGCATTATGCTCTAAATTTGATATTAAAATATGATCTCCTTTTTTTACCAATCCCTTAATTGCCATATTTAAAGCAGCAGTACAATTTTGTGTGAAAATAACATTTTGAGTATCATAACCAAGAAGCCTTGACGCTTTTTCTCTCACCGAATAAATTTTTTCAGAAGTATTTACAGATTGCTTATATCCACCTCTGCCGCTATTATAGCTGAAATTCTTAAGAGCAAAGCTCGCAGCACTTATAACACTCAGGGGTTTGGGATTCGTAGTTGCACTATTATCAAAATAAATCATCTATGCTCAACCCCCCTAATATTTATGCCGTATTTTTTCAGTATATTAACAGGTTCATCACCCTTAGCATTAACCTCTACTGCATAGCCGCAGCCATCCTCGTGTTCCGGCTTTTCAATTCTGACAATCTTGGGTCTGTAACCGCTTGAGCGCAGCAAGCCGGCACTGCGCTGAGCATTTGTTATTGAACCCACCTTTATATATAAACTCATACAATAGTTACCCCATTTCATAAAACATATTCCATTATATGCAAAAGCTGTTTTTAGGGTAAACAAAAACTGCAAGGCTGAACCTTGCAGTTTTAATTGATAATTATTTGTTTTTCTTTGCAGCCTTCTGAGCCTTACGTCTTTCAAGCTCAGCCTGCTCCTCAGCACGTTTCTTTGCAGCCTCTTCTTCCTTAATTCTCTCCTCTTCCTCAGCCTTTTCCTTAGCCTCGTCATAGAGAGCAGCAATTTCATCAAAGTGACTGTAATTCTCCTGCTGAATAAGAAGCTTCTTCGCATCATTAAACGGCTTAGCAGCACAGTTGAACTTTGCAAATTCATCCATAAGAGCCTTAGCCTGCTTCTGAACATCCTTCTTCTCGTTAGTGATTGCTTTAATCTGAGTCTTAATCTCAGCAGCCAGCTCTTTCTCGTCCTCTTTCTTTGCAAGAGTCATCTTTTCGGTAAGCTCGAATATCTTAACATCACATTCATCTTCCTTATCAAAAAGAGCGGTGAGCGCAGCCATATCAGGCTCTGCAAAATCATTAAGAGTTCCATAATATTTGTCGAATGCTTTCTTGGCAGAAATCTTTTTCTTTGCCATTTCAATTTCAAATTTACGGAAATCTTTTTCTTCCTCATTATTCTTAGGAAGAGCCTTTGCAACGGCAAGCTCACGGCGAACTTCAGAAATATCAATATTCTTTATACCTGAAAGACCCTGAGCGTAAATTTCTGAGCTGACAGCAACCTGGTGTCTGTAAAGATCCGAATTAAACTTATCAAGCTCGGCACATACAAACTTAGAAATGTCGATTTCCTCATTGAAAATAAGTGCTTCCTTATAAGCCTTTTTAGCAGCCTTCTTTTCTTCCTTATCAGAAATACCTTTATATGAATTCTTGTCAACTGCCTTAGGCTCACTTGCTGCCATTTCACGGGCATTATTAACAAGGTCAATAGCCTCAACAAGCTGTCTGTTGCCAAGAGCATTATTGCCGTAGTCCTCAAACAGTGAACGAATCTGAAGAACACGAACAACACCCTTCTGCTTCTTTTCAGTGAAGTCATAGAAGAAATAAGGAACCATATTGAGGAAAGCACCTATTGCAGCCATAATAATAAGCGCACTCATCATTTTATAAAGCAGTCCCGGTTCACCGGTATCAACATCAAGAATATCAAATGCTTTTGCGTATCCGTTTCCTTCATAAACGCCATAAAATTTCTGAACAGCAGGAAGAATTGCAGATGTAGCAAGCGTTACACAGTCACCGATAGTTTTAACAGCAGAAAACATACCGTCAATACGTTCACCGGTCCTGTATTGCTGATAATCACGGATATCTGCCTGAATAGCAGGTGAAGTAATCTGCTCAAACGCACCAACCAACCAGTTGAAGTATACACAAATGAACAACCACCAAATACTGTACATATTGGCTCTCATTGCAATAATGAATAGGACGTTAAGCGTATTTACAGCTAAAAGAACTCTCTTTTTGCCGAATTTTCTTATACAGAATGGTGCAAGAATCATACCCCACATTGCTGCATTACCCGTAAGTGTCTGAATCAGAGCAAATGTACCGCCGTTACAGGTGTGACCATAGGTATAGGACCATTGAAGGATACTTCCGTAAGCACCTTCAAGAAAGCCCAGCCAGCCGGCAAGTGAAATAATCCAGAAATACTTATTCTTTGCAACCTCTTTTAATGCATCCTTAAAGCTAATCTGAATTGTATGTGTCTTTGCCTGAACAATTTTTTCTTGTGTATTCGTATAGACAACAATTGTCAGAAGCATACCAAGAATTGCAAATACAGGATAAGAAATTCTGTAAACCTTGATATCATAAAGATTGTTATTTGCAGCAAACTGTGCAACAAGAGGAAGCACAATATTGATAATTGAAGGAGCAAGTGAATAAACCAACGATTTAATCGACAGAACATCAGTACGTTCCTGAGTATTCGGTGATAACACGTGAATAAGGTTTGTATAAGCATCATTAAAGAAATTATAGAAAAACTGCAGCAACAGATTAAATACAAGCACCATTGCACAGGTAACCACATAGCTTATCTTCTGTCCGAAGACTATACCGCTTCCTAAAATGAATTCCAGTTTTTCATATGGGAACCATACATATGCCAATGCAATTATTGCAGTAGGAAGACCCATTGATAGAAGATACGGTCTGTATTTACCGCCCTTGCCTCGGGTATTATCAATCATATTCGCACGTACTGCCGTAAGCGGAATATTTGCTAATGTAGAAATTATGTAAAGTATATACATATCCGTCGGAGCAATACCAATTGCACCGCCGACAATCATATTTGTTGTGTTAACCAAAAGGTTTGTGCCCATTGTAATTATAAAATAAGCACCGATACCGCCAAAGGCATATGCCGCTATTTCTTTAAACGTCATATGTCTTCCTTTTGGGGGTTCCTTCCAATAAAAACGCACATTATCAAAAAGAGTCTGTGCCTTTTGTTTTATTCCTGTGACTTCTGCCATTAACATCTCTCCTTTTACGTAATTTGCAGTAAGAGTATTCTATCATACTTTCGTAACAAATACAACAAAAATTATTAATATTGTGTCTATTATTTAGTTTAAATCTAACACAATAATTTCATCGTTTGACAAAGTAACACTGATTTCGTCATTTTTTGCCTCGTATGATGAAGAATTTTCCAGCTTACTGTACTTACCGTCAGTAACAGTACCCACAGGCATACCATCAGTATATTCAAGCTGACCGCTGATATAAGCAGCTATTCTTTTATCATTCATTCCAAAATACTTTAATGCTTTACCGGCGTTATCCTCAATTTCACTTGCAGGATCAAAAAAATACCAGTCATTATTAAAATTAACAAGAGAAATCATATTAGGCGTATTATCATAGCTTACAGCATGACTTGCCTTTCCGCCGCCGCATAAAACAAGATATTCAAACACTGAATTAACAGCAGACTTAACGCCCTTGCCCTGCATTATAACATCATAGGCATTTACAACACTGTTATCAATCTCAAAATTCCGAATAATATAGTCATAGACATTAAACACAAACCGACTGTTGTCAACAGTTCCAAGTCCGCAGGCGGTAAGAATTTCATTGACCCTTGCATTGAAATCCGCAACAAGCTGAAGATGAGCTTCAATATCATTTTTATATGTAATTTTAACACCCGATGAATCCGGCATAATATCAATACTTTCAACTAATGCATTCAGCGGAAAGCCTGTATAATAGAGCTGATTAACAGAATCGAGCATACGGATATTATACTTTACCTCTTCCTCACCCTTTATAACAGCATTGCAAAGATTTTCATAAGCACTCATTGCACTGGTGTCATAATCATCATAGTGACTGTCATATGTTATGGGCAGATTATCAGCCTGTTCATCTGTTTTATCTTTTGTACATCCTGCAAATACAGTAACAACAATACATATTGAAATAAAAACTGAAATTATTTTTTTCATAAAATTAACCCTTTATCTGTTTTAGTTTACATTCGCTCAGCGAAAAGAAATTTTTATATGCACTGCAATAATTTTTATCAAGCCTGTTTCTTTTGCATCCGCCGCCGCGGCATAAATAAAAATATTCACATTCTTTGCAGGCATCATCAAGCCTGAACGACTCTTTCATAAAATTCACCGCTTTTTCGCTGTGATAAAATTCATCAAATGATGCGTTGTTAATATTTCCAAGATACCATTCATCAGTACAATAAAAATCGCAGGGATAAACACTGCCGTCACCCTCAACCACAAACTGCGTTGAGCAGCAGCCATTCATTCCGCACTGCTCGGCATTTTTGCCATGAACAAGTGCTGTATAATTATCAAAGGAGCGGATTGAAACGTATTCGCCTCTCATATAATCATTAAAGTATATATTAAATCCTCTTGTTAAAAATGCACTGTAATCATCGCAGGTCATATACATTTCTTCGTCATAATCACCGCTGAAGGGTCTAAAACAAGGAATGAACTGAAGATACCTTAAATCCTGTGATTTAAAAAATCTATAAGCTTTCCTGAAATTATTTGCTGTTCTTTTTGTCAAAACAGACAACACATTAAAAGTAACACCATGCTTTTTCAAAAGCTCAATGCCTTTCACAACGTCGTCAAAAGAGCCTTTGCCGTCCGGATAAATACGATAAGAATTAAGTTCTTCATCACCGTCAAGAGATACACCGATCAAGAAATTGTGCTTTTTAAAAAACTCGGCAAATTCATCATTAATCAAAGTGCCGTTAGTCTGCAGGCAGAAATGAACCGGTGAATTCTGTGAATTCTTCTTTTTAACAAAATCAACAAAGAAATTGAAAAAATCAATTCCTCTTAAAAGCGGCTCTCCGCCCTGAAAAGTAAAATACACATCACTGCCTTTGGCAAAATCAAAAGCAGAAAGTATCACATTTTCAGCAGTGCTTTTTGTCATCATTCCCTTTGAATACTCGCTGCGTTCACCTGCAAGAGAGCTGTAAAAGCAGTATTCACATTTCAGATTACACAGACTTGATGAGGGCTTAAGCATAACCGATATAGCCATTTAATCACCTACAATTCATAGCACATTTTAAATATTATATTATATTTTAAAGCTTAATACAAGCAATATAGAAAAAATCCCGATGGATAACCCATCGGGATTTTGTTATTACCTTAGCGAATAAGAATTATTCAGCGTCAGGAGCATAGTAATCAACAAGCTTTGCAAGCTTATTGTACTTTTCAATTGAATTCTCTGCTGCAATAGCGAAGAGCTGCTCTGCCTTACCGGGGAATGCTCTCTTGAGTGAAGAATATCTAACCTCACCCTCGATGAATTCAACATAGTCAGCAGTCGGAGCCTTGCTGTCAAGAGAGAATGGGTTCTTGCCCTGTTCAATAAGAGCAGGATTGTAACGGAATAAGTTCCAATAACCTGCAGCAACAGCCTTCTTCTGCTCTGTCTGGTTGAATGGCATCTTGATACCGTGGTTGATACAAGGTGCATAGCAGATAATGATTGAAGGACCATTGTAAGCAGCAGCCTCCTGGAATGCCTTCAGACACTGATTAGCGTTAGCACCCATAGCAACCTGAGCAACGTAAACATAACCATAGCTCATAGCAATCTGAGCAAGGTCTTTCTTCTTAACAACCTTACCTGAAGCAGCAAACTTAGCAACAGCACCTGTTGGTGTAGCCTTTGAAGCCTGACCGCCTGTGTTAGAATAAACCTCTGTATCAAATACAACAATGTTAACATCCTCGTTAGATGCGATAACGTGGTCAAGACCGCCGAAGCCGATATCGTATGCCCAGCCGTCACCGCCGAAGATGAACTGATACTTCTTAGCTGCATAATCAGCATCCTTGAGGAAATCAGCAGCAGCATCTGCAGCCTCGCCCTCAAAGCTGTTAGCCTTTAATGCTGCGATAAGAGCATCTGCAGCCTCGGTATTCTTAGCAGCATCCTCATATGTGTCAAGCCAAGCCTGTGCCTCTGCAGCAACTGCAGTGTTCAAAAGAACCTCAGCATCCATAGCAAGTCTTTCACGAATCTGCTTCTGAGCAAGCATCATACCGTAACCGAACTCAGCGTTATCCTCAAA